>Ga0172380_10000210_pt1 | contig 125483 bp, 124 predicted proteins | sample Leawe162metaG_FD_119747 | JGI IMG/M metagenome (GOLD analysis project Ga0172380, IMG submission 119747) | Leachate microbial communities from a municipal landfill in Southern Ontario, Canada - Leachate well 162 metaG | ecosystem: Engineered > Solid waste > Landfill > Unclassified | place... | reverse complement strand
CTGACTGGTTTGACCGTAACCCGGCTCGTATTCCTCGGCTGATGCAAAGTTGGTCAGTGCCTCGGTGGGCGTGGAACCGCTGGCGGACTTGGCTTTGGGGCGATTGTCCGTCGGCCAGTATCCCCAATGCGCCGTCCAGACCAGCAGATTGATGGCGCGTTGGAGGTCCTCGAATATCCACCGCCCGACGATATCGCCGGAGGTCATCCCGCCGAACAGGGGTTGCCCGCCCTCGCCGGGATGAACACGGTATCGCCGAAAACTCGTCGCACCCGGAAGGCCGGTGAATACGGGCGCGGCGTTGGCCATGTTCCAGTGGTTCAGATACATCAGCCCGTTGGCGCTGCCGTCCAGATCGCTGATGGGTTGGCCGTTGATGTCCAGATGTTTGACGAACCAGCCGTAGGTCAGCAGCTTGGTCACGATGGACTGCAATGTCGTGATGCCGTAGGACCAGCCGGGCCCCGCCAGTACGTCCCCCGCCTGAAAACCAATGGAACCGGGCAGATAGGCAAATCGCCATTGCTGACGGTCGATGGCGTGAATCCGCTCGTTGAGCGCGCCGGTATATTCACCGAGAAAATCCAAACTCTGGTAATTGCCGTCCCACGTTGGAAGATCGGTCCATCCCATCTCAATGCGCCCTCACCCAGTCGGGCCAGCAGCCACCCATGTAGGGAACGATCCAGCCGTCGAAGGTGTAGGGGGTCGGCGAAGCGAGCTTGTAGCAGGTGAAGGACAGGTAGCCCACCACAGCGCCGACCTGGGTAATCATGCCGGTGGGCGCGGTTGCGGCGTAGCCGGTTTGGTAGGAAGGGTTGATGCCCAGTTTCAGCGTGATGGTGGTGTCGGTGTCGCCGCCAGCCAGATCAGAGCAGGGGTTGGCTTCGACGTACAAGGGATATTCGCTGTTGGTCGGGTAATCCGTCCAGTCGCCCCCGGAAGACGTTTTCATGGCCGTGATCTTGGCGAAGCCGTACGGCGCGGGGGATTGCAAACACACCAGCGCCCATTTGTAACCGGTGCCCGCTTCCTTCCAGATGATTCGGGCCGATCTGACATGGGCGGCGCGGAGGTAAGACGTGTTGTTGGGACGAATATCGGCGTAATTGTATGATTCGCGTGTCACGTCCACCTTGACGATGGTGACGCCGCTGACGCAGGCCAGCCCGATGGCATTCACGTCCACCGGTTCGAGCATGACGACGAATTTCCCCCGGTGGTTGACACCGCTACCTCCACTTCCGGGGGTGACGCCTTTGAGAACGGGCTGACGCTTGAATCCGAGCAGGTTGTCGGTCGGAGAAAACAGAATGTCGTCGATGCCGAGGATGCCGAATTGAGGGACAGCCACACCCGACGTGTTTTTGATCTTGATGAGACCGGGCTGCGATCCGACTTCGCCCAGGCCGCCAGCGCCAACAGCGCCTATCCCGCGCACCGCTTTCGCCGCATCGATGAATGCGTTGTACGCCTGCGCGGGAATGATCAGCTTGTCGCCGGTCTGCACCTTATGAAAGGGGTCGCCGTTCATCAATCAATCCCCAGTCCGGTGTAATCGCCTTCCTCATACACCTGTTCGATGTAGGCGGCGATCGGTTGTTTGACCAGATTCTTACTGGCGGTGTCTTCCACGTCGGCGTAGCGCACCCACAGGTACTCCCATCCTTTCTTCGCAATGCCGGTGATGGGGCCGATGGTGAGATTGGTTTTGTTGGGACTGCCGGCGAAACGAAAGTTGATCTCCCAATCGACCCCACCAGCCGATTTACGTTTGGAACCCGACGCACCCAGGAACAGACACTCGCCCGCCGCGAGGCCACGGAATGCGGCGGCGTTGGTTTTCCCCGTGAGATTGAACAGAATGCCCTTGTACGCATCGGTGACGACATCGTCGGCCAGGTAATGCGTCTCGTTGAAGGTGTAGACCGGCACGGTGATGTCCACGCCCTCGACGCTATCCTTGGTGACACCGATGGCCCCTTTGAAGTCGGGCGCGGTCTGACCAGCCGCCGCATACTTGTGAACGTTCGCCAGGGATTGCGTGATGTGCTGCGATCCGCCGGAGGTATCGAAGCTGAACGACGAATCACCCGTCTGCGGGAATACCTCGAACGGATACGGGCTGTATTGAACCGTTCCCGTCCAGATACAGCGGTCGGGATTGGCCTCATCGACGAACACCGGTTCGACGGTGCCGGGTTGTCTTACCAGCCCGTTAAAACTTCCGGGGGCGGTCTCGCTCAATTTGGCGATGGCGGCTGCTTCGTCGGCGGTGCCGCGCACCGTGTAGGACAACTCCGCCGACTGGCCGTCGGTGTATTTGCGCGAGTCGGGATTTTCCGTGCAGGTCAATGCCATGTCTTACTTCCGGGGGGCCGGGGGCTAGGCAAACGCCGATCCGCCGTAATCGAGCTTGTTGATGAGGGTCTTCGTGTTCTTCGCCGTCTCTTCCGTCGCCTTGGCCGTGCGATCCGCCGCGTTGCCTGTGCCCAATCCGAACAGCGCCGACGCGTTGAACGTGCCGGTCACACTGATCTTCGCCGCCTTGTCCAACATGTCACTAATGTCGGGGAGCTGTGGCAGAGTCGGCATACCGGGTACATTGGATTCAGCGGACGCACGTTTCTGCTTCGCCTCGGCGATGGCCGCTTCCCATTCCTGACGGGCTTTGATTAGCGCCTCCTCCGCGTCCTTGTCCGACTGCGCCCGCTCTTTCGCCTGCCGCTCCTGTTCGGCGTTGTATTTGTCGCCGATCACGCCCAAGGTTTGCTCATTGATGGCGGCGGCATCCTCACGGCGGGTCTGCCGGCGCAGTTCGATGCCCGTGGCGGCGTTGGCCGTGTTCTGGTCGATCTCGGCCAGACGCTGTTCCAACGCCTTATCGACCTGGGCATTGACCGCTTGGACATCGAGGGAACTGTCGAACAATCCCTTGATCCAGTTCCAGACCTTGGTCGCCAGTGCTTTCATCCGTTCCCAACTGTGCATGAAGATGTTGACGAAGCCCTGCCATGCGGTGGCGAGAAAGGCGGTGGTCTCGATCCACGCCACTTCCAATCCATGCCAGACGATCTCCAACGCGGCCAGCGCGCCGGTGAACGCGCCGACCAGCACGTCCATCAGAAACCCCCGGAAGCTCAACCACAATCCCTCGACGAAATTCACCCCGCGCGTCCATTCGAGCTTGAGTGTCAGCCAGAGCACCTTCGCCGCCAGAGCAATGTCGCCCGCCGCCAACGCATCGCCGATGCCCTGGTATGACTTGAGGGCGTCGTCTTTCAGTTGGGCAAAACGATCCCCCAACCACGCCAGCGCCTTCCCACCTGCGCCGCTGGCCCAGACCAGGTAAGCCCCCAGCGCCGTCAGCGCCCCGATCACAGCACCGATGGGGGTGACGAGGAAGGCGATCACGGAACCGACAGCGCTGAACACCGCGCCCCCGGAAGTAATGATGGTGATCAAAGCGCTGATGACCGAACCCAGGCCGCTGATAATCGTGCCCAGTACGACCAGCGCCGCGCCGGCGGCAACCACCGCCAGCGCCACTTTCGCCACAGTGACCACGATCTGCCGGTTCTGTTTGAGCCACGCATTGACGCTGACCACCACGCGTGTGATGGTTTGCGCCACCTGCTTCAAAGCCGGTGCGAGCGCCGCGCCGATCTGGAAGGCGGTCATCTTGACCACACGCCAGAGTTGGTCCAGTGCATCATTCAGTTCTTCCGCCGCCGCCGCATCTTCACCGCTCATCGTCAGGCCCAGGCGTCGCGCCTGCGCCTGCAGTTCCTCGATGCCGGCCGCGCCTTGGGCCATGAGGGGAATCAACTCGGTTCCCGACTTGCCGAAGATCGACATGGCGATGGCGGCTCTTCGAGTCGGGTCTTCGACCTTGCTGATGCGATCGGCCAGCAGTTTGAACTGTTGTTCAGGGGACAGGTCCGCCAAATCCTGAACGGTCAGACCCAGGAGCGCCAGGGAATCCACCGCCTCTTTCGATCCGGCAACCGCATCGACGAGGGTCTTTTGCATTTTACGGACGCCCTTTTCCACCGATGCCAGCGACGCGCCCGACTGACCGGCGGCGAAGTCCAGTTCGCTCAGCGCCTCCACGCTCAAGCCCGTCCGCTTGGCCATCTTGGCGATGCCGTCGCCGTAGTCGCTGAAGTATTTTCCTGCCGCCGCCAGGGGCGCGACGACCGCCGCACCCACCGCCATCATCTTCAAGCCCAGATTGCGGATGCCCGCACCGAAGGCCTTGAGCTTCTTCTCAGCGGCGCGCAGGCCGCGCACGAGCTTGCTGTCGTCAGCGAACAGCTCGACGAAGGCGCGGCCTGCTCGGATGCCCTGTGCGGACGGCATGTTTAGCTCTCCCTGGCGGTCTGGAACCGATAGACATCGAGACGATCAGCGGCCGCATCCGGCATCACGTGCGGGGAAAGCACGGGCACATCCGGCCCGAACATCGGCAGCCAATCGTCATGGCCCGCACGTCCCTGATCCAGACAGCCAACTACGAGGAAGACGACCAAAACAATGATGAGGATGTTTTTCAGCATGGTGTTTACTTTCCGGGGTTACCTTCCGGGGGCGGGGGTTACCTTCCAGTGAATGCTTTTCGCAACAGATCGATGTTGTTCTGATCCACGATCACCACGTCATCGCGCTGGGGCTTGCTCATATAGGGGTTGAAATCCTCCGGCTTAAACGGTCGCCCCTTCCGGGGGTCGCGGTTGCCGTTGGCGATCAGGGCACACAGCAACGACGTATGCGCCCAGCGATCCTGCCCGTAACCCTCGGCCATCCACAACAATTGCCGAAGGGTTAAACGGCGGAGCCCATCGGGGCTGAGACAGAGACATCCTGCGATGCGCCAGACATCGCGCCAGCAATCGTCTGGTCCACGTTGATCGCTTCGATCTTCGTCTCGATGGCGGCGACGGCGGCGTCGATCATCTGCTTCTGCTTCGCGGCCGCTTTCGCCCTGTCGCTGCGACCGCGTGACTGGAAAAAATCGACGAGTTCCTCATAGAACGCGGTCTGCGCCGCCAGCAGCGTGCGCCCGTCGAACGCGGCGCGGACATCGTCGGCGGTGACTTTGTGAATCTCGAACTGTTTTTCGAGCAAGGCGAGCAACACTTCGCCCAGCAACATCTCGTCGGTGCCGAGGCGTGTGAGCAGCGGGGGGTCGCCCTGCTCGGGCTGGAGCAGGTCGATGTGCAGTTTGTCTTTGACCGCCATCGCGGTGCCGAGATTGAGCGTGAGGGTCCAGGTACGGCTGGCGGCGTCAGTGAAGGTTTTCACGAGGCGCTCCTATATGTAGATACGGAATCGTTACTACTTCCGGGGGCCGGGGGCGGGCTTACTTCCGGGGGGGGTTAGGGGGCGGTGACTTTCAGCCACTGGTCGAAGACGGCGAGTTTGGCGGTGACGGAAACGGTGACACCTTCCTCCAGCGGCTCGCTGCGACTGAAGTTGGTGATGGAGAAATCCCCCACCGGCCCCTCCGTTCCGGCGGCGTCCTGCGCACCGGTAAGTACGGCCAAACGCACCGTGTCGCTGGAGAGGTAGGCCGTTTTGATGGCGTCGAACCCGGCATCGCCGGGCTTCCAGAGCATCTCGAACTCGGCGGTGCATTCGCGCAATGTCGGCGCGGTGGCGCGCCAGCCCTGGTTGGCGCGCGTGGTGACATCGGCTTCACCGGCGTTGAGCGTGAGTGTCACGTCCCTGACGTTGGCCATCTCGGTGAGTGTGGCCAACGCACCCCCGGAAGGGCCCTGGTAGATTTTGGCGTTCATGCCGAGCAGGAATTCTTGAGACATGGTTGTTGCTCCTATTTCACGCTGCTCGCCCACATCGCGGGCAGTTGGGGTTTTTCGTTCTCGAACGCCGGGCCCATGAAAGGTCTGGCTTTGTAAAACGCCACTTTCTTTCCCACCTTCCGGGTGCCGCCGTATTCCAACAGCGGCGGCGCCCCCGGAAGTTCGCCCCGCCCGCGTTCGCTCAAACGCACAGGCCCGATCACCACGCTACGTTTTGACGGGTCATAGCCGAAGTAGATGAACTTCTTCAGCAGGCCTGTGTGACTCGACGGCGGTTTGCCGGGCGGCGCGGGTTGTTTTCTCTTGCGGATCGAGTGTCGCGCGGTGGTTCGCACGAACGCGCCGAATTTGCTCAGCACTTTCCGCGTGGCGCGATCGACAGCGTTGATCACCGCCGGTTTGTCGAAGAACAGTTGCTTGATGTCGAAACCGATCATGTCGTCACCATCCGCAAGGTCAGCGTCAGGACGCTGGTAAAGACCCGCAGTTGTTCCATGTGTTCGACCGAATAGATCGGTGTGTTTTCCGTCTTCACCCAGATCGCCGGGCCGAACTGGCGCACCGTGCGAATGTGATCCGCCATCTGCTGCACCAGGTCGAGCAACGCATCCACTTCGGCCGCGTTGGTCTGGGCCAGTTTCTTCTGGATGCCGATGTCGATCTGCACATCCCGCTGGGTCATGGCACGCGTCGCACCGGTCTGTTCCATCCCGCGCGGCACCACCGTGATGCGCAGTTCCTTCAACTGTTCCAGTTCGTAACCCGGCTGGTACGACCGCACCGCCTGGAGCGCCGGGTCGAACGGCCCGGCGTTCAACGCCGTCACCACCGCGTCCGCGATATCCACGATTCGGCTCATCACATACTTCCCATTCCGGCCATGCCGGGGGCGGGGCCGGGGGCGGGGCCGCCGTAGGCCTGATCCAGATAGATGGGCATGTTCCAGTAGAGCGGCTGATGCGTTCGCCGCATGATCTTCACGCCGCAGTTCGCGTCGAAACCCCGCCAGCCCCAGAAATCGAAACCGAACGATTCGGGGCGATAGACATAGATATTGCCGCCGTGACTGGTCATACCGTTGATCCCCAGAAACGCGCCGGGTCCGAACAGGTGGATCGCCGAGTTGAACCGGCAATCGGTCCAATCCGGCCCATTACCGCCCCAGAACCCAGCGTTGCTACCAGTGACGATCACTTCACCGTCGAAGCGATAGCCGTTAATCTCGGCGCTGTTGCCTTCGACGAGCAATCGCCCCTGCACCCACACGCCGCAGTAGGGATCGAGGGACCAATCCATGAACGTGCCGTTGTATTGCCCCCGCACAATCAGATCGCCGGCCACCGTCAACATGTAGGGTTTGCAGTAGTCGCCGCTGAGAATGACACCCCCGGAAGTACCACCCCCGCTTCCGCCACTACTTCCGCCCCCGGAAAGGGTTCCCTGGGTGCTTTGCATATGGCCGGCCAGTTCCATCTGATCGACGGTGATGCGGTCGAAGCAGCAGATCGCGTAATCGGCCAACGTCCAGTATTGCGTGCTGATGCCGTTGTATCCGGCCTCAGCAAAAATCGACACCAGATGCACTGGATTCGCCGGGCCGGTGGCGCACAATCTCACCATACCCTGCGACGCGCCGACGAATCGCACGGCGTCGCCGTCCTGCGGCAATCCCGCAGGCGACCAATTGCCGGGCGTGTCCCAAGCGGCATCCACGGTTCCAAGCCAAAGTTTTTCAGCCATGCGTCACCCCCTCCCCCGCCCCCGGAAGTATTTCTTTGCTGGGCGAGGCCGAGTTACCAGCGTTGGCCTGCATCTGCTGGTGTCGGCGCAGCTGAAGTTGCTGGTGGGTGATCTGATGGACCTGCCGACCGAACGCCGCCTTGTCCTGGCGTTGGAGTTTGCCGAACGTCTGGAACAGATCGTTCAGAGGTTTACTCAGCGCCGTCGGCAGCGCCGCCAGGTCCGCCGCGTCGGGCGGATCGCTCAGCAGCACTTGCAACATTCGCATCTTTTGATCCGAGGTCAGCATGAGATCGTTCCTCAACTGAAGATGGCGTAGTTCACACCCTGCCCGTTGACCCCGACTTTGATGAACAACTTCCGGGGGTCGATACGGAGGAAGAATCCCTCGTAGTTGCTGGGCAGCAGCGGAAGGGTCTGCACGGCGGCGTCGCCGATGAAACAGGGCATCGTGTTCTGCGCGTTGCCGTTGGCATCCACCCGCGCGCCGATCCAGACCGAGCAGACAGCGGCCTGATCCGCATCCACACCGGGCGGCAACTCACTGACCAACGCTTCGGGCGTCGCGGCGGCGGCGACGATCTTGGTGCCGCAGTGGATCGCACCCGCAGACGCCGGGGCCGTCAGAATCGAACCCGTGGCCGGGTCGTAGGCGATGTCCACCGAATGAAGCCAGCGACGAATCATGGTGTTGCTCCTGGCCGCTCGTCATGTCGACGGGCCGATGTCCTTGGTGTGAATGCGGTAGGTCTGTCGGTACGGATCACTCCAGCGCCACCCCCGGAAGTCTGCGCCCAAAGGCAGCACTTCAAACTTGCGGCCGTCGGCCGTGATCACATCGCCCGGTGACGGTTCGACGCCCGGCAGTTCCGCCGCCAGAATGAGGAAATCCCACACATGGGCCCCGACGGTCAGGCCGGATTCATCCACGATCTGGAACTCGGTCTTGCCGTAGGTCGCGTTGACCGAGTAGGTGTCGGGCGTGCTGTTGGGCGCGCTGTACGTGACGACACTGGTGCAGTGCGTCGTGCGCATCTGTTCCAGCCATACAGCACCTTGTCGCAGCAGGTCGGGCATGGTTTGCTTCCGGGGGTTATTGCTCCAAACGAATGCGAGCGGTGGTGTCGGCATCGGCGGCGGCGCGGACGGTCTTGCCGAGATACTTGTTGGCACCGGTTTCCGAGTCGGCCTTGGCCTGCTGGTCGGCCACGTCCCAGTACGTTTTCACGCCTGCGGCGATGGCGGTGCTGGTGCCGGCGGCTTTGGGCAAATCGAACACGCCGGTGACTGCCAGCGCGCCCAGCGTGTTGGCGGCGATGTCGCGCTTCACCACGCCGATCAAGTCACCCTGGACCACCACACTGCCGCCGGACACATCTGCCGAAGGGGTGTAGTCGATGCTGTTGCCGTCTTGAACGAAGTTTGCTGTACTCATCGAATCGATCCTTTATGTTGAGAGTCTGATCACTGTTGTTGACTACGCCCTGCGCGCTGCTCTTACTTCCGGGGAGGGTTAGGCCTCGCCCTTGCTCTTCACGCCGCCGCGCGGGTCCTGGAGATTCACGCCGAAGTCGTGGTAGCCGCGCATCTGAATGCCCAGCATGTTGAAGTTTGCTTCGGCGGTTTCGATGGTGGGTGATTCCTGACCGTTCAGGAACGCGACCTCGATCACCGGCAGATCGTTGGGATCGGCCAGCAGATACCACGCCTTACTGCTGTTGCCGGTGTATTGGGAGTTGGCCAGATACCGGCTGACTTCGACGCGGAATTTGCCCTGGTGGGGGTTGGCGATCGGATACTTCGTACTGGCGGTCGTGTCGCGCAGTTCGACCGACTTGTAGAGTTGCGTGCCGATGGCGGACAGAGCGGTGGGCACCAGCACGATGGCGGGCATGATGCCGATGGGCTTGCCGTCGCCGTCGACCTGTTCGAGGAAGGCGACCTCGGCCTTGGTCAGACCGTCGATGCTCAGCACCGTGTCCGTGCCGGTCAGGTAATTCTTGTTCCCGGCGGCGAAGAACGCGCCCCCGGAATTGGCGATGAACATCGTCCAGAACACATCGTTGATTTTCAGACCCGACCCGCGCCCCAACTTCCGGGGAACCGTGGTGATCGCACCGAGGTCGTCGTTGATCATGTCGCGCCGGTCGATGCCCAGCATCAGGCCGTAGGTGTCGGCTTTGTTGGTGTAGGTCTCGTTGCCGAGCGTGCCGTGTTTCAGTTCACCGCTGGGCGCGACCTTCTCATACTGATCATTGCCGATCAGCCGGTAACTGGTGACGGTTTTGAAGTCGCTGACGTTGCGGACGGCGCAGATGTTTCGCCACACACGTTCGACGCTGAAAAACCCATCGAGCAGGAACTTGTTGGCCACGTTGGACAGGATGCCGCCGATATCAATCGTGCTCACCCCGCCCCCGGAAGCGGCGACATTCATCGGACTGTCGAGTCCGAACGCGCACCGCAACACATTCCGGGGGTCGCGGAAGTTGCGGCCGTTGTAACCGTTGGCCCAGGCCGCTTCCATGAGCAATTCCTGGAGGCCGATGCCCCCCCGAAAGCGTTTGCTGGCGGCGTCCAGCGTCTGCTCGTCATAGAGTTTCTCGACGTGATCGAGTTTGGCGGTGAGCAGGCAGGCCGCTTCGAGCATCGAACCGTTGGCGGTCTGGTCGGCGGTGAGGTTCGGAACAAAGATGCCGGGGGCCTGCGGCCGCGAGGCGCGCAGCACTTCCAGTTCGGTCTTCGTCGCATCCCACCCTTCGCCGATCGCCTTGGCTTCCACATCGCCGTACTTGCCGGCGCAGATGCGACGGATGCTGGTGATGCGGGTCGTTTCGGCCAGCGCCGCGGCGCGAATCTGATCGGCGGTGTGTTGCTCACCAGCGGGGGACGCGGCGGCAATCACGGGCGCGGCCGCCGCCGCCACAGCGGGCGGCGTGGCCGGGGGTTCGGTGACGGGGCTGGGGGCGCCCGCAGCGGTCGTGTCGGATGCGTTGAGAGTCATAGTGGGGTTCTCCAATTGAGAGAGGGTTTGACGGGCGGCGATCTGGGCCGACGTTTTGCCGTCCGCGCCCAGGTCCACGAAGCTGATTTCGCCGAGCGTGGCTTTACGCACTACGTTTACAGGCCCGTCGAACGTGCGACCGTTGACGATGACCTGTTTGTTCTCGGCGACGAACTCGAACTGATCGACGGATGCGTTGATCGACGCCTGCCAGGGGAATCCGTTCTTCGAGGAGACGACGACTTCCTTCGCCGCCGGTGTGTCGCGCGAGACCACGCCCGTGGCGATCAACTGGCCGGCCTCGACGCGGACGGCGTCGCTGTGCCCAATGCCACTCCCGGCGGACGGATCGTGGCTGAAACGAATCGGTCGGTTCTGCGAGGGGATGTCCAGCCCGGCCAGATCGACGATCACGGGGAATTTCCAACCGGCCACACGCATCGGCCCGCCGGTGTAAGCCACCATGCGGAAGCGAGGCAACGCCGGCGCACCACCGTCGCCAGCTTGAGCGCTGGCTGTGATCTGGAACTCGCACACCGCCGTCAGTTCAAGCGGCTTGGCGCATTGCTGTGGCTGTATCGCCTGAGGCATTGTCGGACTCCTGATTCGGATCGATGGTGGGGGCGGGCATCGCCTGCGAGAGCGGTAATCCCAATTCCTTCATGAGCGCCACTTCTTTGGCGCGTTGACGCAGTTCGGTTTCCCAGTCGCGGCCCTGGCGCGCGTACTCATACGCCAGCGTGGTGGTGTTGCTTTGCAGCCGCGTCGCCTGGGCGTTCGCTTCCTTCGCCGGGTCCACATGCTCGACCCCATCCCAGAACCAACCCCTTCGCTGGACGGTGAGCAACGAATCGGTGCGGCGCATGGATTGGGGGAGGAACCCTTCGATGAGCACGGCTTCGTTCAGCCACGCGCGGAAGATCGGGTCGAGGACCATGCGCGCCATGTGCGCCTGGTCCACGCGGATGGATTTGTAATAGGTCTGATGGTCGAGACGGCCCGATGCGTAGTTGTAGCCCGACGAATTGCCCGCCGCGATGTTGAACGGCATGTTCAGGCAACGCGCGATCTCGTTGAGAATCTGCTGTTTGAACTCGGCGTAGGTGGTGGCGGGCTGCTCCGCCGTCACCTGCCCCAGCTTCCAACCACCGGGAAGTACCGTCGCCATGCGGCGTTCCAGTTCGACGATGTCCATCGGCTCGACGGCATCGGCTTCGCCGTTGGCGGGGGCGTCGGTGTAGAGCACCGCCGCGAAGTCGGCGGCTGTTTCCGCCGCCGCGATCACCGCCAGCGTGTAGCGCCGCAACTGAGCGAACAGGGGTAGCGCCGGGGTAATCTCCGGGATGCCCCGTGTCTGGCCGGGCCGATCCACGCGGAAGTAATGCACCATCGCATCGGCGGGCACGTGCAGAACGTTGGCCTTGGTGAGCGATGAACCAAACGCCATGCCGTCACCGGGATGGGTGGACAGGACGTGGTATTCGATGGGGTTGCCGTAGGCGTCGAGCACGATGCCATCGACATTGCTGACCATTCGCCGTTCAGCACCGATGGCCAGGGGCGTAGCCACTTGATCGGCTTCGATCAGGCGCAGGTCGAGTTGGACCGGTGAATTTATGCGGGGGTTGGCCACCAGCATGCCGAAGCATTCGCCGGATTCGGCGCGGCCGATGCGCATGGTGCGGAGCTTTTCGGCCAGGCAGATCGCGTCGGCCCACTGGGCGAATGCCAGTTCGACAAAGCGGTTGGCCTGTTCATCTTCCGTCAGCAACTGAAGCCGCGGGCCGGTGCCCACGGTGTCGTTCGCCAGTGTCAGCACGATGCCGCGCGCATAGGAATTGTTCGCCACCTCGTATCTGGCGCGGGATCGGAGAACGCGCCGCACCGATGCACTATTGGCGGCGTTGGGCGACAGCAGATCGGCATTGGCCCAGTGCCTGCGATTCTCATCGGTGGTCGCCGCCGCGTCGTAGCGCCCGCGCACGATCGGTACGCGCACCGGCGGACGTAGCGCGGGGCGCGCTGCCGTGGTGCGTGAACCGAAGATGTTGCGCAGCATGCTGAACACGATGGCTCCTAATCAACACCGGGAGGGCTGAGTTTCTTCATGGTGATGCCCAGTCCCTTGCGGCGCGTGGCGTTCTTGCTGGCCAGGTAACGGTCGGCGGCGATCTGGTCGGGCAGACCGTGCTGCTCCATCTCGGCGCTATCGCCCTTGGCACGCTTGGGGCCATTGGCGTTGGTCTCGATGGTTTGAGTCAGGTTGTCGGCCATGGGTGTCTTTCACGGGTCAAAAACGCACGGCCACCGAATGGGCCGGGCAGATATCAAAGTTGGGTTTGCTGGCCCGGTGTCTTTGTTCGTGGCGCACCAGTGCCCGCACCGCCGAGTCGGGCTTGCGGCCCTGGGCGTGAGCCAGCCATGCGGCCTGAATCGCGTCATCACGAAAGGCAAGCGGACAATGACGGATCGCCGAAGGTGTCAGGCCCGGCGGCCATTGGACGGTGGTGTAAGCGCACATTCGCATAAACCAATAGGACAGGACATGGAGTGCCAATGGTTGTTCGCAGCATGCTGGATTGCAGATAGGGTCTACCGGTGCCCCCGGACAGTGTTGGCACCCGCGCCGACGATGCGTTCGGTCGTGGTGACGCGCCGACCGCAGTGACGACATTCACGCCGGCGGCGCACATAGCCCGGTCCCTGGCAGACCTTCACCACTTCAAAATGCCCGCATCCGCATCGGGGACATTCCAGACCACGCGGCGGTTGCGATATGAGGTCGAAGGTCTCGTTCATCGGCGCTTTCCTTGAAGAGATGACAATTTGATCCGAGGCCGGTTCCGCTCCTGCCGCACATCGGTGCCGAACAACACCGCGCCCTGCATGGAAGCACCCACCGCGCAACCCACCAGGCAGTCGAGCCAGTGGTTGTCCGACCCCGGAAGACGGAGCTTCCATTCATCGAGTTCCCGGCCCCGGCCACTTGTCTTCACGCGGTATTCGGCGGTCAGATGTTCGGACAGAAGCTGGTGCCCCCCGGCCGCAACGTCCGGCGCGAATAGCGACAAACAACCCGGGGCACCCATCGACACCGCCAGGCGGGTCTGCACAAAACTCTTCCAGTAATTCGTGTCGATCAACGTATATCGCACGTTCCTGCGGCCTTGCACGCTCGGAATACGCCAATGCAATCCCACACGATCACCGCGTTTGGGTTTGTAATCACCGAACGGTGTGCTGGCAGCACCGACGTAGCGCCCGTGGCTGGGCATCACGATGGCCGCGTGCGAAGACTGCCGGCAGAACTGGTAAACCACATCGGTGCTGTTACCCCAGTTCGCGTCGATCAGACACCGCTCAATCGCCATCTCCGCACCGTCATCGCGGCGGAATTTTCTCCCGAGCCGGTCGTTGGTCAGCGCTTCCAGCCCGGCATAGATCGCGGCCTCTTGGCCACCCCCGGAATGGACGGTCATCAAAGTGCGTTTGGTTTCCCGAAGCGTGAAGTACGCCTTCCGGGGGTCGGGATACGCGCCGTAGTCCAGGACGTAGCCGGTGAAATCGTCCTCCCAACCGCACACCATCCAGAACAGCAGCGCCCCCTGCACGTCGATGAACATGGTGACGTGGTTCACACCAACGGCCACGTCGGCGCGTTTCATGCCGTTGGTTTTCCCCGCGATGGCCCCCGGATCGAGAAGATCATCGCCCTGATCCACTTCCGGGGGTTCGTTCTGATATTCAGCCCAGAACGCCGCGTCGCCCTGATCGAGTTTGAGATTCATCGCGTGCTGGATCGCGCTCAACTCGTCGGGGTTGTGACGTTCCGGCCAGGCGACCTCGACGCCCTCGTCCATCTGGTCCTGATGTTTGCGATAGAACTCCGTCGCATCCTCGACGCCGCGATCATTCCGCAGGCCCTCGGCGCGGACTTGCGCATATTGCTGCCAGAGTTTTTCGCCCTTACTTCCGGGGGCGGGGAAGGCATAGACCATCTTCGTCCGCTCTCCCTGCCACTGCGGATGCTTATCTCGGTCCAGAATCCGGTCGGCCATATCATCGGGTCGCACCACCGTCAGCGTCATCAGTCCCGCGATCTTGTGCCCGGGTCCGGCCAGGCCGAGGATCGCGCCGGCCAGAATCTGCTCGCGCGTCGCGCACTGACTGGGGCTGCGTGCCGATTCGTCGGTCTGCGGATCATCCAACAACACCAGAGACGGCCGCACGCTCTTGCCGTCGGGCCGCTTGAACTTCATACCACGGATGCGACCGGTGATGCCTGCCACACGAATGATGGCACCCGATCCGGGGCTGCCCGGCACCGTCGGCAGAATAATCTCCTTCGCCGTCCAGCCCACATGCGTCCGCGCGCCTTGATACAACTGACCGGCCGCCCGCTGATGAATCCCCTCCAAAGCGCGAATCGGCCCGCACACTTCACTAAAATCCTCCTCCAGCAGATCGTTGTTCTCCAGTTCACTCTTGATCGCATCCAGCATGTCCGCTGCGTGATCTTCATCCGACCCGATCAGCGCTACGAACTCCTGATGGCCATATACCATCGCCCACAGACACGCCGTCTCGCACAACGTCGTTTTGCCCGACCCGCGCGGCATCGCCATCGCAAACAGCCCGCCGCCCAGAACCGCATTCTCGATCTTGGCGATCACCTTCAGATGGTCCTGCGACCACGCCAGATGAAAGGTCTGCGGAAAATACTGTTCGCAGAACCCCCGGAAGCTGGAGCAGCACACTGCCTTGCGATCCGGGTTCATCGGGGGATGGACCCAGCCCTCACTTGCGATGTCGCGCGACGATTCGGAACTGGCGCGGCTGCGCGCGTTGACCGCATCTTTGTGGGATTCGTAATTACTCTCGGTCCAACCGGGTTCACCCACGGAAGGTTCATGTCTTGCATGGAACAGCCATGCGGCATAGCGCACCAGGTCGATGCGTTTGCCGTCGCCGATCTTGTACGCCGCCCGGTTCAGATGGCGATAGACCACATGCGGTTGCACCACCTCGCCCAGCGGCGTGGCGTTGAGCAATCGCACGGCTTCGGCCACGCGCAGATTCCGGGGATCGAGTTGGTGACTTCCGGGGGTCATTGGCCTTGGACTTTCTGAAGCAGCCACGCGGTGTAATGCACGAGGTTCATGCGGCCGTCAGCGCCGACCGGCGCGCCGGCGTCCACATCCGCCTGGACCTGCTCGACGGTGATGCGTTTGCCGCCCGCCGCCGCCAGCAGCTTGGCCATGTCCGTAAGGGTGAGAGAATTCGGGTCGATTTTCGGCTCCATTCTGCGGCGTTTGGACCGAGTTTTGCATGACCGGCCCGCCCGTCCGCGTACATATTAAATAGCTGGAATTACTGGATTTAGGCCTTGATGTTCCGCCACCCCGATGGCTGAATGTGTCCTGTAAGAACGCGAACCCACCCATGCAGGAGACCACCATGTTGATCACGCGAATCGAATTTGAAGGAGCCGCCGGCCACCTCACCATCGAGAAAGCGCCGGGCGGCCCCACCATCCGCATCGACAGCGTTTTGCGCAACCCTGACCGGCACCAGCAGGTCTGGAAAACGTGGGAACTGCCCGCCGCCGTCGGCGACGAAGATTTGTTCAAGGTCGCCGTCGAGGTCCAGCAACGCACCGACGGATGTAACGGCACCAACAGCATGGTCCACGACTACTTCCGGGACATGCAACGCTTTCAGGACTGAAGCCACCCACCACCGGAGCACGCCATGACCAGAGACACCACCAACCTTCGAGACCTCAACGACCATGACCTGTGCCGACGCTGCGACGAGTTGGTCAGCCAGGTCTGGACCTGCCGCCAGCGCCGTTGGACGCGCAAGCTCGAACAGACCCGAAGCGAATTGGGACAGGTCACCAGCGAACTGGACCGGCGCATCAAGCGCACTGAAGCCCGCCGCAACCATGTCTGAACCCCCGAACCACATACGCAGGAGATTGTCATGACCAAGTCGAAGACCAAAACGTACCCGCACACGCGACCCGACGGCACCACCGTCCGCGTCAGCGTTCCCGACGATCCCCAACCGCAAGACCTGCTGACCGACGCGCTGCGCGACAACCTCTCGCCGCAGGCCATCGCCACGATCATCGCGTACCTCCAGCCGGCCCACGTCAACGACGCCAACGTGCAGCGACAGGTTCAATGGTTCAGCGAACTGCTGATTCAGACCCTCGGCGGGCCTGAACAGTTCAACCGTCTGGCCGACGAAGTCGGCCTGTAACCCCCGCCCCCGGAAACCACGGGCCCGGCCAGCCCCAACACGGCCATAGGAGATTCCATCATGAAGTCCAAGAAAACCACCACGAAGAAACCCGCCACGAGCAAGAAGCCCAAGGCCAAGCCCGTCGACACCAAGGCGGCAGTCGAAGCGGTGCGTGCGAAGGACGCCGCCGCCAACGCCCACGCCGTCGCTGCCGACCGTGTGCCGATCGACCAGGCGATGAAGGCGAGCAAGCAGCCCAAGGCCCCCGGAAGCAAAACACCCAAGCCGCCCAAGGTGAAAAAGGTCAGCGGCCTCGACGCCGCCGCCCAGGTCCTCAAAGACAAGGGCGAACCCATGCACTGCAAAGACATCGTCCAGACCATGCTCGACAAGGGCATGTGGCAGACCAAGGGCAAAACGCCGGCCGCCACGCTCTACAGCGCGATCCTCCGCGAGATCACGACCAAGGGCCCTTCCGGGGGCAGCCGGTTCACCAAAACGGATCGCGGCCTGTTCACCATCAATGCCAAGTGAGGTCTCGCCATGACACCCCAAGACATGCAACAACTTTTGTACGACCTGCTGGCGGCGATCACCATCGCCGACTTCACCGACGATCAGCAGATACCCGTGCCGTACCCGCTGCTGGACTACCAAACCGGCATCGACTGCGTGAGCACCTTCGCCGAGACAGGCAAACTTCCGGGGGTGCCCCCGGAAGTCAGCGACTTCGGTGTTGTGGTGCGCATGAAGGACGGTCGTGAGTTCAACATCGGCATCGTTCAGACCAGATAGGAGATCATCATGCCTACACGTCAACGAGATCGACAGGTCAGTTTCGACGTGAAAGACGACCACCTGATCCGCACGGTCGTGTTCCCCAGCACCGGTCGTTCGTACAGCCACCGCTGCACGCGGGCGATCTACGAAGCCGTCGCACATGCCATTGAAGAACATGCGGACGAAGGCGTGGCGCTCGACCCGCTCGTCCAGGCCATCGACGCGCCTTTCACACAGGTCAACGTGGCGCTGGAATTCATGAAGGAGCGAACCTGTGTGGTGACGCGGGGCCGGCGCAGTTACCCCGCGTCCAAGGCGCTGTTTGAAGACGCCATGATCGAATTTTGCTTCCTGGCTGAATTGCCGTACTGACATCATTTTGCACCTGCCATATCCACCTCAACCCTTGCGGGGGTTGAGGTTTTCTCCGGGGCCGGCATTGAACCCGTTTCGATCTGATGGCGTTGGCGTCGTTGCGTTCGGCGTCGTTTGTTTTGCATCGCCACTTCAACGGCACACCGCTTGCACAATCCCATGACACCATTGCTGCCGGGATAGGTATAGAATTCCGTGTCGACCGAGCGATACCAGCGACACCGGCGGCAGCGTTTCCACCATCGCCCATCGACTCGGTAGCACCCGCTTTCAATTCGCTTGTGTTCCAGGCGATTGACCAACATCAGATTTTCGATGCGGTTGTCGAGTTTGTCGCCGTTGATGTGGTGCAGTTCCATGCCCGATGGCACGGGTCCGTGGTGCCGTTCCCACACGATGACATGCTCAAATCGCTTTTTGCGATCCTTGCAAGTGATCCGGCGATAACCGAATGGTGAAATAGACCCCCGGGGCGTCGGATAGGTCCTCATCGCATCGCCTCCTCGCGGGCCTTCATGGCAATGGGGGAATCGCCGGTGCGCTGCAGCACGCCGGCTTGACCGGTGAATCGCTGAAAGCGGTCGACGATGACATCGCAATACAGCGTGTCCAATTCCATGACGTAGGCGTGGCGCCCGGTCTGTTCCGCCGCGATCAGCGTGGAACCGCTGCCGCCGAACAGGTCGAGGACGTTCTCGCCAGCCAGGGATGAATACTGCATCGCACGCACCGCCAGTTCCGCCGGCTTGGCCGTCAAATGTTCCATCTGCTGAGGAGGAATTTTCTTCACATGCCACAGGTCCGTCGCGTTGTTCGGGCCGTAGTAACGATGGGCAGCCCCTTCCCGCCAGCCGTAGAAGCAAATCTCAAACGCCCCCATGAAATCCTTCCTTGTCAACACGGGGTGTTGTTTATCCCACACGATGCCCTGGCTGAAATACAGTTCATGCTTCTTCAGGTACGGCGGGTAATTGCCGAGATTCGCGTAGCCGCCCCAGATGTAGAACCCGTGGCCGGGCAGAAGCACGCGCGCCATGTTGCCGAACCAGTCGTCGAGCATCTGGTCGAAGTCGGCGTCGCTGACAAAGTCGTTCGCCAGCGGTCGGTCCTTGGCTCGCAGCTTTTTGCCCGTCGCCTTCTTCGGTCCCTGCCGCGCCACGTCGAAACTCTGATGGTGCCCCCGGAAGTTGTCCCGGAAGTTGGGCTGCGTGTTGGTCGCCTGGAACGAGGACAGACCGGCGGCGATGGCGTTGTTGGAGCGCGGTTCGACCTTGACGTTATAGGGCGGATCGGTGTTCACAAGATGAATGTCCGTGCCGTCGAGCAACCGGTCGAGGTCTTCGGGCTTGCTACTGTCGCCGCAGAGCAGACGATGGTTGCCGAGTATCCAAAGATCGCCCGGTTGCGTGGTCGCCGCGTCGGGCGGCAACGGAACATCGTCGGGATCGGTCAGGCCTTGTTGCACATCGCCGGAAGTGAGGCGTGCCAGTTCCTCGGGGTCGAAGCCGAGCAAGTTGAGGTCGAAGTTCATCTCCGACAAACCCGACAACTCAATCGGCAACAGTTCGTAATTCCACTTGGCGATCTCGCCCGTTGCGTTGTCCGCGATACGGTACGCCTTCACCTGTGCGGGCGTGAGATCAGTGGCGACGTGAACCGGCACCTGTTTGAGATTGAGTTTGAGCGCCGCCTTGTAACGGGTGTGCCCGACGATGATGACGCCGTCGGCATCGACCACAATCGGTTGGCGAAAGCCAAACTCTTTCAGCGAGTTGGCCACGGCATCCACCGCGCCGTCGTTGTCACGCGGGTTGCCGGGATAGGGTCGAATGGAATCGATGGGACGAAGTTCAATCTGCATGTTCATGCTCCAGGTGGGCAGCGTGCTGCCCGGTAAGGGATTTGAGTAGACCGTCCCAGCGCAACGTCGGCATGGGAGTGTTGTCGGTGAGAAGGGTGTCTGGACCGGCGGGGGCGCTTGCGTGCCGATGCAAACGCATCTCCGCCACTGTGAGAATGCTTCTGACACGCTGGCCCGTCACGCCCATGCGCTTGGCGATGTCGCGCGACGAAACGCCCATCGCCGTCCATGCGGTCGCGGCGCGCTGCCGCACGGTCAGACGCGGTGCCTTGGGGTGCAGGAGCATGGCGCGGGCTTGTGCGATACGCGCGGCGGGAACACCACGCCGGGAATCGGGACAACGCCCCCGCCCCCGGAACAAGCGATTCGGTCGTTGGCTCGCGCGACAGCCGACCTGCGCCAGGATCGCCGCGACGCGGGCGCGGCTGATGCCGTGCTCAAACGCCATCCGCGCCAGCGACCAGCCCTCCCACCAACAAAACATCAACGAAAACTGGCGTTTTAGCGCAAATGTCAACAGCGCGGGCGGGTCGGAAATCGGTTGTAACATTCGATGATTCATAAGTTTGCCAGAAAGAAAGAGATATTTTTTTATTGCCTCAAGAAAGTCTGTCTAACGCGGTTGGCGTTCCCGCTGGCGTCAGGAGGCAAAAAGTGTTTCCAAGTACCTATTACATATAGACTTATCATTTTGTCATTTAATCAGAAATATATCGTAATATCTCGATATGTAGCCGTATTTACGGCATTTTTGGCCCACGTTGGCCCCTGTCTGTGGTGGGCCCCGGATGGCCGCGCAGGCCGACCTGCGCGCCCTTGCGCCCCGTGCGCCAACGTGCCGCGACGGGGGCGCTAACGATGGGTTCTGCGACTCTGCGAGTCTGGCGAGTGTGTTTCCGCCCGTCTCCATATTTACTATTACTTTCATATTCATTCCCTCTCTCGCGCGAAGGGGGTGGAAAAAGACTCGCCAGAGTCGCAGAGTCGCAAATCACTCTGCCCTTCGGCGGCATGAACATGCCACACAGCGCCGTTACGGTGCTGCTCATCGGGGTTGGTATCCAGCATGAACCCGGCGATCACGCGCCGGCGCGCTCCGCGAAGTTTGTTGCCGAGTTGCCGTGCGTTGGGGACTTTGCCCGGCGGACAGCCGACGAAGTTCTCGATGGCCGCACGCATGGCGACACTGGCGTCGTCGCTGGGCTGGAAGTCCCGCCGGTAGAGCGCCGCCAGCAGGTCGGATGCGACCAGGCCCTGATCACCGGGGTCATACACCTGCCAGGCGCGAACAAGCTGGCCGATGGCGTCGGAGGTTGTATCCGAGAACTCCACCAGACGTGTGCGTGTGCGGCACGGGTCGGGCAGGCCGGCCCACACGACCGCCTCGCGGACGATGCTCGACCAACCCTCGAAGCTGCCGAATGGGGATAGGTTCTGAGCAGGCCTGCCGGCGCGGCAATACGCGGCCAGAATGGTGATCGCATTGCACAGCAGCGCGCCGCGATTCTGGCGTACCCATTGCAGGAGGTTGGGGTGCTGAAAATCCTGACGATCCTCGGGGTGTTCTTCCAGCACATCCAATCGAATGTGGATGATGCGCCGCGTGGTGTCGGCCGCGACCGCGACGTTGTTGCCGGTGCCGTACCACGCGGGCATAAGCGGCAGGTCCACCAGTTCGCTCTTGCCGAGGATGCGATCCTTCCATCGCGTGCTGGTCAGCGCCCGATCCAGCGCATCGTTGCCGAAGTTGCCTTCGAGGTTATCGAGTAACACCAGCCGATCGCCGGCGATGGCGATGGACGTGATCTTCTTACGCATCTCCTCGGAGTCATGGGCGTAGCTGAACACCGGCATCTCGCGCCCCAGCACGATCCATGAGATCACCTGAACCAGCAGACCTTTACCGGCTCCGCGCACATTGGCGTCGATGAGGAAGAGGGGCGACGGGCCGAGGAATGCGAATCGGGCCAGGGGCGTGAGCAATGCGGCCAGCCAGGCAGCCCGGTGATCGGGGCTTTCAAAGCGAAAATCGCCGACGACCTCCAGCAGGTTTTGCATCGCGCGCTGGGCGTCTTCGGCGGTCAGCATGTCCGGGATCGGCGGAAACTGTTCGGATGGTTCGTACAGAACGCCGGTCGCTGGGTCATAACCCGGGGTCTGCCAGATCGATCCATCGGGCCGGATGATGGGCGAGTCCGAAACCGCCATCAGATGCCGTATGCCCGGCCAGTCGTTGCGGGCATCCATCGCGGCGACAAGCCAGGTTGTGGGATGCGCGGCGACCTCGGTGATGGTATCGCCCTGGCGGACGAGTTTGGTGAAGCGGACGAACTTGGTCATTCGTTCACGCAGGCAGGCCGTCGGTAACGCCGCAATGGTCGCCGACCCACTGCTGCGCACGATGCCGTCCTGAGGCTGTTTATCGCGTAGCACGCGGACGAGCATGCCGCCGCGCTGGTAGATGTCCGGATCGTCCGTCATGGCGGCGATGGTTTCGCAGACGACGTGGTACTCGTCGGTGGTGATCAGGATGGTGGGCTTGTCATCGTCATCATGGACGCGGCGAATGACACCGCGTTGGGTCTTGGCTTCGGCGTCACGGATGCGGTCGACGATTTGGGAATCGGTCCAGTCGGTTGGGAAGGGACGCTGCCGGGCATAGTCGCGGATGGCGGCAACACCATCCAAATCAGACAGATTGTGTTCCACGACGCGACACGCCGCCGCGAACAACCGCCCCGAACCATCGTTGTGATCGGTCATGGTCATGCGGAGCATCGCGTCGACGCACGAGGCGATGGCGTCCTTTGACCGAGGGGGATGGTTGGTGGCCCTGGGCTTCGCCGGTGAAGGCTTGGGGGCCTTGGGTGTCGCGCGTTCGCCCAGTTCGATCTTCACCGTATCCGCCAACTTCTGTATGGCGTCGAGCAAGATTTGCGGATCGACCTCGGCAGGTTGCGGGTCATCCTGTTCCCACGTGATCGGTTCGCCCGATTCATGAACGCTGGGTGGAAACACCGTTTGAAGGCCGGTCGACCGCAGTTCCACGATCATGCCGGCGGATTTGCTGCGATGCTTCTTCGTCGCCACGGGCGACTTCGCCACATACAACCGGTGGGAACGCGGATTTCCCGGCCTGCCGAAGATGGCGTTGGTGGGCGGCAGAAGCTGGTCTGCCAGTTCCACCGCGCGCGGGTGGTCCAGGTCGGTGTCGATCAGCCAACCGGATGGCTCGCCCAGCAGTACGCCGATGTTCTTTGGCTGACCGCCAAATTGATCGGCAAGTTCATCTTCCTTGAAGCGGGATTGCTGCCAGGCAGTGTAGCCGGGGTTTTTGCTGCGATAGGGGATCGGAACGACCGACCACCCCCGTCGACAATATTCAATCGCTGTATCCAGTGTGGTCATCGGCACGCTCCTATAAGTGCCGGTGCATTCACGGCAGATGACCTAACCGGGTTGATGGCGTCGGCCCCAAATTCCTGACGGATGTACGCGCCGAACACCTGCGTCAGCGCCTGGCTGATGCCCGGCGTGGCTTCGATGATCAAAAATCGCTCTTCGCTATCGACGGTGATGCTGACTTCACTTCGCACTCGGTCGTCACCGAACATGCTGGTGATGGCCAGCAACGACAAACGCAACGTCGCCTCGACTTCGGCCATGGGAACGGCGTTGCCGAATGTGAAACGGGTGATTGTGGTTTGCATGAGCGGTCTCCTGAATCATGTATTGGGCTCTGTAAATCACTACCGGGTTCGGTTGGAGAATGGTTGTCGGAATCTGGCGCGAGGCCAGAATTTCTGAAAATGTTGGCTAACTGGTGGATGCGGGTGCGCACCTGGGCTCGCGTGAGGTTGAGCAGCTTTTCCAAGTCGCGTTCGCTGTGCTCCTGCCGGAGCAAAGCCACCTGACGCAGTTCTGGTGTCAGTTGCGCGATCACCGCGCGCACAGCGATCTGCGTGTCGATCTTGGCTGGATCGTTGCGGCCATCGAGGACGGCTCCTTCAATGGCGTCGTCAAGAAGCACGTTGCGCCGACCGTCACGCTTCTTCGCTTTTCGGGCCTCGATCAGGTTGAGCATTTTGTTCTTGGTGATTTTTTTGATGAACCGTTCGCGTGGGCCCTGTGCCGGATCGTGGCGAGGGCTTTGCTTCCAGATGTGGAAGATCAGTTCCGCCTCGATGTCTTCCACGTCCTGCCTGTTCCATCCGTGCTGGCCGAACATGTTTCGTGCTTTGCGTTTGACGATTTCTGCATCCGCTGGTGTAAAGCGGTCATCTCGTTCTTGATTCATGTTGCTGCTCCCCCGGCCGTGGGGGAGAAGCGCTGGTGGGTGTCGTCGGTGATTGCCGGGAATTCGCGCAATGGAAAAGGCGCTGCGAGTTCGCGGTTGCCCGCGACACCCGCAACGCCTTCGTTTCACGACCGGTCGTTACGCTGTGTCTGTGTGGTTTGGCTACGCCGAGTTACGCTGCTTGATGGTCCTCTTCGATGTCGATGGAGTTGGCCGGCAGTCCGTGGGCGAACTTCACCCGCACGCATGTGTTGTCCGGAAGCATGGCGATCTGATTGGCCACAGCGACATGCTGCCGGCATAGCACGAAGTTGGAGAGGCAGGCCTCCGCACGAGGACCGTTCTCTCCGCCGTCCACTCTTACTGTGCGCGTGACATGATGGGGCCGGCTAAGGTCCGGCTGACCGCAGCGCGTGACGAAGGTGACACTGCCGAAACCGATGTGCTGACCACGCTCGATCAGCCAACGCGCCGGCTCTGGCAGTTCATGCATGCTTACAGCACCGCCGATCCGAACAGGTGGTACGGAATCGGAACCCGAAGATATGGGGAGCAACTTGGTCTGTGCTCTTTCAGACCCGACTTTCCTGCCGGTCTCGAATCGTTGCGTTGTCATGGATAAGACTCCCATGCGGTTGTGTCCAGGCAAGCCCATTGCTTACCTTCCGCATGCAGTCTCCGGCGAATGGTTGACGAAATCGAAGCAGGGATTCCTAGGAATCCCCGGTTTTTCCCCGATTTATCTGTCGATTTGTCACGAGTGTGGATCTCAGATACCAGACATGAGCTTGTGGCGTACCCGCTCGTCGCCAGATTCTCCCGTGACAATCACAGCCTAGCATTTTGTTGGCATCCCTAATGCCATTCTTGCTTGGTTTGCGATAGTCCGTAAGACTTGCGGGAGTAACCCCATCTAGCTTTGCAGCCACTTTATTGCTAATCCACTGGCCGTTGCTTGTGTTAAGGGCCGGAGTCGTACTTGCCAATGTCTCGATCTCATGCTGTGAATCTGACCGACGTTCATCATGACCCGACGCCGGCACCGCAAGCTGCTGTTGAGCGGCACGATCAAGCACGCGTTGAAATGTGGTTTGCATTCGCTTGCGATATGCCTCTGCATGCTCCATTGCGGTTTGTGCTGAAGACTGAAAAATGCGGACGAAAGTCCCACCTGCTGAACCTTCGGTTAGTTCATATACACCTTTGCCGAGAACATATTGCTGCACTGTGCTGAGAAATGCTTCGGCCTCAGGGGCGACCATGTCTTCCCAGTCGCAATCTCGAATCGTTGATGGATACAAGTCGCGGAATATAGGTGTAAATGTGGTTGGAAAGTCCTTTAGATCTTCATGGTCTTGCAGAAGTGCCGAGATGTTGTTCGTCGTCCATAGATACGATTGATTCAACTCCAAATCGAGCGAGGTACACATCGCTCCAGAGATGGCGCTTTCCAGAATCTTGTAATATGCTTGCGCAAGAATCATCAAAGCGGTGTGGCCTGCTATTCGCCACTCCTCTTTCGGTATCTGCGATTCGCCGGGTTTCGTCACGATGAGTGCCAAAGCTATTTCTAATGCCATGCATCCGGCCAATGCCTCACGAGCTGTTTTCGTGATGTCCTTGCACAATGGATACGCGTTGTGCCGTGTGGTCAATGGCTCCATCTTGTGCTGCAGATCCAAGAGCGAACTCTGACAATGCTCTTTAAGATGTGGTGGAAGGTGTTGTCCAACAAGCGAAAATTCGCCACTACCATCCAAAGACACATTTCCTTGACTTAGTGCATCCTGATATTTCTGGATTTCCAGCGTTGGTGCGGCTGAGGTCGTTTCCGAAGCACCTATGAGTGCTGTGGCGGCCAATCTCAACTTCTCCCAGATGCCCGCCATCTGCTGAATAGCATCTCTGACGCCAGCCTCGTTGTTTGTGGCGTTGGCATCGGTTGAGGGCTGCTGGGATTCATGGTGTGGTGTTGTGGTATTGTCGCGGCCCTCGCTCTCCACGCCGTTCCGCGTTGAATGCCCCACGTCCTTATGCCCAGACGTTGCTTTCTTGGCGTTCAACATCGCTTCCCAAGTTCGTGCGCGGACGGCATATTGGGACCGACGATGCATTGAACGAGTAGGTGGTGGATCATATACGCCCGGATCCGGCTCAGAGTAAACGCTCACTATATCGCAGGCTTCATCCAACAAAATTCGATCTGCGTCACTCAGCTTACTTGCATGGCTTGTGTAGAATTTGGTATTGCTGCCATCGCTTCCGTATTCCTTTTGGAATAGTTCCTGGAGTGATTGACCAATCAACGGATTATCAACGAAGTAGAATACCGAGGATGTCGACAAGTCTGTGTTGTGGCCCAGGCACGCATGAAGATACATGCCTGAACCTTCTGATTTGCTATTGTCTGTGGCCGAAGAATCTGCGTCGCCAAGCCATGTCGAAAGATACTCAATAAAATCGTCGTGGAGTACATGGCTTCTGCAGTCCTTCTCGATGATACAACTTCGGAGGGAATGCGATTCATGTTCGACCCAAGTGGAATAGTTTGTGATGGCTGGCTCGCCCTCAAGTTGATATGTGAAAGCATTCCAAACATCGGGAGGAAGATCGGAGCCCCCGATGTAACATCCCTTTTCTCTGGTCACCGTTACCGTTGCTGCGCGGCGCAATTGAGCCTCATAGTCGCGCCAAGACTCTAGTTGTTTCTCCAGTTCCTCAAGCTCCGTCATGAGAGGCTTCACACATTCGACCAAGTGATTGTCCCCGCCGACGTGCGCCCGGATTTCAAATACGCGATAGTTCCTTTGAGTACGAAACCAATCGCAAGGCGTGCCGAACATGCAATATGCGTCAGCACGTTGTTTCAGACCATCCATCAACGATCGGCATGCGGCCCGAAATGCCATCATGTGTCTCTCATCAACAGTCTCTATTTGTTCACCGCTCATATTTGTCTGCCAGTTCTGGAGGTCGGTATGTGAAGGAGCGTTGCGGTGTTAGATCACCAGTATTGAGTCGATGATTTTCTATGTCGTGTTAGAGCCGATAAGGGATTGTTTCCAATACCATACGTGAGCATGCGGCGTGCCCGGACGACGCCATATTCTGCCGTGGCAATCCCGGCCCAGCCTCCCGGATTGATTCTTGATTCCTTTCTTGCTGGTTTTACGGTAGTCGGCCAGGCTGGAGGCTTTTATTCCTTCAAGGGTAGCGGCCACTTTGTTGGTCACCCACTGTCCGGTCCCCATGTTTAGCGGCGGGGTCGTGGTTTCTAGCTGTTCGATCTCGGTATCAGAATGCGAATCCGTTTCAGCGTGATCCGGGCCATCCTTCAAACCATCGCCGTTACGCGCATCGACGTGCGTGGCGCTGGAACCGGGCGCCTCGGCCCCTTTGGCTGGATCACTCGCCGGTTCATGCTTACTCAGTTGCTCACGCTCGTGCATCAGATGCTCGGAAACCTGGATCAACCTGAGACGAAGCAACAGCCGGATTTCGAGTACCCAGAATTGTCCCCAGGGCGGAGTCACAGCACCATCGTGCCAGTATTCATCGCGCGGCGATGCAGGATGAGCAGTTCGTTCCAGCTTCATATGAAAAAGCCACTTCAGTAGGTACTCCGTGCTATCCTTCGCTGTAGCAGGAATATCCCGGGAAGCAGCAACGATCTGATAGGTGGCGTTTGCTTTGGAGACGCTGGCCACAAGGTCCTTCTCCAAGCCAGTGTATCGGCTCTGCAAGTCATCGTCAGAGAAGACCGTAACGCCAGTGGTCGTGTCCTCGCACATCAGGGAACCGGTTTCCGGCCTGCTCTCTTCGAACGCGTCGAGGTCATCCACCAGACTCATAGCGAGGCAAACGTGGGCCAAGGCTTTTGTGAGGCGATCGCGCAATGCTAATCGCAATTGTGAGGAGTCAATCTGATTCGCCCAGCGTGCTACACCTGTGAGGTACTCATTTGCAAGCGACGGCGATGTGCCGATCCCCATAGATATTCCTTGGTCACAAGTAGCATTTTGCGCCGCATGTCTATCCGGCATTTTCGTATGCGCGTGCAATGAGACGACATGGCTGTGAGCGGATTCCAGTGTTGTCTGGTCGTCGGTTGTTGTCTTAGGGGGTTGTCGCTCATCTTTGTTTGGTTCCCGCATGGCGATTACTCGCTGGATGATGTCTTCTGAGTTCGACATCGCCTTGAACGTGGCGAGGTCTTCACTTTGGCAGCCGCTCACCCTCCATCCCGGAAACTGCGCCTGGAGCGAATCACGTTGTCGCTGGAACAGGATCAGGTCGGAGGGCGGGAGGTGAGCTTCATAGAGAACACTGAACACCACCGTGAAGTCGGGCGTTGCCTTCCTCAGGGTATCGAGCACGATCTGCCGTTCACGCAATGTCAACATGGTTACGTCGGCTATTGCGTCAGGCGGGGCAGGTGGAAATGACTCGATGACGATGTGTGCCACCGAGTCTTTTCGCGCCACGACGGTGACGGCCTTGGATACCTGATCCAGCGCCCCTTGGTAATGCTCACATGTACATGCGTAATATTCGTAATAGCCGCGATCCTCACCCTCATCCCACCACGAACATGGTATCTGCGAGGTCAAGTCGCCCGCATCGAAAGGGAGCTCCAGCCGCTGGTCGCGCCCCCACGCCAAGACTCGGGCCAGAGGCTTCCACAAGACCTTTACAGCGGCGCTGATTTGTTTTTCGACATCGTCGCAGGCGCGACGATCATCCTCGCTCGCGAACTGCATCCCGTCCACCGGCCCTCTCAAGCCGCGCACTTTGCCGGCTCGTTCGAGCGAGGTCAGATAGTTGTAGTGACCGCCAATCGCCCGCAATGCCTGAAGACACTGATTGGTGTCCGCGAACACGGCATTCAGTTCCTCGGAATCCGAGAACGGAGGCGTGATACTGACTGTAGGCTCCGGGCTTACCCTCGGACCGGGTCTAACGTTCTCGGCGGGGGCGAGGGCCGACGGCCGCGATTGGATCATCGCCTCCCATGTGGTGGCGCGATGAGCAAACTGCACGCGGTCCATCGTCTCCTGGGTCGGCGGCGGATCGTAAACGCCACGGTCTGGATCTTCGTATATCTCAAGCTCGTCCAAGACTTCATCGAGCAGTATCTGATCGTCTAACGACACCTCCGCGCCTGGCGCGGCCGCAAAGTGATGCTGCGCCCCGTTGCCTCCATATTCCTTGGCGAAGAGGCGACACAGCGATTGTGCAACCGTGCCGTCGGTGGTCTTGTAGAACACCGTGCCTTGACCGAGCGTTGGTGGCTTGGACGAAGAACAGATCAAGTAGAAAACCTGGGGTTTGTTGGTGGCGGGAGACTTCTGCTGCTTGGAACCATTGCCATTGGATGCGGATCGCGCCTTGGTCACGCCGTACGCCGTAACGGAAAGGGCCGACCGCCAACCCGATCCCGATGCCATGCCGGGCTGCCACGCGTCGTAGTCCTTCTCATCCAGGAAGCCCAGTTTGACAGCCTCACTGACGGCATTGGCGACCTCGTTGGCCACGGCAGCAGGTTCGGTGTCGGCCCATCGGAGACCGGCGATCTGCTTTGCCAATCGTTCCAGCGATTCCCGTTCGATCCATCCGTGCGACTGAATGGTCGGCCCGTCGTAACCGAAGGGCAGGTGTTTTGGGTTGAACTGTGGCAGTTTCGCCACAGCTGCGATCATTAACGACACCGCATGCGGTAGTTGAGTTCCTTGAGGAGAGGGGCCTTTGCCGACCAGACGCGACACCGCACGGAGGTCGGCGAGCAATTCGTCACTGAATTCCGTGTGGTCCCTCGACACGCGGCATATTTCCAGCAGCACGTCATCTGGCAGCTCATGATCCTCGTTGGACATTCACGTTCCTCGTATCCCAGTACCAGCCATGCGCTATGGCGGAACACTCACGCTGGGCATCCAAACTCCCAACTCCACTGGACTTGAGAGCGCCTTGGCCCAACTCGGCATTATCGGAGATGTGGAAAACACGAGCAACAGCTGTGACTACCGCAAAATTGAAGGGGGTCGGGTTGATCAGTCGAGACGCGACTGGGCACGGAGGGTTGCCCAGAACCTTCGTTGGTTGCGCCAAACCGGCGTGGCCGCGATCGGCCGTACTTCCCATTCCTTGATTGGGTCTTTTCCGGCTCCCATGGGCGGGAGAAACAGAATCGCCTCCTGGATATCCGGCGCAAGATTCAGCAGGTTCATGATCTGAGTCACGCGGGCGCGGGTGACGTGGCCGAGGCGGGCCAGGTCGGCATAATCGCGGACTTCGCCACGCGCCAGCAGGCCGTCGAAGCGAATCGCCAGCGCCATGAGCCGGGATAGGCGTGGAACCCGGCCAGCGACGACCGGTGCCGGGTCGGATGTTTGGCAAACGCCGATTTGTTTGCGCCCGCGCCGCGCCTGCGTGAAATGAACCTTGGTTTCGACGGTCAGACTCGTTTGTGTTGTGGTCATGCTGCTACCTCGTTAATTTCCTGCGCAAGCGTTTTGATGCCATTGGGGCGGAAGGTCACCGCGACCGTTTCATTTTCGCCGTCGTAGTCGACCCGCTCGACCAGCAGGTTGACGATGCGGGCCTGCTCGCGCGGGCTGAGCGTATCCCACACCGGGTCGAAGACTGATAACGCGGTGGCGACCTCACGTTCGTCGACCACTTCGCCGCTCAGCGTCCCGATCTGCTGGCGAATCTCGGTGAGGCGCTGTTCGGCGCGGCGCATGCGATCCTGCACATCCGCCAGCGCCGCCACTGTGGTCGGCTCATCGCTGCCAGCGGCGAGTTTCTTCAGCGAGGTGTTGCACTGGCCCAATTCCCGCTGAAGGGCCTGCTCCTGCGCCTGCAGATCGGCCAGATTCCGGCTGTTCTGGCCCTTCGCCTGGCGAAGTGTCTCTGCCAACACGGTGGGGTCGCGTCCGACCGACCTGATCTGGTCGATGACGAACTTTTCAATCTCCCCGGCGGGGACAGACTTGGTCGGGCAGGTGTGCCAGCCGCGTTTCTGCGCCTTGAGGCAGACGTAATACCGATACCGTTTGGTCTGGCGGCATGTGAACGTATGAACCATCGAGCAGTTGCAGGGGACGCAGCGCAGGATGCCCCGCAGCAACGCACCATGCTTGTTCCTCGGTTCGCTCCCACCTGTCCGACCGTTGTGTTGCAACATGGACTGGACGCGCTGCCATGTCTGCTCATCAACGATGGCGTCATGCTCGCCCGCGTAAACTTGGTCGTGGTGGCGTATCTTGCCGACGTACACCACGTTGGTCAGCAGGTGGTACAGCAGGTTCTTGTCGAATGCCCGGCCGCCGACCGACCGGCCTTTCTTCGTCTGCCACAGCTTGGTGGTCCACCCCCGGTTGGCCATCTCTTTCACGGTGGGGATGAGTGACTGATGTTGCAGGTACAACCCGAAGATTTCACGGACGCATTTGGCTTCCGCGTTGTTCACCACCAACTTAGACCCGCTGGGGGTGCGGACGATGTCGTAGCCGAGGATGGGCCTGCCGCCGGCGAATTTCCCCTTACGCCGTGCGCCCGCGATCTTGTCGCGTGTGCGCTCAGAGATGATTTCACGCTCGAACTGCGCGAACGAGAGTAGGATATTAAGGGTCAACCTTCCCATGCTGTGGGTGGTATTGAAGGCCTGGGTGACGGATACGAAGGTGACATGGTGCTTTTCGAAGACATCCATCAACCGGGCGAAGTCCGCCAGCGAGCGTGACAGGCGATCTACCTTATAGACAATCACACAATCCACCTTGCCGGCTTCAATGTCCTTCACCAGTCGCTGAGCGGCGGGGCGATCCATGTTGCCGCCGGTGAAACCGCCATCGTCGTATCGATCGGGCAGGCAGACCCACCCCTCGTGTTTCTGCGCCGCGATGTACGCTTCGCCACTGTCGCGTTGGGCATCCAGCGAGTTGAAATCCTGCTCCAGGCCTTCTTCCGACGACTTGCGGGTGTAAATCGCGCATCGGACCTGCGCCTTGGTTGCTGTCTCGGACGCACTGTTACGCTTTTTCGACATCGCACACTCCATTGCTCAGGTTGAAGAACAGGTGGCCGCTCCAATGCGACCCGGTCACCGCCTTGGCCACGGCGCTGAGGGACCGGTACACCTTGCCATCCCACTCAAACCCCTTGGCCAGCACCATGACGGTGATCAAACGCCCCTTGTATTCGCGAGTCAATTCGGTGCCGGGAATGGGCACACGTTCGTCACGGCGCGTCGGGGCGGTTTTGGTCGTTGTGGCCGCACCGGCGGTGGTCTGCGGCGGACGTGGCATCGTCATACGAATGTCGGCATGATGGGCCAATTCCACCGCCCGCTGCCGTGCCCGCTCAGATAGCGTGCCCTCGGCCAGCGATTGCAGCCGCCAGGCCAGTCGTTTGCGCAGGAAATCTTTGTTGCCCGACCGGCTGGGTTCGCCGAACAGTTCCATGTATTTGTCGCGGAGCTGACGCGGCGTCATCTGCACCAGGGCCGCCAGTTCGCTTTTCATAGTCATCGTCATTGGAAACTCCTATCTGTGGCGTTAACCACGTTGTCCATGAAGCCGGAATTCGGGACAGACATCAAGGCCATTCTGGCCGGATTCCGGAGGAATCTGTGAATCGCCTTGAGCGGCAGATAGCGCAGCGCGCCGGCGCAGGCGGATGATGCCCGCCGCGAGAATTGCGGCGACTTCCGTGAGGCGTTCGCTGGAGGTGAGATTGGCGGGGTCGGTCGGATCAGTGCGGGTAGCCATCGGCGCTCTCCATGAGAGGCGATGCCCGCAACGACCTTCCCTTGGGGACCGGGGCGCTGCCTGGCAACAGAATGTCGGGAATCGGCACGATGCAGATTCCTCTATCTGTTAACTACCGGGTTCGTGGGTAGAATGGTTGACTAATCTCTTTTATTGGATAGAACGTGGTCATGAATGAAAGTGACACCGATGGACCCGACCATGGATGGCAGGCAACTTTGAGCACAAATCTCAACAGAATCCTCGACCAACTCCGCACCGAAGCACGAACCAACCGCGATCTTGGCGACCGCTTTGAACGCCTGATGGTCCGGTTCTTTGAACTCGATCCCATCTACGCTGATCGCTTCTCCAAAGTCTGGATGTGGAACGAATGGCCCGACAAAGGCAACGTCGGCGATGTTGGCATCGACCTTGTCGCACGCGATCGCGCCACCGGTGAATACATCGCCATCCAATGCAAGTTCTACCTCCCCGAACACACCCTCGCCAAGGGCGACATTGACTCATTCTTCACAGCCATGGGCCGGGAACAGTTCACATCCGGCATCATCGTCTCAACCACCGACAAATGGGGAACGAACGCCGAAGATGCACTCAACCATCAGACCAAACCCGTTACCCGCCTGAGCATCCACGACCTTGAAGCAAGTCCCATCAACTGGTCCCGCTTTGATGCCAAACGCCCGCAAGACCTCGAACTCCTGCCCAAAAAGAAGCTCCGCGAACATCAGAAACATGCGCTTGACGATGTGATCCAAGGCCTGGCCACTGCCGACCGAGGCAAACTCATCATGGCCTGCGGCACCGGCAAAACCTTCACGTCGCTCAAGATCGCCGAAACCCTCGCACCCAGCGGGCGAATCCTGTTCCTTGTCCCCTCGCTATCTCTGCTTTCACAATCTCTCCGCGAGTGGACCGCCGAAGCCGAGCATCCGATTCACGCCCTCGCTGTCTGCTCGGACATCAACATCGGCAAGCGCCGTGAAAAGTCCAAGGACGACAACGAAGATATCACCGTCCACGACCTCGCCTTCCCCGCTACCACCAACGCCCGGCAACTTGTCACCCAATACAAAATCCTCACCAGCAAGTCCGCCAAGCCCAAGGCCGACTCACAAATGACCGTCGTGTTTTCAACCTACCAATCCATTGATGCCGTCTCCCAAGCCCAGAAATCAGGCCTGCCCGACTTCGACCTCATCATCTGCGACGAAGCCCACCGCACCACCGGCGTCACTCTCACCGGCGAAGACGAATCCCATTTCGTTAAAGTCCACGATGCGAACTTCATCAAATCGGCCAAGCGCCTCTACATGACCGCCACCCCTCGCATCTACGGCGACGATGCCAAATCAAAAGCCAAAGACGCCGCCGCCGAACTCGCCTCGATGGATGACCCGGCCCTGTTCGGTCTGGAACTCCACCGCCTCGGATTCGGTCAAGCAGTCGGCAAATCCCTCCTGTCCGACTACAAAGTCCTCGTCCTTGCCGTAGATGAAAAATACGTTGCGGAAACTTTCCAGAAACAAATCGCCGACAAAAACAGCGAACTCAATCTCGACGATGCGACCCGTATCACCGGCTGCTGGAACGGCCTCGAAAAGCGATTTGAAGCCGCCAGCGCCGATGTTGACTTCCAAGGCGATGTCCAACCCATGCGCCGCGCCGTCGCCTTTTCACGCTCCATCAAAGACTCCGAGGCCTTTGTCGCCAAGTTTGGCCAGATCATCGACGCCTACAAAGAAGAACACCCCGACGCCGACAATCTACTTGTCGTCGAAGCCGACCATGTGGATGGCACCTACAACGCCCTTGAACGCGGCGCTTTACTGGACTGGCTCAAAGCCGAATCGCCCGCCAACACCTGCCGCATCCTTTCCAATGCCCGCTGTCTTTCGGAAGGCGTCGATGTCCCCGCACTCGACGCGGTCATGTTCCTCAATCCCCGAAATTCCGTCATCGACGTTGTCCAATCCGTCGGCCGGGTCATGCGTCGCGCCGAAGGCAAACGCTTCGGCTACATCATCCTGCCCATCGGCATCCCCGCCGACATGAAGCCCGAAGATGCCCTCAAAAACAACGAGAAATACAAAGTCGTCTGGCAAGTCCTCCAAGCCCTTCGCGCCCATGACGACCGCTTCAATGCCACCATCAACCAGATCGAACTGAACAGAAACCGCCCCGACAACATCCAAGTCATCGGCGTGGGCGACCCGCGTGAGGCATCTGACACGCCGAAATCATCAGGTGATTCCAAACCCAAGCTCCGCGAGATTCAGGGCGCATTCGCCTTCCCCCACCTCGACGAATGGAAAGACGCCATCTACGCCAAGATGGTCAAGAAGTGCGGCGACCGTGCCTATTGGGAAACCTGGGCCCGTGACATTGCCCGCATCGCCGAACAACATATCACCCGCATCAAAGCACTCATCGACGACAAGCATTCGCCGCATAAACAGGCCTTCGCCGAGTTTCTCCAAGGTCTGCAACAAAACCTCAACCCCGCCGTCTCGCGTGAAGATGCCATCGAAATGCTCGCGCAGCATTCGATCACCAAACCCGTCTTCGATGCGCTGTTCGCCCACTACACTTTCACAGCCCACAACCCCGTCAGCCAGTCGATGCAGAAAATGCTGGACCTTCTGCATGAAAAGTCCATCGAGAAGGAAGCTTCCACCCTCGAAAAGTTTTACGAATCCGTCCGCGACCGCGCCAAGGGTCTGGACAACGCCGAAGCCCGCCAGAAAGTCGTCATCGAACTGTACGAAGAGTTTTTCAAGAACGCCTTCCCCCGCATGGCCGAACGGCTGGGCATCGTCTATACCCCCGTTGAGGTCGTCGATTTCATCATCCATTCCGTACAGGACATTCTCCGCGACGAGTTCAACTCCGGGCTTGGTGAAAAAGATGTCCACATCATCGACCCCTTCACCGGAACCGGCACGTTCCTTGTCCGCCTCCTGCAATCCGGCCTCATCCCCCCCGACAAACTCCTCCACAAATACAAGAACGAACTCCACGCCAACGAAATCGTCCTCCTCGCCTACTACATCGCCGCCATCAACATCGAAGAAACCTTCCACGGCCTGATGACCACGGACGAGAAAAAGACGCAATACGAACCCTTTGAGGGGATTGTGCTCACAGATACCTTCCAACTTTACGAAGCCAAACAAGGCCAGATCGCCGGCACTTTCCCCGAAAACTCCAAACGCGCGAAGCGCCAGCAACAAAGCCCCATCCGGGTTGTCATCGCCAATCCGCCGTACTCGGCTCAGCAGCAGAGCGCGAACGACGACAACGCCAATCTTGATTACCCGGCCCTCGACTCCCGGATCCGCGGAACCTACGCTGACAAATCGAACGCCCCAAACGTCAAAAACCTATACGACAGCTATATCCGCGCCATCCGCTGGGCCAGCGACCGTATCAATGACAAGGGCGTCGTCGGCTTCGTCACGAACGGCTCATTCATCGACGCCAATAACATGGATGGCCTCCGCGCCTGCCTCGCCGACGAATTCACCAGCGTCTATATTTTCAACTTGCGCGGCAATCAGCGCACTTCCGGCGAAACCTCCCGACAGGAAGGCGGCAAAATCTTTGGCTCCGGCTCCCGCGCTCCCATCGCCATCACACTCCTTATCAAAAACCCCGCCCACAAGAGCAAGTGCAAACTTCACTACCACGACATCGGCGACTACCTCAGCCGCGATGAAAAACTCAAAATCATCCGTCGCTTCGCCAGCATCGACGGCCTCGCCAAGCAAGCCAAGTGGACGAAGATCAAACCCAATCCCGAACACGACTGGATCAACCAACGCGATCCGGCGTTCGAGTTGTTCACTCCTTTGGGCAACAAGCGCGACGAGACAGGTACACCGTATTTTGCTGACTACACACAAGGGCTGCTAACGGCCAGAGACAAGTGGTGTTACAACTTCGGCAGGGAAGCGCTCAATGCCAATGTACGGCGCATGCTCGATACATACTCCGCCGACTTGATAGTCGTTTCCGAGATTATCGTAGGCATGGATAAATCGAAGCGAGCCGATGCGATCAATTCGGCGATATGTACCGACCCCAAACGCATCTCTTGGTCACGCGGGCTTAAGAACGACCTTGTATCCGGCAACACAATCGAGTTTCGGTCTGACGCGGCACTTCAAAGCATCTATCGGCCTTATGCCAAGCAATGGCTTTATTATGACAGAACATTAAATGAATATCCGGCGCGCATCCCTTCGCTGTTTCCTCAAGGACGACATCCGAACCTTGCTATAAGCGTTGACAGCCGTGGGTCTACAAAAGAGTTCTCGACGTTGATGGTGGACACACTGCCGGACTACGAACTGATTTCAAAAGGTCAATGCTTCCCCCTCTACCTCTACGAGAAGGTCGAAGACATCGGCAAGCTGGGCTTCGATGACGGCGAGATCATTGACGGCTATCGTCGTCGGGATGCGATCACGGATGGGATACTGAAAACGTTCCGCAATGCTTACGGCAAAAAGGTGAGCAAAGAGGACATCTTCTATTACGTCTATGGCATTCTGCACAGTCCTGAATATCGGGAGCGTTTCGCGGCTGACCTGAAGAAGATGCTGCCGCGCATTCCGCTGACGAAAGAGACGGAAGATTTCTGGGCATTCAGCAAGGCGGGCCGGTCACTGGCCGAGTGGCATTTGAATTACGAAACCGTCGAGCCGTGGCCGCTGGTGGAGAACGTGGACAAACTGGCTCTCGACCCCGACGAGCTTTTCAAAGTGAAGAAGATGACCTTCGCCCGCCCCAGTGCCGAGCAGAAAGAGGCGGGTGACAAATACGACAAGACGCGGATCATCTACAACAGCCATCTCACCATTTCGCACATACCGCTGGAGGCATATGAGTATGTGGTCAACGGCAAGCCCGCCCTCGAATGGATCATGGAGCGGTATCAAGTCACCCGCGACAAGGACAGCGGCATCGTCAACGATCCCAACGACTGGTGCAGGGAACACGACAACCCGCGCTACATCGTCGATCTGATCGCCCGTGTCACACGCGTCAGCATCGAAACCATGAAGATCGTCAACGCATTACCGGCGCTGAATGAGAGACCCGCATGACCTTACAAGAATTAGCATCTCAGTTGCACGCCATGTACCACAATGCTCCGGATGGAGACCATGTCGTCATGATCCACCTCTTCGGCATCAAGTATGCTCGGGAAATTGCAGCTGCGGGGGTTGCATGCAAAACCATCGCTATCGCGGCCGGCATCAACGAGTCATACGGGACCGAGATCAGAAAGGCCCTTCGCCTAGCGGAATACGTTGACGTGAAACCGTCTGTCTAAGCAGCGGCTGCCGTTGCATGGCGACGCCCGCAACGACCTGCCCTTGGTCAGCATGGGCCGCTCCCTCTACCTGTCAAAGACCGGTTTTCCTATTACAATGCCTGTCAACCAGCGATGCGGTACTTAGCTGGGGGTGTTGACTTAACAAGGTGGGCAGGCGTTCCCTTTCTGAAGATACCGCCTTCCCATGGGAAACAGCTGGCAATGATCCACATCGAGACAATCGATCTTTCCCTGCGTGGCGTGATACTGCCAGCGGATCGCGTTGGCGTTGTGGTAGCGCAGCCATATGTCACACTAACAGCGGCGGAGCCTTTTCGTTGCACAGTAGAATCAAAACCACAACAGATGGCTATGATCAGAGAGGTGCTGGCCATTTCCAAGAATCCATCTCACCATTGCGAAAAAACACACTTTACGCTATTTCCTGAATACTCAATCCCCGGCATTGATGGTATCCAATTAATTGAAGACGCCATTTCCGAGGCAGAGTGGCCCTGTGCTACTGTCGTGGTGGGAGGTGTCGACGCTCTAACCCGCGAAGAATATACACAGATACTGAATGAGGAAAATACGCACGTTGACGAAGGTCGTAACGGTCCTGTTCATGTTCAAACGGATGAATGGGTTAACTGCGCAGTCACGTGGATCAAATCCGCTGAAGGTGTTGTTGAACGATGGGTTCAACCTAAGCTGCATCCTGCTTGGCCGGAAATGGACACCAACTACCAGTACATGTTTAAGGGGCATTCCATTTTCTTGTTCAAGGGACTATTGGACAACGAAACACCATTTCGCTTCGGTACGCTCATCTGCTTTGACTGGGTATCTACTATTGATATGCTCAGAGCTCCCGACTGGTTACTGCGGGCGATCCATGACGAGGCGATCGGCTGCCAGTTGCCTCTGTCTTGGCTTTTTGTCATTCAACGCAACAAGAAGCCATCCCATACAGCATTCCTGACCGAAGTGACACGTTTCTTCGATCAGACACAATTTCCTAACGCCCTGCGAGATCGAGCCGGGATCGTTTTTGCAAACAACGCGGGCGCTCCAAAACCATCGCGTGTGACGACCTACGGTGGTTGCAGTGTGGTTTTCTCAAATCGTTCGGGGTTTTGTGATCCGACGTGCGTTCCAACCTATGCCGCCGCCGGCACGCGGTATCGAGGTGGCAGCGAGATACTGAATACGTTATGTGACAATTACTTTCGTGAAGGAGGTGCATGCATCCACTCCTTCGCGTTAGTCAACCCTGGCTCACTAGTTCCTGGCGCAGGAGGACGCGCACTGCCATTGGAGTATGCACGGGTTTATCCAGTGGGTGGTCAACGGGATGTTCGAGCGCCCGGAGCCGAGGTGCCAGCCTGCGTGAAATGGTTTAATGACGAGCTTGACGAGATTCCCAAGCTCTCGGACCAATATGGGAACGCGCCTCTTGTGGCCCAAGTCGCTGACGCTCATGGGAGCAATGTTCTGTCGTTGAGATCTATCAGCGCCATGGACGTAAATCACGTAATAAAGATGGCGACCCAAGGAGCGACAGCGGCAACGGCAGACGAATGGCGGGACGCGGAATCCAGCGCTTTGCAACACGTTCTCAACTCAGTCGATATTCTGCGTGTCGGCTTCGAGGTGTTGTCGGTGGGTGTTGGTAGCGTACACGCGTCCATCGAAATTCGAGGCGTTGTAGTAGATGTTCTCGCAGTTACCGGGCAGACTCATGAGAAATGCATTACGCACGCGCAACAACTCGCGCTATCACCAAACCGACCTATGCTTCTCGTAACCCGTGATCCTGACAACACGGAATGGCTTCAAGTCTACGGCAACTTCCTCACGCGGCTGGCGCAGCAGGTGCAAACTGACCGCGACATTACTGATCCGTGGAGCGGAATGTTTCATTTTGGCTACCAGAATCTGTTGACGCTGTTTCGGACCGCAAATACTGCAAACGATATATCAGGAGGGTTCAATGACGCCCTTTCCTCGTGATACGATGGCAACCCAAGACGCCCTAACGGAGCATTTGAAAAGCGTTCTTCCCGGCGCAAAGACCGAGAAGCTCGCCGTGGACGATGCGCAACAACCACTCTTGTTGTTAAGCACCCAGTACTTGAGGACCGCCTTCGGATTTGCTGGCTCCGACCTGATGGCGAGCTACGAATCACTGATTGGAGCATTCAAACGTAAATACAGGGAATCCAAAGGTGAGTGGGACAGATTCGACTTGGCCTTTGTGCTCTGCATAAACCCGGAACTCAAAGGCATTGAGCGGTTGTGGTCGCAGATTGAGACGGACGTATTTTTCTGTCGAAAGTTCGTTCTGCGATTATCATCTCACGTACCACCATCAGTGTCACGCTTGCCATTCCTGCCGTTGACACCACTTCACGATGTTTCGTTGCGTCCTCCGTCCGCATTGGCACTGCTTCATCAATATGGGATGCCCACTGATTTGGCGAGGTATCTTGTTGCCCCACACACTAGAAGTGCAGGGCGAATCGTGCAGGACTGTCTCATTGGGCAATTTGGCGAACCGCATTCATTGGGACCAACTCCCGAGTTACAACCGCAAATTGTTGGTGAAACGGCATCGCCAATTCAGTTGAAGAGCGTGGCCATTCGCAACTTCCGCGCTTACCGTGAGACACAGGAATTTGATATTGGAAGTGCTGTGACAGTCCTGTATGGCCCTAACGGTTTTGGCAAGACTTCCTTCTTTGATGCCATTGATTTTGCGGTAACGGGCGGAATCGGGAGATTTGAACCTGCCGACGATGCAAGGTTTCTTCGCCTAACACAGCATCTCGACGCCTCTGGTGAAGATGGTGCTGTTGATTTGCAGGTTGTCCAAGGGGATCACACTTTAAAGTTGTCACGCAAACTTGCGGAAAGAAAGAATGCCCTACTTGACAATAATATGGCGGATCGTAAAGCGGTGCTTTCAGCGGTGACCGGCCTCCAGTCTTCGAGCCGAATCGAACACATGGTTAGTTTGTTCCGGGCAACACATCTGTTTAGCCAAGAGCAACAGGAACTTATGCGGGAGTTTCAAAATGACTGCCGTCTTCCAGCGGAAATTGTTTCGCGTATGCTGGCGTTTGACGATTACACGAATGCGTTAAGCAAGTCACTCGGAGTTCAAGAAGTTATCAATAGCGAGCTAGTCAGCAAAAGCAATGCTCTGGAGGCTCTGGAGGACTTAATTGCACAAGACAAAAATAATATAGCGAAACTGCAACGCTCTGCAGAGGCCGCAGGTAATGTCGCTACATTGGATGATGAACTTGCTCAACTTCAAGGGCGACTCCAAGAGCAAGGCATAGCAAAACCCGACGAGAAACCGGATGCCACCGTGCTTCGCGGTTGGCGTGCAGCACTTGAGTCTCGTATCGCCCAGACGCAGAGCTATCGCGACCGTCTCTCGTCACTTTCGCATGAACTGGCCGAGAACAAAGACACTCACGCCGAATTAAAGAGGGTTGACGAACATCTCAAGGACGGCGGACACCGGCGTTCCACGCTCGACGCCAATGCGCGGCAACGGGCTACAGAACGTGATGAGTGTGCAAAACAATTGTCAAATGAGCAATCGCAATTAGCTTCCGCGTTGCAGCTTGCCGAAGCATGGGATTGGTGCCAAGAGAAGCGATCTGATTATGCACGATTCCTTCAGGACCGCAAATTATTGACAGATACAATTGGGCGCGCTCAAGCCGAGCTTTACAACGCTCGACAGGAAGTGGCTCGCGCACAGATTGATCAGCAAAGAGTGCAAGGTGAAGTTACGCAAATGGGAGAACGCGTCACCAAGCAAGAGGGGGCACTATCGCAGTTAGGCAGAATTGCCACTGATTTGCTTAGGTTGCAGGCCAATCTCGACAGACAGAAGCGTTTGGAAACTCTTGTTCAGACTCTCATTACTACACGCGATTTGGCTGCGACGAAAGCGGATCAATTGCACCATCTTCTTGCCAAGGCCCAATCAGAAGAGCAAATACTAGCGCGTACGGTCGCCCAAACGGAGCAGAATCAATCCGAGTTCAAAAGCTTACTCTTGGCTCTGCAATCCCACATAGTTGATGGGATATGTCCACTATGCGGCGAAGAGCATGAGTCGAAGGATCATCTGTTGAGCCGTATTTCGCAGCGACTTCAATCGGACGAGGCGAGTTCGGCTAGGGAAGAATTACTTGTGGTTGCGGAGGCGGTGAAGCGGATGCATGCTCAGATTACGGGCATCAAGGACGAGCAAAGAATGACGGAGGAAAGACTTGAGACGGTGCGATCGGACCTCATGGAAGTTAAGACTGATACGAACGCAATTTTGGCGTCGGCCAGATCCGTTGGGATTGTTGTTGATGGGGAAGCGCAGTCAGCAATAGCGCAGCTACATCACCAAATTGCTGTAGACGAGGCGACGCTTCTTGGCCTGAGAGAATCATCCGAGACCGCGAAAATGAAGTCTGCACAGTCAGCCGCCGCGTGCGAGAGCGCGGCCAATGTGGTCGTTGCTCTGGAACGCACGCTCAGAGACTACGATGCCAGGATGATACTTTTACGAGATGAGATCAAGCTGCTTACTGATGATGCGAGATTCAGTCGAGCGCCATTGGATTCGGGCGACGCTGTTTTGGTGGAGCAGGGACGGCAGGCCCATAGTGACGTTTCAAATCACCGAACGGCAGTGAAGAACCTCCAAGCCCGCTTGTCGGTTGTAGATGGCTCGATACGTCAATGCGTTGACGAACGTAAGACGATGGACCAGGAATTGGCGACGTTGCGTCTGCAACATGCGACCTTGCGAGAGAAATGGAGCCGGCTTGTTGGCCGACTTGCGGATCTCAATCTTACGGAACCTGTGACGGAAGAGTCCATATTGGAGATTGTACGTGCCCGAACTCGTACACAGGCAGAACTGGAATCGCTACGGGACACGACACGCGATTTGGAAATGGCAGTAGATGCCGCCATGACCGCTGCCGCATTGGGGAATGTGCGAGATACAATAAGAACGCGGCAAACTGAAGTGGAGAGGTTGCGTAAAGAAAAGACGAAAATAGAGCCGTGGCTGCAACACTTCGGTTCCATACACCAGGTGCTTTCTCAGCAGCAACACAAAGCCATTGCTCGGTTTACACAGGAGTATGGGCCGCGTGCATCAGTCATCCAACAACGACTTCGGGCGGTGTACGGTTTCGACGATATCGACATCGAAAGTGTGCAAGGCACAATAAAGGTGCAAGTCAATCGCAACAATAAGAAGTACCGCCCAACCGACTACTTTAGTCAGTCACAGCAGCAAACACTATTACTTGGTCTATTCCTGACCGCGTGTATCTCTCAGAATTGGTCCAGTTTGGCCCCCGTATTCTTGGATGATCCTGTAACGCACTTTGATGATCTTAACACATACGCATTTTTGGATCTCCTTCTTGGACTCCTTCAGGACGAGCGAGAGAAGCGACAATTTATAATCTCGACTTGCGATGCCAAACTATTTCAATTGGCCCGCCAGAAATTCCGCCACTTTGGAGACCGCGCTATTTTTTATCGGTTCTCAGCCATTGGCTCCGAGGGGCCGACAGTCGAACGGATATAGAAAACTGCCGAGGACTTCGCTGGTAGTGCTTGGTTTTGCGGGGTTGCTACGGATGAGCGATGGCAACCGGGTTGTTAACTGGCAGTGGTGCCCCCGGCGATAGTTTGATAGTTGTCGGGCCACACCCTAAAAGATCGTGCAGATCGGCGCTCGCGCGGTCGCACTCGGCGCTATCTCACGATAGGCGGGGCGACGAACTCCGCGCGTAAACCCTTGCGAATACTGGCCCAAAAGCAAGAACCCCGCGACCTCTCTGGTGCGGGGTTCTGCGTTAACTGGTCGGTACGTTTGATCCGTACCATTGGGGAGAACTCCCTTGGAGCAACCCTAGCCGAACCACTCTCAGCATGAGCACGGCCGCGCCATCTGCGGTGTTACTTTCCCGCGTTCGACGGGGCGGTCTGCGCTGGTCTCGACGTGCTCTGAAGCTGTAGTTTCCGAATCTCCTCTTCGAGTTGGGTGATGCGTTTGCTCATGGTCTCGATCATCGCCTGGTCGGTAGCGCGCTGGGTGGTCTGGTACTCGAAGAGTTTCGTCTGTTGGGCTAGCACTGCGTCCAGCCTCTTGCTTTGCTCCAAACGGCCCGCCTTCAGCTCATCCAGAAGCGCGGTCATTCCACGCGAGGATGCCTTCCCCTCGTCCACCACGACCGTCTTCAGGTCCGAGAGTCCGCCGATGATGCCCGCAGCATGCTCGTCCGCTTTGCGTGCAGTCCCATCTGAGCCCCACCAGCTTGCCGCGGTTATCCCAAGGCCCATCACGGTGAGGAGGACCACGACTATCGTCGTCCAAAATCCAAGACGTGCAACTTTCAGCGAGTCTTTGGCAGCTTTCACCGAATCCTCGCTGATCTTCAGGGACGCGGTCCCGACCTTCAGCGACTCCTCCCCCACCTTCAAGGATGCAGTCGCGACCTTCAGCGACTCCTCGCCAATCTTCGTGGATTCGTCGCTTGACGCCTTGATCTCGGCGGCAATCTGCGTCTGCGTCTGATTCATCTGCACAGCGAACTCGCCGGAACCTCGGGCGAATTCGATGAGTTGGTCGAGGCGCTGGTTTACGGCTCGAAACGGAGCCCAGCGCGCCTCCTCGGCGCTCTTGGCCATTGCCGCGTAATCTATCGAGGGCAGGCTGGGAGCCGTGGAGATGTGCGGGATATCCAGAGGCTTCGCAATGAGCTTAGACAGATCAGGCATCACGGGTGCGCGCATTGCCTCATAGGCCTTGGCCATCGTGTCGCCGAGAAGCAGCGTGTTTTTTATATTCTGTGCCAGGCCATCGGAAAACGCGCCACTCCCATCAGCGGTCCCGCTAGTTTCTCATACTGTCGTTTCAGCTCCTCTTCCTCGAGCACAAGGAGACGGTGGAGGTACGCGACATTCGACTCCCCGTCCTTCTTGGGGTGTTGCACGTCACCGTAATCCAGGGAGGTGATGTGCTCACCTTTCTCGCCGGTGGTCGTCTTCGAGACGAATGCCCGATAGAGGTGTTCCGAGTGTTCGATGAAGAGCCCCAACGCCGCCTCGACGACGTCGGCCGGCAAGCCGCGAATCTGTTCATCGGTCAATCCTGGCGCGTCAGGCTTGCTCCCGTCGTCCTTCAACGCGTCCGCTTTGTGCAGGATGCAGGGGAGAAGACGACGAACCACTTCCTGAGGGTCAGTGTCCCGGACAGACTTGGCGCGCACCGACTCCATGTCCTTGACGGAGATGGCGAAAACAGCCAGTTTGCCGATGGGTGAATCGATGAAGCCCAATGGCTTGAAATTGAGAAGCTGGTCAAGTTTCATTCGTTCGTCTCCTCGCGATGTCGTCGCGCGCGCCCGCCGTCCTACTGAACGCCCCGACGCTATTCTGGGGCGCTGCCTCGCACCGGCCCGCGGGCACAATTCTGGCCGGGTATCGCCCCCAGCACTAGCGGATGATAACCGGGCGCGGTACACTTGTCATCGTTTAGTAAACAGCGTATGGTCGCTGCTCGCTCGAACGGAGCGCCGGTCACGATGTGAATCAGAGAGGAGCAGGCAACTTGGCCAAGGGCACAAACGGCAATGGCAGGACCCCGGCGGCACCGGCTTCTGTTCCGGCCGAGGTGACGCTCTCGGCGCTCTCCAGCCATCTGTGGGAGGCCGCCAACATCCTTCGTGGTCCGGTGGATGCTGCCGATTTCAAGACCTACATCTTCCCGCTGCTGTTCTTCAAGCGCATTTCCGACGTCTACGACGACGAACTGGCCGAGGCGATGGACCTGTCGGGCGGCGACCAGCAGTTCGCCTTGTTCCCGGAGAACCACCGCTTCCAGATTCCCGAGGGCTGCCACTGGAGTGACGTCCGGGCGAAGACCGCCAACATCGGCCAAGCCCTGCAGCGGGCGCTGCGCGAGATCGAGAAGGCCAACCCCGACACCCTCTACGGCATTTTCGGTGACGCCAACTGGACCAACAAGGACCGCCTGTCGGATGCATTGCTCCGGGATCTGATCGAGCACTTCTCCCGTCTCTCTCTGGGCAACCGCCAAGCACAGGCCGACATCCTCGGCCAGGCCTATGAGTATTTGATCAAGAAGTTCGCGGATGCCACGAACAAGAAGGCCGGGGAGTTCTACACCCCGCGCTCGGTCGTCCGGCTCCTCATCAACATCCTGGACCCCAAGGAGCGCGACCTGATCTACGACCCCGCGTGCGGTACTGGCGGGATGCTGCTGGAGGCCATCCACCACGTCCGCGCCGCGGGCGGCAACGTCAAGACCCTCTACGGCAAGCTGTACGGGCAGGAAAAGAATCTCACGACGTCGGCCATCGCTCGGATGAACCTGCTGCTCCACGGCGTGGAGGACTTCAAGATCGTGCGTGGCGACACGCTCCGCGAGCCGGCGTTCTATGCCGGCGACCGTCTGATGACGTTCGACTGCGTGATCGCCAATCCGCCGTTCTCCCTGGAGAAGTGGGGTGAAGAGGTCTGGGCCAGCGACCCCTATGGCCGCAACTTCGCGGGCATGCCGCCCAGCAAAAGCGGAGACTTCGCATGGGTCCAGCACATGATCAAGTCGATGGCTCCGAAGACGGGGCGGATGGCCGTAGTGCTGCCGCACGGGGCGCTGTTCCGCATGGGCGCGGAGGGAAGAATTCGCCAGAAGATCATCGAGTTGGACATCCTTGATGCCGTGATCGGCCTCGCTCCAAACCTGTTCTACGGCGCGGGCTTGGCCGCGTGCATCATGGTATTCCGTGCGCGGCGGCCGAAAGATCGCCGCCAACGCGTCCTGTTCATCGATGCATCGCGGGAGTTCAAGAAGGGCCGCCAGCAGAACGAACTTCTGCCCGAACACGTCGAACGCATCTATCACTGGTACGAGGGGTACGCCGACAGCGCCGGCGCTGCCAAAGTGGTCACGCTCGATGACATCCGCGCCAACGATTTCAATCTCAATATCCCCCGCTACGTCGAGCCAGTAGTCGCCAGCGACACGGTGACAGTTGGCCAGGCCATCACCGATTTGAAGACTGCTCTAGACGCTGCCTACTCGGCCGAGGACAAGCTCGCGGGGCTGTTACGAAAGGCAGGGCTGAGTGATGGCTAAACCAATCAGCCGTATCCCGGCGCTCAAGAACACATGGTCTGGTCTTGCCGGCGAGGCACGTGTTGCCGCCCAGCTTGTGGCCTTTGGTCTGTACGTGGCAAAGCCATATTGGAATGACGACGAAATCGACCTCTTGATTCTGGAGGGAGCAAACACCGACTTGTTGCCCATCCCCGTTCAGGCCAAGGCCGTGCAAGACGATGGAGCCGATCACATCGCGACCGTCCAGGGACTGCGCCGGATGTACGTCGATCGGCAGCCCGCATTGTGCCTGGCAATCTGGAGCCCGCGTTGGGACCGTATCTGGTTCATCGACGGCAGCGACAACATCAAGGCCGCTTACACGGCGCAGGCCGCCTCTCGGAAGGGCAAGCCGGGCCGCCCCAAGCCCGCTTACGAGACGCTGAAAGACGACGATGATGTCCGACTACAGATCGATCTCTCCGCGAAGGGCAATGCTGATTTCGACTCTCGGTGGTTGGTCAACCATCTTCGGCCATCGGACCTCACAAATCGTGTATTCGCGCTAGCCAAGCGGATGCGGGAGAGCAAGGCACGCGTTGCCGTTTACGCTGAAATGTTCAAGGCGGCAGAATGAGAATCAACCAAGGGCAACTCGAGTCCTACCTTTGGGGCGCGGCCACGCTCCTGCGCGGCTACATCGACGCCGGCGACTACAAGCAGTACATCTTCCCGCTGTTGTTCTTCAAGCGGTTGTGCGACGTTTACGACGAGGAGTACCAGAAGGCGCTCGACCAGTCCGGCGGCGACGTTGCCTTCGCGCAGTTCGCCGAGAACCACCGCTTCCAGGTGCCGCCCAAGGCGCACTGGAAGGCCGTGAGAGCCGCCGGCAGCAATGTCGGCGCGTCGATTCAGTCGGCGATGCGGTCAATCGAAAAGGCCAACCCCGAGAAGCTCTACGGCATCTTCGGCGACGCTCAGTGGACCAACAAGGACCGGCTCTCCGACGACACACTGAAGGACTTGGTTGAACACTTCTCGACGCTGACCCTGTCCATCGCCAACCTGCCCGAGGATGAGCTGGGGAACGGCTACGAGTACCTAATCAAGAAGTTCGCCGATGACTCCGGCCACACTGCCGCTGAGTTCTACACCAACCGCACGGTCGTCCACCTGATGACCGAGATGCTGCAGCCCCGTCCAGGCGAGTCGATCTACGACCCCACCTGTGGCTCTGGCGGCATGCTGTTGTCCAGCGTGACACACCTCCGCCGCCGGAAGAAGGAATGGCGCACCGTCAGGTTGTACGGCCAGGAGCGGAACCTCATGACGTCCGCCATCGCGCGGATGAACATGTTTCTGCACGGCATCGAAGACTTCGAGATCGTGCGCGGCGACACCCTTGCCGATCCGAAACTTGTGGAAGGCGACCGCCTCCGGCAGTTCGACATGGTCCTCGCCAATCCCCCGTACTCCATCAAGCAATGGGACCGCGACAAGTGGTCCGCCGACCCTTGGCGGCGAAATATCTATGGCACGCCCCCACAGGGCCGAGCCGACTACGCCTTCTGGCAGCACATCATCGTCAGCCTCAAGCCTAAGACTGGCCGCTGCGCCATCCTCTTCCCTCATGGCGTCCTCTTCCGCAACGAAGAGCACGACATGCGGGTCAAGCTGGTCGAGCACGACGTGATCGAGTGCGTCCTCGGCTTGGGGCCGAACCTGTTCTACAACTCACCGATGGAGGCGTGCGTGGTCATCTGCCGCACCGCCAAGCCCAAGGCGCTGCGCGGCAAGGTGCTGTTTATTAATGCGGTCGATGAGGTTACCCGCCAGCGCAGCCAGAGCTTCCTCACCGACGAGCACATTCAGCAGATCGTGGATGCCTACCAGCGCCCGGAGACGGCCGTTGACGGGTTCTCCCGCCTCGTTGGCATTGACGAGATCCGCCAGCAGGACTGCAACCTCAGTATCCCCCTGTACATTCGGCCCGCGAACGGCAAGACAACCGACACGGGCGGCGCTAACCAAGGTGCTGACGCATTGGCCACGGCCGTCCGGGCATGGCGCGAAAGCTCATTGGCGCTGCGCAGTTCGATGAACGACCTCCTCAACACGCTCGGCGAGAACGTTGCGGTTGGCGCAGGTCCAGGAAGGAAAGGAACGAGACCATGATCACCGACCGGATGATCGACCAAGCCTGCTCCGACCTCAAGGCAACCTGTGGCGGGGTGCGCAACGACTACTTCGGCCTGCTCTACCTCCAGCGGGAGTGCGGGTTGTCCCGCGAGAAAGCGGTGAACCAGGTCGCGTTCGGCGGCAACGACTATGGCCTGGATGGGTTCCACTTCGATCCCGACAGGCGTAATCTCTATCTGTACCAGTTCAAGTACTCGCCATCGCATGCCCAGTTCAAGCCAACGCTCCAGCGGCTGATTGACGTGGGCATGGAGCGAATCTTCCTGACGCCCAACCAGGACGACAACAAGAATCAGCTTCTCCTGCAGCTCCGCAGCTGCATGATCGACAACCGCGCCTTGATCGATCAGGTGTGCTTCCGCTTCGTTTTCACTGGAGACCCGGCGGAGGCCGAGCGCAGTCAGGTGCTCGACAAGCTGCGCGAAGATCTGGAGAACAAGAAGTACCTGGTCGACCAGTTCTTCGCCAACCGACAGGTGACGTTGGTCGTGGAGTTCCGGTCGGTCGATGGCAAGGTCGGGCCAGTGGCCGACATGCGCCAGACAAGGGTCTACGATCTGCCGCTGACCGATCTCATCACGCAGCCCGGCCCCGATGGTCAAGTGATGCACATCGGCTTCATTCGGCTGATCGATCTGAACACGATCCACCGTGACATGGGGCAGCGATTCTTCGAACGGAACATCCGCTACGGCCTGGGCAGCTCTGAGGCCGTCAACCGTGCGCTGTCCCGCGCGCTCAAGCAGATCGTTCTTGATGGCACTGAGAAACCCGCCGTCTTCGCGTTCAACCACAACGGCATCACGATGTTTGCCGAGAAGGTGGAGCGGGTGGATGGGCAGTATCGCGTCACCGCGCCACGCCTCCTGAACGGTGCCCAGACTGTTACAACCTTCAACGAGTTCATGAACGCGAACAAGGACAACCCCCGCCTGGCGGAACAGCGGCCCCGACTTGAAGACCTGCGGGTGATGTGCCGCGTGATCACCAACGCCACGCCGGAGTTTGTCACCCCGGTGACCATCAACAACAACCGCCAGAACCCCGTCGAGCCCTGGAACCTGCACGCTAACGACCTGATCCAGCTCGAGCTGCAGGACAAGTTCCGCTCGGACCTGGGCATCTACTATGAGCGCCAGGAGGAGGCCTTTGCCAATCTCAGCTACGAGGAGATGGAGGAACAGGGCATCACTGAAGGCAAGGCCGTCGAGCTGGTCCGCCTTGCCCATACCTTCCTCGTCTCCGACGGGGCCATCGACAAGCTCTCGCGGATCAGGGAGGTGTTTGAGGACGACCGAATCTACGCCCAGGTATTCAACCCATCCCGCCTAAAGGCCGACTCGCGACACATCATCCTGTGCTACAAGATTCACTTCCGCCTCCGGAAGCTCGTGAATGAGATCGTCGACAAGGGCCGGAACAAATACGAGTTCGTGTTGCGGGCACGCAACCTGGTCTGGGCGCTCCTGTGCCAGGGCATCCTCAACGATCCGGAGCTGCCGGACCACGCCGACGCCTTCGGCCAGGGCATGGCCGTTCCCGCCGATTACACAGCGCTGCTGTCGCAGATCGCGACGACTCGCGTCCGCATGATGCTGTCCGACCTGATCCGGGACTCGGCCTACGCCGACAAGGTTGCCGAGGGCTCGTTCGCATTCCTCAGGACAAACACCGCCTACAACCGCTGCATGGAGATCGCCTACAAGAAGTGGAAGTGGGTCGACAAACGGCTGAAGTGACACGCAACAGACCGTCGTGATCCACGCAAAAGCAGGAACCGCATTGTGAAGACCGCGAAACCAACATCCCCGACGAACGCACCCGTGACCGCCGCGCTTCCTGCCGGCTGGCGCATGGCGAGGTTCGACGAGATCGCTGAGTCGATCGGCGAGCGCGTCGAACCAGGCGATGCGGACACTGAGTACTACGTCGGCTTGGAACATCTCGACACCGAGTCTCTGAAAATACGGCGCTGGGGCACGCCAGACGATGTCGAGGCCACGAAGCTCCGGTTCAGGACCGGCGACATCATCTTTGGACGCCGTCGCGTCTATCAGCGAAAGGTCGCTGTCGCCGAATTCGACGGCATCTGCTCGGCGCACGCGATGGTCATCCGTGCGCGCGAAGACGTTATCGACAAGGACTTCCTGCCGTTCCTGATGCAAAGCAGCATGTTCATGGACCGGGCGTTGTCGATCTCGGTCGGTTCACTGTCTCCGACCATCAACTGGAGCGTGCTGCGCCGACAGGAGTTTCCACTGCCGCCAAAGGATCAGCAGTGCCGCATTGCTGAAATTCTATGGGCCGCGACAGAGGTGGCAGAGCGTATCGATGCCGCCGTCGCACAGGCGGATACAGCGCGACGAACAATCCTCCGTTCTTGCTTTGTTCACGCGGCTGCTCCAGGGCGTACCAAGACCTCGCCGCTGGGGCCGGTGCCTGTTGAATGGGATGTCGTTCGGATCGGTGACGCTGGTGAGGTCCAATTGGGGCGACAACGCGCACCAAAGTACCAGTCGGGATCGCACACCAAGCCATACCTTCGGGTAGCGAATGTGTTCGACGGGTATCTCGACCTGACTGATGTGCTCGAGATGGATTTTGATGACGGCGATTTTAAGACGTTCGCGCTGAAGCCGGGTGACATCCTTCTGAATGAAGGCCAAAGTCGGGAACTCGTCGGACGCTGCGCGGTGTTCAACGGAGAGATAAGGGATTGCTGCTTTCAGAACACGCTGGTTAGGTTCCGAGCAGGTCCTCGGTTGCTCGAAGACTTCGCGTTTGCTTACCTGCGACACGCGTTCTACGCGGGGGTGTTCGCGGCCGTCGCGAGTCAGACCACCTCAATTGCCCATCTTGGGGCAGACCGTTTCGCTCGCCTGTACATGCCAATTCCCCCAAAAGACGAGCAAACCAGATTCGTGCGCATGGTCAACGACATCACGGCAGGTCAGAACCGAACCATGGCGCATAGAGAATGTGCCGACCGGATGCGGCGGACGCTTCGGGAACAGTGTCTGGCGGGTACATCGATGCGTAGGAGCTGATCCATGAGTTTCAATGAATCTAACGCCGTAGAGCAGATGGTGATTGATGCCTGCAAAGGCCACGGTTGGCAGTATGCCGTTTCGGCCTCGCTACCCCGGCAGCCGGGAGAGGTGTTTGTTGAGTCGATGGTGCGTGATGCGCTGATCCGCCTCAATCCGGAGATCGCGCAGCAGCCCGACCGCGCCGATGAAGTCCTCTACCGGCTCCGCGCCATGCCCCTGGCCGTGCAGACGGACGGCCTGGTGCGGGCCAATGAGACTCTTGCCGCGTGGCTGCGGAACGAGAAGACGATGCCGTTCGGGGCGAACAATGAGCACACGCCGATTCGCCTGATCGATTTCGACAACCCCGCCAACAACCGGTTCATCGTCACCAACCAGTGGACCTACCAGGTCGGCCAGGTTGAGAAACGGTTCGATGTGGTCTTGATTGTGAACGGGTTCCCGCTGGTCATCGGCGAGGCCAAGACGCCGGTGCGCCCGGCTGTGACGTGGGTAGATGGTGCCGCCGACGTGCATGACAACTACGAGCAGTCCGTACCGGCGATGTTCGTGCCGAATGTCTTCTCCTTTGCCACGGAGGGCAAGGTCTATCGCTACGGCTCCATCCGCATGCCGATCGAGATGTGGGGGCCGTGGCGTCAGCAGAGCGGCGACGGCGAGGGCGCGCTGGCCGATGTCCGTAAGTCGGTTGAGTCCATGCTGCGGCCGGCCGTGGTGCTCGACCTCCTGCAGAATTTCACGGTGTTCGCCACGGACAAGAAGCAGCGGCGGAACAAGGTGATCTGCCGGTATCAGCAGTACGAAGGCGCGAACCTGATCGTGGAACGCGTGGTGAAGGGCACGACGCGCAAAGGGCTGATCTGGCACTTCCAAGGCAGCGGCAAGTCGTTGCTGATGGTCTTTGCAGCGCAGAAGCTGCGGATGCACCCGCAGTTGGGCAACCCGACAGTGGTCATCGTCGTGGACCGGATTGACCTGGACACGCAGATCACCGCCACGTTCAACGCCGCCGACATCGCCAACCTGGTGGGCGCTTCGACGCGCGGCGAACTCCAGCAACTGCTCCAGCAGGACGTGCGCAAGGTCATCATCACGACGATCCACAAGTTCGGCGAGGCCGACGGTGTACTCAACGACCGCCCCAACATCATCGCGCTGGTGGACGAGGCGCACCGCACCCAGGAAGGCGACCTGGGGCGGCGAATGCGCGATGCGCTGCCCCGGGCGTTCCTGTTCGGGCTGACGGGCACGCCGATCAACACGCGGGACCGCAACACGTTCTGGGCGTTCGGAGCGCCCGAAGATGCCAAGGGCTACCTTAGCCGGTACTCGTTCCAGGACTCCATCCGGGACAAGGCGACGTTGCCGCTGCATTTTGAAGCGGTGGAGCCCAAGCTCAAGATCGACCAGGCCGCCATCGACGAGGCGTACAGCAAGATCACCGGCAATTTGAGCGAACAGGACCGTGATGATCTGGCCAAGCGCGCCGCGAAGATGGCTGTGCTGGTAAAGGCCCCGGAGCGGGTGCGGGCCATCGTCGAGCATGTCGTGCGGCACTACAAGGAGAAGGTGGAGCCCAACGGGTTCAAGGCCCAGGTGGTGACGTTCGACCGTGAATGCTGCGTGCTCTACAAGAAGGTGATGGATGAGTTGATCGGCCCGGAGGCCAGCGCCGTCGTGATGAACCAGCCTGGCGACTTCGGTCTGCCGGAGTTGAGCAGGGATGCGGAGGAGAAGCTGCTGGACCGTTTCCGCGACCCGGCCGATCCGCTGAAGTTCCTGATCGTCACGTCGCGTCTGCTGACCGGCTTCGATGCGCCGATCCTCCAGGTGATGTACCTGGACAAGCCCATGCGGGACCACAATCTGCTCCAGGCGATCTGCCGGACGAACCGTCCGTTCCCGAACAAGACGCATGGCTTGATCGTGGACTACCTGGGCATCTTCGATGATGTCGCCAAGGCGCTGGACTTCGATGAGAAGGCCGTGCTCCAGGTCATCACGAACCTGGACGAACTGAAGAAGCAGTTGCCCGACGCCGTGGCCAAGTGCCTGGCGTATTTCCCCGGCGTGGATCGGGCGCTGGGGGGATACGAGGGCCTGATCGCGGCGCAGGATTGCTTGCCCAACAACGAGACACGCGACGCCTTTGCCGCGGACTACTCGGTCGTGGCGCGGCTGTGGGAGGCGCTGTCGCCCGATGTGTGCCTCAAGCCGTATACGACCGACTTCCGCTGGCTGACGCAGGTGTACGAGTCGGTCAAGCCGCCCAGCGGCAATGGCAAGCTGCTGTGGCATGCTCTCGGGGCCAAGACCATCGAGTTGATCCACGAGAACGTCCACATGGAGTCCGTGCGCGACGATCTGGAAACGCTGGTGATGGATGCGGAGGTGCTCGAGGGATTGGTCGCGTCAAAGGACCCCACCAAGACCAAGGAGGTCGAGATCAAGATCGTGGCGCGGCTCCGCAAGCACAAAGGTGACCCGAAATTCGTGGCCCTGGGCGAGCGGCTGGAGCGACTGCGTGAGCGCCACGAACAGGGCCTGCTCAACAGCAAGGAGTTCCTAAAGCAGTTGCTCGAACTGGCCAAGGATGTGATCGCGGCCGAGAAGACGGTTACCCCCGAGGAAGACCAGGATCGCGCGAAGGCGGCACTGACCGACCTGTTCAGCGAGGCGAAGAACGCCAACACGCCAGTGATGGTCGAGCGGATCGTCGCCGACATCGACGAGATCGTTCGCGTGGTGCGGTTTGACGGTTGGCAGGCCACGAGTGCCGGGGAGCGTGAAGTGAAGCAGGCGCTGCGAAAAACGCTCCTCAAGTACAAGCTCCACCAGGATCAGGAGTTGTTCGACCGGGCGTATGCCTACATCCGGGAGTACTACTGAGGCCGGTGCGGCGGAACAGCGATGCGATGTTGACAAGCTCAGCAGTGTGCGTGTAAAGTAAACAGCGTACACTCATTGGCCGTCACGGAAAGAAGAAGAGGCACGGATCATGAGCGGCAAACAGAAACCCTTCGGCGACGTGCTGCGGGAAAAGCGCATGGCCAAGGGGATCAGCCTGCGGAAGTTCGCGGACCAGGTGGGCGTGAGCCCGACCTACCTTTCGCAGGTCGAGCAAGGCAACATCGACCCGCCGACCGCAGAGCGGGTCAAGAAGATGGCCGAGATTCTCGGCGAGAATGCGGATGAACTGATCGCGCTGGCGGGCCGCGTGCCCGAGGACCTGCCGAAGATCATCCAGAAACAGCCCACGCAGATGCCAGAGCTGCTGCGTGAGGCCAGCGGTCTCACGGCCGAGCAGTTGCGGCAACTGGTGGACAAGGCCAGGAAGCTCAAGGAGAAGGAAGGTTGAAGCGATGGCCCGGCGATCGGCAATCCCGCGAAGCGATGTGCCTTACCGCACCAAGGAGCAGCTCCAGGACGAGGCGGCGCTGCTGTTGGCGGAGTACGGCGAGCGCTTCAAGGCGGTGACGGCCCCCCCGGTGCCCGTCGATGACATTCTCGAGTGTCATCTCAAGCTCATCTTCGAGATCGACGACCTCAAGAAACGCTTCGGGATCGGCGATGTGCTGGGCGCGCTCTGGATTAACGACAAGACCGTTCGCGTGGATTCGAGTCTCGATCCCACCGCCCACCCCCGGATGCTGGGGCGCTATCGGTACACGCTGGCCCACGAGACGGGGCACTGGCGGCTGCACCGGGCATACTTCCTAGAGAATCCCGACCAGTCGAAGCTGTTTGGTGCCGATGGCAAGCCGGTGTATGTGTGCCGGTCCACGGAGGCCAAGAAGCCCGTGGAATGGCAGGCCGACTACTTCGCCGCGCACCTGCTCATGCCCGCCGACCTGCTTCGCGCCGGCTGGCAGGCCTGGCGCGGCAGCCTGGAGCCGGTGTGCCTGGAGGATCTGTGGGAGGAATACGGCGAGGAAACCGTGCGCAGCGAGATTAACCAGCGGAGCGATGCAGGCCGGGCCGACCAGTTCACCGCCGCCAGCGCCCTGATGGAGATGTTCGTGCGGCCGCTGGCCGCCACATTTGAGGTGTCGGCGGAGGCGATGCGCATCCGTCTTGAGGAGACCGGGCTACTGCTGCGGCAACGGTCCCAAATGCTGTTTTGACCTGGGCCGATCCGCGCGCGCATCGGCCCACGGTGCCTGCGTTGAGCGAAGGCACCGATCTGGAAGATTTGCAGTGGTGAGTTGGGAACGAGGTGCTGTGAATGTCCGTTGAACTCTTCTTGGAGGCTTGCCGCATCGACACGGATGACCCGCAGGTCACGCCGGAGATTCTGAACGATCTGGCGTGCGCGTACGAGCTGACCCGACGTGGGAAGGCCGGCCGACACGGGGGTGAGATGCCGCACGCGGTGACCATGCTGACCGCGGCGCTGGGGCAGATATCGCGCTTTAATCCCACGCATCTTCCCTTCGGATTCGGCGGACCGCGCCTTCAATCCCGACGATGGGTGGATGTGGATCGTATCGAACTGCTGATGACCCAGATGATCGGTTTGTGCCACACCACGTGGGACGTGCAGCGGGTGAACTTCGAAGCGATGGCGGCCGTCTCCGAAGCCGCCTCACTCGGGCTCATCGAGAAAAAGGATTATGACGGCTGGACGCCGGGGATGCCGAGCGGATCGGGAATGCGGACGGCCGTCTCGGCCACACCCTACGGCCTGGTCCGCGCGCGGCAAGCTGCCGCCACGCCGCCGCAGGCACCAACCTACCCTTGGCGGAAGAACGAGGGATCAACGCAGGCGAGCGCGCCAGCAACCAGCGTCGAAGTGCCCGCTCCCACGCCCATGTCGGCCCTGGTTGAGACCGGATCAAATGTCGCGCTACTCCATTCACCACCGTCGCAGTGCCAAACGGCTGTAATGCTGCAGGCTCAACCCGTAGGCACCCCCACTCGCGCGCCGAGTGAGGATCGTTACGCTTGGGCGCGGCAGATTGAGTTGGTCAGGGCCACGAACCAGGTGCTCGGCCAGGACTCCGGCCTGAACGCCGGTGTCCTTTCGCGGGCGTGCCGCAACGGAGAGATTGCCACGAACCAGAAATCCGGCCGGGCGAGCATGGTGGATACTAAGAGCTTTATTGCCTGGCTCGGTAAGAGCCGTGAACTGGCCAAGGACGAACTCGACCAGGTACGCAACGCTGTCATCGGCGAAATATCGAACCGCTGCTGATCCTGCGTACCCCAGACGCAAGGTTCGAGCCGGGCCATTGTCGGGTGCCGGGAGCGGCGAGCTGTTGCCGACGGCGTGGCGACCGGATCGAATACCTTGAGTGAGGAACGCGGATGGCGGCTTCATACGAACCTCGGGACCACATTCAGCACCTGGCAACTCCGCCGCGCGCCGACGGCATCCTCGACCAGCGTGAAATCACCATCCAGTCGTACCAGACGAACGTCCCATTCGATTACCCCGCGCTTCGCGCGGGCCTGGAATCTGCGTGGCTGACGCCGCAGATACGCTTCGGCGTCTTCGCCTGGACAAAGTCGACCGCGACCGATGCCTTGCACGTGGTGCTGGGGCTACAGGATGAGTTGTCGGTTCGGGCATATGACTACGACAATCGCCGGCCCTTGTGGTTCGCCTGGCAGGACGTGATCGTTGATACGGTCAGCGTTCATTATGCGCGGGATGAGAACGGACTGCTGCGGTTCAAGGCGACCGGAGGCGGGCGGCGGATCACGGATGAGCGGCTCAACGACTTCAACGCAGCGTTTCTGCATGTTCCCAAAGACGCCGTGACCAAGCGCGAGTTCGATCTGGCCAAGCTCCGCAAGCTGTGCTTCGACCGCTTCGTCGATCGGCTGTACATGCTGCGTTTCGCCGATCCCTCGGGGCAGGAATACCGGAGCATCGACCACGCGCTTTTCCAGAGCCGCCAGTACATCGACCCGCAGGCGGATCGCCTACGCGAGATTCAGGTTGATCCGGAGGCGCGGATCGAGTCCTTTGACTCGGACATCGAGGTGCGGGACGGCTGCCTGAACTACCCCATCCAGGTGCGGTTCTTCATCCGCGGGTTGAGCGGATCGCTGCGGCTGCGGTTTCCCAAGATCAGTTACAAAACCGAGCCCAAAACGGCGGAGGAACAAGCCCGCGTGTTCTACCGGTTGGTGGACACGGCCGAGGGCGCGATTCTGGACGCGGACTACTACACCCATACGCCGCGCTCTCTGGATGAACTGGATGTCGATTTGGGTTTGTTCCCCGACAACGTTGATTTGACGCCGTTCCGCGACGTGATGCTCAGCACTGCGGCGCGCCAGCAATTCTTCGACGCGCTTAACCTGGGCGAGCCGTGGAACAAGTGGCAGCCGCACCTGCGCGCCCTGAACCAGCTTCTTCCCACAGTGGGCATTACCGACGATGTCAAGATGCGGGTTGGCGAACTGATCGCCCGCAGCCCCAGGGAATCGGCGGCGCTCCTTGACGCTTGTCGGGCCGACGCGCAGACACTGCAACTCGGGGGCGTTGTGGCAGAGGCGCTGGTGGAGCGGGTGCAGCTCATCGATGCCCCGAGCCGGCCGTGCGCTGAAACGGCGATTCTTGCCTGGGCCATCGACCATGAACTTGAGTCATGGGACGTCGATCCCGGCGGTGATGAGGTGAGGGTCTATAGCCTCCGCTGGAAGCCGAAGGATTTGTCGCCGGACTGCTTCGCCGCCATCCTGTGGAAATTAGTGGGCGTCCTACACGAACGCTTGAAGGCCACAAAGGGTTCGTGCGATGAACTTCTTGGCAAACTCAACTGGTGCATGGCGGCCGCGAAGACCTTGCCGTCGAATCTTACCGGCATGCCTGCGGCGTTGCGGCTCCTAACCGAGGGACGAGTGCCCTCCTCGGTCGGGGATGGAGGCAAGGTGCTCAAATCAACCGTGGCCGACGCTGCCGCGTTGGACGATGCGATGCTCAAGCAGTTCGGGCTGCCTCTGTGGCCGTACCTGGTGGCGACTCGTGAGAATGGTACGGTGACGATCCGCAACGAGGGCATTGGGATCGCGCGCGGCCTGTGCGCTGCCCCCTCGGGAACCCTGTTTGACGCATCGGAGGCCTCGGGCCAAGTCGATCTGTGCCCCGGCACGAGCGCTCCCTTCTCCGTGCCCGGGGCTCCCGCCACGCTGGATGTGCGGTTCGTCAAGTACGGGATGGAACGACAGGTACGCGTGCCGGTCACCGTAGTCGAGCGGCCAGTTGGCGATGCATTTGCCTGGGCCACGCAGGCGCAAGTCCTGCGTGCCACACAGCGTGTCCTGGGCAAAGAGGAATCACCAGACAAGGGCACGATTTCCAGAGCTGTGCAGGCCGGTGAAATCGAGTCTAACGGCGAGTCTGGACGGGCGTGTCGCGTGAAGGTGGACAGCTACAAGGCGTGGATCACCAAGGCCAAGGGGCTGGCCAACGACGAGGTGCTCCAGATCATGGATGCGATCACGACCGAAATCCGCACCCCAAAGCAGCGCAACGTGAAAGTTTGAAGTTGCGCCACACGGGTTTCTGAAGAATTTTCAGCGTGTTTCCCCGCGACAGCGGCTCAGAACGAGCATTTCTGAGCCGCTTTTTTCGTTGCGCGATCGTTGCGCCGGAAATCCATCCCTTTTACTGCCCCCATCGCGGTTGCACGGGCGGGCGTGGTGCTCACCCCTGCCAACCCGCGGAAAGGACAGTAACGATGGTTGCTCCTGGTTGGAAAGACGGCGCGACTCCCCCTCAGCGGAAGCTTATCGAACTGATGCAGTGGGTGAACTACGGCCGCATCGAAGGCCTGGTCGTCCGCGCCGGCCAGCCGGTGCTCGATCCGCGCCCGCGCATCATCCGTGAGATCAAGTTCGGCGGGGAGAACGGGCCGCGTGCGGAGTCGGCGAAGGCCGACTTCGCGCTCAAGGCCCAAGTCCGCGACCTGCTGGCCCAGTTGGAGGCGCTGGGCGACGGCGTGGTCCCGTGCATCGAGATTCAGCGCGGTCTTCCGTTCCGGATGACCCTGGAGGAGGTGTGCGCCTGATCGGGGCTGGCGGCCCATCCATGTGATCGAAACGTATCCGAGTACCTGACAACTAACCGGCCACTTAGTGGAGGCGTTGTGGGTGCCGCAGAAGCGGCAATCCTGCAACGCCTCCAGCGCAAGTGATCGCAGCCTCTGTCGGCATCCACGCGACGCCTCCCGGCCAACGGGAGGTCCCCAGTGGACACCAACAAGCTTCTTCATGATTTCGAGGATTTCGCATTGGACATGGTCAACATCAAGGCGGCGGAACTGGTCGGCAAGGCTGGCTTCACCGCCGACGACTTCGAGGACATCCGGCAGGCGATGCTCGTGGACCTGCTGGAACGCCTGAAGAAGTACGACTCCAGCAGGTCCAGCTTCAAGCTGTTCGTCACCTGCGTCATCGACCGCAAGGGCCAGAACCTGGTCCGCTACCGCGAGTCGGACGTGCGGGACTATCGGCGTGAGGACTGCTCGCTCAACGAGGACATCGCCGCCGGCGACGGCGAGACGCCTGTCCAGCGACTCGACACCGTCGACCAGGACGATCAGGACATCCGGTCGGGCAAGTACCGGCGGAACGCCGAGGAGCGCACTCACCTGCGCCTTGACGTGCAGGCCGTGCTCGAAGAGCTCCCGCCGGACCTGCGACGGGCGGCGGAGTTGCTGCAGACCCTTCCTATCTCGCACGTCGCCCGCGCGATGGGCGTGGCGCAGGCCACTTTCTACGAGAACCACCTGGTGCGGTTGCGGGCGTTCTTCGCGGAGAAGGGGCTGGGTCTGTACGTCGGCCAACCTTCTCCGACAAAACCCGCCAGCGCCGGGTAATTGACTCATATGGCCAGAGAGCCAGGGGCACTTGACACGGAGAACAGCAACGTGAGCGAGAACATGGAAGTCAACATCGACCTGAGCATTCTGGAAGTCGAATCCGCCGCGGATTACCACGCCAAGGCGGACCGCTTCCTCAGCAGCCACCAGTTGCTGGACTTCATCAAGTGCCCCTGGCTGCATCGCAAGAAGGCTATCGGGCTGCTGGCCGACAGCGATTCGGCCAGCTACCTGATCGGCCGGGCGGCGCACGTGCGCATCCTCGAAGGCCGAGATGCCTACGCGGCCGCCTTCGCCCTGGGCGGACCGATCAACCCGCAGACCGGCAAGCCTTACGGCGCGACCACGCAGGCATTCCGCGCCTGGGCCGAATCGCAGGGCAAGCCAGTGCTCTCCCACGACCAGGTGGACCTGATCGAACAGATGGCCAGCGGCGTGGCCATGAACAACGAGGCTGTGGACCTGCTGCTCTACGGGCGCTCCGAAGGCGTCGTCCGCGCTGAGTACTGCGGCACGCCATGCCAGATTCGCATCGACTGGCTCCATCCCCATCGCGGCATCGTCGACCTCAAGACCACCGATGATTTGACCTGGTTCGAGGCCGACTCGAAGCGCTACGGCTACCACAAGCAGATGGCCTTCTACCAGGCGGTGCTCGCCCAGGTCCTCGACGGCCTGATGGTGCCGGTCCACCTCATCGCGGTGGAGAAGAAGGAGCCGTACCGCTGCGGCGTGTGGCGCGTCACCGACGACACCCTGGCCATCGCCAGGCAGGAGAACGAGGCGGCGATCCGGCGGCTCCTGGCCTGCCGTCAGCATGACGAGTGGCCCACCGGCTACGAGGGCATCCGCATGCTGGACGTGGCGTAACCAAGCATCTCTCCGCGCCCGCTTGGTTTGTGGCGAGTCCTTCAGCGACGGCCACCCCGGGCGCATCTGGCAGGGCCGGGCATTCCGGCGCGGGGCCTCATAAGCCTTTCGCCTCGGAACGGCGGGTTCGACTCCCGCACCTGCCTTTCCCCCGCTGGCCAGCGCGACGGGATGTGTCAACGACAGATCCACCAGCTTTACGGAGCAATGAACATGCACTGCAAGCATCACTGCAACCATCGCAACTGCGATCCGCCGACCTCGGCGCTGGCCGGGCGGCACCTGCGGGCCTGCGGCCTGGCGCACCACCAGCGTGAGATGTGCCTGGCGGTCGTCCGGCACCACCCCGGCCTGACGGCCCGCGAGATCGAGGCGCGGATCGGGATCAAGGCGCACAAGCGCCTGCCCGAAATCCGCGCCGACGGGCAGGTGCGCAACGGCCCGGCGCGTCCGTGCAGCGTCAGCGGCCGCATGGCCATGACCTGGCTGATGCCCGAGTACCTCAACTAACCACAGGAGACCTTCTGATGACCATGATCCAGAACATCCATCGCGGGCGCAAGCATTCCCCGCCGCGCCTGCTCATTTACGGGACTGAGGGCATCGGCAAGTCGACCACCGCCGCCGCTGCCCCCACGCCGATCTTCATCCCCACCGAAGACGGCCTCGACCAGATCGACTGCGCCAGTTTCCCGCTGGCCAAGAACCTGGGCGATGTCGACACGGCGCTCCGCACGCTCATCCAGGAGCAACACGACTTCGAGACCGTGGTGATCGACTCGGCCGACTGGCTCGAGCGCCTGGTGTGGGACGTGCTGTGCGAACAGTACGGCGTCACCAGCATCGAGAAGGTCGATGGCGGCTACGCCCGGGGCTACACCCACGCCCTCACCCACTGGCGTCGCCTGCTGACGGACCTGAACACGCTCCGCACCCAGCGCGGCATGTGCGTGATCCTCCTGGCCCACGCGAAGGTCGAGAAGTTCGAGGACCCCGAGCACGCCGCTTACGACCGGTACTCGCCGCGCCTGCACAAGCATGTGACGGCGCTGCTGACCGAATGGTCCGACGCGGTGCTGTTTGCCACGCGGAAGATCATCACCAAGACCGAGGACGGCGGCTTCGGCCGCGACCGCACCATCGCCGCCGGTCTGGGCAAGGACGGCGGCGAGCGCATCTTGCGCACCGTCGGCAGCCCGGCCTGCGTGGCCAAGAACCGCTACAGCCTGCCGGCGGAACTGCCGCTCTCGTGGCCGGCGCTGATGCAGGCCCTCATCCAGAACCCGGAACCCATCGGAAACGCCGCCAGGCCGACCATGCGCCTGGTGGGCGCTGAGCAGAACACCAACCCCAGCAAGGAGAACTGACCCATGGCCAATCTCGGCACATTCAACGCGAACGAAGTCGAACCGACCAGCAGCTTCGAGCCCCTGCCCGCGGGCAAGTACCTGGCCGCCATCACCGAGTCGGAGATGAAGCCGACCAAGAACGGCGGCGGCAGTTACCTGCAGTTCACCTTCACGATCCTGGACGGCGAGTACAAGAACCGGGTCGTCTGGGCGCGGCTCAACCTCAACAACGCCAACGCCACGGCGGTGAAGATCGCCAGGAGCGAACTGTCGGCGATCTGCCATGCCGTGGGCGTCATGCAGCCGCGCGACAGCGTCGAACTGCACAACCTGCCGCTCCTGATCACCATCAAGTGCAAGAAGCGCGAGGACACCGGGGAACTCACCAACGAGATCAAGGGCTTCGAGCCCAAGACGGCCGCGCCGGCAGTGGGCCAGCCCCAGCAGGCCCCGGTCACCAGCAACACGCCGCCGTGGAAGCGATGACCCTCGGAAGCTGACAACTGTCCCTCTGAACCTCCAACACGAAAGGCAATGCCATGACTTCTCTTGTCTTCTGGCTGATTCTCTGGGCGATCACCGCCCCGATCTCCTACATCGTGGTGCGCCGTGACTATCGCGGCTCCTTCGGCAAGTGGACCCAGGCCGACCGCATCTTCTGGGCGTTCTTCTGCCTCCTGTACGGCCCGGTCATGCTCGCGATGGTAATCATCGGCAGCCTGGTCATGAAGGTCGCCAACACCGACTGGGCCAAGCGGGAGGTGCGGTGGTGATCACGCTGCCCTATCCGCCGTCGGTGAACCACTACTGGCGGCATTTCCGGGGTCGCACCGTGATCAGCCGGGAGGGCCGGACGTTCCGCACGAACGTCTGCGCCCTCCTGGCCGGGGGCCGGGGCAACGGGCCGCGTAAGCCACCTACGGGCGGGCGCATCGCCCTGGCGATGGACGCGTTCCCGCCCGACCGCCGCCGGCGCGACTTAGACAACATCCAAAAGCCCGTGCTCGATGCGCTCCAGCACGCCGGGGTGTACGAGGACGACAGCCAGATCGACCTCTTGGTCACCCGCCGGCGGGAATTGGCCGTGCCGCCCCGGTTGGAGATCGACCTGGCCGAGATGCCGCTCTCCCGCTGCCTGCTCTGCGGGGCGGGGTTTTCGCCGGAGAACAACTGACCATCATGACCGTGTCCACCCCAACTTCTGGCGCGATCACCTTGCGCCCGTACCAGGCCGAGGCGGTCGCCGCCATCTACGACCACCTGCGCCGGCGGGATGATCACCCCTGCGTGGTCATCCCCACGGCCGGGGGCAAGACGCCGGTGATGGCGACGATCTGCCGGGATGCGGTGCAGCAGTGGAACGGGCGGGTGCTGATCCTGGCGCACGTGAAGGAACTGCTCGAGCAGGCCGCGGACAAGCTCCACGCGATGGCTCCCGACCTGTGGAACCGCATCGGCGTGTATTCGGCGGGACTCAAGAGCCGCGACACCGAGCACCCGATCATCGTGGCGGGCATCCAGAGCGTCTTTCGCCGCGCCGCCGAACTGGATCGCTTCGATCTGATCCTCATCGACGAGGCGCACATGCTCCCGCCCGACGGCGAGGGGATGTACCGCACGTTCCTGGCCGACGCCCGCGTGGTGAATCCCAACGTCCGCCTGGTGGGCCTGACCGCCACACCGTACCGCATGTCGACGGGCCTGATCTGCGGTTCGGAGAACCTGCTCAACCACGTCTGCTACGAAGTCGGAGTGCGCGAGCTGATCGTGCAGGGGTATCTGTGCCCGCTGAAGACCAAGGCGGGCAAACGCAAAGTCGACACGACCAACCTGCACGTCCGGGGCGGGGAGTTCATCGCCGGCGAGGTCGAGGCGCTCATGGACGATGAGTCCCTGGTGCGCTCGGCCTGCCGCGAGATCCTCGACCAGACCGCCGACCGCCACTCGGTGCTAATCTTCGCTGCCGGCGTGCAGCATGCCCTGCACGTCCAAAAGGTGCTGGGCGAGATGGGCCAGCCGTGCGGGTTTGTCAGCGGCGACACGTTGCCGTTCGAGCGGGCCGAGTTCCTCAAGAAGTTCAAGGACGGGCAGCTCAAGTACCTCGTCAACGTCAACGTCCTGACCACCGGCTTTGACGCGCCCAACATCGACTGCGTGGCGCTCTTGCGCCCGACCAACTCGCCGGGCCTCTACTACCAGATGGTGGGTCGAGGTTTCCGGCTGGACCCCTCGAAGGACAACTGCCTGGTCCTGGACTTCGGCGGCAACATCCTCCGCCACGGCCCGGTCGACGCCCTGGAAATCAAGGACCGCAGCGGCGGCGCTGGGGAAGCGCCCGCCAAGGAGTGCCCGCAGTGCCAGGCGGTGATCCACGCCGCCTACAGCCTCTGCCCGGAGTGCGGCTATGAGTTCCCGCCGCCCAAGCGTGGCCAGCACGAACAGGAAGCCTCCACCGCCGGGATTCTCTCCGGGGAGATCACCGAGACGCAGCATGCCGTCAGCGAGGTTGGCTACAGCGTACATGTGAAGCGCGACGCGCCCGAGGGGCACCCGCGGACCATGCGGGTCGACTACCGCGTCGGCTTCAACGACTACCGCAGCGAGTGGGTGTGCTTCGAACACACCGGCTATGCCCGGGGCAAGGCCGAGGCGTGGTGGAAGCTCCGCTCGCACCTGCCGGTGCCCGAGAACGTCGACAACGCTGTCGCGCTGGCCGAGGCCGGGGCGCTGGCCCCGGCGCTGTCGATCACCGTCCGCAGCGTCACGGGCGAAAAGTACACGCGGATCGTCAAGTGCGAGCTCGGCCCCAAGCCCGATCCCGCCGACCTGGGGGAACTGCCCGTGGCCGAAGCGACGCAGGATGAGCCGGAGTACGTGCCCGCCGACGACGACATCCCATTCTGACCAAGGAGATCACCATGCAGCGTATCGGACTCACGTTCGAGGAAGTTGTTGAATTGAAGGCCAAGCCTCAACTCCGCATGACCTTGGCGGCTGCGTGCAGCCAGTTGCAGGCCCGCGGGTACGACTGTCGGCCGCCTATGCTGGAACTGCTGATCCAGCATGGGGTCGTGACGCCGGCCAATTCCGACGCCTGGTCGCAGGCGGATGTCGATGCGGCCGCCGACCATCTGGAGCAGTGCGAGATGCACACTCCCTACGTCGTGATGTGTACGGCGCTGGGGTGCCGCTACGCCGATTTCCTACGGTCTCTGCGTGCGGCTGCAGAACACGAGTCGGCCAAGTACGGGCGGCACATCCCTGCGGATGACCAGTATTTCGTCATGCACCGGGTGCCGCCGCGCAATGGCACCCCGGCCAAGCTCACCTTCACTCTGTGCGATGACATCCGCGAGCGCCTCAGACGTGGCGCGGCGGCCTGAATGGTCTTCGTTCGGCCGGACCCCACAATGCGGCGCGGGGCAGGCCTCATCATCACGACATCGCCCGCCATGTGCATGAGGAACTCAATGGAACAACAGCCCACGACAACAAAGCCCAGCGCACCGGCCAAGTCCACAACCACGACCCCACGTCCGCCCCAGCCGCCATCGCAAGGGCCGCGTTGCGGCCAGTGCAGCGGCGCGACCGTGCGCGCCGGCACCTGCTACGTGTGCCTGGGGTGCGGCACAACCACGGGTTGCTCGTAAGAGGGAACCGCTCGCGTGGATGATCTTGCCAGACAATATCTGCAGGCCGGCCTGTGCGTGCTGCCGGCCCGCCGCGCCGAGAAACGCCCAAGCGTCGGCCAGTGGAAGCGCTACCGCGAGCGCCTGCCGACCGAGGCGGAGCTGTCGGCGTGGCTGGCCAATAGGCCGGACGCGCTGTGCATCATCTGCGGAGCCGTCTCCGGCCACGCCGAGATGATCGACTTCGACGCCGGCGGGGAACTCTTTGATGCCTGGGCGGCCCGCGTCGCACCGGACCTGCTGGCGAAGCTGGTGATCGAGCGCACGCAGCGCGACGGCCGCCATGTCTTCTACCGCTGCCAGGCCGGCGTCTGCGGCAACATGAAACTGGCCCAGCGCCAGCGCGACGGCAAGGTCGTCACGCTCATCGAGACGCGCGGTGACGGCGGGCTGTTCCTGTGCGCCCCGACGCCGGGTTACGTGCTCCTCCAGGGCGATCTGGCCCGTCCGCCCGTGCTCGCCGAAGCCGAGCGCGACGTGCTGCTGCAGGCGGCGTGGGAGCTCAACGAGTATGTGCCGCCGGTGGTGGATCTGCCGCCGCGAACCGTTGCGGTGACGCCCAGCACCCCGGCAGCGCCGGGTGCCTGCGGCTGCGCCGATCGGCCAGGCGATGATTTCAACCAGCGAGGCGATGTACGTGATGTGCTGACGCAGGCCGGGTGGACGAGGGTCCGCGAGGGCGTCAACGAATATTGGCGGCGGCCAGGGAAAGAGTCGGGCTGGTCGGCCACACTCAAGGACCGCGTGTTCTACGTGTTCAGCGCCAGCGCCGACCCCTTCGAGCCCAATCGCGCCTACTCGCCGTTCTCGGTCTTCGCGCTGCTCAACCACGGCGGGCGCTACGAAGATGCCGCCCGCGCCTTGCGTCTGGCCGGCTACGGCGGCGCGATGCCCGACGACGACCACGGCGTGGACCTCTCCGGCATCCTAAACATGACGCCCGGCTCCGGCGATTGCTCGGCCGGCACCCCGCGCGCCCCGGAGATTCCCGATCCCGGCCCGATGCCTGCCGAGATGATGCGCATGCCGGGCTTCGTCAACGAGGTGATGGACTACTGCATGGCGATTGCGCCGTACCCCAATCCGGTCATGGCGTTCGCTGGGGCGCTCTCGCTCCAGGCGTTCCTTGCCGGGCGCAAGGTCCGCGACCCCGGCGACAACCGCACCAACATCTACCTGCTGGGCTTGGCGCATTCGTCGGCGGGCAAGGATTGGCCGCGTAAGGTGAACACCCGCATCCTCTATGAGGTCGGCCTTGCGAATGGCCTTGGTGAGCGCTTTGCCAGCGGCGAAGGCATCCAGGACGCGCTGTTCCAGACGCCGAGCATGCTCTTCCAGACCGACGAGATCGACGGGATGCTTCAGTCGATCAATAAGGCCAAGGACGCCCGCCACGAGGCGATCATGTCGACGCTGCTGACGATGTACTCGTCAGCCAACAGCGTCTTTCCCATGCGCCGCAAGGCGGGCAAGGAAGCGCCCGGCGTCATCGACCAGCCCGGCCTCGTCATCTTCGGCACCGCGATCCCGAACCACTATTACGAGGCGCTCTCCGAGCGGATGCTCACCAACGGCTTTTTCGCCCGCATGATCATCCTCGAATCCGGGCCGCGACCAGAGGGTCAGGAGCCGAGCATCCGTGATGTGCCGCCGAGCATCCTGGCCACGGCCAAGTGGTGGGCGGACTACCGACCCGGCACGGGCAATCTGGAGGAGTTCCATCCAGTGCCCACGGTCGTCGAGCACAGCGACGAGGCCCGCCGCCGCCTGGTTGAAACGCGCCAGCAGGCCGAAGCGGAATACTCGGCGGCCGAGGGTCGCAGTGATTCGGTCGGCACGACAGTGTGGGGCCGCGTCAGCGAGCAGGTGCGGAAGCTGGCGCTGTTGTACGCGATCAGCGAGAACCACCAGGCACCGCGCATCAGCCTCGCCGCCGTCGAATGGGCGTCTGAATTTGTGATGCACCAGACGCGCCGGATGCTGTTCATGGCCGCCGGGCATGTCGCCGAGAACCCGTTCCACGCCGAGTGCCTCAAGGCGGTCGAGAAGTTGCGCGGCGCGCCGGGACAGGAACTGCCGCACAGCGTGCTGCTGAAACGCATGAAGATGGAGGCCAAGGTCTTCTCCAGCCTGATGGACACGCTGGTGCAGCAAGGCGAAGTCGAGATGGTGACGACGCCAAGGGCGGGTTGGCCCGTGCGTTCTTACCGCCTGGCCGGCGCGGGGAATCTTGGCGGTGAAACTCCGGACGGGGGTGAAAGATGAGAGCTCCGAACTGCCTCAAGACTCCCCATGCTTCACCCAAGCTTCACCCCCTGAGGGTGAAACTTCAGACCCGCGAAAAAAGCGGAAATAAAGAGAACAACAACAACTCTCTCTTCTTCTTTCTCTCTTTCACCCCCACCCCCTCGCGCGACGCCCGCCCGCGTATTTATGCGTGTGTGTGTGAGGGGGTGGGTGAAAGGGTGAATCTTCGGCATGGCCACGCCGGTGCGTACCTGGGCGTGGCCGCACGGGTACGCACCGTTGGCCACGTGTTGCCCCACGTCGCGTCCGTTGTATCGCCTTAGCCATCCGGCCCAACCCCGCCTGGGTCGCGCCGTGGGGCCAACGGCGCGGGGGTGCCAAAGTGGCAGAGAGCCGACGGGGGGAACGGTTCCTCCCTGGCGATCCTCGGCCGGAGATGGCCGCGGGAACGCCAACCGACCATGACTCTCTTTCCTTCGTGAGAAAAACGAGATGCCCGTGATGGAGAACCCGATATGGCAGAACACAATCAACCCCATGCTGACGCGGCTCGGAACCGACCTGGCCAACCACCGGAAGTTGGCGGACCCGTGGCAGCGCAAGGCCCAGAGCATGGCGCGGGCGTGGGTGAACATCCTGCGGTCGGGACGGGAGGATTCCAGTCGCGAGCGACGCCCAGTGCCATCGACCTGGCCGGCGGCAATGACGGTGATGGCGGTGGCGCTGGCTCAGCGGGTGTACCAGCAGCGAACGCGCACGGGCTGGCGTCGCTGGGCCTCGGATCGGTCGCAGGAGGCGAGCCGATGGCCGAGGAAGTTTCAGACGCTCCGCAATCGGCCCCTCGTCGCCGGCGATCCCGCCGAAGCCTGCCATCCGTCGCCGATGGCAGCGTGAACCCGCAGGCGATCCTGCAACTGCTGCTGCGCCAGCAGTATCGCTGTGCCCTGACTGCCCGGGCGCTGACTCCCGAAACCGCCTCCCTCGACCACATCGTTCCCGTGTGTCGCGGCGGGGAGCACCGCATCGAGAACACGCAGGTGCTGGAGCGCAGCGTCAATCGCGCCAAGGGAACACTGACCAACGACGAGTTCATCGCCCTCTGCGGCGAGGTGTGGCGTCATGCCCAACCCCTGAGCGGCGCGTGCCTGTCCGTTTCCCCAAACCAGAACTGAAAGGACTCCGTATGCAGATCGAACTTCGCTCCATCGACCAGGTCAAGCCCTACCCCGGCAACCCGCGCCAGAACGATGAGGCGGTGGACGCTGTGGCGGCCAGCTTGAAGGAATTCGGCTTCCGCCAGCCCATCGTGGTGGATTCCGAGGGCGTCATCATCGTCGGCCACACCCGCTACAAAGCCGCGCTGAAGCTCGGCCTCAAGCAGGTGCCCGTGCATGTGGCGACGGACCTGACGCCCGCGCAGGTGAAGGCGTATCGCATCGCCGACAACGCGACCAACGAGATCGCCGAGTGGAACTACGAACTGCTGCCCATCGAGTTGTCGGCGTTGCAGGAGATGCATTTCGACATCGGCACGCTCGGGTTCGACCAGGAGGAACTCCAGCGAATCATGTCCGGCGACGTCCAGGAGGGGCTGACCGATCCCGACGACGTACCCGCGCCTCCCGATGAAGCGACCACGCGCCCCGGCGACCTGTGGATTCTCGGCAACCACCGTCTGCTCTGCGGTGATAGCAGCAAGCCAGAGGATGTGGACCGGCTCCTCGACGGCGTGGTGATCCACCTGGTCAACACCGATCCGCCGTACAACGTCAAGGTCGAACCCCGCAGCAACAACGCCATCGCCGCCGGCCTCTCGTCGTTCACCGCCACGAAGCGCGGCGCGATTGATTCCTCTGACGCGCGGGGCATGCACCACCAGGGGTTCGACCTGGCCAGAGACAAGACCAAGGCCAAGGGCACGACCAAGCAGATGCGCGCCAAGGACCGGCCGCTGGCCAACGACTTTGTCAGCGACGCCGACTTCGACCAGATGCTCGACGCCTGGTTCGGCAACATGGCGCGGGTGCTGGAGGATGGGCGCGGGTTCTACATCTGGGGCGGCTACGCCAACCTGGGCAACTACCCGCCGTTCCTCAAGAAGAACGGGCTGTATTTCAGCCAGGGAATCGTGTGGGACAAGCAGCATCCGGTACTCACCAGGAAGGATTTCATGGGGGCGTTTGAGATCGCGTTCTATGGGTGGAAGGAAGGCGCGGCCCACAAGTTCTACGGCCCCAACAACGCGACTGACCTGTGGCATGTGAAGAAGGTGAACCCGCAGTCGATGGTCCACCTCACCGAGAAGCCGGTGGAGCTCGCGGTGCGGGCGATGCAGTTCAGCAGCCTCGCCGGCGAGAACGTGCTGGACCTGTTCGGCGGCAGCGGCAGCACGTTGATCGCGGCCGAGCAGACCGGACGCCACGCGTTCCTCATGGAACTCGACGAACCCTACTGCGATGTCATCGTGCAGCGGTGGGAGAAGTTCACCGGCAGGAAGGCCCAGCGGATCACGGCGGCGGGCGCTCCGGGAACTGACATGCCGGAGAAAACCCCAGCCGTTGCGGCCGGGGTCAGTGACGGGGAGGGAAAGTGATGTCAGGCGGGCCTGGGTTCCTCACGCAGCGCGTGCCACTCGACCATCGCGTCGAGGTGGACGCCGGCGCTGGCCGGGTAGTTTCGCCGGTGCCGGCGGTCGATGATGCCGCGCTCGTGGAGGTATGCCAGCGTGACGTCCACCTGCGTGTGTGGCAGGTTCTCTGCGCGGGCGATCTCACCGATCGCCACGCCGGAACCCTCGTGGGGCGTGGTGTCGAAGAGCCAGGCGACTTTCTCGAAGACCTCCAGGCTGCAGCGGTGGGTGTAGGTGCGCCCGTCCGCACCCGACACGGTGCGGACGAGGCACCCATCCTCGTGGCGGAAGGCGATGTCGCGGTCTCGGATGTTTCTGCGCATGGCTCAACCTCCCTCGCTCAGCCCCGCCTGGCGGCGCGCGGCCAGTTCCCGCTGGTTCCAGACATCGCACATGCCTCGGAACACGCGACGGGTCTCGTTGATGATCTCGCGCACCTCCGGCTGGGTGAACGTGTCGAGCAACTCGTCGAGGCTGCGCTCGGGCGGGTTGTCGGTGTCGATGGGCCACTCGCCGTCGTGGAATTGGATAACGATCTTCATGGGGTTCTCCTACTTGGCGTTGACGGTGAACAGGCCCCGGTCGGTCTTCTTGAACCGCGAGTCCGTGCCCTTCACCGAGATCTCGCGGGTGATGGCGGCGTAGATCGTGGCGGCGGGCGTCTTACCGCCGGTCTTCCACAAGCCCGTGGCCAGCATCTTCTCGACCATGTCGCCGCAGCGCATCGGCTCGCCGGCGTCCTTGAGCACCTGGGCGGCGGCGTCCAGGCCGCTGGGCTTCTTCATCTTGTCGACCTTGGCCTTCACGCCCTTGGCCGCCTTGGCGGGCTTCATCACCTCGGTGAGCGGGACGCGGTCGGGATCGACGGCGTGGGCGTTGGCGGCGGCATCGGCCGCCTGCGCCTCGGCGACGGCCCGAGCACGCTGGCTGGCGTCGCGCTCCGGGGCCGGCCCGCGGAGGCGCTGAGCACTCTTGATGCGGACCTTCTTGTTGGTCGCCAGATTGGTCGCGTCCCACCCGCCGTGCGGGTTCTCCGCGTCGAGGCGCACCGGCACCACCTTGTCGGTGACCTTCGCCAGGTACGTTCCGCCGATTCTGATCTGGTCCTTCTTCATGGCACTGTCTCCTTTGGCCTTGTTGGGGCTGGCCAGGCCCGTGTCCCGCGTCTTTCGGGTGCGGGAACCCGCGGAGCGACATGCCCCGTAAACCACCGAAGCCCTTGTTCAGGGCTTCGGGAGTGCGTTCTGCTTCTTGGCGTGGCGTATGGCTCGCCGCAGCCGTCGCCACTCGTCCGCCGTCTCCATCTGGTTGTCCTTCGCCGCCAGCAGCGCCTCGGCGGCGGCCAGGAGTTCGGCCTGCCCGGCGCGGTAGGCGGCGTCGAGCGCCTGCCGGACACCGACCACCCCGACGTCGTGGAAGTCGAGGCTGTCGCGGTTGCGCTGCTCGAGCGTCTCGATGCCCAGGTGCTGCCGGGCGATCTGCGTGAAGAGATCGTTCCTCGTGGTCATGGCGTTCTCCATTCAGTCCTGGAACCGCTGCATCTCGCGGAAGTAGTCGTGGATCATGCTGTTGGTGCCGGTGCCGCCGTCGGTGCGGAACTGCACCTCGATGGCGACCTTGAACAGGTCCTCGTCGCTGGTGCGGGCCGGCAACTCCCAAGTCTTCCAGGCCTGCTGGCCGCGCTTGGGGTCGCGGATGATCGAGTCGATGCGGATGGTGGTCTCGTCGGCCTTCCGCTCGATGGCGACGTGCCCGGCATCTCCGTCAAGTTCGATTCGCGTGGTTCGCATGGTCATGCTCCTTGGCATCGCTCGTTAGTCGGCCCACTCGTAGCCCATCTTTTCCAGGCGGGCGCAGTTGGCTGGGGTGGTGACCCAGAAGCGTCCGTCGTCGCCGAGCATCACCCAGAGGGTCTTGGGCGGCCGGGCCGCGAACGAGAAAGCGAGCTCGCGGTTCTGGAAGCGGGCGGTCTCTTTCAGGATCTGGTCCAGGGTCTTGGTGGTCTTCGTGGTCATGGCGTTCTCCTTCGTGGTTGGGCGTTGCGGGCGTTCAGGCCTGTTCCGGGGCGGGTACGAACAACTCGCCCGCTTCCCAAATCTCCCGGCCGCTGGCGGTGTCGACCAGGTAGGACCAGGCCTGGCATCCGTTGCGGCGGTAGGTGCAAATCCGCACCACCCGGCCGGGCTCCCCGTCGAGGGTGGAAACCACCGTCGTTCCGGGCTTCAGGTTCCGATTCGCGTTCGTGTTCGTGGTCGTTTTCATCGCGTTCTCCTTTGCGTTTGAACATGCACATTAAGGATTGCATGTAGGCCCAGGTTGTCGAAAAAGGGCGTACCGTTCGTGGAACGGTTGGTTCGTAACCCTTTTTCATGGAGCTTTCTCATGACGACACACATGAAGCCGACAGTCGGGAAGAAGATCAAGTCCCTTTCGCTGCAAGCCGGCGAGAATGTTTACCTGGGCGTGGACGTGCATCGCCGCAGTTACAGCGTGGCGGTATGGAGCGATCAGCGGGGCCTGATCAGCACCTGGACGCAGCCTGCGGAACCGGCGCTGCTGGTGGAGAAGTTGACGCCAATCGCCGGCCAGGTCGCGTGGGTCGTGTACGAGGCGGGGCCGACGGGCTACGGCTTGGTGCGGGCGTTGCGCGCGGCGGGGTTCAAGGCCGATGTCATCGCCACCTCGAAGATGCTCAAGAGCACCGCACGGGAAGGGAAGAGTGATCGGGTGGATTGCCGGCGGATCGCCGAACACGCCGCCAAGGGATTGCTCAAGATCATCCGGGTGCCGACGGAGGAAGAAGAACACGACCGGCAGGTGATGCGCCTGCGCGAACAGATGGTGCGGAAGATGCGTTTGGCGCGGCAGCAGATCAAGTCGTTCTTGCTGGTGCATGGTGTGGCGTATGAGGGCAGCGTCAAGGCGTGGTCGGAGACGGGGATCAAGAAGCTGCGCGAACTGGAACTGCCGGAAGCCTTGCGGACGTGCCTGAACGTGCTGCTGGATGCCGAACAGCAAGCCCGTGCGCAGGTGGCGCGGATGAATGAGGCGGTGGCGAAGTTGATGACCACCTCGCGGCACAAGGCCAAGGTGAAGGTGTTGCGTTCGGTGCCTGGAGTGGGACCGGTGACGGCAATGACGTTTCGGACGGAGTTGGTGGCTCCGGAGCGGTTCAACGAACCCGGCGAGATCGCCAAGATGATCGGTCTGGCCCCACTGGTGCAGGAGAGCGGCGAACGCCGTCGGGAGGGGTCGATCACCAAGGCGGGGAACTGGCGACTGCGGACGATCCTGGTCGAGGCGGCCTGGCGGTGGGTGCAGAAGGACGAAGCCGCTCGGCAGGTGTACCGGCGATACATCCGCAACACGGGTGATGTGAAGAAGGCCATCGTGGCGATGGCCCGGAAGCTGGCCATCCTGCTGTGGCGGATGGTCACGCGTGAGGAGATGTACCGGGTCCGTGCGGCGGCATGAACGAATACGTGAATTGTTCCTGAGCACTCAACCTCCGTCGCAGGACGAGTGAGCGGTGGAATAGGAAAGAAGAGGATCTGGCGTACATGAGCCTGACCGCGATCACGACGCATGGCGGATACCACTCCCGGAGCTTCCGGGAGCGAGTCTCGCATTTAGAAGGCGGCGGCTCCCCTGACGTCAGTATCCATACGCATACCAATCCGGTGCCTCGAGCACGAATAGCAGCAGGGTCCTCTTCCACTTCCCGCAAACCATTCACTCGACATGCTTCCAGGAGATCAACAGCAATGGCCAGCGGCCCCTGACAATCCGAGATAACGACGGCTGCCGTGGGCGGTGCCGATGGGAGCGGGCGGTCGCGTTCGACCGTGCTGCTGCCTCTGCAGCCCCCCGGACTGGGCGAGGGGCCGCAGAGGCAGCAGCACTCGTCCGATCCGAAATGTGTGGTCTGAATCATGACCGTGGCGCATGGCTGGGGATTCGATCCCGGCATTAAGGTGACGGCGATTCAGATCATGCCTCACGGCAACCGGCGGAAAATACTGTGGTGCGCCCTTGACAATCGGAGGGCCTCATAGCAGCCATGCGTCTCGGAACGCATCAAGCGGAATCCGATCATAAGTCGCTTATTTTCAAGGTGTTAGGATGGTCAAACTGCGCGTTGCCAACCTCCGCCCCGCCCGGCCCCAGGGCGATCGGCTGGCCCACCAGGGCCAGTTCCCCGTCCTGGTATCCCAGGACGCGACTGGTGCGATCTGTGACGGCCCGTGCCCGGCCCGGCAGGCCATCGGGCAGGCTGCCGAAGTAGTAGCCATCCCGCCCCTGGCCAAAGTGCAATGGCCGGCCTCGGCGCGCCACCAGCAACCGCGCGGGCTTCCGCCACACCGCCAACATCGCCAAGTCGCCCAGCGCCTGGTTGGCCGCCCACGCCGCGCGCTGGTTGGTCGTGCCGGGGCAGCGCGCCATGAGCAGACCGAGCACTTCGCTGTCGCACTCCGTCTCTGGTCGCAGGTCGTACTGCCGCACGAGGTCGTCGTGGTTGTGGACGACGCCGTTGTGAACCAGTTGGCCGCCGCCGGACGGGTGCGGATGGTTGTTGCGGTTGTCCTGGGGCGAGCCGTGCGTGGCGTAACGGCAGTGGCCGACGACGATCACCGCGTCGCGGCAGCGCTCCAGTTCGTCCAGGTACGCTTGCGCTGCGCCGGGGCGTTTGAAGGTTTGGATGGTGCCATCGCGCCGGAGCCAGGCCAGGCCGAAGGCGTGCTCGCCTCGGGTCTGGGTGATGAGCGCGAGGCGTCGCAGGCGGGCGATCTCCGGGCCTTCGCCTGCGCGTGTGATGAATCCGAATATGCCGCACATGGTTTCTCCAATCTGCAAGGAGCCCGGGGCGGCGTTGCGCTCCGGGCTCCGGCTGCGTGGTTAGTTCTGGGCGTCGTACTTGGCTGCGAGGCGGCGGAACTCGCTCTTAATCTGGTCCTGCGGGATCACGTCGCTGACCCACCCGTACTGCGTTCCGCCGTGGATGCGGGCGTAACCCGCGCCCCAGGCGAGGTAGCCCATCAGGCGTTCGGCTTCGCTCGCGCCCTCGCCGGCCTTCTTCCATCCGCCCCGCAGCGGCTTGGGCGTCCAGGTCGGGCTGCGCTTGGCGTTGATGGCCCGTTCGACCAGACCGAGGCAGACCTGAATCCAGCCGACCACCTTGGTGGCGCTGACCGATCCGGAGAAGACCCGGAACTCCACCGTCTCGCTGCGGCCGTTGGCCAGGTTGGTCAGGTTCAGGGCGTGGTAGCGGTTGCGGTCCAGGGCGGGCTTGGCGTCTTTGCCGTTTCCGTACTTGCGGACTCCGCCGCAGTACGTTCCGCGCTCGCGGCTCTTGGTTCCTGTGATCGCGTACAGGCCCTTCTCGGTGTAGGAGACGATGGTGACCAGCCGGGCCAAGGCCTCGGCGGGCAGGTCGCGCTTCCAGCCGATGTGGACGTGGACGCCGCAGGTGATGTTGACCTTGTGGCCCTTGGCCTCAAGCGTTCGGACCACCTCGGCGACCTGGGCCAGGCCCGCCGGCCCGCGGAGGACCGGGGAAACGATCTCGCAGGCGTGGCCGCCGCCTCGGGTGTCAATCGATCCATCCCGTTCGGCCTTCCAGCCTTGGGGCAGGTACGGGACCTGGATTCCCTGGTGGTAGGCCCCGATCCGCAGGCCATCGTTTTCGACGGCGCTTTGGGGGGCAACCGTCTCGATCTCAACTCCGAAGGTCATCTCGTTGGCGTTCATCGCGTATCTCCTTTCGATGAACACATTGAGCCACATCAATGCGAAGTCATCAAGCGAGAAACCGTCATAACTCCATTATTTTCAAGATGTTAGGATGGTGAAGGATGGCCGAATCGCCCATGCAAAACCGGGTCCAGGGCGGAGTGAATCCGCTCTCCCTGAGCATTGAGGAAATGGCCCGGCTTCTGTCGGCGGCCGGGGGCCGAAAGGTCACGCCCGAGCAGGTCCAGGCGGACATCGACGCCGGCGCGCCGCTGGCGGCGGGCGGCCGGGTGAACCTGGTCCACTACGCCGCCTGGCTCGTGCGGGAGGTGCAAGCCAAGTGAAGGTCGACCCGCGCAATCTTCGCGTCGCGGAAGCCGTGCGGCTTCTGAACTCCACGCCCCTGGGCGAGGTGGTGCAGCCACACGTCGTCTACCGCCATCTCAATCGCGCCGCCTACAAGATCGGCGACGGGCGGAAGATCGACCTGGTGCGCTACGCCGCGTGGTTGTTCCACGCGCGGCGCGAGACGTTCGAGCCCGGATGGACCGAGGGCAACTACGAGGCGCACAAGGACGCGGTTAACGCGCGCAGCCGGTTGGCCTCCGAATCGTCGCGCGACATCGCCGCCGAGGGCTGGGTCCACGCCCCTCCCCATTCAGAACGAGTTTCAAACATTGGGAGAGCCGTCAGCGGCGCTCTCACGCTGTTAACCGGCTTCCAACATGCTTATTTTCAAGTATTTGAGAGATGATGGCCGAATGGCTGATTTGATGGGCGTGCCTGCGTTTAGCTGCGATTCGGTGTCCCGATTGCGCTCACGCTGTTAACCAGCGGGTTGTGTGGACGAGATTGCATCCACACCAATTCATAGATGCGCGAGCGCATCGCGTCGATGTTGGATGGCAGGTCGGGACATATTCACCTGCCGAAGGTATGCTGCGGCTTTCCGGCGGTGTTCAAATATTGTGTCCTTCTGCCAAAAACATCGACAATTCCGAGGTTACCACCGATGGCTCGACTCTTCCACCCCCTGCTGAAGGTTCTGGCCTATGCCAGCCATCGTGAACTGGCCACGCAGATTCAATACCTCAAAGCCGAGAACGAAATCCTCCGCTCCAAACTGCCCAAGCAGGTTCATGTGACGCCGGCCGAACGCGCCCGCTTGGTGAAACTGGGTCTGAAGGTTGGTAGCGCCATCCGAGAACTGATCACCATCGTGTCGCCCCGAACCTTCACCCGCTGGGCCAGCGGCAACAAGTCTGCCCGGACGAAATCCACACGCAAGCCCGGCCGGCCGCGCACGCCGGAAGAGATTCGGGAACTGGTCATCCAGATCGCCAGAGAAATCGGCGGTGGTTACACCCGCATTCTGGGCGAATTGAAGAAGCTGGGTATCCACAATGTCTGCCGATCCACCGTTCGGAATATCCTCATCGAAAACGGGTTCGACCTCGGCCCCAAGCGTGGCGAAGGATCGTGGGATGAGTTCCTGAAGATTCACGCCAAGTCCTTGTGGGCATGTGATTTCATCAGCAAAAAGATATGGACGCTGGGCGGGTTGGTTGATTACTACGTGCTCTTCTTCATCCATCTGGAAACCCGCCAAGTCATCGTCAGCTCTTGCACCGCCCATCCTGACGCGGAGTGGGTGGCGCAACAGGCCCGCAACATGCTGATGGAAACCGAAGATCGTGGTCTGCAGGTCACTCACCTGCTGCATGATTGGGATACCAAGTTCACGAATCAGTTTGACACGCTGATCGCGTCGTCGGGTGCCACCACGCATCGTGTGGGCCCCGCCAAGCCGAATTTGAACGCCTACGCGGAAAGATTTGTGCAGAGCATTCAGGAAGAGTGTCTGGATCATTTCATTGTGCTGGGGCCGAAGCACATGGACTACTTGGTGCGTGAGTATGTGGAGCACTACCACCACGAACGGCCGCATCAGGCACTGGAGAATGCTCCGCCGCTATCATTGGGACCACCGGGCGATGGGGAAGTGGTCTGTGGCGAACGATTGGGTGGATTGCTCAAGCATTTCTATCGCAAAGCAGCGTGAAGTATTTGCCGTCAATTGCCAAGAAGTCTCTGTGACGGAGTGTCTAACAGGCTGGCAGTGAATTCAGATCATACAGGCGCGTTTTAACGTGACGAACACAACCCACTTCCCTGAGCCAGACTCAACGGAGCCGGCATGCGCCAACGGGCTGGTCGCGCGTGATCCGATCCTCGTGACCGGCGCGACGGGTTACATCGGCGGGCGTCTGTTGCCGGCATTGCTGGACAAGGGCTACACGGTGCGCTGCCTGGCAAGGCGGCCTGAGCACCTGCAAGGCCGGGCCAACGGCAGATACGAGGTGGTCGCGGCAGACCTGGCCAACGCCGAGAGCTTGGGCCCGGCACTGGCGGGCGTGACGACGGCTTTCTACCTGGTTCATTCGATGGGTTCCGAGGGCGGGTTCGCCGAGCAGGATCGGCTGGCGGCACACAACTTCGCGCAAGCCGCAAAGGCAGCCGGGGTGCGCCGGATCATTTACCTGGGCGGTCTTGGCGGCGACACGGCGCTCTCGGCGCACCTGGCGAGTCGGCAGGAGGTCGGACGCATCCTCCGCGAATCCGGCGTGCCCACCATCGAGTTTCGTGCGTCCATCATCATTGGATCGGGCAGTCTCTCCTTTGAGATGGTCCGCGCTCTGGTCACACGCCTGCCGATTATGACTACGCCCAGGTGGGTTCGCAGCTTGGCCCAGCCGATCGCGGTTGAGGACGTGCTGGCCTATTGCCTGGCGGCCGTCGAGATGCCCGGCCAGACCAGCGTGATTTACGAGATCGGCGGACCCGATCGCGTGTCCTACGCGGACCTGATGCGCGAGTACGCTCGCCAGGTCGGACTGCGCCGGCTCATCATCCCGGTGCCGGTGCTCAGCCCCGGACTTTCGAGTCTTTGGCTGGGGTTGGTGACGCCTCTGTATGCACGGGTGGGACGCAAGCTGATCGACAGCGTGAAGCACGATACCATCGTCACAGACGACCGCGCGCTGCACGACTTTGCCATTCGGCCTCGGTGCCTGCGGGACGCCATCACCCGTGCGTTGGCAAAGGAAGACCAGGAATATGCCCAGACCCGCTGGTCGGACGCGCTGTCCTCGGCCGGCAATCCCCGAAGCTGGGGCGGAGTTCGGTTTGGTCGGCGGCTGATCGACCGCCGACAGATTCATGTGAGCGTTGACGCCGCAGCGGCGTTTGCTCCCATCGAGCGGATCGGTGGGCAAACCGGTTGGTATCACGCCGACTGGTTATGGAAGCTGCACGCCATGATCGACATGATCCTTGGCGGCGTGGGCATGCGTCGAGGCCGACCGCATCCGCAGAAACTGCAACCGGGAGATGCACTGGATTTCTGGCGGGTTGAAGCTGTTGAGGCACCGTCGTTGCTTCGCCTGCAAGCCGAGATGAAGCTGCCCGGCCGGGCCTGGCTTCAGTTTGAAGTAAAGCCAGATGAGAACAACGAAGGGGCGTGGATCACACAGACGGCGATGTTCGACCCGGTCGGTTTGTTGGGCCCGTTGTACTGGTACGCGGTGTGGCCGCTGCACCGGTGGGTATTCGCCGGGATGCTCCGCAAGATCGCCCGTGCCGCCGAGAGCATGGCCTGATGGCTGTCAGACGGAACGGCCGGATCAGGCACTCGATAATGCACCGCCACTTGCATAGGGACCAAAGGCGACGGTGAGATTGTCTGTGGCGAACGGCTGGGTGGGCTGCTCAAGCACTTCTACCGGAAGCCAGCGCGATGATCGAGTACCCAAATTGACGAGGAATTCCGATGATAGTTTTATACTGGGTGAAAGCAACGAAGTTGCCGGTCGGTGGCATATCCACTCATGGTGATGTAATGTGTCCCAATTAATGGGGAACGTCATCTCAACACTCTGCCATCGATTGGGTCAGTATGAGCAACGATATACTGAACACTATTTCAAGCTGGCGCGATAAGCTGCTTGATATCTCGAAAAAGAACCGGCTGATCAACTGTAGGACAGGTGGGAAAACGAGCGTAGTAGTTTTGGACTATCCGCGCATGGAATCGATCTGGCATACGCTTGTTGTAGATTCCCAACGGATGCAGTTTCCTTGGAAGCACGAACTACTTGGCAATGAGGAGGAAGGGGACACGTCGTCGGTCATGGACATTGACTCGAAAGTGTCGGACGACGGGCAAATTGATGCCGCTGATGCAAGGAACAAACTCGCGGATGATCAGTTTGATGCCTGCCTTTCTGTGGGGTTGGACGAGACCGACTTTCTCACTCGTCTGTCCGACAAGTTGCTAGGGGGGCGTTTGCAACGTCTGGCGCTGAACGCACAGACATCTCTACAAGAACAGGGCGTCCACACGTTGTTCATGGCCTTCGGTATGCTGCGGTGGTATGAGTCCAAGGACAGTGATATTCCGCTGCATGCTCCGCTGTTGCTCGTTCCCGTCAACTTATCGCGCCCCAGTCTCGACTCAACATGGGAATTGACTGTGGCTGAAGAAGAGGTCATACCCAATCACTGCTTGACACAAATGCTGTTGGACAGTTTTGAATTGGAATTTCCCAAGGTCGGCGACGATGATCTGCTGGAGAATGGAGAAGGTCTCGCACAATATATGGCTTTGGTTCGAAAAGCGATTTCCACCCATGCTCGTTGGGCGGTTACAGATGTGGCCGTCCTTGGCATGTTTACCTTTCAGAAGATCGCCATGTGGCAAGACCTGGGGGACAACGCCGCGCAAGTTGCAGAACACCGGTTATGCAAAGCTATGGCTGGCAATACCGCGCAACCACTGATGAATCATGAATCTGTCCCTAACGCTAGCGAACTCGACGATCTCGTCTTGCCGCGCGATACATTCCATATACTTGAGGCGGATAGCAGCCAACACGAGGCCATCGAGGCGGTCAAACGTAAGCTGGACCTCGTTCTGGACGGTCCCCCGGGGACGGGGAAAAGCCAGACCATCGCCAATGTGATTGCCGAATGTTTGGCGCAAGGCAAGAGCATTCTGTTCGTCAGTGAAAAGGCTGCTGCGCTGGAAGTAGTTCAGCGACGTCTGAACTCTGCCAAGCTTGGCGATTTCTGCCTTGAATGCCACAGTCATAAAGCCAATAAGAAACAGGTGGTTGCGGAGCTGGGGCGATGTCTTTCTCTGGAACCTGAGCCATACGAGGCCGACCATCAGCGGATGGATGAACTGAGCCGATGCCGTCAGCATTTGAATGCGTATGTTCGTTCACTTCATCGACCGCAGGGTGTACTTGGGTGGACTCCGTACCAGGTTCATGGTCGCCTTGCTGGCCTATCGCAAAAATCATTATCAAGATATTCGATCCGAAACCCATTGGGCGTGGATGGAGCACGCCTACAATCAATGACCGAAGCGGTGAAAAGGTTGATCGAATGTTCGGCCGTCATTGAGGAGAAAGGCAATCACCCTTGGCGTGGCTGTCTTCCAAGGGTGCGGTCGTTGGTGCTTGAGGACGACCTCCGCCACCATCTTGGGGTACTTCAATCTAGCATTCCGCAATACGCTGCAGCATTCTGTCAGTTGCAGGAACTCGAATTGTTGACTACGACCCCCTCCTGGCGCGATCTGAATCAAGCATTTGATCTTGCTAACGCAGCTGCCGCTTTCCCAACAGTCCCAGCTGACTGGTTCAATGGCAACCCTCGTGCCACTTCACGCTGCTATATTTTGCTGGACGAATTAGCCAAGGAATATCAACAGCTAAGGGGGAAGATGTCGCAGTACGAGGACGCTGCTATCGAAGGCGAGTGGGGCCAATGGCAACAGGAGTTTGCCACGAAGTCAATGCACTTGGCCTCTTTGGGGCTCGACTCAGCCCCGAGTATTCGCAACAGTGTCCTACGTTCTCACCAGCTATCACAGGATATTCAGTCGCTCATTGTCTTAACCGAGAACATCAAGACGTATGTGGATCAGATCGCCGACCGATTATCCGCTCCCCATGCAGGGCGGCTACCGATCCACCGGTTGCCGAAACTTGCGGAAGTTGCCAACTTACTAAGCCAGCTTGGGAAAATTCCCGCACCTTGGTTCGATCAACTACGTCGCCAGGAGCTTCAGGAGATCGCTGAGCAAGGGAAGATCGAAGCCAATGCGCTTGGGGACGAACGCAAGCTGTTGGATGCCATTTACCTTCAATCCGCGTTCGACAACAAAGTCGAAGAAACACTCATGGCGGCGCTACGGTATCGGTCCATATTCAAGCGGCTTCTACCTGGCTGGCGCAAGAGGCGGAAGCAGATGGAGTCGCTTTATACGAATACGCCACCCCGTTCGGGGTCGGCTCTGCTACGAGATGCTGAACGATTGCTGAACTATCATCGGCGAAGGCGCGAGTTGCTCGATGTGGGCAAGGGCAATCGTTCGGATCTTCGTGCCACGGAAATGGGGACCGTGGATTGGGACGCCGTGCTCGCCGATCTGGCGTTGGTGGCGCGAATCGATGGTATCGTTCGGCTGCCAGACCCAGCCAAACTGGCCTTGTCAGAAGGTCGTATCGACCAGGACGAATTGGCCGTAACAGCTGCTGCTCTGTCGAATCAGTGGACTGTGCTATCAGAATCCTTGGCGTCCTTTGCGCGCCGGTTTGCCATCGATTTAGTATTCGATCAAGGAGTGGTGCTTGTTGGACGTACCATAGATGATCTTGACGTATGGCTAGAGTGGCTTCATCAGGCCGACATTGCTGTGGCGCAGCGGATGGCAATTCTGTCGGATGTTCAAGGCGTACTGCGGGAAGGAATGGATGTTGATGCAGCGAACTTCACCTCACATAGCGAGACTTTCGAGAAGTTAAAAACCATGCGAGATGAATTGCGAGCGGTGCATAAACGTGTGCATTTGATGGGGGAAGAACAGGCGTTTCCGGAAAACGAAGACTGGGGAGGCAAAGCATCGCTGGCTCGTTGGTTACTAGGGTTCATCGAAGAACACGGTGACCGTCCCCCACCGCCCTTGGTCGCAGCTGCGACCGACCCGTCGATACGCGCCCGCATTTCGGAAGCGATTGAGAAGATTTCCGCTACCCGAACTGCACAAATGCAAAAGAGTTGGGATTTTCTCTGTACGGTGTTTCCACTGGATGAGGAGGTATCAAACGGGATTGTGTTGACGACCGTTTCGGTCGAAGTGCTGCTTCGTTGGCTCAGCGCCCGCGCAAGTGATGTTGATCGGCTTGCGGAGTGGCTTGCGTTCAGAGAGATCAGTGCGTCTTTAGAAGACCTTGGACTCGCAGAGTTACGCGAGGAAGTAGTGCAGCAGGTCATTAAATCTGATGAGGCGGTTGACGCCTTTCTTTCACGGTTCTACCGAATGTGGCTGGACGCGGTATATGCGGAAGCCCCTTGCTTATCTGGGTTCCGTGTCGAAGATCACGAGCATCTGATTGCCAAGTTCCGCAAGTTGGATCAACGGCTTGTGGCCGAGGGTTCCAGCCGGATTCGATCTCGGCGGCTGGAACAGTCGCTTGGAGCTGGTGCCCATGGTCTCGACGCACCTAGTTCCTCGGAACTAGGCATACTTCTCCGCGAAATAAACAAGAAGCGACGGCACTTACCCCTTCGCCAGTTATTTAACCGCATCCCCACGCTCTTGCGACGACTCAAGCCATGCATGATGATGAGTCCTCTGGCCGTCAGTACATTTCTTGACTCAAAAGAGTTACGGTTTGACGTTGTTATTTTCGACGAGGCGTCACAGGTACGGCCCCATGATGCTGTTTGTGCGATCTATCGGGGTGACCAGCTCGTCGTGGCCGGTGATCAAAAGCAGCTTCCACCGACGAGTTTCTTCGAGCGTCAGATCGATGGCAGTGACGATGTGGAAGAAGATGAAGATGACATATCAGATTTCGAGAGTATCCTCGACGTCTGCGCCACATTACAACTGCCGCGGAAGCGACTCCGATGGCACTATCGGAGTCGGCGAGAGTCATTGATTGCCTTCTCAAATGAGCATTTCTATAACGGCGAGCTTGTAACATTCCCAAGTGTGGCCGATGTCGATGGAAGCAGTGGCATCCAGTTTGAGTTCGTGGGCAATGGAAGATGGCAGTCGGGAGCCAACGGGGGGTTCAATGCCATCGAGGCCAAGCGAACGGTTGACCTGATCATGGAGCACGTTCGAACACACGCGGCAACCTCGCTTGGTGTCATTACCATGAACCAGCGGCAACAACTGCTCGTTCTCCAGGAACTGGAGAAGCGACGGCAACTCTGTCCCGAGCTTGAGGAGTTTTTTTCCGAGAAGCGTGAAGAGCCATTCTTCGTGAAAAATCTAGAGAATGTTCAGGGTGACGAGCGTGACGCGATGTTCCTTAGCATCGGATACGCAACAGATCAAACTGGAAAGCTCGCTATGCGATTTGGCCCTTTGAATGCCGTTGGTGGCGAACGGCGTCTCAACGTGGCTGTGACGCGTGCACGTCAATCACTGGTATTGATCAGCTCGATCAAGGCGACGGATATCGATTTGTCTCGCACGAACGCAACTGGGGTGAAACTTCTGCGCGCCTATCTCGATTATGCCGAACGAGGCGTCGTGACACTCCAATCGTTTCTTCAGGACGAAGGTACGCATCCGCCCGATTCGCCCTTTGAAGTGGAGGTGGCCAAGGCGTTATCGCAAGCTGGGCTACGGGTACGGCCACAGGTAGGATGCGGCAGGTTTCGCATCGATCTTGCAGTCGTCGACCCAAAGCGACCCGGACGCTATGTGCTGGGCATTGAGTGCGACGGCGCAACATACCATAGATCTGCAACGGCGCGAGATCGTGATCGTCTTCGCCAATCAGTCCTGGAGGGGATGGGATGGCATATATGTCGCATCTGGTCTACTGACTGGGTCCGGGACTGTGATAAGCAAGTGAGACGCGTTCTTGATGCCTACGCAGATGCTTTGCCGCAATCTACAGAACCTTTACCATCGTCTAAACCGTCCGTCGAGCAACCGCAGGAGCAGCATCGCGAGGAAGCACAAGTGGCCACTCGGAGCGAGGCTGCCAAAGTCCCCATGTACGATTTCGACAGCATTGAGTTGGTGCCAACGTCAGTTATCGAAGAGTTGACCCAGAATGTTCTCCAGATCAGCGGGGCCACTGAGCCGAAGGATCTGATCGTGGAAATCGCCCGTCGCCTCGGTTTCAGGAGAACCGGGAGCAAGATCACCCATCGCATTCAGGCCATCTTTCGTTCGTTATTGCGTAAGGAAGTCTTGTATAAGGGCGATGATGGTCGTCTGCGAATTGCCAAAGCCACGTGATATAGGGGGGCATCTCTTTCGTGTTCAAGTCCGTTACGATCGGGGCCGGTGCGTGGGTGCTGACGGCCGATAGGCTCGAGCTTTGCTGCACTGATCGCTCCGGCAAGGGCGCGGCGGGCAGGCGGTACACTCCCGGTGGCAAAGCTCTGTTTCATGTCCTGAGGCCATAGCCATCAATCCATTCGATCAGACTATTATAGTCCCGAAGGCTCAGTCTGTGTCTGACTTCTTTTTCAAATTCGATAGCTTGACGGGTAAAGAATGATGTAGTAGCCAGCATTGACTTAGTAGCTCGATGCATTTCTCCCAGACCATACAGAGATCGCACGATGCCAACACCTACATGGTTGCTGGGGGCGTATCTTTTGCAGTCAACAATTAAGAGAACTTCTCCGATTCCTGTCTTTTGAGTTGCGAAGATGTCAACACCCCCATCCGCGCCTTCTGCGGTCAACTCAATTGAATAACCCATATCAGCGAGGAAAAGCGCAACCAGTTCTTCAAACTTGCGTGGATTCAGTTCGTACATTTTCTCAGGATGTGATCGGAAATACTTGATCAATTCGTTGTCGATGACTAGCAGGTCAGCTTGCGTCTGTGAGTGCTGCTCCTGTACTCGTTTGTCCTGATAAATCTTTTCCGCGCGAACGTCATCAATCCGGCCAGGCGAAACTGAGGGAACAGATTCGCGCCCGACCAGTTCGTCGAAATTAATGTGCGTTCGGGTCTCATGGAGTGCTTTTCTATGGATGCGTTGCGAATACCGCCAGACAAATCGCTTCACTGCCTGTGTCAGTTGATTGCCATCAGAAACCTTGCCCTCCCGTATCAAGGCGAAAGACTCTGCCAAGGCATCTCCAACAATATCTTCAATATCAAATGGCTGAATTCGTTTCTGCCTTGCTTCCCGTGTTACAATTGAATAAGCAAAGCGCATGACCGCAGTGAGCGTCTCTGGGTCACCTTCTGCAAGCCCCGCCACATGGTCATCTGTCAACATAATGATTCCGCGATCCAGTCAGGCCTGCTCACAAGCATACATGATCCATGTCATCCTGAGCATCCCCGTCAGGGCTGTCATCATGTGCTTGAGCTACGGCGTTATTCGTTACGTCGCTTGCCACTGCAATGGCTTGAGATATTTTCAATGCGACCTACGCTCATCATCGTGTCGGGTTGCATTTTTTGTCCTCCGCTGGTCAGCGCGATTGCAGCCACATCGCCTCAAACCACTGCAGCTCGGCTTCAGGGCAGTCAATTTGCTCGCGAGGTTGGCGTTGCACGAGGATACGCTATCGCTATGCAAATACCTATAGATGCATTGGATAGAATTGATCGCAAATGTTACCAAGTGCGAGCGATTTTATCCACCGAAGACGGAGTTAGAATGTCTTTGTCAGTAAAGTCACTACTGACCGATTGACATAAATAGTCGGGGTGATATAATAGCAGTATGCTGACTACTGACAAGAAAGATCAAGCGACGATGCTTGTGGATGTGGCTCAAATCCAACCGGGCTACCTCAGTCGGTTGAGCGTGCGTCCCGCCGCCAACGGCACGCACTTCCTGCTGCAAGCAAAGGACGTTTCGCCCACCACCGGCATTCGATCCGTTGGCCTGCTTCGATTCCGCCCCCAGCGTCAGCCGAACTTGTACCGCATTTCCAGAGGCGACATTCTCATTGCGTCGCGCGGTCATGATCATCAGGCATACCTTGTTCGTGAAGATTTGGGTGACACGCTTGCATCGAGCGTGTTCTATATCATTCGGCCGCGTGCAAAAAGCATCGTGCCGGCCTATCTCGCGTGGTGGCTGAATCTGCCACATGTGCAAGCACTGATCGACTCGGGGGCGCGAGGTACAAACATCGGTTACGTCGCTCGCCAGGTCTTGGAGCATCTGCCAGTCGTAATACCAACTCTCCCGGTGCAGATTAAGATCGCCGAAACACTCGAGCTTTGGCGACGAAGGCAGTCGCTCCAAGCTCGTCTTGATCAAAAACGCGAGCAGCTAATTCACGTCATTTGCCGACAGGCCGTTCAGCAAGAAGGAATGATTCTATGAACCAAACCGTCTCACAGAAAGAAATAAACGACATCCTTTGGCAGGCATGCGACACGTTTCGCGGCACGCTCGACCCGACGCAGTACAAGGACTACATCCTTGTGATGTTGTTCATCAAGTACATGTCTGACCTCTGGAATGACAAGCGCGACCAATACCTCAAGCAGTACAAGGGTGACGAGAACCGCGTCCAGCGGGCGCTGGGCCGTGAGCGGTTTGTCATGCCCACGGTCGAACTGCGTGATAAGAACGGCAAGGTCGCGGAAACCTTTCCCGCCAGTTTTGACAGTCTCTACGAGCGCCGTACCCGTTCCAACATCGGCGAGCTGATCAACATTGCCCTCGAAGCAATCGAAGACGCCAACAAATCCAAACTGGAAAACGTCTTCCGCAACATCGACTTCAATTCCGAACCCAACCTCGGCCAAGCCAAAGACCGTAACCGCCGCCTGAACCATCTGCTGGAGGATTTCGCAAAACCGCAGCTCAATCTGCGCCCCAGCCGTATCGGCAACCAAGATGTCATCGGCAACGCTTACGAATACCTGATCAGCCGTTTTGCCGCCGATGCAGGCAAGAAAGGCGGCGAGTTCTACACCCCCGGCGAAGTTGCCACGCTTCTGGCCAAGCTGCTCAAGGCCAAGCCCGGCGATACGATCTGCGACCCAACCTGTGGCTCCGGTTCGCTGCTTATCCGTGTCGCTAAGGAAATCGATTCACGCAACTTCGCCCTCTTCGGCCAAGAATCCAACGGCTCTACATGGGCGCTATGCCGCATGAACATGTTCCTCCACGAGATGGACAACGCCCGCGTCGAGTGGTGCAACACCATCACCAGCCCGCATCTGGTAGAGGGCGACCGCCTACTCCGGTTCAATGTCGTCGTCGCCAATCCGCCGTTCTCGCTCGACAAGTGGGGCCATGACTACGCCGAGAACGATCCGTACAACCGCTTCTGGCGCGGTATCCCCCCAAAGAGCAAAGGCGATTACGCCTTCATCAGCCACATGATCGAAACCGCCCTCGAAGACGAAGGCCGCGTCGGTGTCATCGTGCCGCACGGCGTACTGTTCCGGGGCGGGGCCGAGGGCAAAATCCGTCAAAAACTCATCGAGGACAACATCCTTGAAGCCGTGGTCGGCTTGCCGGCCAACCTATTCTTCGGCACCGGCATCCCCGCCGCCATTGTCATTTTTAACAAGGGCCGCAAGCCGTGGAATCAGGCTCGCTCGCAGCGTGACAAGCACATTCTCTTCATCGACGCCAGCCGCGAGTTCGAGGATGGCAAGAATCAGAACCGTCTCCGCCCTGCCGACATCGACAAGATCGTGACCACCTACGAAACCTTTAAACAGGTGGACAAGTACGCCTATCCGGCCACGCTGGATGAGATCAAGGAGAACGATTTCAACCTGAACATCCCGCGCTATGTGGACACCTTCGAGCCGGAGCCCGAGGTCAATATCCCCGCCGTACAAAAGGAAATCACCAGGCTGGAAGACGAACTCGCCGTCGTGCAGAAGGAACTGGCCGGGCATCTGAAGGAGTTGGGTCTGTGAGCAACCCCTTCTATATCCTGAGCATTGATGGCGGCGGCTATCGCGGTCTCTTCTCAGCCCACATTCTTCACCGGATGGAGGATGCTTGGGGTGTCAATTGGCACCAGCGGTTCGGAATGTTTGCAGGGACAAGCACGGGTTCGATTATCGCTGCCGGTATTGCATCCGGCATATCTGCCGCACAACTGTCAGAGTTTTATATCAAGCACGGCGCACACATCTTCACCCGCCGCCGGTGCTCGCGGCTTGATCTCCTGAAGATCTTCACCAGCAGGTACACCGGCAAGACGTTGCATACGTTGCTGGGCGATGTGTTCGGGACCAAGACACTTGGCGATATTCAGGTCCCCCTGATCTTGCCCGCCGTCGATATTGTCAACGGCTGCGTTCACGTGTTCAAATCAAAATATGCGGATGGTTTCATCCGCGACCCTGGGGTGAAGTTAGCCGATGCCGTGCTCGCATCATGCTCTGCGCCCACTTACTTCGATCCTCACATTGTCGATGGCAAGTACCAGTTAGTGGATGGCGGGCTCTGGGCTAATAACCCCTCGCTGGTGGCCGCTATCGATGCCCAATATCGGCTAAAAATCCCGTTGGATAACATTCGCGTGCTTTCTATCGGGACGGGAAAGAGCAAGGCGTTTTACCCGCGCAGCGCAGGATGGTGGAAGGATCGATTTGTCCGCAGTTGGCAGGGCTGGGGCTTCGCCACGCGCTGGCAGTGTAGCAAGCTCCTGGACCTGATTCTGAACCTTCAGTCCGACACGGCTCACAACATGCTTTGCCTGCTCTTCGGCGAAAGTCCGCTCGATTCCAAACGGGTGTTTCGATTGACGTTCGAGTCCGAAGGATGCCTGCCAATGGATGCAGTCTGTCACGGCGATGACTGGATCACACGGGCGGATCATTGCTTCACGCACAACTCGCCTCGGCTTCGCCAATTCCTCAATCTTGATGGAGGTGCCCAGTGATTGTCCAAGAAGAACTCCTCAATGACGTTTTGAACCAAGTCGCCATCGAACTTGACATCCCGCCGCACAAATACAAGGAGGCGATGGAACGTTTCGACGCGATTAAGCGTCATTTGGAAGGCGGCGACTACCCGGGCTCCACGCCGCCGCCCAGCATCTACTTGCAAGGTTCGTTCCGTCTAGGCACCGTCATCCGACCAATCATCGGCGGCAAAGACTGCGGCTTCGACATCGACATTGTCTGCCAAGTTGATCGTGACAAGGATGATGACGATCCTGAAACGCTCAAGGACGACGTCGGGGTCGAGGTTAAAGATTACGCCGAACAAAATGGAATGGAGCGGCCCGACAACAGTCGCCGATGCTGGGCGCTGAATTATGCCCCGGATAGCGAGGACATCGGCTTCCACATGGATATTCTTCCCTGCCTTCCCGATAGGGTTGCAGGTGCCCAGATCAGCCGCGTCAACGCCAGCCAGGGCGCAACCGACTGGCAGTACACCCAGACCACTATCGCCATCACGAATCGCAACGACGACGTGAACCCGCCACAGCACAACTGGCGGTCCAGCAATCCGGTCGGCTTCAGCAAATGGTTCAACGACATCTGCCTGCCGGGCTACGCCGAGATTGATAATCGCCGGCAGAAGGAATTGCTGTTTGAGGCCTATGGCCAACGCCAGAACTTCCCGTTCCGCCGTGCCGAGGATATCCCCGACACCCTCGTCCGCACGCCACTCCAGCGTGCCATCCAGATCATGAAACGCCACCGCGATGTCCGCTTCAAGGGGCGTCGTGATGAGAAGCACAAGACCATCTCCATGATCATCACGACACTGGCCGCCCGGTTGTATGCGGGCCGCGCCAGCCAGTATCAGACCACTCGCTCAGTGCTGCGTTTCATCGTTGAAACACTGGCTCAACATGCTGCCTTAGTCGACAACCGGGTGTTGATGGAAGACGTGGGCCGGATGCAGTTGATCCGCCGCGTTGGGAACACTTGGTACATCCCCAACCCAGTCAATCCGCACAACCCCGGCGATCCCGCCGACAAGGGCGAAAACTTCGCCGACCGCTGGCACGAAGACAATCACGCCAAGGCTAAGGCCTTCTTTCAATGGGCTGGATGGCTACGCGATGATCTGGACAGTCTGCTCAACAGCAACGACATCGCGGGCATGGAAGGGACGCTCACTGAGGCATTCGGCGACACCATTGCCACCCGCACGCTCAACCGGCTGGGAGTAAAGCCAAGCGGCAATCGCGCCGGCGCGCTCGTGCAGGCGAGCTCGACGGCTCTCTCTCGGCTCGATGTTCCACACCGTCAGAAGCCGACTTGGCCCACCCGGTTTACCCATGATGTGACGATTGAGGGGCGGGCGACGCGCGAGGGCTGGCGAACGCTGGTGTCCAACAATGGATTCCGCAAGATCGCCAAGCACTACTCGCTACGATTCGAGGCCAAAACCAATGTGCCTTGGCCGTATGACGTGTACTGGCAGGTGGTGAACACTGGTTCTGAGGCCCAAACTGCCAAGAGTCTGCGTGGTCAAATATTCTCAGGTTTCACGACCCGAACGGAAAGCGCCCTTTACACCGGGTTCCATTGGGTCGAATGTTTCATCGTCAAGGATGGTGTTCTCGTCGCACGCAGCGGCGAGTTCGTCGTGAATATCGAATAGTTGAGTTCGCTGTCAAATACCATGATTTCTGAACACAACAGAACCAGAGTCATCCTGCGTAAGATTAGACCGTGAATCTCAAGGAGATTGGCGAATGAACAAAGAACAACGTGAGCAAATGATCGACAAGCTCTTGATCCATCTCAACGATGAGGTAGAGAAGACGGGCGATCCTATCGGATGTGTGCGGTTCGACTTTCAGGAAGCAACGGACAAGTGGGACGAAGAATCCATTGCACTGCTGCAGACAGATGCCGAAGGGCTCCAACAGATTCTCAATGTATGTCTTTCCCGTGGTTACCTGAAACGTAGCTATATGACGCGACGATGCGAGGGGATCGAACTGACCGAAGAGGGACAAGGCCGAGCAATCTCAGTCGACGCCGCAAGTCGGAATCCCAAACCTGTCGCCGAAATGCACGGCTCAATCAATATTGGCACCATGAATGCCAATGGAGCAACCCAGATTGGGCACGGCAATGTCCAAAACATCGAAAATGTTATCCAAACATGGCTCGCCCTCATAGATGCCGCCGATGCGCCGGAAGAACAGAAGAAGGAGGCCAAAGGTCTTCTGGCGAAGTTTGTTGAACACCCCTTGGTCAATACGTGTCTGGGAATCGCAGGCGGCTTCGCAGCACAGATGATGGGAGCCAAATAATGGAAGACCCCAAGACCACGATCAAACTCAGGTGCCTCTTCTGCAAGTCGGATCAATTCGTTTTTCCGAACGAGGATTACAAGCCACAACCGGGCGACCTAATTGTGTGCGCCAATTGCGGCAGACAGAACGACTACGATTCCTTGATGCGCGTTATGAAAAGCCACGCTGAGGAATGGATGGAAGAACAGGCGGAAGAGGCAATGAAAAGGGCCGCAAAAGAACTGGAAAAAGAACTTAAGAAGCTGTCTCGATGATGAATAATCAAATCCATCTCGGTGAGCTGTTCCGTTCCCGTCGGCAGAGGGGTCGCGCCGGGCTACCGGTAGTCTCGGTGACGATGAACGACGGACTGGTCCACCGCGATACGTTGGAACGAAAGACCAATGGCACGCTTGCGCCGGAAGATCACTTGCTCATCCGCAAGGGGGACATCGCCTACAACATGATGCGCATGTGGCAGGGCGCGTCCGGCCTGGCCAAGAATGACGGGATCGTCAGCCCCGCCTATGTCGTCGTCGCGCCCAAGGATGGCATCGACCCGCTATTCGCGTCCTACTGGTTCAAGTCGGCCCGTATGATTCACCTGTTCTGGGCGTACTCCTACGGCATCACCGGCGACCGCCTTCGGCTCTACTACAAGGACTTCGCCCGGATTCCCGTGACCGTGCCGCCCAAGCCGGAGCAGAAGCGCATTGGGCAGGTGCTGGTCACGACGGATCGGGCGATTGCGGGGGTGGAGAAGCTGATCGCGGCCAAGCGGACGCTCAAGAAGGGCCTGGCCCAGCAACTGCTCACCGGCCAACGCCGTTTGCCGGGGTTCGGCAAGCCAGCGGTTCAAGGGCGCGTCGGGAAGGATACGTGGTGCGGTTGGATTCCGGCAGAGTGGGAGTGTGTAGCCTTACGCGATGTCGCCCGCATCAATCCGGAGGTACTGCCAGAATCAACATCTGCCGACTATAGGTTCTGGTACATCGACCTGAGCATGGTCAAAGCAGGGATGGTGCAGTTCCCCGCCCGACGAACTCAGTTCAACAACGCACCCAGTCGCGCGCGGCGAATCGTAACCAAGGGCGATATCACAATGTCCACGGTTCGCCCGAACCTGCTGGGTTATGCCTACTGGCCTGACAAGGTTGACGACGTGATCTGCTCCACAGGGTTCGCGGTCATCCGCGCAACGAAGGCGTCCGCTCCCTTCATCTACCAGTGGCTCTACACAAATACTGTCGCCCGGTACTTCTACGGTTGTATCGCTGGCACAGGCTATCCGGCACTGAACCCGGGAGATGTCGAGCATATCCCACTGCCATGCCCACCGCGCGAGGAGCAAGATCGCATCGCCGCCGTGCTGGGTGCGGCGGATCGGGAGATTGCCCTGCTGGAGAAGAAGCTCGCCGCCCTGCGTGAATTAAAAAAAGGCCTGATGCAGAAACTGCTGACTGAACTGTAGTCAAACACCCAAAACTCATGAAAAAATGTGTGAAAGAGTCGCCGAAATTATTAAACGTGCTTGTATAGATATATGGAGATATTCACAACATCTATACAAGGAGCTTTAAATGCCAATAAAGACTGAATACATTGCAACCTTCCAACAAGCAATCCAAAACGGCACTTTTCTTACGTCAAGGCACCATCCCAGTGGAGTAGGCGTAGCCCTTAGCGGCTACCGTACAGTGACCGTCCAAGACCCCAGCGGGCTATACGACTACTTGGGAAGTGGCGATTTCTCGATACGCCATTATCACAATAACGATTACCCCAAGTCACCGGAGTATGTCGTTATCACTCCCAACGACCCAACGTATGTTGCTGGGTCCGGTATCCCGGCATATTCGGGTGCTCCCATTCATGATTGTGATCGTCTTGTTGTGGTTTCTGGTGTGAATCAGAGTTGGCACGTCCATGCCGAGCAACAGACATGTATTGATGCGAAATCCCGAAACGGACGACTCGTCTATTTGGGGGAGGTGCATTGATGCCGAAGTTGCTGACATTCGATGAAGCATTAAGGCAATCCGCTAACGGCAAACGCCACGTACTGCTGGGCAATGGCTTCAGTCGGGCATGCCGCAATGATCTGTTCGCTTACGATGCCCTGTTTGCCCAAGCGCAGAAGACGCTGTCGCCCCGAGCGAAGAAAGCGTTTCACGCGCTCAAGACGACGGACTTCGAGGTGGTCATGCGGGCGCTTAAGCAGGCAGTCGATCTGATTCAGGTTTACGCGCCGACCAGTCCCAAGCTGGCCAAGCGGCTGGCGCAAGACGCCGACACGCTCCGAGATGTGCTGGCACAGGCAATTGCCAGCAGCCATCCCGATCGACCCAACAAGATCAAGGATGCCGAGTTTGCCGCATGCCGTTCGTTCCTGTCACACTTCGACAACATCTACACGCTCAACTACGACCTGCTGCTCTACTGGGGGCTGATGCACAGCGATGGCGATGACCTGAAGATTGTGTGCAACGACGGATTTCATCAGCCGGAAGACGGCCCAGAGGGTTACGTCGTATGGGAGGTCGGCGACGCGGGGTCGCAGAACGTGTTTTACCTGCACGGAGCACTACACGTCTTCGACGCCGGCGCGGAGGTCCAGAAGTACACTTGGTGCAACACAGGTGTCGCACTGGTTGACCAGATTCGTGAAGCATTGGGTCAGAATCGATATCCCATCTACGTCACAGAGGGTACATCTGAATCGAAGATGAAACGGATTCAGCACAGCGCCTTCCTGAGCCGGGCGTTGCGCAGCTTCGCCCATATCGGTGGATCGCTGTTCGTGTACGGCCACTCGCTGGCCAACAGCGACGAGCATGTGTTGCGGCTGATCGAACGCGGCACGATCAAGGCGGTGTATGTGAGCATCTATGGCGAGCCCACGAGCAAGGACAATGAACGAATCATCACGCGGGCACAAGCGTTCAAAGCGGGCCGCGACCAGTCAGGCCGCCGGAACAAGCTGGACGTGGCCTTCTTCGACGCTGCCAGTGCGAAAGTGTGGAGATGAGTTATGGCCACAATGTCACACGAAATCTTGTCCAGTTTGCCACTGTCACTACGCAGGCGTTTTGCCTCATTAGATAAGTACACCAAAGAAATTGCGGATCGCCAGTTAGAAGATCGCAATTTGACCAAGAAGAGACGCCGCGAGTTCCTACGCGACCACTTGGTCGGCATACAGGGCGCTGTCTTGGCCATTTCAGTCTGTCGTTACCTCGAAGACGGAATTGCAGCAGCCGAGGGCGCAATCACGATTGCCAGATCTCTCAATGTGGACGGCTTTACAGTGGGAAACACTGACTTCTCAGAGAAATCGGCGGACTTGGCACAATGGAGAGAGTTGCACTCTGCATTGGAGGCACTCCTGAAGGAGTACGCAATCGATCACTATGCAACCGGTCGTCACGCGTGGGACCATGTTTCCAACATGCTGAAGGCATTATTAGATGGCAAAGTGGATTGACACAGCCAAGGCGGGAGATGCGATCAAGAAGCTGTTTGGCGACAACAAGCAGACGATATCGCATTTTGGACAGACCGTTAATCAGGTCTTTGAAGCGTTCACGTTTTGTGCAGTTATCAAGTGGTACGAGCAACAGCAATGGATAATCGAGATTGTGAATCCCATCGATGGTAAGACCAAGAAGCCATGCACCTTGGTGAAGCTGAAGTTTAGCACACGCGGACGCCCGTCATCGTATTCCTACGCCAGGTGTACCAAGAATGGTCAACCAGCCATTGAAGTGCGTCACCAACTGCGCGTATCAACACGTCACTATCGTGGCGGATACCCACTCGCGAATGTCTGTCTCGACGTAGCTATAGTACAAATTGACAGTGGCGACCTAGACCACTTCGGAACCGATGATGCTATCCCCAATGATCGTCTTGTTAGTTTTGGGGAAGCCAAGCACATGTCGGCATACGCGGAACTTGTGGCCAGTTTTATCGGGATGGTGCATGAGATGCAACCGCAACGATTGAAACGTGTCCGCCGTGGAAACTGGCCACAGGTGCATGTTGCCCCATTCTTGTATGTTAGCGGGCACCTGTACTCCACCGCCAAAGGTATCTATGCCACCATACAGCGCCGTAAGTATGACATCGACATCTACTCCGATACGGTGGAGTTGGCCAAGGGCTTCAAACTGCCCAAACACAATCCTCCTGCGGCTGCGAAGGCACCTGCGGTAGGTCAGAGCGGAGGAGGTAACTAAACGTGTGTACGCCTTCCTTTAAAGAAGATCACATTTCGCAGGTTCCGGCGTTGGAACTGCTCCAGAAGCTGGGGTACGTCTATCTCACGCAGGACGAAACGTTCCGGGGGCGCGGCGGGCGGCTGGCCGGGGTGCTGCTAGAGAATGTACTGGCCGAGCAGTTGCGGAAGATCAACGTCATTCGTTTCAAGGGGCGTGAATACCCGTTCAGCGAGGGCAATATTCTGGCGGCTGTGCAGACGCTGAAGGACGTAGCCGACGACGGTTTGGTGCAGACCAACGAGAAGGTGTACGACCTGCTGACGCTGGGCCGGGCGATGCAGCAGTCCATCGACGGCGACACCAAGAGCTTTCAACTGGACTATATCGACTGGAAGCACCCGGAGAACAACGTCTATCACGTGGCCGAGGAGTTTGCTGTGGAACGCAGCGGCAGCCACGAGACGCGACGGCCGGACGTGGTACTGTTCGTCAACGGCATCCCGCTGGTGGTGATCGAGTGCAAACGTCCTGACCTGAAAGACCCGATCGGCCAGGCGGTCAGCCAGCAGATTCGCAACCAGCAACGGGACCAGATTCCTCGGCTGTTCCATTACGCGCAACTCCTGCTGGCGGTGTCGAAGAATGAAGCCAAGTACGCCACGGTGGGCACACCCGCTAAGTTCTGGGCGGTGTGGAAGGAACAGATGGACATCGACGCGGCAGTGACGCAGGTGCTCGGGCAACCGTTGAACGATGAGCAGCAAGAGCGGCTGTTCGGCGAGCGGTTTCACTATGTACGGGAATACTTCGAGGCGATCCAGCGTGACGGCCGGGAGGTGACGGAACAGGATCGGGCGCTATATGCGCTGTGCCGCCCGGAGCGATTGCTGGAGTTGACGTACCGGTTCATGCTGTTCGACACCGGAGAGAAGAAGGTTGCGCGGTATCAGCAGTATTTCTGCGTGAACAAGATCATGGACCGGATTCGACGGACACAGCAGGACGGCAGCCGCAAGGGCGGCGTGGTGTGGCATACGCAGGGCAGCGGCAAGAGTCTGACGATGGTGATGTTGGCCGAGGCAATTGCGCTGGAAGGCGAGATCGACGATTACAAGATCATCCTAGTAACGGATCGGGTGGACCTGGACGACCAGATTTACAGGACGTTCCACCATTGCGGCACGGTGCCGATACAGGCGAAGACCGGTAAGCATCTGGCGGAACTGCTTCGGGACAACAAGGCGCGAATCATCACCACGGTGATCGACAAATTCGAGTTGGCGGTGAGCAAGGCGGGTGTACGGGATGAGAACCCGGACATTTTCGTGTTGGTCGATGAAAGTCATCGTGGTCAATTCGGTGAATTGCATGCGAAGATGAAAGCAGCACTGTCGAACGGATGCTTCATCGGATTCACTGGTACGCCGGTGATGAAAAAGGACAAGAACACCATCGAGCGATTCGGCGGTCTGATTGACACTTACACCATCGAGCAAGCGGTCAAGGACAAAGCGGTGGTGCCGCTGCTGTACGAAGGTCGGCATGTGGACCAGAAGGTGGACACCGAATCGGTAGACGCATGGTTCGAACGCATCACCGAAAATCTGACACGCGAGCAGAAGGCCGACCTGAAAAGGAAGTTCACGTCAACGGATCAATTGAACAAGGCGCAGCAGAAGGTCATGCGAATTGCGTGGGATGTGGGGGAGCATTTCCGCGATAACTGGCAGGGCACGCCGTACAAAGCGCAACTGGTCGCTCAGGACAAGGCGACGGCATTGCTCTACAAGAAGTACCTGGACGATTTCGGCTTGGTCACCAGCGAGGTGCTCATCTCCGGCCCGGACGAGCGAGAGGGGGAAGACGATGTGCATGAGGAGTCCGCTGATGAGGTAAAGGCGTTCTGGAAGAAGATGATGGCCAAGTACGCCAGTGAGAAGGAGTACAACCGCCAGATCATCAGTGCATTCAAGAATGCCGATCAGCCGGAAATCATCATCGTAGTGGATAAGTTGCTGACGGGGTTTGATGCTCCGCGCAACACGGTGCTGTATCTGACTCGCCGGTTGAAGGGGCACACATTGCTCCAGGCCATTGCGCGGGTGAACCGGCTCTACGATGGCAAAGATTTTGGCTACATCATTGACTATCGTGGCGTGCTTCAGAATCTTGACGAGGCATTGGACATCTACGGCCAACTATCCGAGTTCGACAAGGAGGGACTGGACGATCTTTGCACCGCGCTGGCGGATGTGGAGACCGAGGTCCGGAAGCTGCCGCAGCGACATTCGGACCTGTGGGAGGTATTCAAGGCGATCCGCAATCGGCGGGATGAGGAAGCGTATGAACTGCTACTGGCGGACGAAGAACTGCGTGAGAAGTTCTACGAACGGCTGAGCGCCTACTCGCGCACGTTGGCGATTGCGTTGTCATCGTCGGAGTTCTTGGAGGCCGCGCCCGACGCCAAATTGGAGAAGTACAAGGCAGACCTGCGGTTCTTCATGAAGCTGCGGACTTCGGTGCGCAAGCGTTACGCAGAGGTAGTGGACTTCAAGGAATACGAGGCCCGCATCCAGAAACTGGTGGACCAACATGTGGGCACCGGCGAGGTGGAGAAGATTACCGACTTGGTGAACATCTTCGATGCCGATGCCTTCGCCAAGGAGGTTGAGAAACTGGGTAGCGCTGCGTCCAAGGCAGACACCATCGCGTATCGCACCAAGCGAACGATTCATGACCGCATGCAGGAAGACCCGGCGTTCTACCGACGATTCTCGGAGATGCTGGAGGATGCCATTCGCGCTTTTCGTGAACAGCGGCTTTCGGATGCCGACTATCTGCGCAAGGTGACGGAGATCGCCGAGAAGATTAAGAATCGCACTGGCGACGATATCCCCGAGTCGCTGGCCCACCACGACGTAGCCAAGGCGTTCTTTGGCGTGCTGAAGGAAGTTTTCGCCAGGTACACTGAGGATGGATTGGAGCCGCGATCGGTGAGCACCACAGCGAGTCTGGCCATTGACCAGATCATTCAGCAGAACCGGATCGTCAACTGGACGAACAACACTGATGTGCAGAATCGCATGATGGGCGCAATCGAGGATTACCTGTTCGATCTAAAGGAACATCACGGGATCGACCTGACGTTTGAAGACATCGACCGGATTCTTGAAATGGTGCTCGACATCGCCAGGAGACGATATGCCTGATGAGGCTGCCAAGACCGTACCGTTTGAATGTGCTGGGAAACACATCTCAGTATCGATTGCGTTTCAGCCGCGCGATCGGCTCTCGATCTCGGTGAATCCCGATGGTTCAGTTACGGCGTTGGCTCCTGCAAACCGGTCTCTGGACGAGGTGCTGGAGCACCTGAATAAGCGGCGTTCGTGGATTGCCCGACAGCGCCGTCACTTTCAGAAATACCAACCTTTGCCAACCGAGAAGCGGTATGTGTCGGGTGAAACGCATTTGTACCTGGGCCGACAGTATCGCCTTCGTGTGCATTGTTCAAAGGATGCTGCCGTGAGCCTCGTAGGCAAATTCTTCGAGGTCTATGTTCGCACACCGAAGCAGCCGCAGGTTGTCGCCGCTGCGATGCAGCAGTGGTATCAGTCCCACGCCGAACGCATCTTCCACAACCGCATGAGGGTTTGCATCCAAACGGCATCCGCATTGAGACTCCATTTGGATGTGAAGCTGCGTGTCAGGCCGATGGAGCGACGCTGGGGTAGCTGCTCAAGAGCGGGGTTGATCACTCTGAATTCTGATCTGGTTAGGATGCCATTGCACTGCGTCGATTACGTCGTAATGCACGAACTGTGCCATCTATCCATCCATGACCACAGCCCAGCATTTTTCCGATTGCTCAGTCGTTGCATGCCGGATTGGAGGCGCAGAAAAGAACGACTGGACTCTATGGTCATGGGATAGATATTTTTGATCTGTCCGCATGATCATTCACGCCTTCGCAAGATCGCCGTTGTGCGGCTGCGCCGTGCCGGTGCGGGATGTGCTGCCATCTATCGTATGAACGTGAAAAAGGACACAAGGCAGCCAGCCACAAACATCACAATAGAAGAAACTCCAAAGATGATGGCTACCTTTCGCCAGCCCCAACCCTTCCTACTCGTGTCGTCGTTGAAGTGGAATGCAAACTGAGCAAAATAAGTGCCCGCACTGGAACACGCGGCACACGCAAGCCCCATGGCAAAAAACAACAGCCCCACCCCGATACCAAACACGCTCTTGTTGGCCTGCACCATTGCTCCAATGAATGCGAGCAACGCCACGCAAGCACCACCGTTTATCAGGATGATTGTTTTCTGGGCCGCTTGTGCGGTATCGAGCACCGATTGGAACATCTGACGCTCCGCCTCTTTCGCCATTTCGTGGTGTTTCACCCAGACCTGTAGCGATGCTTTATATTGTTCAAGTGTCGCCTCTGGTGTCGGGGCTGTTTTTTCGAGCGCTTTGACCGCATTCAACAGCACCGCGACTTCAATTTGATCTTTGCCTTGTTTCTGAACCTGCTCAAGGGCCACACGTAGGTTGGCCAGTGGTGTGAGATTCGTAGCCTCAGCCATGTCGGATGCTCCAAGTGATTGGGGTGCATCATCATGGCAGCCAATCCATCATCCCGCAAATATCGTTCTGTAATGGCTCCTTTTTCACTCCTCCACGTATTCAAATCCACCCGGCACATTCCACTTGCACAACAGTCGCGGATAACTCCCCACGCCGGCCGGGATATATCCACGGTAGTGTTTCGTCGTCGGCCAGTTGCCAGGGACGTAATTGGTAGTGCCCAGCTGGTTGGCGGCGACGATTTCATCGTCCGGCCCTACGGCAATGCCGCTCTGCATCAGTTTCCAGGTGGTTTCGTGCAAGCCGAATCCACCGTCGTCGAATTCCCAGTCGGAAGTGTCGTGCATCAGGTCGATGAACGGCGTGGCGTACACTTCCATCACCCCGCTGACGCCGGGACCGGCGGGCAGCATCAATTGACCCCACTGGTTGATCGGCGACCACTGGGCTTGGATGTTCTCGCGTGTGGTCTGAACGGTGTACGAACCGTTGTTGACGTAGTGGTAGTAGTTGAACCAACTGGTCTGGCCGTAGCCCGGTTCGTATTCCTCGGCCGAGGCGAAGTTGGTCAGCGCTTCGGTGGGTGAAGAACCGCTGGCGGCTTTGGCCTTGGGGCGATTATCCGTCGGCCACATGCCCCAGTGCGACGTCCATACCAGCAGATTGATGGCGCGTTGAAAATCCTCAAAAATCCATCGCCCCACAATATCCCCGGCCGTCAATGAGCCGAACATCAGTTGTCCGCCCTCGTCCGGATGCACGTTGTACCTCCGAAAACTCGTCGCCCCCGGAACCCCCGTGAAGATCGGCGCAGCCTTTTCCAGCGTCCAGGCGTTCAAATACGACAGGCCGTCCGTGCTGCCGTCCACGTTGGCAAGCGGCTGGCCATTGTCGTCCAGATGTTTGATGAAGCCGTTGGAGTTCATCAGTGTGCTGATATATCCCTGGAACATCGCCAACCAGTAGGACCAGCCGGGGCCCACGAGCGGGTAGCCACTGGTTGTGGGATTGATGTAGTTGGACAGGAACGGTACGCGGCTGCGATCCATGGCGCGAGCGCGTTCGTTGACCGCGCCAATGTACTCGTTGAGGAAGTCCAACGACTGGTAATTGCCATCCCAGGTTGACAGGTCGGTCCATCCCATGTTCAGCGTACCCTCGTCCAATCCGGCCAGCAGCCGCCCATGTAGGGAACCACCCAGCCGTCGAAGGTGATGGGACTGGGCGAAGCGAGCTTGTAGCAGGTAAGTGACAAATATCCGACCACGGCCCCGACCTGGGAAATCATGCCGGTGGGTGCTGTGGCGGTGTATCCGGATTGATACGAAGGATTGATGCCCAGTTTCAAGGTGATGGTGGTGTCACAATCTCCGCCGGCCAGATCGGAGCAGGGATTGGCTTCCACATATAGCGGATATTCCTGGTTGGTGACGTAATCGGTCCAGTCTGCCCCAGACATGGTCTTCATCGCGGTGATCTTGGCGAACCCGTACGGCGCGGGCGACTGCAAACAGACCAACGCCCACTTGTAACCCGTGCCCGCTTCCTTCCACATGATGCGGGCCGAACCGATGTGCGCAGCACGCAGGTACGAAACGCTGTTTTTGTAGATGTCGGCATAGGTGTAAGTGTCGCGTGTGACGTTCACTTTCACGATGGTGACGCCGCTGATGCAACCGATCCCCACTTTGTTCACATCCACCGGTTCGAGCATGACGACGAATTTGCCCGTGTGGTCGTGCCCGGACGTATCGCCAGTACTCAGTTTGAGCGGCTTGACGCCTTTGAGCACGGGTTGGCGTTTGAACCCGAGCAGGTTGTCGGTCGGTGAGAACAGAATATCGTCGATACCGAGGACGCCGAACTGGGGCACGGCGACATCGGAAGCGTTTTTGATCTTGATGAGATTCAGCTGCCCTGCGATCTCAGCAAACCCTCCTGCGCCATGATCGCCGATCCCGCGTACGGCCCGTGCCGCATCAATGAAAGCGTTATACGCAGCCGCCGGAATGCGGAGCTTGTCGCCGGACTGCACCTTGTGGAATGGGTCGCCATTCATTATCCGATCTCCAGCGCAGAGAAGTCACCCGACTCATACACCTGCTCGACGTAAGCCGCGATGGGTTGTTTCACGACGTTCTTACTGGCGGTGTCCTCCACATCGGCGTAGCGCACCCACAGGTATTCCCAACCCTTCTTCGCAATGCCGGTGATGGGGCCGATGGTGAGATTGGATTTGTTCGGACTACCGGCGAAACGGAAGTTGATCTCCCAGTCGACACCGCCGGACGATTTACGCTTTGCACCTGACGCACCGAGGAACAGGCATTCGCCCGCCTGCAATCCTCGGAATGCGGCGGCGTTCGTCTTGCCGGTCAAATTGAACAATGCCCCCTTGTAGGCGTCGGTAACAACATCATCCGCCAGGTAGTGGGTTTCGTTGAAGGTGTAGACGGGGACGGTGATGTCCACGCCCTCGACACTGTCTTTTGTGACACCAATCGCGCCTTTGAAGTCGGGTGCCGTCTGGCCTGACGCCGCATACTTCTGCACGGTCGCCAAGGATTGGGTGATGTGCTGCGTGCCGCCGGACGTGTCGAAACTAAATTCCGAATCGCCGGTCTGCGGAAAGACCTCGAAGGGGTACGGACTGTACTGCACGGTCCCCGTCCAGATGCAACGGTCGGGGTTGGCTTCATCGACGAACACCGGTTCCACCGTGCCCGGCTGCCGCACCAACCCCCGGAAGTTTTCAGGTGCGGTGGCGTTCAATTGGCCGATGGCGGCGGCTTCATCGGCCGTACCGCGAATCGTGTAGGACAACTCCGCCGATTGACCGTCGGTGTATTTGCGTGAGTCGGGATTTTCGGTGCATGTCAAGGGCATAGTGTTTGCTTCCGGGGTTTAGGCGAAGGCCGATCCCCCGTAATCCAGCTTGTTAATGAGCGTCTTCGTGTTCTTCGCGGTTTCTTCCGTGGCTTTGGCCGTGCGATCGGCGGCGTTGCCTGTGCCCAGACCGAATAGTGCCGATGCATTGAACGTGCCAGTGACACTGATCTTCGCGGCTTTGTCCAACATGTCGCCGACATCAGGCAACGTCGGCATCTGCGGCAGGCCCAATCCCTCGCCGCCAGGTTTGAGGTTTTTCGCAGCGGAGATGGCGGCGTGGTATTCGTCCGTTGCCTTTTTGAGCGACGCCGCCGACTCGTCCAGCGACTGGTTATGCTTGTTCTGCAGGTCCGCGATGGCCTTGGCGTGCGCCGCGTCGTTGGTGGCGGTCTCCTGGTTGTGCTGCTGATCTTCCGCCGCCTGGCTGTCTTTGCGTTGCTGCTCGGCAGCGTTCAGGGCGCTGGTTTTGTCCCGTTCGATCTGTCTGCGTTCTTCCTGCATCTGCTGATCGACGGAAGCCTGGTCCGCGCCATACAGATGTACCGCCAACCAACCAGCCAGCGATTCGACGGTGTCGCGGTAAGCGGCCTCGAATTCCGCCCACGCCTTTTTCAATGTGGCGATGGTGGTGATCCACGCGGTGACCAGGCCGTGTTGGACGGTTTCCCAAACGGACAAGATGGCGTGTTTGAAGTCGTACCAGACGGCAACCAAGCCGTCTTTGAACGTGAGCCACTTCTCCTCGATCCAGTTCATGCCGCGCTGCCATTCCATGTGGACCAATGCCCACATGACTTTGGCCGCAGCGGCCAAGTCGCCGGCAGCGAGAGCATTGGAGATGGCTCCGAAGGATTCGATGGCGTCGTCCCGCAACTGGAGGAACCGCTGTCCCAACCACGCCAGCACTTTGCCACCGGCCCCGCTGGCCCAGACCATGTACGCGCCCAGCGCCGTCAATGCCCCGATCACTACGCCGATGGGCGTGACGAGGAAACCGATCACGGTTCCGATGGCACCGAAGACAGCGCCGATAGATGTGATCACGGTGATTAACGCCCCGATTACCGAACCCAATCCGCTGATGATGGTGCCGAGCACCACCAGTGCTGCACCGGCGGCGACGACCGCGAGGGCCACTTTCGCCACGAGGATGACGACCTGGCGATTCTGTTTGAGCCACGTGTTGAAGCTGACGATCACGCGTGTGATGGTCTGCGCCACCTGTTTGAGCGCCGGCGAGAGGGCCGCGCCGACCTGGAACACGCCGATCTTGATCACGCGCCACAACTTGTCGAGTGTATCGGTGAATTCCTCGGCGGCCTTGGCGTCGGCGCTGCTCATGGTCAGACCCAATCGCCGCGCTTCGGCCATTAGCATGTCGATACCCTTGGCCCCGTTCGCCATCAGCGGCAGCAATTCCGTGCCGGAGCGGCCGAGTAAGGTCATCGCAATGGCGGCTTGTTTTGTCGGATCCTTGATCTGACTGATGCGATCAGCCATGAGTTTGAACTGATCTTCGGGACTCAGCCCCTCAAAATCCTTGTAAGTCAGCCCCAAGTCCTTGAACGCATCGACCGCCGTCGACAACCCCCGACCGGCATCGTAGATGCTGCGCTGCATGCGCCGCACGCCGTTTTCCAGAGATTCGAGCGACATGCCCGACTGACTGGCGGCGAAATCCAGTTCGCTCAGCGCCTCCACGCTCAACCCCGTCCGCTTGGCCATCTTGGCGATGCTGTCGCCGTAACTGCTGAAGTATTTTGCCGAGGCGGCCAGTGGGGCGATCACCGCCGCGCCCGCGGCCAGCATTTTCAGGCCCAGGTTGCGAATACCCGCGCCGAAGGCCTGCAACTTCTTCTCCGCGGCGCGCAGGCCGCGCACGAGCTTGCTGTCGTCAGCGAACAGCTCGACAAAAGCGCGGCCTGCGCGAATTCCCTGGGTGGAAGCCAACTAACTCTCCTTATTGCTGACGATGAGTTCGATGGGTTTCATTGCCGACGGGCCGGTTTTACTTACCGGGGGCGGGGGCGATCCCGCTGATCAGTTGGCTGGTTTCGGTTTCGAGGGCGGAGCTGATCTTGCCGCGCCACATCGAACCGGACAGGAACGTGGCCAGGGTGTAAAGTCCGCCCGCCAAGAACGCGCCGCCTGCGATCCACAGATTCATGCTGAAGCTCCTTTCGACCCCGCTGCGGAGGTCAGTTTGCGGTGGTTGTCCCACCACGAGATCCCGTACATGACGACTACCGCGCCGACCATCAGCACGATCAGCCACCATGCTTCCTGAACGATTTTGGGTGCCGCGATCAGTATTCCGCCCGTCGCCATCGACCCGATACTCGCCGCCATCGGCACCGACGGAAACCACGACCGAAGTGTCAATGTCGCTACGCCCAGTGCGATCAGCCCCGCGCCGATCAGCGGGATCACCCACAACTGCTTGATCGCCGTATCCTCTTTCCGAGGCGGACTGACCGAGGCGTCCATCTGGCCGTCCTTGCCCCGGCTGAGAGACGCCGGGGCTTGTGCTTTTGGGGGGTTGTGCACCTCCCATGATTCACCGGTGTGATCGTTGCGATAGTGAATCCAACCTGCCGTCTCACAACCAACGACGAAAAGCGTTACCACCAAGATGAGAGGGAATGAAAGTCGCATGGTTTTACCTTCCGGGGGTTACCTTCCGGTGAAGGCTTTGCGGAGCAAACCGATGTTGTTCTGATCCACGATTACCGCGTCTGTGCGTTGGGGTATGGTGATGTAGGGGTTGAAGTCGGCGGGCTTGATGGGGCGTGTTTTCTTCGGGTCGCGGTTGCCGTTGGCGATCAAGGCACAGATCAGCGACGTGTGCGCCCATCGATCCTGACCGTAACCCTCCGCCATCCAGAGCAACTGCCGCAGTGTCAACCCCCGGAAGTTGACGGGGTCGAGGGCGAGGCATCCTGCGATGCGCCAGACATCACACCAGCAATCGTCCGATCGATGTTGATTTGATCGATCTTCGTCTCGATGGCCGCGACGGCGGCGTCGATCATCTGCTTCTGTTTCGCGGCCGCTTTCGCCCGATCCGAGCGGCCGCGTGACTGGAAAAAATCGACGAGCTCCTCATAGAACGCCGTCTGCGCCGCCAGCAGCGTGCGACCGTCGAAGCCCGCACGCACATCGTCGGCGGTGACTTTGTTCGCCTCGAACTGTTTTTCCAGCAGGGCCAGCAACACTTCGCCCAGCAGCAGCTCGTCGGTGCCGAGGCGTGTGAGCAGCGGGGGATCACCTTGTTCCGGCTGCAATAGATCGATGTGCAACTTGTCCTTGACCGCCATCGCGGTGCCGAGGTTGAGCGTGATGGTCCAGGTACGTCCGGCGGCGTCAGTGAAGGTTTTCACGGAATGCTCCTTAATATAGATGCGGGATCGTCACGAATTCTGAGGCGGGCAACTTCCGGGGGCGAGGGTTACGCACCGGCGACTTTCAACCACTGGTCGAACACGGCGAGTTTGGCGGTGACCGAGACGGTGACGCCTTCTTCCAGCGGTTCGCTGCGGCTGAAGTTGGTGATGGAGAAGTCGCCGACCGGCCCCTCGGTTCCGGCAGCGTCCTGTGCCCCGGTCAGCACCGCCAGCCGCACCGTGTCACTGGACAAATACGCAGTCTTGATGGCGTCGAAACCCGCGTCGCCGGGTTTCCAGAGCATCTCGAACTCGGCGGTGCATTCGCGCAACGTCGGCGCGGTCGCACGCCAGCCCTGGTTGGCGCGGGTGGTGACATCGGCTTCACCGGCGTTGAGCGTCAGCGTTACGTCCTTGACGTTGGCCATCTCGGCCAGCGACGCCAGGTCCGCACCGGTGGCCCCTTGGTAGATTTTGGCATTCATGCCCAGCAGGAATTCTTGAGACATTCGATGATCTCCTTATCGAATCGAGGATTTCCACATCGCGGGAAGTTTTGGTTTTTCATGCTCGAAGGCGGGGCCCATGAAAGGTCGCGCCCGAATATTTGCTCGCCGACGCTTGCCGTGTTGCGTGACGGTCGTGTTGCCGCCGTATTCGAGTAGGTGCGGCGCTTCGCCACGGCCACGCTCGCTCAATCTCACCGGCCCGATCACAACACTTTGCTTCCGGGGGTCGTAGCCGAAGTAGATGAACTTCTTCAATAGGCCCGTGTGACTCGACGGCGGCTGGCCGGGGGACGACGGATTTTTCCGCTTGCGGATGCTGTGCCGCGCCGTGGTGCGCACGAACGCCCCGAACCTGCTGAGCACACGTCGCGTGGCGCAATCGACCTTGCCGATCACGCCTGGCTTGTCGAAGAAGAGTTTTGTGATCTGCATGCCGATCATGGTGGTCCTCAGTACGATTGCGCCGCGATGAATAGGTTGTCCGCATCTTCGGCGGATCGACCCAGCGTCTGGATCATCAGTTCCACCAGCGGGTGACTACGGCTGATCTCCAGTGCGTATTCCCATTCGGTGTGCGCTTTGGTCTTATCAATGCCGTCTGGCATCGCGGCGATCATCTGATCGATGATCGATGGATCGATGCCCACATCCACCATCGCCAGGCGAAGCTGACGCGGTGTGGCGGTCAGCGTCATACGGTCAACCGACCAGCCATCGGCCTGCAGTTGAGCCAGTTGAGCGGCTTTGAGCCGGCCGCTGTAACGTTGCGTGTCACGATGTAGTGAAGCATGAATCATGTGATCCCTTTGAGAATCTGGGGCTGCAACATGAAATTGCAGCCGGCATCGTCATCCCCGAAATACGCCAGTTCCATCGCCGCGCTCATGCTGTAGCCGCTGGTATCCGTCCAGATTTCACCCGTGCCTGCACTTCCGGCCAGCAGGGTCAGGATGCCGCCCTTGGTGGTCAGAAGGACATGACCGAAGACGGGGTATCCGGGGCTGGCTCCATAGATGTTGGTTTCGCCACGGACGAGGACGCCGTCGATGGAAAGGTCCACATAGAAGCCGCCACCGTTGAGCACATTCCACGCCGCGTGCTCGATCAGCAGCACGTCGTGATCGGTCATTGTGTTGGCTGGAATCGATACGCGCAGTTTGCTGTTGCGATCCGCAGGAGCCGTCTGAAGCGTGAGCGGTTCAACAGTTCGTGCAGGGGGCAGATAGCGATATCCCATCACCATGTCCCTCCGACTACGGTAACCACATCACCAACTGTGCCTTTGACGAGGATGTCGTTCAAGTTCACACGTTGCAGGTCATGCCACTCACCGGGCACCCAGGGCACGTCTTCGCCTGCGTCGCCTTTGAAGAACACATTGGCCGCGTTCTGGGGCGGGCAGGAGATGGTGACGGAGCCGATCACCCGCAGCACGCTGAGCGGCTGATAGTCGGCGGCCAGGTCGATCTTTCGCATGATGGTGTTGTTCATAAGAAGAAGGCCTCACTTGATGGCGCGGTAGGTGACGGTGAGCACGCTGGTGAACACGCGCTGTTCGGCCAGGTGCTCGGGGGCATACACCGGTTCGTTGACCGTGTTCAACCATGAAACACCCGGCATCGCCGACAGCGGGCGCTGGCGCAGGTAGTCGATGATCTGATCGACGAGCGTGCCCAGTGCAGTGACTTCGGTTTCCATGTCAGAGGACAATTTTTTCTGCACGCCGATATCAACGGAGATCTCATACTGACTGGCGGCGCGTGTGCCTCCGCTGATCTGCATCCGCTTGGGCACGACCGTCACCTTCAGGTCCGTCAGTTCCGCCAGTTCATACACCGGCAGGACCTTGCGAACGGCAACGAGCGCCAGGCTGAACGTGCCTTCGGGGGCGACGTTCAATTCGGTAGTTACGGCATCGGCGATGTCGATGACCAAACTCACGTTCACCCTCCTGTGATCCATGCGACCAATCCCGACGCAGCAGCCGTCACCAACGCGCCGACGATCAGCCAGATCAATTTCGCATGACGCTGCGCCGCTTGTTCCAACCGATCCAGGCGAATCAGGATGCCGGGTTTGCCGTTGCCACGGATCGCCTCATCCAGCCGATCCAATTTGCGATGTATCTCCGCCAAGGGGCCGTGGCCGTGTTCGTCATGCTCACTATGTTCCCCATCACTCATGTGTCGGCTCCGATATCTTTGGTGTGAATGCGATACGTCATGCGGTACGGATCGCTCCATCGCCACCCCTTCACGTCCGCGCCAAGCGGCAACACTTCAAACTTGCGACCATCAGCGGCAATCACGTCACCGGGTTGGGGCTCGGTCGCCAGTTCATCGGCGAGAATCAGGAAGTCCCATACATGCGACCCAATCGTCAGTCCCGATTCGTCCGCGATTTCGTAGTCCGTTTTGCCGAACGTTGCGTTGGCCACGAACGGCGCGTCGTCATTCAGTGGCCTGTATTCCACCTGACTGGAGCAGTGCGTCGTTCGCATCTGCTCCAGCCAGGCGGCACCTTGTCGCAGCAAGTCAGCCATGAATCGCACTCCGAATCGAACTACTGCTGCAACCGGATACGCACGGTGGTGTCGTCATCACCGGCGTCGCGGACGCACCAGCCGAGCATCGTCATGCCCACGGGGGCCGAATCACTGGCGAAGGCCAGAGAGGTGTTGGGATTCCACACGCACCGGCTGCCCATGGGGATCGCACTTCCGGGGGCGGCGGTCTTGGGGAACTCGAACACGCCGGTGACCGCCAGCGCGCCGAGCGTGTTGGCGGGGATGTCGACCTTGGCGACGCCGACCATCATGCTGTCGCTGAGCGTGATGATGTCGCCGCCGGTGACATCCGCCGTGGGCGTGTAATCGATGCTGTTGCCGTTCTGAACAAAATTCGCTTTGGCCACTGCAATGCTCCTGTGTATGCTGGGGTTTGCGCCACGGCTCTATCTGTTCGTGACGATGAGCCGGAGGGACGGCCTGGCGTAACGCATCGCTGCGCCAGGCCGTTTCCGTTTACTTCCGGGGGGGTTATTCGCCTTTCATCTTCAGTGCGCCCCGGTAATCCTGTTCGCGCACACCGAAGTCGATGTAGCCGCGGAATTGGATGCCCAGGGTGTTGAAGTCGGCGTCGGTTTTTTCGACGGTGGGTCGATCCACGCCGTTGAGGAACGCGACTTCGATGGCGGGCAGACGATTGGGATCGGTCAGCAGATACCACGCCTTACCCGATGCCCCCGGAAAACTGGCGTTCGACAGGTACACGCTCGACACGACCTGGTACTTGCCGACATGCGGGTTGGTCGAGGGTTTGCCCTTGTTGGCGGTGGTGGTTTCGTTCAGCAGCGTGCTCTTCATGAGCATCTCGGCCGGCACCTTCAGCGCCGTGGGCACCAGCAGGATGGTTGCGGGAATGCCCAGCGGTTTGCCGTTGGGTTTGACCTGGCTGCCGAACAGAACCTCGGCTGCCGTCAGACCGTCCACTGTCAGCGCCGTGTCCGCGCCTTCGGCGTAGTTTTTGTGGTCGGTGCTGAAGAACGCCTTGCCATCCGACGTGAGCACCGGGTTGCTCAGCCACAGGCCCCACACCGCATCGGCGATGGACTCGGCGGCCCCCATGCCGATCTGGCGCGGGATGTCGGTGAACGCGCCCATGTCATCGTTGATGATCATCTGCCGCGTGAGCGCGAACATGATCCCATGCGTGTCGGCCTTCTGCCCAAACTTCTGTTCGTCCAGACGACCATGCTTCAGTTCGCCGTCGGGTCCGACCTGTTCGAACTTGAACGAGCCGGTCATGCGGTAGCGGCTGTGCTCTTTGAAGTCGTTGACGGATGCGATCTTGGCGATCTGCCGCCAGGCATCCTCGATGTAGTTGTAACCTTCCAGCAGCATCTTGTTGGCGACGTTGCTCAAGATGCCGGGCAACGACGCCGTACTGAACGCAGCCTGCAGCCAGCCGGTGGCGTCACGGCGGAAGCGCGGCAACTGCCGTCCGCTGGCCAATTCGCAGAACTCCTGGATGCCGACGCCACGGAGTTTGTCGGCGGCTTCGAGGATCGGCTCGGCGTACATCGCTTCGATGCGCGAGTTCGGCATGCCGCCGGCCATCAACGCCACGGCCTCGAAGACTTGGGGAGTGGTATTCCGGGGGCGGGTGACGACGGACGTGACCTGCGGCCGCGAGGCACGCAGGACGTGCAGTTCGACGCGGGTTTCATCCCAGCCCTCTTCGATGGCTTTCGCTTCGATGTCGGGATGTTTGCCCGCGCACACCCTGCGGACGGTTTCGATGCGGCGCAGTTCGGCGGCCATCTGCTTGCGCATCTGTGTCACGCCCTCGTTCCCCGCAGCCGCAGAGGCATTGAGTGTGTCGGGCGTCGAGGTGGCAGACGTGGTCGACGGCTTCGGCGGATCCTGCGTCGTCTGCGTGACTTCGCCGCCTTCGGTTTCGGCGGTGTTGTCATCGGTCGTGACGGCAGCGGCGGTGTTTTCACTTCCGGGGGTGACGGTGGTGGTGTCGGCCTGATCATTCATAGAAGCGGGCTCCTGTGTGAGGGTGTTGTTCCGGGCGGCGATGCGGGCGGACGTACCCGGGTCTGCGCCGTTATCGACAAACGAGATTTCTTTGAGGACGGCTTTGCGGACTACGTGCAAAGGCCCGTCGAACGTGCGGCCGTTGACTTCGACCTGTTGGCCGTTGGGGATGAACTCCGCTTCGATCACCGACGCGCCGATGCTGGCCTGCCAGGGAAAACCGTTGGCGGCGCTCTTGGCCACGTCCCGTGCCCAGGATGTGTCGCGGCTGATGATGCCCTCGGCCACCAATACGGGGCCGACTTGTCCGTCAGTCGGGTTTTCCGGCGCGATGGTGACGCTCTGCGTGTGGCCGACGCCCTGACGATGGTTGTGATCGAGACGAACCGGGATGTCCTGGCGCGTGATGGCCAGACCTTCCAGATCGACCACGACCGGATGCGGGAATCCCGTGACACGCATCAGACCGCCGGTATAGGCGACCATTTGGAACGTGGGCACCGGCTTCTGGTCACCGTTTCCGGGGGCCGACGCGGCTTCCACTTTCAATGGGCAGGTGAATGCCAGGTATTCAGGCAGCTTGTGCGAGTTCTTCAACTGAACCATCCGTAGTGTCCTGTGTATTGGTGGTGGTTGATGAGGTGCCGGTCGGCAGCCCCAGCTTTTGCATCAGCGCCACTTCCTTGGCGCGTTGGCGCAATTCGACTTCCCAATCCTTGCCCTGGCGGGCATATTCGGCGGCAAGTGTCGTGGTGTTGCTGCTCAATCGCGTGGCCTGGGCGTTGGCTTCCTTGGCTGGATCGACATGCTCGGTGCCGTCGAAAAACCATTGATGAGGCAATGCCCGCAGACCCTTGAGCACGGCCAGTTGCGGCGTGAGCATGGCTTCGCCGATCCACCCCCGGAAGATGGGGTCCAGCACTGCCTCTGCCAGATGCGTCTGCTCGACGCGGATCGACTTGTAATAGGTCTGGTGATCCAACCGGCCCGAAGCATAGTTGTAGCCCGACGAATTACAGGCCGCGATGTTGTAGGGCAGGTTCAGGCATCGCGCGATTTCGTTCAGGATTTCGCGTTTGAACTCCGCGTAACTGGTGGTCGGTTGCTGCGCTTCGATCTGGCCCAACCGCCAACCGTCGGGCAACACGGTCGCCATGCGTTTTTCCAACGCCACCACATCCATCGGTTCCAGCGATTGGGCCTCACCGTTGGCAGGTGAATCGGTGAACAACACGGCGGCGAAATCAGCGGCAGTCTCGGCGGCGGCGATCACGGCCAACGTGTAGCGCCGCAACTGGGCGAACAGGGGTAGCGCCGGCGTGATCTCCGGTATCCCACGATGCTGGCCGGGCCGATCACATCGGAACCAGTGAATCACAGCATCGGCGGGTACTGGGTCATATTGGGTCTGCCACAGGGCCAGGTCGCCGGGATGCTGACGAAGAATCGTGTACGTCACCGGTCGGCCGCGTGCATCCAGAACGATGCCGTCAACATCGTTCTGGATCGGAAGCATCGCTACGGTCGGCGAGGCAACACGATCGGCTTCGATCAGTTGCACGTCCATCGCCACCGGTGAATCGACGTAGGGGTTGGCCGTCAACACAGCGAAGGTTTCGCCATCGGTGGCTTTGGCCATCCGCATGGTGCGGAGTTTTTCGGCCAGATTCACCGCCTTGGCCCACTCGGCGAACGCCGCCTCGACCAGGCGGTTGGTCGCATCATCTTCGGTCAGCAGTTGCAGACGCGGGCCGGTGCCGATGCAGTCGTTGGCGATGGTCAGCACGATGCCTTTGGCGTAGGTGTTGTTCGCCACTTCGTAGCGGGCACGCTCGCGGAGTTTTTTCCGCACATCCGGCGAAGCGGCACTATCGGCGGACAGCGCATCGGCCATCGCCCAGTGCCGCATGTTGTCCGCCGTCGTTTGCGCCGCGTCATATCTCGCACGTACAACGCGCGCCCCCGCCCCCGAAAAGGCCGGGAGGGACCGGCGGGTCTTCCGCGATTTGGGGAACGGCCACATCACGCGGTCCCTCCCGGACTGAGTTTGGCGAACTTGATGCCCAGTCCTTTGGCACGGCTGGCCTTCTTCGATTCCAGGTACTTGTCGGCGGCAATCTGATCGGGCAGCGGATGCTGCTCAACGCTTCCGGAGTCGCCGCTGGCCTTGGCCGGGCCTTCGGCATTCGTCTTAATTTTGTCGCTGAGTTGGTCTGTCATGAAAACCACATCTCCTCACTGTTGTCTTTTTGCAGAAGGCGTCGTTTTGTTGCGTGGATTCCCGAAAAATTGAAAAAATTCTTTCGGCGAGGTCGGATGTCGACGCCCGACGCCCTCTACATCTGCAGTTGGACTGAATGGGTTGCGCGACCCGAAGGTGATTCTTCAGGCGTGACGGGCACGCTGTAGTTTGGACAGTGTCAGCCGCGTCGCTGTGGCGCGATGCGTACCGACCAAACCGTCGAGATTCACGCCCTGGAGACTGGCGGCAACGGCGCAGCCGACCAGACAGTCGAGCCAGTGATTGTCGGGGCGCGTGGGGCGCAGCTTCCATTCGTCTACCGTGCGGCCCTGTGCCACCGTGCTCACGCAATATTCGGCGGTCAGATGGTCGGCCAGCATGCGGTGGGTCGCGGCATCGTGACCAAACAACGACAAACAACCCGGGTCACCCATCGCCACACGCAGACGCGCATGCGTGAACGTCTTCCAGTAGTTGGTGTCGATCAGGATGTGCCGCACCTGGCGTTTACCGATCGTGTTGGGGATGCGCCAATGCAGGCCGACGCGGTCGCCGCGTTTACGCTTGTATTCGTGGAACGGGATGCCCGACGCACCGACGAATTTGCCGTGACTGGGCAACAGGACATTGGCGAACGCGCTCTGGCGACAGAACTGATACACCACGTCGGTACTCTGCCCCCAGTTGGCGTCGACCAAGCAACGGTCGATGCGCATCTCCGCGCCATCCTCACGACGATAGACACGGCCCAAACGTTCGGCGACGAGTTTTTCCAATCCGCCATAGATTTGTCCTTCCATGCCCGCCCCCGGGATGGCGCGGCCCAGCGTGGACGTCAGGTCGTTCAATGTGAAGTACCCACGCCGTTGTTCGGGCCAGGTGCCGTAGTCCACGATGTAGCCGGTGAAATTCTCCTCCCACCCACACAGCATCCAGAACAGCACCTTCTGCTGGACGTCAACGAACATCGTCAGGTGGTTGCAGGCCAATGGAATGGCGCTGCGGGGGTAACCATTGGTTTTCCCCGCGATCTGCTCGGCGGTAAGCAGGTCCGCGCCCACGGCCTCGACGATCGGCTCGTTCTGATACTCGGCGAAGAAGGCGGCCTCGTCACGCAATTTCAGATTCATCGCGTGCTGGATGGCCGACAGTTCATCTTCGTTGAATCGTTGCGGCCAGGCGACGATGGCCCCGGCGTCCATCATCTCCCGATTGGCCCGGTAGAATTCCGTCGCCTCCGAACCGTCCCCGTCGTTGCGAAGGGAATCGGCCCGAATCTCCGCATACTTCGCCCACAACTTTTCGTCAGATGGGAAGGCGTAAACCATCTTCGTCCGCTCGCCTTGCCACTCGGGATGTTTGTCGCGGTCGAGGATGTTGTCAGCCATGTCGCCAGGACGGATCACGGTGCATGCCATCAGTCCGGCTATCTTCCTTCCGGGGCCGGCCATGCCCAGCACGTCGCCGGCGAGGATCGCTTCGCGGCGCTGCGATTGTGAAGGCGACCACGCCGATTCCGTCGTCTGCGGATCGTCCACCATCACCAGTTGCGGTCGCACCACCTGGCCATCGGCGCGAGCGTAGTTCTGCCCACGAATATCGCTGCCCTTCATGCCACTACACGAGATCACGACCTCAGATGCTTTCGAACCTGCAATCGTCGGCAGCACAATACGGTCGGACGCCCAGTCGATGCGCGTGGGTTCGCCACGGTATTTTTGTCCCTTCTGGCGGTTGGTGATGCGTTCGAGACACCGGATCGGATGCGTCACCTCGGGAAAATCCGCGTGCAGCAGTGGGTTGGTCTCCAACCAGACCTTGATGTTTTCCAGCAGATCACGTCCGCGTTCTGCGCTGGCGGCGATCAGGCAGACGAACGGCGTGGCCCCGATCAGTGCCGACCAGAGCACCGCCGTCTGACACAATACGGTCTTCCCACTGCCGCGCGGCATCGCCATCGCAAACAACCCGCCGGTCCGCACGGCCTTCTCGATCTTGTCGATGACGCGCAGGTGATCGTCCGACCAGTCAAAGTAGAAAACCTCCGCGAAGTACGTCTCGCAAAATGCGCGGAACGATGCTTCGCATCGGGCTTTCCGTTGCGGATCGACGACCCCCGGAAGCTCCCCGATGTCTTGGGCCGTACGAACCGCCTCCGCGTTACGTTCGGCCTGGCGTGCCTTCTGCTCTTCATACGACAGTGTTTCCGCAGCCGGGCGGAAAGATTCCAACGTCAGCCAGGCCGCGTAACGGAACAGGTCCACCGTCTTCGGATTCCGGGGGTCGCTGATGGTGTAGCCGGCGCGGTTGCGGTGTCGGCGCAGCTGACGTTCGCTGATCACTTCGCCCTGACCGAGCGAATTGAGCAGGCGTGCCAGCACAGCGGGTTGGAGTTGGCGGGGGTTAATCATTGTGGAGGTCGGGACGTGCGCCATGCGCCATCTGACGAATCAGGTATGCGGTGTATTCGAGCAGGTTGATGGTGCCGTCAGGTTTGATCAGGCCGCCGCGTTCGGCCACCTCGCGGACCTGGCCCTCGGAAATGCGTCGGCCATACGCCGACGCCATCGCTTTGGCGGCATCCGCGATGGGCAGGGCCGTGATTTTGACCGCATGGGGCGAAGATTTGGGGGAGTCGGTTGTAATGGCAATACATCCTCAAGTAATTGTGAATAAATGGGTTAATTGCCTTGATGTTCAGTCGAATATGCCGCTCAATGTGTCCTGTTCACACCGCAGCGAAAGGAAACAGGCCATGAAAAGCAACACCGCGAACCACGACGCCACCACCACCCAACGCGACTGGCACGACCTCAAGCCCGGTGACGTGATCTTCTTCGCCAACGGCTGGTTCGAGGTCTTCGACGCCTACGCCAGCAGCCGCGACACCGTGACGGTCAAGCTGCACATCCCGGCCAACCGTCGGGTCGCCGCCCACATCGAAACTTACCGCGTCCGCACCGGCGCGAGCCACGCCACCTGCCGCCTCTAGAACCATCCACCCCGACCAGAAAGCCCCACCATGTTGACCACACGCATCGAATTCGACGGAGCCGCCGGCCACCTCACCATCGAAAAGAAACCCGGCAGTTCCACCATCCGCATCGACAGCATCATCCGTAACCCCACCCAAAAACAGCAGGCGTGGAAGACTTGGGAACTGTCCATCGCCAGTCACGACGACGACCTGTTCACACTCGCCATCGAACTGCACCAGCGAACCGAAGGCGGTCGTGGCACCAACAGCATGGTCAACGACCTCTTCCGTGAACTGCAGCGATTCCAGGATTGATACCTCGGCGAGGCACGTCGCCTCGCCATTACCAAGGGCCCGGCCAGCCCGAACACGGCCATAGGAGATCACACCATGTCGAAGTCCAAGAAACCCAGCGTGAAGAAACCCGCCACCGGTAAGAAGCCCAAGGTCAAGCCCGACATCACAGCGGCGGTCGCAGCGGTGCGAGCGCAAGACGCCGCCGCCAACGCGCACGCCGTCGATGCAGATCGCGTGCCGATCGATCAGGCGATGAAGACCGGCAAGCAGCTCAAGGCACCCGGTAGCAAAACGCCCAAGACACCGAAAGTGAAAAAAATCAGCGGTCTGGATGCGGCGGCCCAGGTGCTCAAGGACAAGGGCGAAGCCATGCGCTGCAAAGACATCGTCCAGAGCATGCTCGACAAGGGCCTGTGGCAGACCAAGGGCAAGACGCCTGCCGCCACGCTCTACAGCGCGATCCTGCGTGAGATCACGACCAAGGGCGACAAGTCCCGCTTCGAGAAAACCGATCGCGGCTTGTTCCAGATTCGCAAGGGAGCGTGAACCATGCCAACACGTGATCGAGATCGCCACGTGAATTTCGATGTCAAGAACGACCATCTCGTTCGGTCCGTCGTGCTGCCCACCCTTGGCCACTCGTACACGCACCGATGTACGCGCCAGGTATTCGAGGCCGTCGCCCGCGCCATCGAGGCAAGTCCCGACCTCGGTGTGACGATCGGTTCTCTCGTCAAAGCCCTCGATTTGCCTGCTACGCAGGTCCATGTGGCGCTCGACTTCCTGCAGGAACGAACCTGCGTCGTCACGCGTGGTCGCCGCACGTACCCCGCATCCAAGGCGTTGTTCGAAGACGCCATGATCGAGTTCTGTTTCCTGGCTGAATTGCCGTATTGAATTCACGCGACACCTCCCACTTCGACCTCGGCTTCATGAGCCGAGGTTTTCTCCGGGGCTTCGATCCGTACCGCCTTCTTGCCAGTGAATTCCTCCCAACGCTTCACGATCACGTCGCAGTACGGCGGATCGAGTTCCATCAGGTACGCATGGCGTCCGGTCTGTTCGCAACCAATCAGCGTGCTGCCGCTGCCGCCGAACAGATCAAGGACGTTCTGTCCGGGCTTGGACGAATACTGAATCGCACGCACCGCCAGTTCCACCGGTTTCTCGGTCAAATGCACCATTGCCTGCGGGTTGACCTTCTTGACGTGCCACAAGTCCGTCGCATTGTTCGGGCCGTAGAACTTGTGTCCCGCGCCTTCCTTCCAGCCGTAGAAGCAAATCTCAAACGCCCCCATGAAATCCTTGCGCGTCAAAACGGGATGCTGCTTATCCCACACGATTCCTTGGCTGAAATAGAATCCGCAGGCCTTGAGGGGGCCGGGGTAATTGCCGAGGTTGGCATAACCGCCCCAGATGTAGAACGAGCCGCCGGGCTTGAGCACGCGCGACGCGTTGCCGAACCACCCCAGCAACATCTCATCGAAGGCTTCATCGCTGACGAAATCGTTCGCCAGCGGCCGGTCTTTGGCTCGCATCTTTTTCTTCGCCTTCGACGGATCGGTGATGCCGCGTGCCTGATCGAAGCCCTGGTGATGGAGTTGGGCCTTCTTGTTTGTGAACGAACTGAGGCCGGCGGCGATGGCCGTGTTGCTGCGCGGCTCGACCTTCACGTTGTAGGGCGGGTCCATATTCACAAGGTCGATGGTGGCTCCATCCAACAACCGATCGAGGTCCACGACGCTGCAACTGTCGCCGCACATGAGCCGGTGGTCACCCAGCACCCAGATGTCGCCGCGCTGAGTGATCGCTTCGTCCGGGGGTTCGGGCACCTGGTCCGCGTCGGTCAAACCTTCGGTGACGCCGGCGGCGCTGCTGAGCAACTGGCCCAGTTCTTCTTCGTCGAACGCCAGAAGATTCATGTCGAATCCGCTTTCGCGCAGGTCGCTCAGTTCGATGGGCAGGATTTCCAAATCCCACTCAGCCAGTTCACCGGTCTTGTTGTCAGCGATACGGTACGCCTTCACCTTCTCCGGCGGCAGGTCCGTAGCGACGTGGACCGGCACCTTGGCCAGCCCCAGCTTCTTCGCCGCCTTCCATCGCGTGTGGCCGACGATGATCACGCCGTCGGCGTCCACGACAATCGGCTGACGGAACCCGAACTCACGTAGCGAATCGGCGACAGCGTCCACCGCATCGTCATTCAATCGCGGGTTGCGATCATACGGGCGGATGTCGTCGATCTTGCGGAGTTCCACGTTGTAATTCGCAGTCACCATGCAGGTATCTCCATGTGGGTAAGGTTCAAAAAGTGTTTGAGAAAAAACCGGACAACCCCAACAAACTGTGTCTCACCCATCGACGCGTTCCCGTGCCATCTTGGCAGGCGTGGCACCAAGTACCTATGCCACTCTGGCACCCCCGGAAGCTCGCGCCACGTTGGCCCGTGGGCGTAGCGTTGCGCGTTCGCCCAACGCACCAACCTCAACTTCCGGGTGCGACACGGGCCAACGTGGGCGCACGGGCGCTACCGTGTTCCCACTTCCTTCTCCAACTTCCTTCACCCCACCCTCTCTCGCGCACACAGGCGAGAATTTCAATTGCGCGAGGATGTAGGGGTGAATAGGTGAAGGAAGGAAGAAGTAGTAGTATTTCCCGTATAAATAGGCCAAACTTTCTTCACCCTGACCCGGTGAAGGAAGGGGTGAAGCATGGTGAAGGATGACGCGATTTTGGTGGTCGATGACGACATACTTCACGATCCTTCACCTTCCTTCACCCCGCCATTCAAGCGATACACCAACCCGGTTCTGCCACCGGTTTGCATCGGCGCGGCGACCACTTCCTCGCGCTGGATCAACGTCTCGACCAGTTCCTTGAAATCCTTGGTCTTCATCTTCATCCGCTTGAGCAACACCTGGTGCGACAGTTCCCGTCCCGGCGCTTCGCGCAATTTGCGAATCACCTTCAAGCATTCACCGTGAAACGGGTTCTCCGCCACATACGTCCCGGCCAGGAACAACTGGCGTTTGGTCTGATGCATGGCGAACGCACTCGCCCACTCCACCCCCGGAAGGGTGATCACGGGGTCTTCGTGATTGGCGCTGCATGCATGCAGCAGTGCCAGCTTCTTGGCGTTCTCGTGGGTGCGCGACCACGCAACACGTGCGACCTCGTCGTTGCGTGCATGGGCCAGGTCATATTCACGTTCGGTCTGACGCTGCAACGCCGTGATCGCTTCATCCGCGTCTGGCGTGCAGGTCACGACACGCGGTTCGGGATGGACTTCCAGCAGGTTGGCCCGTCGCGTGCCCGGTTGGAATTCGGACCACCACTTGGCGGTTTGAATGATGGACTCCGGTAGATGCCTGGCGCTGCCGGGGGTTTGGCCCTCGCCACGTTTGCCGATGTCCACAATGATCAATCGAGCAAAAAATCCGTTGGTCAGCATTCGTTGCGACAGCGATTCATAGAAATACTGCGGCGTGGCGGTGCCGAAGAGCGTGAGATGTGGCTGGTCGATGTGTGCTGCTTCCTTTTGACCGGCCTTGGCGCGGAGCGGATACATGGCATCCGCCGACGTGTAGAGCGTCAACAGGATATTGGGGATCGACTCGCGTTTGTTCTCCCGATCGAGATTGATCTGCCGGAGCACGCCGTCCATCTCGTCGTTCTGGAACAGCATGGCGCTGGTGCGGGCCAGGGCGTCCTGAATACCTTCGCCACTGGCGAACTTGTCTCCCAACGACGCGACGTGACCGATCTCGAACAGTGCACGCGAATTGACCTTGCGTGGAAAATCCTTACCCGTGCCCGAACTGGCCAGGGCCAACAGGTAGACGTTGGGACGCAGATCGCCGCTGTCGCACACCTTGCGGCCGCACAGGTAGGATTGCAGCGCCATTGCGCCGCAGAACGCCAAGCCCACGTTGGGATACGGCGCGTTGGCCAGCGTGAACGCCATCACCTGTGTGACGAAGCCCGGCACATGAAAGAGATGTTCGGGGATCGGCCCGGGGTCGGCGATCTCTGGCACCTGTGCGACTTGTCCGCCGCACACGGCCATTGTCTGCCCACTTCCGCCGTTGTCCGACGAACATGCGCTGGGTGAGGCGGACATTCGCACTATGGCCGAGATGTCGGCCCCATCGGCAGAGTCGGCCAGATAATCGCCACCGTATCCCAATTCTCGCAGAGAACGTGCGGCTTGTTCAAAATCTCCACCGTGGTTGAGCAGTGTGTAGACGGCGAACGGCGAATAAGCGCGATGGGGCTCGAAGGGGGCGGCATTCGACGAGAACACGTAGAAAACCCGGTCCTTCAGTGTGGCGGATGTGCCAGATTCTTTGCCGGGTCGCCGCCAGTATTCGTTGTCTCCGCCGCGCACGCGCACCCAACCGCATTGTTCGAGGACCTGCCGGGGGTCTCCGCGAACATTGAAATCATCACCAGGCCTGTCGGCATAGTTCGACGCACCCCGGCATTGTTCGACCGATGATGCCAGTGTCTGGCGAACATCGGCGCTGTGCGGCGGACAATGGCCAGAGTGCGAATTGTCTGCAGACAGCGGGGCCTGTCTGCCCGATGATGGGACTATCTGGGCGACATTCGCGGAAGTCTTCGGACCATTGACCGCCGGCGGCACATATTCGTTCAGATCCCACGCCGCTTGGAGCAATACGTCACGTTCCGCCGCCGTCAAGATGGGCGGATTGGCTAGATCGCTCTGGATCAATTCGTATCCTGACGTCGGCGCACAAAGGAACAGACCGCCTTCACCACGGGTTTCGATAAGGGTCTCGATCTGCTCACCTACGCGGCGCTGCGCCAATTTCATATTGCCGCATACCGGTTGCTCACAGCGGTAGAACACGTGGCGACCACTGCGCTGGGTCGATTCGATGACGACTTTCGCGAGCAAGTCCGCCGGGATTTTCGCGGCCCATGCATCGAACAATGCGCCACCAGCGTCGAAGTCGATCATCTCTGCGTGACCGGATACCTGTCCGCAGAGAATGCACACCGCGTCGTGGGGGTTGGCGAACCACGCGGACAACTCCGCCTCTGTGGGCCGGCGCTGCTGATAACGCTTCCATGCGCCGATCGCAGGGCGTTTCTCGGTCCGGCGCGCAGGAAGAACGCACAACCCCGCGTTCAGGTATTGCACGGCGGCATCGGATAGCGATCTTGGCTCAACGATCAAAATGGCACCTCGTCTTCCGCCCAGTCATAGGCGGGCAGGTTTCCGTCATCGCGTTCTTCGCTGCCATCCAGCCGTGGCGGAATGGGACCGAGTTGGTACTGGGTGATGCGGTCGAACTTTTCGCCGGTGACAGATCGCACCGTAATCGTCGACGGTTGGGCGATACCACCGGCCTCCCCGATCGCCACGGCCTGCTCGGCGGTATCGGGGCACGGTTCGTTGGACCGCGCACGCCACCATGTTTCAAATTTCCCACGGGCGTAACTGCCGGGAGGATGCGCCGGACAGACCCATTCACTCTTGTAATCGTTGAAACCGATCTGGTAGTCGATACGCAGTGTCTTGGGATGCTCCGGGGGTGCGCCGCGTTTGACGTGGACGCAGTAGTACACGT
>Ga0172380_10000209_pt1 | contig 125488 bp, 123 predicted proteins | sample Leawe162metaG_FD_119747 | JGI IMG/M metagenome (GOLD analysis project Ga0172380, IMG submission 119747) | Leachate microbial communities from a municipal landfill in Southern Ontario, Canada - Leachate well 162 metaG | ecosystem: Engineered > Solid waste > Landfill > Unclassified | place... | reverse complement strand
CAGCAGCGCGGCGATCGCGGTCAGGATCATATCCTTCGGCGTTGCCAGCAGGTTCACGCGGACCCAGTGGGCGATGCCGTGCTGGTTCGTCGGCGCCTGCTTCGCCGTAAGCATTTCGGTGCGCACGAAGGCGTGTGACGTTGCGGCCATGTCTTAGCGCTCCACCAGTGCCATCTTGGCGTTGAACCAGTTCATGAAGATCGAAGTGGCGATTGACAGCGTCAGATAGACGATCATCCAGATCAGCACCACCTCGATGGACTGGCCGGTCTGGTTGAGGATCGTGCCGCCGACGGCGACGAGATCGGCGAAGCCGATCGCGACGGCGAGCGACGAGTTCTTCGTCAAATTGAGATATTGGCTGGTGAGCGGCGGAATGATGATGCGCATCGCCTGCGGTACGACGACGAGCCGGGTGATCTTGCCAGGCTGCAGGCCGAGCGCCGCCGCCGCTTCTGTCTGCCCTTTGGCGACGCCGCGGATACCGGCGCGCACCACCTCAGCGATGAAGGAAGCCGTATAGAAGGAGAGCGCGAGATAGAGCGAAATGAATTCGGGACCGACCACGGAACCGCCGGAAAGGTTGAACTTGCCCGCGACCGGATAGTCGAACGATAGCGGCATGCCGGTAAAGAGGAAGACGAGGAGCGGCAGGCCAAACAGAATCGCGATCGACGGCCATAGTCGCGGGAAAGACTGGCCCGTCGCCATCTGGCGCTTCAGTGCCCAGCGGTTAGTCATGACGACAGCGATGATGGCGATGATGATCGCTATGAGCGTAAGCCAGAACAGGTCGCCTGCGATGGGCTTGGGGAAGGCCAGCCCGCGGTTGTTGAGAAAAGAGCCGAAGGGCAGCGCAATCGAATCCCGCGGCTGCGGCAAGACCGAAAGTACGCCGGAATACCAAAAGAAGATCACGAGCAGCGGCGGGATGTTGCGGAACACCTCAACATAGACGGTGCACAGCTTGGCAATCAGCCAGTTGTGCGACAGTCGCCCGATCCCGACCAGGAAACCGATGATCGTGGCCGTGATGATGCCCGCGATAGCCACCTGCAGGGTATTGAGAAGCCCGACTACGAGCGCGCGGCCGTAGGTCGAATCACTGGAATAGTCGATGAGCGACTGGCCGAGATCGAAGCCGGCGCGCCCCTTCAGAAAACCGAATCCCGAAGCCGTATTCGACCGTGCAAGGTTTTCCGCGGTATTGGACGCGATCCACCAGACAGCGGCCGCAAAAAGCGCAAGCGTAATCGCCTGGAAGAATATGCCGCGGGCTTTCGGATTGTAGATCAATGACCGAAAGGATCGGTCCCCACCTGACGGATTGATAGCGTCAACTGCCATGCTAGCCCTGTCCCCTGTTCCCCTTTTCGGGGTATTTCTTCTTTGTTTGTGAGAAAGGCGGCGTGTGCGCCGCCTTCCCAAACTCTTGAACGCGATGCTTACCGGATCGGCATTGCGTATTGAAGGCCGCCCTTGGTCCACAACGCATTGAGACCACGTTCGATCTTCAGCGGCGTATTTGCGCCGATGTTGCGCTCGAAGACCTCGCCGTAATTGCCCACGCCCTTGATGATGTTGTAGGCCCAGTCGTTGGTCAACCCGAGGTCGGTTCCGATCTTGGAGTCGGCCTCGGCGCCGAGGAAGCGCTTGATGTCAGGGTTGGTGGTTGTCGACTTGATTTCGTCGACATTTGCCTGAGTGATGCCGAATTCCTCGGCCTGTACCAGCGCGTAGTGTGTCCACGAAACGATGTCGAACCACTGGTCGTCACCCTGACGCACGGCCGGTCCCAGAGGCTCCTTGGAGATGATTTCCGGCAACACCATGTGGTCGTCGGGGTTCGATAGCGTCAGGCGGATCGAATAGAGGCCAGACTGGTCGGTCGTATAGACATCACAACGGCCCGAGTTGTAGGCCGCGTTGACCTCTTCAAGCTTCTCGAAAACCACCGGCTTGAACTCGAGGTTGTTGGCCTTGAAGTAGTCGGCGAGGTTCAGTTCGGTAGTCGTGCCGGTCTGTACGCAGACGGCGGCGCCGGAGAGTTCGAGCGCGGATTTCACGTTCAGTTTCTTTGGAACCATGAAGCCCTGGCCGTCGAAGTAGTTGACTGTACGGAAGTTGAAGCCGAGCGCGGTGTCGCGGTTGATCGTCCAAGTGGTGTTGCGGGCGAGCACGTCAACTTCCCCAGACTGCAGCGCCGGGAAGCGCTCCTTGGCACTGGTCGGCGTATATTTCACCTTGGTCGCGTCGCCGAAGACTGCGGCGGCGATCGCCTTGCAATAGTCGACGTCGAAGCCGGTCCAGTTACCCTGGGCGTCAGGCGAAGCGAAACCGGCGAGGCCTGAGTTCACGCCGCACTGGACGAACCCTTTGGCCTTTACGTCATCGAGAGTGCCAGCAAGAGCGGCCGGTGCGCCAAATCCCAGAACCGCAGCGCCCACAGCGGCTGACAAGAGCTTCTTGTTCATATTTCCCAACCTTTATCTTTTGTCTCTTGAACGCGACGGCGGCGCCGAAAAACGATCGCATCCATCCGTCGGCCCGCGTCCCTCCCGGTGCGAGCGTGGCTATCACAGTCTTAAATGGCCGCATGGTCAAGTGTTCACGCCAAGATTTGAGGCGAAAAGCGGCAAAATGCCAATTGCGCTTCAAAAACAGGCATAAAATCCTGCGCCCCCCCCGTTTTTAATGAAAAAAGAACCTGCCCAAATCGGTTTGACTGGCAAGCCGGCACGGCAAGGACATGCGAATTCGTGACTTGACCTTGTCCCGTCGCGGCTTCAAAAATTCACGTTTCGAACTCCGCCATGAAAGGCCTCACAACTCATGAGAGACAGGAAAGAGATGCTGGCCGCCGCCGGCACAGACACACGGTTGTGCCATATCGGCCATGACCCCTCGAGCTTCCACGGGTTCGTCAATCCGCCGGTTGTTCATGCATCGACGGTCCTGTTTCCGGACGTACACACGATGGAGACCCGCGCCCAGAAATACACCTACGGAACTCGCGGCACGCCGACGACCGACGCGCTTTGCGAAGCGATAGACGAGCTTGAAGGTTCCGCCGGCACGATTCTGGTGCCGTCGGGACTGGCGGCCATCACCGTGCCCTTTCTGGCTTTTCTGTCGGCGGGGGATCACGCGCTGATTGTCGATTCGGTTTACGGTCCTTGCCGTCACTTCTGCGATACCATGCTGGCAAGGCTGGGCGTGACTGTTGAATATTACGATCCGGCGGTCGGCGCAGGGATCGAGGCTCTGATCCGGCCGAACACCAGACTGGTGCATACCGAGGCGCCGGGCTCCAACACCTTCGAGATGCAGGATATTCGGGCAATTGCCGATGCCGCGCATCAGCATGGTTGCGTTGTGACCATGGATAATACCTGGGCCACCCCGCTCTATTTTCGGCCGCTGGACTTCGGCGTCGACATCTCAATCCACGCCGCCACGAAATATCCCTCCGGCCATTCCGACATCCTGATGGGCACGGTTTCCGCCAACGCTGCCCATTGGGAGCGGTTGAAAGAAGCCAACATCACGCTCGGCATCTGCGGGTCGCCGGACGATTCCTATATGATCCTGCGCGGCCTGCGCACGATGAACCTTCGTCTTGAACATCACAACAGGAGCGCCCTTGCGGTCGCCCGGTGGCTCGAGGGCCGCGAGGACGTCGCCAGGGTTTTGCATCCTGCACTGCCGAGCTTCCCCGGTCACGATCTGTGGAAACGGGACTTCAAGGGCGCGAGCGGCATTTTCTCTTTCGTCCTTGCGGCGCATGGCGCTGAAACATTCAAGCCGAAGGCACGGGCCTTCCTTGACGCGCTGTCTCTATTTGGTCTCGGCTATTCCTGGGGCGGTTATGAAAGCCTTGCGGTGATGGTCAATCTCGATGACCGCAAGATCCGCAAGGCGCCCGCAGAGGGGCCGGTCATCCGGCTGCAGATTGGGCTGGAAAGCATTGAGGATATCGTCAGCGACCTCGAGCGCGGATTTGCGGCTGCAACGGCGGCTTGAGGTCAGCCCTTTGCGCGATAGCCGTAGAGCCAGTCGAGATCTGAAGCGAGGCTCTGCGGCGAGCGCAGCGCGAGCACGATATCGCGTCCGAGGCGGACCGGGCCACGGGCATGATAGGCAAACTTGTTGAAGGCACCCCGGTCTCGGACACGGCCCGCGCGTTCCTTCCGCTGCGTTTCATAGGCGCCGAGTGCCTGGGGCAGGGGATAGGTGGCTACCAGTCCTGCAAGCTCGAAGGCGTCCTCGATCGCCATGGCCGCGCCTTGGGCGGCGAAGGGCATCATCGCGTGGGCGGCGTCGCCGATCAGCACCGTGTCGCGGCCATTCTGCCAGCGTCCCGACCCGGCCTGATAGAGCGGCCAGTAGTTTGCTTTTGTAGCGGAGCGAAGCACGTGGAGTATCGCCTCGTTCCAATCGTGAAACTGCCGCAGGAGCAATGCCTTCTGAGCTTCGCTTCCCTCGGTGTACCAGCTTTCGCCTGGGCTGATCCCCGTCGCAATGGCAACGATGTTGAAGCCATCGATCTCTTTCAGCGGGTAGCAGACCATGTGGGTCCTGGGCCCGAGGAAGGCTGTCACGTTTCTCGGGTCGAGGAAGGTCGGGGCGTCTTTCCGGGGAATCGTGAACCGCCAGGCAACATTGCCGGAAAAGGCGACCTTCGGGCTGCCCTCGATCTCGGACCGCGTATTGGACCACGCGCCATCGGCCCCGATGATGAGGTCGGGGCAGGTTCCTGTGAGACGTTCGGCAGTCGCCGGGTCCGCCGTCTCTACACGGCAACCAAGATGGAGCCGGCACAGTGGGTTGTGAAGCACCGCTGCCAGAAGAGCCTGCTGCAGGGTCGAGCGGTGAAGGACTCCATATGGCGCGCCCCAGCGTTCGCGCGCAAAGGTTCCCGCAGGCACGGCCGCTAGCCGTTTCAGCGAAGTTCCGGAGACGAGCCGTATTTCCTCCGGCTCAAGCCAGTGGGATTCGATTTCGGCCAGTACACCGAGTTCGTCGAGGATGCGCGATGCGTTGGGGGAAATCTGCAGGCCGGCGCCGACTTCGCCAAGCTGAGGCGCCTGTTCGAGAATGTCGCAACGGATACCATGGCGGGCGAGCGAAAGGCCGGCCGTCAGACCCGCCATCCCGGCTCCGATGATGGCGGCGGTCTTGATGGACATGGCTTCGCCGATCGTTGAGAGTTCGCCGCTCAGGCCGCCTTGACGTGGAAGACGCAGCCCGGCGGGTTCGTCTGCTCTGCCTTGAGAGAGGGGTTGTAGCGGTAAAGCGTCGAGCAGTAGGAGCAGACCTTATCGTCGTCGTGCCCCATGTCGATGAAGATATGCGGATGGTCGAAGGGAACCGACGCGCCCGTGCACATGAACTCCTTCACGCCGATCTCGATGACGCGGTGTCCGCCGTCGTTCTGGAAGTGTGGAATGGTGTGCCCGGCCATGTGTCTCTCCGAATGCCTTTGTCGTCGCGGCGGACATTATCCGCCTTCACCGGAAATGTGTAGAGACAAACGTCGCCCGGACCCACAGAAAATCGATGTCCGCGGCTTTGAACGCGCTCACCCTTTCAAATAAGGTGCGGGGAATCTGTAAACGATACGGACAGTAGCAATGAACCTCAATGCGCCGGCTTTCTCCTTCTTCTACCACGACGGGCTACAGCTGGCTTATTTCGACGCGGGCGATCCCTCCGGCGCGCCGATTCTTCTCATTCACGGCTTCGCTTCGACGGCGAGCGTCAATTGGGTGCATCCAGGTTGGCTGAAAACCCTGGGCGAGGCGGGCTACAGGGTCATCGCCATCGACAATCGTGGCCATGGTGCCAGCGACCGCCCGCATGAGCCGGAAGCCTACCACCCCTCGCGCATGGCTGCCGATGCTGCCGCGCTTCTGACCCACCTGCGCATCGACCAGGCCGATGTCATGGGCTATTCGATGGGCGCGCGCATATCCGCGTTTCTCGCGCTGGAGCACCCCCACCGCGTTCGCTCGCTGGTCTTCGGCGGTCTGGGAATTGGCCTTTGCGACGGCGTCGGCGACTGGGATCCGATCGCAGACGCCCTGCTGGCGCCTTCGCTCTCCGATGTCACTCATGAGCGCGGCCGGATGTTTCGGGCTTTTGCCGACCAGACCCGCAGCGACCGTTTCGCCCTTGCGGCCTGTATTCAGGCATCCCGCGTTCTAGTCGATCGTGCCGATATCGCCCGCGTCGATGCACCCACCCTGATCGCGGTCGGGACCAAGGATGATATCGCGGGCTCGCCCCAGGAACTTGCGGCCCTGATGCCGGATGCTCGGGCGGTTGACATCCCGAACCGGGATCACATGCTCGCCGTCGGCGATAAGGTGTTCAAGAACGCGGTATTGGCCTTCTATCGCGAGATCGGGCGCCACTGAGCGCGCTCTTCTGATCACTGCCCGGTGAACACGGGTCTGCGCTTCTCGGCGAAGGCTGCTCGGCCCTCGGCATAGTCGGCGCTGTCGAAGGTCGAGGCGCCGATCACCTCGGCCTCGCGCAGGAGATCGTCGTCGTTCTGCGCCGTGGCCCGAAACGCGAGTTTCGAGGCCTGGACGGAAAGCGGTGCATTGGCGGCGATGGTTTCGGCAAGCGAGAGTGCCGTCGCGTCGAGCGCTTCGGGATCGGTAGTCTCGATCAGGAATCCGCTTCCGGCAAGTTCGGCGGCACGAATCGGTGCCCCCGTATAGAGCGCCTTGCGGGCCAGCTGCTCCCCGAGTGACAGGGCGAAGTCCTGTATGGCATCGGCCGGATAGGCAAGGCCGAGCCGGGCCGCCGGAACCGCGAATGCCGCGCTCTCGTCGGCAATCCTGAGATCGCAGGCTGCTGCCAGTCCGAATCCTCCACCATAGCAAATGCCCCGGATTGCTGCGATCACCGGTACGCGTGCATTGCGGACGGCGGCGAATGCGGCGCTGTTTTCTGCCTCGTACTGGCGTGCGGTCGCGGTGTCTTTGCGCACGCGGGGAAATTCAGAGATGTCGGCACCGGCGCTGAAATCGCGGTTTCCTGATCCGGTCAGGATAATGGCGCGGGTTTGCGCCTCGCCGCAGAGCCAATGGATGGCCTCCGGTATCGCCCTCCACATGGCCGCCGTGATCGCGTTCTTGCGTGCCGGATTGTCGAGGATCAGGAGCCCGATACCGGCCTGGCTGGCGGCGCGGATTCCTCCGTCGGCGAATTCACATGTGCGTTTCATCCTGTCCGGCCCATTTAGTTTGAATCAAGGATAGACTATATAATGTCATCCCGAAGGAAACGAGGAGACCGGCGATGGCCGCAAAGACAGAAATCCTCCATGGCGAGCACATAAAATCGATGGACCCGATCTGGGATAGCCTTCGACAGGAAGCGCGCGCGGCGGCCGAGCACGACCCGTTGCTTGCGGCGTTTCTGTACTCGACGGTTCTGAATCATCGTTCGCTGGAAGATTGCGTCATCTATCGCATCTGTGAGCGTCTCGATCATCCGGATTTGCAGGCCATCCTGTTGCGCCAGACATTTGATGAAATGCTGCGCGACTGGCCGGAATGGGGCTCTGTCCTGAGGGTCGATATACAGGCCGTATATGACCGCGATCCCGCCTGCACGCGCTTCATGGAGCCGGTGCTCTATTTCAAGGGCTTCCACGCAATCCAGACCCATCGTTTGGCTCATTGGCTCTGGAACCGGGGGCGCTACGACTTCGCGCTCTACCTGCAGAGCCGCTCGTCCAGCGTCTTCCAGACGGATATCAATCCGGCCGCGCGCATCGGCAAGGGCATTTTCCTGGACCATGCCACGGGTCTTGTCGTCGGTGAAACGGCACGGATCGGTGACAATGTATCGATCCTTCACGGGGTCACCCTTGGCGGCACCGGCAAGGAGGGCAGCGACCGTCACCCGAAGATCGGCGATGGTGTGATGATCGGCGCCGGCTCCAAGGTGCTCGGCAATATTGAGGTCGGCTGCTGCTCGCGCATCGCCGCCGGTTCAGTTGTGTTGAAGCCCGTGCCGAGCGGCTCGACCGTTGCCGGCGTTCCGGCGCGCGTGGTCGGCGAGGCGGGTTGCGCCGAGCCGTCACGTTCGATGGATCAGATGCTCACTGCCGACGACTGAGAAAGCGAGACTGGGTGATCGTGGAGCCGGTTGGGGCTTGCGCTGCAAGAACGTTCGCCCGCATTCGACCATCGGGATTGGCCGAAAGACGGCAAGATTGTTCTTGGCGTCTTTACATTGTCCGAGTGCCCATGCGACAAGCGGCCCGAATTTGAATCGCCGATGGAGAATTGCTGTGAAGCCTGATGAGATCAAGAAACTCGACGCCTATTTCAAGCGCATGTTCAATCCGTCCATGGTCGTGAAGGCGCGTCCGCGCAAGGACGACTCCGCGGAAGTCTATCTGGGCGACGAATTTCTGGGCGTGGTGTTCCGTGATGATGAGGACGGCGACCTCTCCTACAACTTTTCCATGGCGATCCTGGACGTGGATCTCTAATCTGCTGGTTGTGCGGTAGCTGATATATATTCATTCTTTCAGTGCGGGACGGTCGGCCAGGTTATGGCCGGCTTTATTTATATCGTGAAATACAACTATAACGCGATTGTGCGATGCGCAAATCAATTGACAAAAATTGTGCGCATGCTATGTAAACTCGCATCGAAATCGAACTGAAGGAGCGCCGGCATGATCAATTTCGAGGAAGCAAACCAGAAGGGCAAGGAAGCCATGGACGCCGTGCTGAAGAACTATTCGGAGATCGCAAAGGGCTACCAGGCGATCGCCACCGAAGCTACCGAGTTTTCCAAGAAGTCGTTTCAGGATGCTGCCGCCTTCATGGAGAGCCTCGCAGGCGCAAAGAGCATCGAAAAGGCGCTCGAATTGCAGTCGGGCTTCATGAAGTCTTCCTATGAGGGCTTCGTATCGGAAGCGACCAAGATGACCGAAATGTATGCCGACCTCGCCAAGACCGTGTACAAGCCCTACGAGGCTCCGATGGCCAAAGGCGCCAAACCGACCAGCGCGCCGGTCTCTTCCGCTGCCTGAACCGGGCTTGCGGCATCTGATTCAGTCTGGCAGTATTCTCGAGACCGGTCGTATTCCATACGGCCGGTTTTGCGATTCCGTGATCGTGATATAGACTGTCCCCTCTTTTGTAGCTCCTTCCGGCGCCGATGCTGCAATTCTGTTTGCACTCGTCGACGGGGGGCTTAAAATCACCAAAATAAGAACTACCTTACTGTGCTGAGTGTTCGTCCGGTGCCAAGTGTCATCGGCAAATCGGCCGGACAACTGGAGAATGAACTGAAATGATCGCCAAGCCGGTCTTCATGCAGCAGCAGCGTGACGGGGGAAATGCCAATCGGGGCACCTCGGTGATCACGCGCACAAAGCCGAAGACGAGGCAGCCCAACCTCTACCGGGTACTGTTGCTCAACGATGACTATACGCCCATGGAATTCGTGATCCACATTCTGGAGCGTTTCTTCCAGAAAGACAGGGAGGCCGCCACCCGGATCATGTTGCATGTGCACAATCATGGGGTCGGGGAGTGCGGTGTCTTCACCTATGAAGTCGCCGAAACCAAGGTAAGCCAAGTTATGGATTTCGCCCGGCAGCATGAGCACCCGCTGCAATGTGTGATGGAAAAGAAGTGAGGATCTGACGTGCCAACATTTTCTCCAAGCCTCGAGAAGGCGCTGCATCAGGCACTGACTTACGCTAACGAGCGGCATCACGAATATGCGACGCTCGAGCATCTGCTGCTCGCCCTCATCGACGATGCCGACGCGGCGGCGGTCATGGGCGCCTGCAATGTCAATCTCGACGTGCTGCGCAAGACGGTCACCGACTATGTCGACAACGACCTTGCCAATCTCGTGACTGGCTATGACGAGGATTCCAAGCCCACTTCGGGATTCCAGCGCGTGATCCAGCGCGCGGTCATCCATGTCCAGTCGTCGGGCCGCGAGGAGGTGACCGGCGCCAATGTGCTCGTCGCAATCTTTGCCGAACGTGAAAGTCATGCCGCCTTTTTCCTGCAGGAACAGGAAATGACCCGCTATGATGCGGTGAACTACATCTCTCATGGTATCGGCAAGCGACCCGGCGCCTCCCAGGTGCGCAGCCCCCGCGGCGCCGAGGAAGGCGACGGCGAGGCAAAGCAGGCCCGAGAGCAGGAGGAAGGCCCCGGCAAGACTAAGCAGGAAGCACTCAAGGCCTATTGCGTCAACCTCAACGAGAAGGCGAAGAGCGGCCGTATCGATCCCCTGATCGGCCGCGATAGCGAGGTCAACCGCACGATCCAGGTCCTCTGCCGACGTTCCAAGAACAATCCGCTCTATGTTGGCGATCCCGGCGTCGGCAAGACCGCAATTGCCGAAGGCCTGGCCAAGCGCATCGTCGAAGGCAAGGTGCCGGACGCGTTGAAGGACGCCACCATCTTCTCGCTCGACATGGGCACGCTGCTAGCGGGAACCCGTTATCGTGGAGATTTCGAGGAGCGCCTGAAACAGGTCGTCAAGGAACTCGAGGACTATCCGGGGGCAGTGCTCTTCATCGACGAGATCCACACGGTGATAGGCGCCGGGGCCACTTCGGGCGGCGCAATGGATGCGTCGAACCTGTTGAAACCGGCGCTGTCTTCCGGCGCGATCCGCTGCATCGGCTCGACCACCTACAAGGAGTACCGTCAATTCTTCGAAAAGGACCGGGCGCTCGTTCGCCGTTTCCAGAAGATCGATGTCAACGAGCCGTCGATCGAGGATGCGATCGAGATCATGAAGGGTCTGAAGCCCTATTTCGAGGATTACCACAAACTTCGCTATACCAACGAGGCGATCAAGTCGGCGGTAGAACTGTCGGCGCGCTATATCTCCGACCGCAAGCTTCCGGACAAGGCCATTGACGTAATCGACGAGACCGGCGCCGCGCAGATGCTGCTTCCGGCTTCCAAGCGCCGAAAGCTGATTACCGAGCGTGAGATCGAGGCAACTATCGCAACCATGGCCCGGATCCCGGCCAAGACCGTTTCCAAGGACGACGAGATGGTGCTGGCCAATCTCGAAAAGGAACTGCGTTCGGTGGTCTACGGCCAGGACAAGGCCATCGAAGCATTGTCGACCGCAATCAAGCTTGCCCGTGCGGGCCTGCGCGAGCCCAATAAGCCGATCGGTTGCTACGTCTTTTCCGGTCCGACTGGCGTCGGCAAGACCGAGGTCGCCAAGCAGCTTGCCGCCTCGCTCGGGGTTGAACTCCTGCGCTTCGACATGTCGGAATACATGGAACGCCATACCGTCTCCAGACTGCTCGGCGCACCTCCCGGCTATGTCGGCTTCGACCAGGGCGGTCTGCTGACCGACGGCGTCGACCAGCATCCGCACAGCGTCGTGCTGCTGGACGAGATCGAGAAAGCCCATCCGGACATCTACAACATCCTGCTGCAGGTGATGGACCACGGCTCGCTGACGGATCACAACGGCAAGAAGATCGACTTCCGCAACGTCATCCTGATCATGACCACCAATGCCGGTGCGAGCGAGGGGGCGAAGGCGGCAATCGGCTTCGGCTCGTCGAAGCGGTCGGGAGAGGAAGAGGAGGCACTCAATCGTCTCTTCACTCCGGAATTCCGCAACCGCCTCGATGCGACGATCCAATTCGCGCCGCTGCCGACCGAGGTCATCCATCAGGTCGTGCAGAAGTTCGTCATGCAGCTTGAGGCACAGCTGTCGGAACGCAATGTCACCTTCGATCTTTCGCAGGAGGCCGTCGCATGGCTGGCCACGCGTGGTTACGACGAGAAGATGGGCGCCCGCCCGCTGGCGCGCGTCATTCAGGAGCATATCAAGAAGCCGCTGGCCAATGAGATCCTGTTTGGCAAGTTGAAGAAGGGTGGCGTGGTGAAGGTTGGCGTCAAGAAGGATGAGAGCGGCGCGGAGGTGCTTGATCTCGAGGCGCTCTCCGATACAGCCCCGGTCAAGCCGAAGCCCGAGACCGAGCTTCTTGCGGAGGAGGGGGCCGCGAAAAGCCCGCGGAAGACAAAGGCGAGGGCCAAGTCTGCCGCCGAGACCAAGGTCGCCGCCGAACCGGTGAAGGAGGATGCGCCTGCTCGCAAGCGCGGTTCCGTTCCCAAGGTGCCGAAGAAGAAATAGGCCTGAAAAGGCCGCGTTGGAACGGTGCCGGGTAATGCCCGGCACCTCCATTCCTTTCCTTCCTATTGTCCTCTTTTCCGGAATTTCCGATGCTTCGAGAGAACGAAGAGCTGGGGCCGTCCCGCTGGTTTCTTCGCGGCGCGCGCGGCATCTTCTCTCTGCCGGCCCTGATTCTCATGACGTCCTTCGTCGGCTTTGCCGCCTTTGCGCTGGAGGCGGGGATTTCCCGCGGCGAGGCGATGTTCATGACCGTGATGGTCTGGGCGCTGCCGGCCAAGATGATCCTGACCGGCATGCTTGCGAGCGGCGCCCATGTCGCAGCCATCGCTCTCGCCGTTTCGCTTTCGTCCATACGGATGATGCCGATGGTCGCGTCGCTCGTGCCGGAGATAAGATCTGCACGCACTCCGGTGTGGTTGCTGCTGTTTCTGTCTCATTTCATCGCTATCACAGCCTGGGTTTTCACCACCCAGAACATCGGCAAGGTGCCGCGTCAGCACCGCACCGCCTATTTCGCCGGCTTCGGCATGACGCTGACCCTGACCAATACGGCGCTGGTCGGTGTCTGCTACGGCCTGGTCGAGACATTTCCCCCGCTGGTAGCCGGCGTACTCTTCTTCCTGACGCCGATCTATTTTTTCGCCTCGATCTGGGCGACGTCGCGTCAGCCGGTGCTTCGTCTGGCTTTTGTAATCGGTGTGGTGACTGGGCCGCTGCTCGCCCTGATCGTCCCCGGTTTCGACGTGCTGATCGCGGGTATCGGCGGGGGGACGCTGGCCTATCTCATCGACCGCTTCTTCGTTTCCCGGCGCGGTCAAACGGGTCAACATGGGGCGGCAAGCTGATGGCGGGCGAATACTGGGTCTACGGGGTCATTTTGGTCGCGGGCTGGCTCGCGACCGATATCTGGCGCTGGCTGGGCGTACTCGCAGGCAACCGGCTCGACGAGAACTCCGAGGCGCTGAAATGGGTGAGGGCGGTTGCGACCGCGCTGGTCATGGCCGTAACGGCGAAACTGATCGTGTTCCCGACCGGAAGTCTTGAAGCGTCGCCGCTATGGCTGCGCCTCTGCGCTGCCGGCATCGGCTTCATCGTGTTCCTCGTTTCGGGGCAGAAGGTGATCGTCGCCGTGGCGACTTCACTGATCCTCCTGGCCTCGGGCTTGTATTTTCTCGATCCCTAGAGTGCCGCCTTGATCTTCTCGGCGTTGGCCTTGAGCACTTCGATGTCTTCCATCTTACCGGAATGCGGCTTGAGCGGCGCGCCCTCGTGGCGCGGTATGATGTGAAAATGCAGATGAAAGATGGTCTGCCCGGCAGCTAGCTCGTTGAACTGGGCGACGGAGACACCGTCAGCATCGAAGGCTTCCTTGGCGGCGATGGCCAGTTTCTGCACGATGGGGATCGTTCTCGCGAGCACCTGCGGATCGGCATCGAGAATATTGCGCGAAGCGGCCTTCGGAATCACCAGCAGGTGGCCGGTCGCCTGGGGCATGACGTCCATGAAGGCGAGCGTATCGTTGTCCTCGTAAACTTTCACAGAAGGGATATCGCCTTTCAGGATCTTGGCGAAGATGTTGCTCGGATCGTAAGCGTGGCTGGTCATCGGTGGTCTCCTGATTTTCGCCCGTACTTAATGCCATGCGCGGGTGGTGATCAAGCGCATGCTAGTCGTCGTCGCGCTGCTGCCTCTCGCCCTTGCGGAATGGCGTATGTTCGCTCAGATACTCGCCAGTACGCTCGATCTCGCGCCGTTCGTGTTCGAGATAATCGGAGACAGCGCGGCGCAGTCCCGGGTGGGAGATGAAATGTGCCGAATGGGTCGTGACCGGCTGATAGCCGCGCGCCAGCTTGTGCTCGCCCTGTGCCCCCGCCTCGACTCGCTTCAATCCTCTGGACAGTGCGAAATCGATCGCCTGGTGATAGCAGACTTCGAAATGCAGGAAGGGATGATCTTCGATGCAGCCCCAATGGCGGCCGAAGAGCGCGTCCGAGCCGATGAAGTTGATGGCGCCGGCGACATAGCGCCCGTCACGCTTTGCCATCACCAGCAGAATGTCCTCCGCCATGCGCTCGCCGATCAGCGAGTAGAATTCCCGGGTCAGATAGGGACGGCCCCATTTGCGGCTGCCGGTATCCATGTAGAATGCGAAAAATTGATCCCAAATACCTTCGGTCAGGTCGGCTCCGGTCAGCCACTCGATCGAGATGCCGTTTTCGAGCGCCGCACGACGCTCTTTCTTCAACGCCTTGCGCTTGCGCGACGCCAGCGTCTCCAGAAATTCGTCGTGGCTGGCATAGCCGGCGTTGAGGAAGTGGAATTGCTGGTCGGTACGATGCAGAAAGCCATTGGCCTCGAAAGCCGCAAGCTCCTCTTCCTCCAGGAATGTCACGTGCGCCGATGAGACGCCGAGCTCGCCGGTTACCTGACGAAGCCCGGCGGCGAGCAGGTCCCGCGTTCGCTGCGTGTCGCTGCCCCCGGCGACCATCAGCCTCGGACCGGTTGCGGGCGTAAATGGAATGGCCGCCTGCAGTTTCGGGTAGTAGTGCCCGCCGGCGCGCTCGTAGGCATCGGCCCAGCCATGGTCGAAGACATATTCGCCACGGCTGTGGCTCTTCAGGTAGCAGGGAATGGCGCCGATCAGCTGCCCGGCGGCATCCTCCATCAGCAGGTGATGGCCGAGCCAGCCGGTCTCGGCGGTTGCCGATCCCGACTCCTCAAGCGCGGAGAGATAAGCATGGGAATTGAAGGGATTGTAGCCTTCGTTTCCGTTGCGCCGGGCAGCGCCTCCAAGCTCCGCCCAGCGCGCCGGGGCGATAGCGGCAAAGGACCGTTCGATCCGGATGGTGACCGCTCCTGTCATGCGTCTCCAATCACGCGTTGGCGACCTCGCGGGGATCGAAGCCCTCGAAGGTCATCTGGTCCGCATGAGTATAGGTATGCGCGCGCATGGTTTCATCCCTGACCGTCCAGGTAATGATCGGAATGCCCCGTTCCTTGAGCCCCGAGATGAAGCTGTTCGGCAAGTGGACGACGCAATAAGAGATGAAGTCAAGGCCGAGTTGCATCGCCTCTTCATGGGCGAAGAAGGTCTCGGGCTTTGCGCCTTCGGCCGTGAGCCCCACGGGATAGGGGCAGCCCGCTTTCTTCAGGTCCCTCAGCAGGTGATGATCGAAACTCATCAGCGCTACCGGCCCCTCGTAGTCGGCAAGGATTTCCAGAACAGTCTCGGCAAAGCCTTCATCGTCGCCCTCGCGCCCCTTGAGTTCTATGACGAGTGGCACGCGGCCCTTCACCAGCGCCAGCAATTGCCTGAGGGTTGGAATGCGGTCGCCTGTGCCACCGATCGTCAGAAGGCCGAGTTCGCCGGACGTGCGTGCCCGCACGTCGCCCTTGATCCCGCAAAGCCGTTCGAGGTCGTGATCGTGGAAAACGACGGGAACGCTGTCGGCGACGAACTGCAGGTCGCACTCGATCGCAAAACCTGCCTCGATGGCCCGGGAGAAGGCGGACAGCGTGTTTTCCCAGACTGCCTTGTTCATGTCGTGGAAGCCGCGATGGGCGATCGGTTGAGCCGTGAGCCAGGACAGGTCGGTCATCGGGCGATTTCCAGGATGGCGTCGATTTCAACGGCCGCGTTCAAGGGAAGGGAAGCCATGCCGACGGCGGCGCGGGCATGCTTGCCCGCCTCGCCAAGCACGCCTGCAATCAGGTTTGACGCGCCGTTGATGACGAGGTGCTGTTCAGTGAAGCCGGGCGCCGAGGCGACGAAGCCGTTGAGCTTGATCACCCGCACGATCCGTCCGAGGTCGCCGTTGAGCGCCGATTTCGCCTGTGCGAGGATGTTGATTGCGCAGAGTTCGGCGGCGTGCTGGGCGCTGGCGAGATCGACGTCCGCCCCGACAATTCCGGTCACCGCCACCTTGCCGTTTTCCATCGGAAGCTGGCCGGACAGATAGAGCAGATTGCCGCTGATGACATAAGCGACATAGTTTGCGGCTGGCGCCGCCGCCTGCGGAAGATGGATGCCCATGGCTTCCAGGCGATTATCAATGGTATCGGTCATTCTAGTTTCCCGGATTTGTTGTAAAGTGGAAAAAGAATCTGGCATTTGGGAAGGCGTGCCTCGCTTTCGCCGAGAGTGTTCTTATAACATCGCGGGCCAGTCCAACAGGAGGTAATGAATGTTTCGCTCGAGGTTTGCGGTTGCCATTGTCGCCAGCGCCGGCGCGACCGGCCTGATGGCGAGCAGCGCCGATGCGGCGGCCACCGGAGGGCTGATGCCGCACCGGGCCGTTTATGACATCGAGCTGAAAGAGGCATCGGAACGCGCCGGTATCGAGGGGATGCGCGGCCGGATGGTCTATGAATTCGCGGGCTCCGAATGCGCCGGCTACACCACCAGTTTCCGGTTCGTGACGCGCGTCGATACCGGCGAGCAGGTCCGCGTCACCGACCAGCAGAGCCTCACTTTTGAGGACCTTGCAGCGGGCAAGTTCCGATTCGCGACCAAATCCTTTACCGATGACCAGCTCGACAAGGATGTGAGCGGGGCGGCGGCCGAAGAGAACGGCAAGGTGAAGATCACACTGGACGGTCCTTCCGGGCGCGCGGTCGAGCTGGCCGACAGCCGATTTCCCGCCGAGCACATGCTGGAAGTCATCGAGAAAGCCCGAAAAGGTCCGACCTTCTTCGAATCGCGGATATTCGACGGGTCCGAGGATGGGGACCGGAGCTATCTGACGACGACGATCGTCGGCCGTCCGTCCATGCCCGACAGGAATGACCCCGACGCGCTGAAAGCGGGCGGCATGGCAGGTACCGCCTATTGGCCGGTGTCGATCGCCTACTATGACGAGAAGTCCGTAGGCGATGTGTTGCCCGTGTATACCCAGTCGTTCAAGCTCTATGAGAACGGGGTGAGCCGTGACTTGACGCTCGATTATGGCGACTTTGTTTTGAGCGGACACCTGACCGAGCTGCAAATGCTGGACGCCGGCGACTGCAAGTAACCGCGAACGCCGGGCCCGTTCCGCAAATGCAGACAAAACACCTTGATTTCCTGCCCAAGTCACTATATGGGCAGCTTCATTCCACACGCGAAGCTTGGGATTGACCGGGAGAAATCCGGTCGGTTCCGCCGGTGGCGTCCGGTCCGGACGCTGTTTGCTTCGCGGGGGTTAAACCGGAAACAGGAGAATAAAGGCATGTCTCTGCCAGACTTCAGCATGCGTCAGCTTTTGGAAGCGGGCGTTCACTTCGGCCACCAGACGCACCGTTGGAACCCGAAGATGAAGCCGTACATCTTCGGCGATCGCAGCAATATTCACATCATCGACCTTGCCCAGACCGTGCCTATGCTGTCGCGCGCCCTTCAGGTCGTGTCGGACACCGTCGCTCGTGGCGGCCGCGTTCTCTTTGTCGGCACCAAGCGTCAGGCATCGGAACTGATCGCCGACAGCGCCAAGCGTTCGGCCCAGTACTACGTCAACTCTCGTTGGCTCGGCGGCATGATGACCAACTGGAAGACGATCTCGAACTCGATCGCTCGCCTGCGCAAGCTCGATGAGATCCTGAGTGCGGAAGCTTCCGGCTTCACGAAGAAGGAGCGCCTGAATCTCGAGCGCGAACGCGAGAAGCTTGAAAAGGCCCTCGGCGGTATCCGCGACATGGGCGGTACCCCGGACCTGATGTTCATCATCGACACCAACAAGGAGAAGATCGCGATCGACGAAGCCAAGCGTCTTGGCATTCCGGTCGTTGCGATCATCGACTCGAACTGCGATCCGGACCTGATCGACTACCCGATTCCGGGCAACGACGACGCCTCGCGCGCCATCGCTCTTTACTGCGACCTGATCGCGCGCGCTGCCATTGACGGCATTGCCCGCCAGCAGGGTTCGGCTGGCCGCGATATCGGCGCTTCGGCAGAGGTTCCGGTCGAACCGGCTCTCGAAGAAGAAGCCGGCGCCTGATTCAAGTCGAGCGGCGGAGCCTTCGTGGGTACCGCCGCCTTTTCCCCGAAACGGGATGGGGCCGCCTGTCAGCGTTGCTGTTGGCGGCCCGATACTTTGCGGCGACAGGCCGTTTCGACGGCCCCCCGCGGCAAAGCCTACAGTTTATTTCCGTGATGGCCGTGCTTCATCACGTTGTCATATTTCCGGGTACATTTCGTGCCCCAAACAGGGCCCTGCCGGCAATCTTCAAGGCAGGTGCACCGCTTGAACCGACAAGAGGCAAACAATGACCGAGATCACTGCTGCATTGGTGAAGGAACTGCGCGAAAAGACCGGCGCAGGCATGATGGATTGCAAGAAGGCTTTGGCTGAAACCGGCGGCGAAATGGAAGCCGCGATCGACTGGCTGCGCGCCAAGGGTATCGCCAAGGCCGACAAGAAGTCCGGTCGCACCGCTGCCGAAGGCCTGATCGGCATTGCCAGCGCCGGCCACAAGGCCGTCGTTGTTGAAGTCAACTCCGAAACCGACTTCGTTGCCCGTAACGACGCCTTCCAGGACATCGTTCGCGGCGTTGCCAGCGTTGCGCTGGCCACCGACGGTACCGTTGCGGCGATTTCGGAAGCGACCTACCCGGCCACCGGCAAGACCGTTGCCGACACCATCAAGGATGCGATCGCCACGATCGGCGAGAACATGGCCCTGCGCCGTTCCGCCCTGCTGGAGGTCGAGCATGGTGTTGTCGCGACCTACGTCCACAACGCTGCCGGCGACGGCATCGGCAAGCTTGGGGTATTGGTTGCTTTGAAGTCTGTCGGCGACAAGGAAGTGCTGACCTCGATCGGCAAGCAGGTCGCCATGCACATCGCTGCGACCAATCCGCTCGCCATCCGCGCTGAGGAAGTGGACGCAGCGGTTGCCGAGCGCGAACGCAACGTCTTCATCGAGCAGTCGCGCGCTTCGGGCAAGCCGGACAACATCATCGAAAAGATGGTCGAAGGCCGCATGCGCAAGTTCTTCGAGGAAGTGGCTCTGCTGTCGCAGGCATTCGTCATGAACCCCGAAATCACGGTCGGCCAGGCCATCAAGGACGCTGAAAAGCTCGCTGGCGCCTCGATCGAAGTGACCGGCATGGCCCGGCTGCTGCTCGGCGAAGGTATTGAGAAGGAAGAGAGCGACTTCGCTGCTGAAGTCGCGGCCGTCGCCAAGGGCTGATAGGTCTCTGGTCCTCGGACCAACTTAGGGAAAAAATCGGGCATCGCGTGACAACGCGATGCCCTTCGTGTATCCGGCATCTAATTCATTCAAGGAGCCATCATGTCTTCTGAGACACTCTACAAACGCGTTCTTCTGAAAGCCTCCGGTGAAGCCCTTATGGGCAGCCAGGGCTTCGGTATCGATGTCGCGGTCGCCGACCGCATTGCATCCGATATCGCCGAGGCGCGGGCGATGGGCGTCGAGGTCGGCGTGGTCGTTGGCGGCGGAAACATTTTCCGCGGCGTCGCGGTTGCCTCCAAGGGCGGCGACCGGGTCACGGGTGACCACATGGGCATGCTCGGAACGGTGATCAACGCATTGGCGCTGGCGACCTCCCTGCGTAAGCTGAACATCGACACCGTGGTACTTTCGGCAATCGCCATGCCGGAGATCTGCGAGAGCTTCTCGCAGCGGGCGGCCCTCCACCACCTGTCCCAGGGGCGCGTGGTGATTTTTGCCGGCGGCACGGGCAATCCGTTCTTTACCACCGATTCGGCGGCAGCCCTGCGCGCGGCCGAAATCGGCGCCGAGGCGATCTTCAAGGGCACCCAGGTCGATGGGATCTACTCCGCCGACCCGAAGAAGGAACCGTCGGCCACCCGTTTCGATCGACTGACCCACAGCGAAATGCTCGAAAAAGGTCTCGCGGTCATGGACGTGGCGGCGGTTGCGCTCGCGCGCGAGAATTCCATACCGATCATCGTCTTCTCGATCCACGAGAAGGGCGGATTCGGTGAAATCTTGACCGGCGGTGGTCACATGACCATCGTCAGCGACAATTGATGAAAGGCTCAGAGGCGGTATGTCCGCCAGCCGGGAATACGGGAGAACAATCATGAGTGAAGGTATCGATCTCAACGATATCAAGCGCCGCATGGACGGTGCCATTGCAGCGTTCAAGAATGATATTGCGTCGCTTCGGACCGGTCGCGCGTCCGCCAATATTCTCGATCCGGTGACGGTTGAGGCCTATGGTTCGCGGATGCCGCTCAATCAGGTTGCCAATATCACGGTCCCTGAGCCTCGCATGCTCTCGGTCTCGGTCTGGGACAAGTCGATGGTCAACGCGGTCGATCGTGCGATCCGCGAGTCCAATCTTGGTCTCAATCCGATCCTTGATGGCCAGAACCTGCGCATTCCTCTGCCGGAACTGAACGAGGAGCGCCGCCGCTCGCTGGTCAAGGTTGCCCATGACTATGCGGAAAAAAGCAAGGTAGCGATCCGCAATGTGCGCCGTGACGGCATGGACGGCCTTAAAAAGGCCGAGAAGGACGGCGTTATCGGCCAAGATGAAAGCCGTGCCCAATCCGAGAGAGTGCAAAAGATGACCGACGAAGCGATTTCTGAGGTCGACCGCTTGCTCGCGGAAAAGGAAAAGGAAATCATGCACGTCTAGGAGGCGTGCTGCCTTTCGATATCCACCAATAGTCTGAACCGGATCGAATATGTCCACAGTTGAAAACCGCGCCGCGCCGCAGCATGTTGCGATCATCATGGATGGCAACGGACGTTGGGCGAATGCGCGCGGTCTTCCCCGCGCCGTCGGGCATCGCAAGGGCGTCGAGGCGGTCAGGGAGACTGTTCAGGCGGCCGCCGAAGCCGGCATCAAATATCTGACACTGTTTGCGTTCTCCTCCGAGAACTGGCGGCGCCCGCAGGCCGAGGTCAATGACCTGTTCGGATTGCTGAAAACGTTTGTCCAGCGTGACCTTGCCGAATTGCACCGCAAGGGCGTGCGCATCCGGGTGATCGGCGACCGTGTGCACCTGCGGGAAGATATAAGGCTCCTGCTCGTGGAGGCCGAGGAAACGACGCGCAACAACGACGTTCTGACTCTGGTCATCGCCTTCAATTACGGTTCGCGCGACGAAATTGCGCGTGCTTGCGCACGCCTTGCTGCGGATGTAGAGGCCGGGCGGCTCAAGGCCTCCGATATCGACGCCGAGATGGTCAACAATCGGCTCGATACCGCCGGCATACCTGATCCGGACCTCATCATCCGCACGAGCGGGGAGGAACGTCTTTCCAACTTTCTGCTGTGGCAGGCCGCCTATTCCGAACTGATGTTCGTCCCGGAATTCTGGCCTGATTTTAGCCGCGACGTCTTCTTCGCCACATTGGAGCGATATGCGGCCCGCGAACGCCGGTTCGGCGCGCTGTCGGGCAAGCCGGTCGCTCTAAGGTCGTAGTATCGCCAATGTCCCGGGAATTGCAGCTTCGCATTTACTCCGCCGTCGTCCTGGTTTTCATCGTGCTGGCGGCGACCTGGATTGGAGGATTCGCGTTTCGAACCGTCGCGGCTGTCATTGGCGTGCTGATCTACTATGAGTGGTCGACGATGACCCGGCTTGCCGAGAAGAGCGTGCGTGGCAATGCCTGGGGGTGGCTGTCGATTGCCGCCGTCAGCGCGATGCTTCTTTTCAACGACGGCGACATGACTATTCCGCTCTTTGGCGGGCTGGTGGTGACGGCGAGCCTGCCGGCGCTCCTGAAAAATTGGAGTTGGTGGCAGCCCGCCGGAATTTTTTACGCCGGCCTGAGCGCCATCTCGCTTTCGGTTATCCGCGGCGAGGATTCGCTCGGATTCGCGGCCATGCTGTTCGTGTTCGCCGTTGTATGGGGCACGGACATTCTGGCCTATTTCGTCGGTCGGGCGGTCGGCGGGCCGAAACTCGCACCGCGGATTTCGCCCGGCAAAACCTGGTCGGGCGCGCTCGGAGGAACTGTGGCCGGTGTCACGGGCGGCGTGGCGGTTGCGCTTTGTTACTTCCAGTCCATCGCGTGGTGGATTCCCGCAATCGCCTTCATCTTGTCGGTGTCCAGCCAGATTGGCGACCTTTTCGAGTCCTTCATCAAGCGCCGCTTTGGCGTGAAGGATTCCGGCAAGCTGATTCCCGGTCACGGTGGCGTCATGGATCGGGTGGACGGACTTGTTTTCGCCTGCTTTGCGGCCTTCTTTCTTGCTGTAGGCTTTTCCGCCGTCACCGGCGCGGAAATTGCATCGCTTGGTGGTTTCTTGTTCGGTCTTTGAACCGCGCATTTAATGAACGGAACAGACAATGGATCAATTGACGACAGTTTTCGGATTTCTGGTAGGATATATCCTGCCCTATGTGGTGATCCTGTCGCTATTGGTCTTCGTTCACGAGCTTGGACATTATCTCGCCGCGCGCTGGTCCGGCATTCGCATCCTCGCCTTTTCCGTAGGATTTGGCCCCGAGCTTGTCGGTTACACCGACAGCCATGGCACACGCTGGAAGATTTCAGCCATTCCGCTTGGCGGATATGTCCGTTTCTATGGCGATGCCGATGCGTCGAGCAAGCCTGATGACAGTGAACTTTCTGACCTCAGCCCGGCCGAGCGTGCGCAGACGCTTGCGGGCGCCAAGCTCTGGAAAAGAGCGTTGACCGTCGCAGCCGGACCGATTGCCAACTTCCTGCTGGCTATTGTCATATTCGCCGTGATCTTCGGGACTTATGGCAAGCCGGTCGCTGATCCAGTCGTTGCCGAAGTGAAGGCGGAAAGCGCCGCCGCGGAGGCGGGCGTGATGCCGGGCGATCTCCTCGTGGGGCTCGACGGAGTGCGTGTCGAAACCTTCGATGATATTGTCCGCTACATCAGCATGCGGCCGGAAGTGCCGGTTGTCGTGACCGTGAAGCGCGGCGGCGGCGAGCTCGACTTGCGGATGGTGCCACGCCGTGTTGAGACGACCGATCGCTTCGGCAACAAGATGGAAGTCGGTCAGATCGGCATCGTCACCAATCAGGAAAGCGGCAATTTCCGTATCGAGCCATTGACGCCGGTCCAGGCGGTCGGGGAGGGCGTGCGCCAGACATGGCATATCGTTACCGGAACGGTCGACTATATCGCGAACATGATTTCGGGACGTATGAACGCCGATCAGCTTGGTGGCCCGGTTCGGGTCGTGCAGGCCTCGGGTCAGATGGCAAGCCTCGGCATCCTCGCGCTTTTCAATCTTGCGGCGGTGCTGTCGGTTTCTCTTGGGCTCCTGAACCTGATGCCGGTTCCGGTGCTTGACGGCGGCCATCTGGTGCTCTACGCGCTTGAGGCATTGCGCGGCAAACCGGTCAGTGCCGCTGCACAGGAAATCGCCTTCCGTATCGGCTTGGCGATGATCCTTTCGCTGATGGTGTTCGCCACCTGGAACGATATCAGCAGGTTGATTGGCTGACGTCGCCTTGCCAAGGGCGATACGATTTGTTTACGATGTTTCAAACTCATAGTGGCGATTGGGCCACGGATACAAATGAAGTAAATAGAAATTAACGTCCACACTTGCTTGTAGGGTAAAACCCGTTAAAACCACTCACGGGCCGGAGTCGGGGATTGTGGCTGCGGGATAATGCTAAGAAGGTTGAAAATACACATGAAGGCTGGTTCAAGATTTTTGAACGCAGTATCGGCGGTCGCTCTGTCTGCTGGTGTTGTTTCTTCGGGCGCAGGAGTTGCCTTTCTCGCATCGGCGGTTGCTGCAGAGGCGGCCGTCATTCAGCGCATTGATGTCCGTGGGGCCCAGCGGGTCGGTGTTGACGCTGTGCGGTCCAACATCACCATCAAGCCCGGCACGAGCTTTTCAAATGCTGATATTGATGAATCTGTGAAGCGCCTTTATGCGACCGGGTTTTTCTCCGATGTTCGCATTTCGGTCTCCGGCGGCACCCTGGTCGTGACCGTTTCCGAGAACCAGCTTGTCAATCAGGTGGTTTTCAACGGCAATCGCAAGGTCAAGGACGAGAAGCTGCAGGCGGTCGTTCAGACCCAGGCACTTGGTCCCTATAGCGAGAGCCTGATCTCCGCCGATATCGAGCGAATCAAGGAAGCCTATGCCGCCATCGGCCGCAGCGATGTCGAGGTGAGCACGCAGGTCGTGACTGTTGCCGAGGGTCGAGTGAACCTCGCTTTCGTGATTAATGAGGGTGAGCGCACCAAGATCTCGCAGATCAATTTCGTCGGCAATCAGGCCTATAGCGACGGCCGTCTTGCTTCCGTGATCCAGACGAAGCGATCCAACATGCTGTCCTTCCTGACCCGGAGGGATGTGTATAATGAGGACAAGCTGCGCGCTGACGAAGAAGCGCTGCGCCAGTTCTACTACAATCACGGCTACGCCGATTTCAGGATCATTTCGTCCGATGTGTCTCTGAATGAGGCAGGCAACGAATACACGATCACGATGACGGTCGATGAGGGTGAACGCTACAAGTTCGGCGACGTGTCGGTAGAATCGACGGTCGAAGGTGTTGACGCCAATGAACTGACACGCCTTCTCGAGACCCGTACAGGTGCGACCTACAGCGCCAAGGATATCCAGAAGTCCATGGAGGCGATTTCGCGTCGCGTGTCTTCGGAAGGCTATCCCTTTGCCCGCGTCGTTCCGCGCGGCGACCGTAATTTTGAAAACAACACCATCGGCGTAACCTATCTCGTCGATCAGGGTGAGCGTGCTTATGTCGAGCGCATCGAAATCCGCGGCAACACCCGGACGCGCGACTATGTCGTGCGCCGCGAGTTCGATATCAGTGAAGGCGACGCCTTCAACCAGGAAGCCATTTCCAGCGCCAAACGCCGGCTTGAGGCTCTCGGGTATTTCTCCTCCGTCAACATCTCGACCGCGCCCGGCAGTTCGCCTGATCGCGTCGTCGTTATTGTTGATGTCGCGGATCAGCCGACCGGCTCCTTCGGCATCGGCGCCGGTTATTCGGTAGGCGGCGACGGGTTTGTCGTCGAAGCTTCGATCGAGGAAAAGAACTTCCTTGGTCGCGGTCAGTTCATCCGGCTTGCCGTCGGTGGCGGTCTTGACAATGCACGTACCTACAACTTCTCGTTCACGGAGCCCTATTTCCTCGGCTACCGTCTGGCCGCCGGCTTCGATCTGTTCAAGAGCCAGACCAGCAGCAACGATCACTATGAATACAAGGAGCAGGGCGGCACGCTTCGCGTAACCGCGCCGATCACCGAAGATCTGGCAACGACCTTCAGGTATACCTACAAGGAGCTGGACTACAGCGCGAGCGCTGCGGACTATGCGCTCCTGTCGGCACCTTACAAGGATGCGGTGGACGGCAGCCCCTGGACGCAATCGGTCATCAGCAATTCGATTATCTACAATACTGTTGATGATCGTATCCTGCCTCGCGAAGGTATTTACGCTAACGTTACGCAGGAATATGCGGGCCTCGGTGGGGATTCCGACTTTTATAAGGTTTATGGCCGCTTCCGTTATTTCCACACGCTTTCGGACGAGATGGATATCGTCGGTTCGCTTGCAGCGAGCGGCGGTCACGTGGTCTCGACCGATGGATCGCTCAACGTATTTGATCAGTTCACCATCGGCGGAAAGGATCTGCGTGGCTTCGAGAGCAGCGGTATTGGCCCGCGGATGGCGAATGGCGATCCCCTTGGAGGTTCGACGTACTTCACGGCCTCCGCCGAAACCAGCTTCCCGATGCCTGGTTTCCCGCAGGACTTCAACCTTCGCGGTTCGCTCTTTGCTGATGCCGGTACGCTTTATGGCAATGAAGTCGGCAATAGCGCCGGGGCTCTCGGCACAGACATGACCTGGCGTGCATCCGTTGGCGCGGGCCTCATCTGGATTTCGCCTTTTGGTCCTCTGCGGTTCGACTATGCGGTTCCGGTCGTCAAGGAAGACTTTGACAAGGAACAGCGCTTCCGCTTCAGCATGGCGAACCAGTTCTGAGTTTGGCGGTCCCGAACTGCTGTAAGTAAAACGTTCTGGGGCTATTGCTTATGGAGCACGAGTACTTTTATCCGCCCCATGAAGGCATAGGCCTCGCATCGTTGGCTAGCCAGATTGGAGCGGAGGTCGAGGACAGCAATGTCGCCGACAGCGTCATTCGTTCTGTTTCGCCCGTCTATCGGGCGAATCAGGGCGATATCTGCTATATCCTGTCTCGGAAGAATCGTGAGGAACTGGAAACCTGTCAGGCTTCGGCAATTCTTTGCCACAAGTCGTTGAGGTACCTGATCCCCGATCATATCCCGGTGCTTTTGACATCGTCCCCGCATACCGCATTTGCCATGGCGGGTGCCTTGTTGCATCCCAAGGCCCTTCGTCCGCTGAGTGTGTCTGTTGGGCCAGAAGGCGTGTCCCCTGCAGCCTTTGTCGATCCCTCTGCCCGATTGGAGCCGGGCGTTGTGGTCGACCCGATGGCAGTGATCAGTGCCGGCGTGGAAATCGGTAGAGGTAGTCATATCGGTGCGGGAGCGGTGGTCGGTCAGGGCGTTCGGATAGGGCGGGACTGCTCGATCTCCGCTGGTGCGACGGTTCAGGCCGCGCTGATAGGAAACAACGTCATTATTCACAACGGCGCCCGGATTGGGCAGGACGGTTTCGGCTATGCGCCGGGTCCGCGCGGCATGCTGAAGATTGTCCAGATTGGTCGCGTGATCATCCAGGACAATGTCGAGATTGGGGCCAATACCACGATCGATCGTGGCACAATGGACGACACAGTCATTGGCGAGGGCACCAAGATCGATAATCTGGTCCAGATCGGCCACAACGTGCAGATCGGCCGCCACTGCGGCATCGTCAGCCAGGTCGGCATTGCAGGCAGCACGAAAATAGGCGATGGCGTGATGATCGGTGGCGCTTGTGGCATCAATGGACACGTAACGATCGGCGACGGAGCACAGATCGCCGCGATGAGCGGCGTTCTTTCGGATGTTCCGCCGGGTGAACGCTATGGCGGCGTTCCGGCACGCCCGATGAAGGATTATCTGCGCGACGTGGCTGCGGCCTTGAGCCAGTCGGAGAGCCGCGCAAAGGAAAAGGGGGGCAAGAATGGTTGAGGACGCAAGACCGGCAATGGGTTCAGCCGATATTCTTGAAATCATGAAGTTCCTGCCGCATCGCTATCCGTTTCTGCTGGTCGACAGGATCATCGAGATCGATGGCGACAATTCCGCGATCGGCATCAAGAACGTGACGGCGAACGAGCCGCATTTCACCGGCCATTTTCCCGAAGCCCCGATCATGCCCGGCGTGCTCCTCATTGAGGGCATGGCACAGACTGCCGGCGCCATTTGCGCCCGCAACCAGGGGGAGGGCGGAAATCTCGTCTATTTCATGACCATTGACAACGCGCGCTTCCGCAAGCCGGTAGTGCCCGGCGACCGCGTGGAGTATCATGTTGTAAAGCAGAAGCAGCGCGGCAATATCTGGAAATTCCACTGCGAAGCAAAGGTTGACGGCGCGCTGGTATCCGAAGCAGATATCGGGGCCATGATCATGCGCAAGGATCAGCAATGAGCACGATCGTCCCGAGCGCCCGGATTCATCCGCTATCGGTTGTCGAAGACGGCGCCGTTATCGGCGAGAATGTAAAGATCGGGCCTTTTTGCCATGTCGGCGGCAAGGTGACGCTCGGCGATGGTTGCGAATTGCTGTCACACGTTTCCGTCGGGGGGCTGACCACGGTCGGCAGGAATGCACGGATCTTTCCGTGTGCCGTGATCGGTGGCGAACCGCAAAGCATCCATCATGCCGGTGAGGACACGACGCTTGTGATCGGTGACAACTGCACGATCCGCGAGGGCGTCACCATGAATCCCGGTACGGTCGGCGGCGGCGGCGAAACCATCGTCGGCAATGACAATCTCTTTCTTGCCAATTCGCATGTCGCTCATGACTGCAAGCTCGGGAATAATATCATCCTGTCGAACAGCGTCATGCTGGCTGGTCACGTCATTGTTGAAGACCGCGCCATCCTGGGTGGCGGCTGTGCAGTCCACCAGTTCACGCGAATCGGCCGTCAGGCCTTCATCGGCGGCCTTTCGGCTGTCAGCTACGATGTCATCCCTTACGGCATGCTGAACGGCAATCCCGGCGTGCTAAGCGGCCTGAATGTCGTTGGCATGACCAGAGCGGGGATCGAGCGTTCGGTGATCCACCGCGTTCGCCGCGCATACAAGCAGATTTTCGAGGGCGAGGGCTCGGCGCGTGCCAATGCCGCTGCCATCCGCGACGAATATCTGGATTGTCCGCCGGTTATCGAGATCCTCGATTTCATCAGCGCCGAGAGCGACCGGGCCTTGTCTTCGCCTTTCCGCGGAAAGAGCTGACGGCGATGACGACCGACGCCGGTAGGCGGGACGGCCGGCTTGCCATCGTCGCCGGCAGCGGGTTGCTTCCGCACTTCGTCGCCGAGGCCGCGCGTGAGGCGGGAGAGAACCCCTTCATTCTTCGCCTGCGCAATGAATCCGATCAGACATGGAACGGTTTCGACAATGCCGTGATCGGCGTAGGCGACATGGCTGGCCTTTCCGCGTTGCTGAAGGCCAATGCCATTGACCGCGTGGTCTTGTCGGGCGGCGTCAAGCGGCGTCCGGGCTTTGGCGAAATCCGTGTCAATTTTCGCTCGTTGATAAAGCTGCCAATGGCGTTACGCACCCTTCTTGCGGGCGGTGACGACGCCGTTCTGAAGATGGCTATCACGCTGATCGAGTCGCAAGGCTGCCGTGTCATCGGCGCCCAAGAGATTGCGCCCGATCTCCTGGCCGAGGCCGGCCCGCTTGGAAAAATCGCTCCTTCGAACGAGGACATGCGCGATATCGCCCGCGCCGCCGAAGCCGCAGAGGCGCTCGGGCGTCTGGACGTCGGTCAGGGCGCGGTCAGTATTGGCGGCCGCATCGTCGCCCTTGAGGGCGTAGAGGGTACCGATGCCATGCTGCGCAGGGTAGAACGCCTGCGTAGAGAGGGGCGGATATCGAGTTCCCGAAAAGGCGTGCTTGTGAAGCTCTGCAAACCGCAGCAGGATGTTCGCGCCGATCTGCCTGCAATCGGGCGCTCGACGATCGAGAACGCAAAAAATGCCGGTCTCGCCGGCGTTGCCGTCGAAGCAGGTCGGGCTCTTGTCATCGAGCGTGCCGAGGTGCTTCGCGCGGCCGACGAGGCGGGCATCTTCGTCTGCGGTATCGACAGAGGCTTGCCGGGAGGGATGATGTGAGCGCGCGGGGCCTCAAGATCGCGGTTATTGCCGGCGAAGTGTCGGGCGATCTCCTCGGCGGTGATCTCGTAGCGGCGCTCAAGGCGCAATATTCCGGGCCGGTGGATCTTGTCGGTGTCGGTGGCGATGCCCTCCAGAGCGAAGGTCTAAACTCCCTCTTTGACTTTTCCGAACTCTCGGTGATGGGGCTCACGCAGGTGATCGCCCGGCTGCCGAGATTCATCGGGTTGATCTCATCGACCGCAAACGCGATCATCGCGGCAAAGCCTGACCTCCTGCTGATTGTCGACAGTCCTGATTTCACCCATCGCGTCGCGAAGAAGGTTCGCAAGGCTTTGCCCGATCTGCCTGTGATAGACTACGTTTGTCCGAGTGTCTGGGCCTGGAAGGAATACCGCGCCAAGGCGATGCTCGACTATGTCGACGCCGTACTGGCCGTTCTGCCATTTGAGCCGGACGTTATGCGCCGACTGGGCGGCCCCGCGACCCATTTCGTCGGCCATCGGCTCGCGACGAACGAAAAAGTGCTTCAGACGCGGGCCGCCCGGGCAGGCAAGCAACCCAAGGGGCCAGGCGAGACAAGGACCATTCTCCTTCTTCCCGGCTCACGCGGCGCGGAAGTGACGGCTCTTCTGCCTCTCTTCGGCGAGACCATGCGGGAATTCGAGGATCGAAACGGCCCCACCCGCTTTCTGCTGCCGACCGTACCGCGCCAGGAGGCGCGCGTCAGGCAGATCACGGCCGGTTGGCAACTGAAGCCGGAGATCCTGCTTGGCGAAGAGGCGAAATGGCAAGCTTTCACCGAAGCGGATGCCGCGATTGCCGCTTCGGGCACCGTCATTCTTGAACTGGCGCTGGCCACCGTCCCGGTCGTGTCCACTTACAAGACAGATTGGCTGATGACGCTGCTCAGCCATCGCATCAAGACCTGGACTGGCGCGCTTCCCAATTTGATCGCCGACTATCCGATCGTGCCGGAATACCTGAATGACTATGTGCGGCCGGGCAATCTCCTGCGCATGGCCGAGCGCCTTGCTGCCGATACACTGGAGCGCCGTGCGATGCTTTCCGGTTTCGATCTCGTCTGGCAGAGGCTCGCCACGGATCGGCCTGCTGGCGAGGAGGGCGCGCGCATCCTGCTGGATCTTCTGCGCCGGAAGGGTGTACTGCCTTCATTCAGTTCCTGAACGATCCTTTGCGGGGTTGCAGGGCAGGCACGTCGAAATGATCCGGCGCAAGTCCGTTGCGGGCACGTTCGGCCATCGTCGTGAAGGCGATCTCGAGATGGCGGCAAAAGCGTTCGGCATCGAAAAGCGGGGCGCGCAAACGGTTCTCCGCGATCTTCTCCTTCAGCATCGCAATCCGTTCCCGGGCTGCGGCCAGTTCGCTGCAAAGCGCCACGAATTCGTCGTCGTCCGCCGCGACGAGTTCCGGAAGTCCAATGGCGTTGAGAAGGCTCTGCGAAACCCTTGATGCGAAATTCGTACCCCGGCGGGTAATGACGGGCAGGCCCGCCCAGAGCATGTCGGACGTCGTCGTATGCCCATTATAGGGAAAACTGTCGAGGCCGATATCGGCGGCGGGCACGCGCGCCATGTGGGCGGCATAGGACATCTTCGGCGCGAAGATGAACTGGTCGGATTTCACGCCCGCCCGCCGCAGGAAATCGGCGGTGGCATTGCGGGCATGGGTGCCGTCGACCATCAGCCAGAGCAGGGCGTTGGGATTGGCCGTGAGCACTTGGGCCCAGAGCGCGAGCCCCTCAGGTGAATTCTTGCGCTGGATATTGAAGGCCGAGAAAATGAATCGGTCCGTCGGCAGGCCAAAAGCGCGCCTCGAGGCCGGTCCCGGGACCGGGCGGGAGAACGGATCGTTCGGTTGGTAGCTTTCCGGCAGTCTGCAGAATTTCTCGTGGTAATGCGGTTTCGAACTGTTAGGCAACACGAAATGGTCACCAATCACATAGTCGCAGTCGACATGGACGCAACTGCCGGGAAAGCCGAGCCACTGCACATGCACCGGCGCGATTGGAGCGTTCATGAGCCGCGAGCGTGATCCGCCGGTGTGCCCCTTGAGGTCGACGAGAATATCGATCCCGTATTCGCGAATCCTTGCGATGGCCTGCTCGTCGTCGAGTGCTTCAATCCGGACGATCCTCCCCCAGGTATTACGGCTCCCACTGTCGAAGGAAATGAAGCGCTCCGGCGTATAGCAGAAAAGCGTCACTTCGAAGCGATCGGGGTCATGGGCTTTCAGCACGCCCTGAAACAGACGCATGGTCGCGTGGTCGTCCCAGAAGTCGTTGGAAAGATAGCCGATGCGAATCTTCTCCGACCAGCGATGCGGCATGCCCCGGCGAACCGCTCCGGCGTCAGTTGGAGGTGGTACCAGACCGCTCACATTGGTCGCCAATCGGTTTAGCGCTTCGTCGCCGCACCACATGAGGTTGTAGTGGGGCGTTTCGGCGGCAAGAGCGGCGGTGCTTCCCGCCGCAATTTCGCTCCGAAGGGCGGCCTCTTCGCGCTCCAGTGTCGGATAATCGCAGAACTCGCGGGCAAGGCCGATCAGGGACATCCGGATATACGGATCGTCAGGAAACCGGCTCCTGAGCCTGGTGAAGAGAGCAAGGTTCTGCTCGTTGCGCGTCTCATTGCCGATCAGCTTTACCGCAAGCAGCAGGTGATCCGGTTCGTCACTGCCGGTCAACGCTGAAATGACGCTCGGGGGCAGTGCAGGTCCAGCTGTCTCGCTTTGAATGCGGGCGAGCACATAGGCTGGCTGCGGGTCCGTCGGATTGTGCCGGTGCAATTGTTCGGCCAGCATCCGTGCCTTCTCCAGGCGTCCCGCGTCTAGATAGAGCCTGGCAGCTCGCACGAGGAGCGGATAGGGGGCCGTCGCCTGCCGAAGGGCGGAGTGTTCGAAGGCTTCCGCCGCCTCGCCGGTCATGCCGAGCATCAGCAGGGTCTCGGCGAGGAGCAGAACCGGCCGGTTGTCCGGTGCTTCGGCCATCAGTCCGTTCAGCATGGCGAGTACATCGCTGTAGCGCCCCGCCTCGTAAGCGGCATGCGCCTCCGCCAGGTTGTCTTCGAAGGGCAAGAATAACTCCCGGATTGGATCGATTTCCCGGAAGCATAGCTTCGAAGACTTGTGCCGGGCTCAACCGCCGTATCTGCGTTATCCGAGGGATGACAGGCGGGCGTGGCCGCCCGCCTGTATTGCGATCTTGTCCTGTTGGGCCCTATTTCGCGAGGCAATCCACAAATGACCTGGCGAGATTGCGCATCAGTTCGGGATAGAGGGCGGGGCCGGCCTCTAGCGCACCGCCAGCGGGGTCGAGCGTGCCGGATTTCGCGTCCGTGCCCTCGGTTACGACCGCGATCAGCTTGGGCTCGAATTGCGGCTCCGCGAAGACGCACGCCGCCTTTAACTCCTGAACCTTGGCGTGAATTTCCGCAATTCGCTCGGCCCCTGGCATGGTCTCCGGGCTGACGGTGATCGAGCCCACGATGCGCACTTTGTACCGGCTTTCGAAATACTGATAGGCGTCGTGGAAGACCACGGAAGGCCGATCGGCAACAGGCGCCACCATCCGCGCGATTTCCTTGTCGAGCGCGTCGATCTCCTGCCTCAGCGCCTGCCCATTGGCCCTGTAGCGTTCGGCATTGGCTGGATCGGCGGCAACGAGAGTCTGTTCAATCTCCGTGGCCATTGCCTTCGCGTTCATCGGATCGAGCCACAGGTGCATGTCCGTGCCGCCATGATCTTCCTCATCGTGTTCTTCTGCCGGCTTACCGCCTTCGTCATCCGCGTGATCGTGCGCATCGAAGGCGCCGCCTTCGCGAAAGGCCAGTTTCTCGAGCCCCGGCGCGTCTTCCAACGCGACCACCTTTGCCTTTCCAGCCAGTGCCTCCAGCGGTTTCTCGAGGAATGCCTCAAGACCATGGCCGACCCAGAATACGACATCAGCACCTTGCAAGGCGGAGGCGTTCGAAGGTTTCAAGCTGTAGGTGTGGGGCGAGGCCGCTCCCTCGACGATCAGTCCCGGCGCGCCGATACCATTCATGACCGCCGAGACAAGGGAATGAATCGGTTTCACGGATGCCACGACACGGATCTCTGCCGCCGCCATTGAAGGAAGGAAGAGCAGGGCGGTGGCGCAGGCCAGAAGCCGAAGTCTCGGGTTGTTCATCGATGTGTCTCCATCTTGCGTGATAATGTAATGTTATTACATATGTTGCGTAATGCTATAACGTGTGTCATAGCGTCCGGCAACAGGAAATTTGCAGGTCCCCAATGCTCCCGCCAGAAAACTTGAATGAAAGACCGCTTGTGTCCCTTTCAGATGCCGGAGTCTTCCGGAACGGCCGCTGGCTGGTGCGCGGCGTCGACTTCTCCGTTCGACGGGGGGAGATCGTGACGCTGATTGGTCCCAACGGCTCGGGCAAGTCGACCAGCGCCAAAATGGCAATTGGCGTGCTTTCGCCAGACGAGGGCAAGGTGGAGCGGCAGCCGGGCTTCCGCGTCGGCTATGTGCCGCAGAAGCTTTCGGTCGACTGGACGATGCCTTTGACCGTACGGCGGCTAATGACCTTGACGGGCTCCCTGTCCGACAATGATATTGTCGCCGCGCTTGAATCGGTGGGCATAGCCCACCTCGCCGGCGCCGAGGTGCAGCATCTGTCGGGCGGTGAGTTCCAGCGGGCGCTCCTTGCTCGCGCCATTGCGCGCAAACCTGACCTGCTGGTGCTTGATGAACCTGTCCAAGGTGTCGATTTCGCCGGAGAGATCGCGCTCTATAATCTGATCACTTCGATCCGCAATCGCACCGGCTGCGGTATCCTGTTGATTTCCCACGACCTTCACGTCGTTATGGCTGAAACCGATACCGTGATCTGCCTGAATGGCCATGTCTGCTGTCGCGGCACGCCCGCCGCCGTCAGCCAGAGCCCGGAATATATGCGCCTCTTCGGCGCCACCGCCGGACAGACCCTCGCAGTCTACAGCCACGATCACGACCACACGCACCTTCCAGATGGCCGCGTGCGCCATGCCGACGGATCGGTAACCGATCACTGTTTTCCGGGCGACGGTCATCACCATGAAGCGGAGCACGAGGGGGAGCCACATTCCCATCATGGCCACACCCATGAGCATGATCATGTGCACGACCATGGCAGAGCCGCTCCGACCCCGACCGGTGCCGACAGGAACAAGGGGCATGGTCATGCTTGACGACTTTTTCGTCCGTGCGCTTCTCGCTGGCATAGGGCTGGCGCTCACCACCGGTCCGCTCGGCTGTTTCGTGATATGGCGGCGGATGGCTTATTTTGGCGATACCATGGCCCATTCGGCGCTCCTCGGCGTGGCGTTGTCTCTGCTTCTTTCTCTCAATCTCATGGTCAGCGTCTTTGTGGTCGCAGCCACCATATCGCTGCTGCTTCTCGTCCTGCAGCGCCGCCAGGCGCTCTCGTCTGATGCACTGCTTGGCATCTTGAGCCACTCGACGCTCGCCATCGGTCTTGTCATGGTCGCCTTCATGTCCTGGGTGCGGCTCGACCTGATCGCTTTCCTGTTCGGTGACATCCTCGCCGTGACGGTTACGGATATCGCCATTGTCTGGGGCGGCGGCATCTTCGTGCTCGCGGCGCTCGCCTATCTGTGGCGTCCGCTACTGGCAGGGACCGTCAACGCGGAACTGGCCGAGGCCGAGGGATTGAAGCCCGAGCGCGCCCGACTCGTTTTCATGCTGCTGATGGCGCTGGTGATCGCAATCGCGATGAAGATCGTTGGTATCATGCTGATCACCGCGCTGCTGATTATCCCGGCCGCCGCCGCGCGTCGCTTTTCTGCCACTCCCGAGGTTATGGCGGTGCTTGCCTCCGTGATCGGGGTGGCTGCTGTTGTCGGCGGGCTTTTCGGCTCGCTCACCTATGACACGCCGTCCGGCCCGTCGATCGTGGTGGCCGCGCTGGTTCTGTTCCTCGCGAGCCTGCTGCCCTATGGCCGGCGTCGCGTCGAGCAGCCAAACCCTTGAATGACGACGGCCCATGAGGATCATGCCATGACCATGCCGCAGCTGACCCGGAACCAGTCCCTTGTTTTCGACGTTCTTGGGCGTGCCGAGGGGCCGCTCTCGGCCTATACGATCCTCGACAAGCTGCGCGAGCATGGATTCCGCGCTCCGCTGCAGGTCTATCGGGCCCTGGACAAGCTGGTCGAGCTCGGGCTCGTCCACCGGCTCGAGAGCATAAATTCCTTTGTCGCCTGCGCGCACCCCGCCGAAAACTGCGGTGGTCACGGCACGGTTGCATTCGCAATCTGCAACAGCTGCGGAAATGTCATCGAGTTCCACGATCACGCAATCGACGAACGGTTGTCCGAATGGGCGAGGGGACAGACGTTCAAGCCTGAGAAGACGACGATCGAGATTCGCGGCCTTTGCAGGGAATGCGCCTGAGATATTCCGGCCGAGATTGAATTAGTGCATTCTGGCGGTCGATCAGACCGGCTTCAGCTCGCGGGCAAATCGCTGCCAGTTGCGAACGTAGTTCTCGGCCGAGAGACGAAGTCCGGCTACTGCATTTTCATCAAGCGTGCGCACTATGCGTGCGGGCGAGCCGACGATCAGCGAATTGTCGGGAAATTCCTTGCCCTCGGTGATGAGCGCATTGGCGCCGACCAGGCAGTTATTGCCGATCTTCGCGCCGTTGAGGATCGTCGTCCCCATCCCGACCAGCGTGTTGTCGCCGATGGTGCAGCCGTGGACGATGGCGTGATGCCCGATTGTACAACCCTTGCCCACCGTCACCGGAAAGCGCGGATCTGTATGGATCATCACGCCTTCCTGAACATTGGTGCCGTCGCCGATCACGATCGGTTCATTGTCGCCGCGCAGCACCGAGCCGAACCATATGCCGACATCCAGGCCCAGATCGACCTGGCCGATCACATGTGCGTCAGGCGCGATCCAGAACCGGTCTGTTGTTGGTGTCCTGGGGACGAGATTTCCGAGTGTGTATAGCGGCATGGGGACTTCTCCGAACTACGCCGGGCGGGTACTGATCGGCGAAATTGTCAGCGCAGCCGGAGCATGACGGGAAAACGGCCGCCGTGAGACGAAACATGCAGATGAATGCTCGCCTCCGGCTGTGAATAGCGCCAGGCGCGCGCGCCGTGGCAGAGAAGCAGGCCGATCAGGTCCTTCGTCTTGGAGCGCTTGCGGGCAAGGCCCGCATCCGCCAGCCGCATTGCTGCCTCATGTAGCGGATGCAATGCGTAGCGCGGCGCGCGCCCGTGATTGTTGCCCGGTGGCGAAAAATCGAAATGATTCTCGTTTGATGCCATGTTCATTACCTCGTACACAATACAAATCGAGGCTGGATGCACAGGCCGCTATTGCATGGCGGCCCAGCACCCAAATCCTTTTTTCTTCAATGCCTTGCAAGCGTTTACGGCGGTCTTCTGATTGTCAAACCCACCGAAACGTGCGCGATAGAGCTGTTCGGTGCCGCTGTTGTAGGCAACGGTGAATGGGGTGGCGGAACGCAATACCTTTCCGCCTTTGTCCTGCGCATTTCGCAGAAGGTTCATTGCCATTTCGCGGTCCGGCGAAGCGCCGACCTGGATCACCCAGCCCGAGGCGGCAGATGCGGACGTCGAGGCGGTGATCGTATCGTCGATGGCGGCGGCTGGAGCTGCGGCAACCTGTTCGCGGGCGACTGGTTCTTGTTCCGCCCGGACTTCGGGCATGTAGGCTGGCGCCGGCGCAGGGACAGGTATGCTGGTAACCGGCTGCGCCGTTGCAGTTGCACGCAGGGCAGCTGCCGCCGGGTTCTCGGCCGCAGTCGTCGCATAGGCCGTTTCCACGCCCTCGCTATCATAGCGCACGACCGGCAGCGGGCCGCTGGACGGCAGATCCACAGCCGAGGCCACCGCTGTGACTTCAGGGGGCGCGGACGAGGTGTTGTTCTTGGCGATGACAAGGCTGGATGCACCCGAATGCGTCGCCTTCGGCAGGTAGCGGGCAACGAGCGACTTCATCGTCTCATTGCGCTTGGCGCCGGATGACGATCCCATGACCACGCCGACGATCGACCGTCCGTCGACTTCTGCGGACGTCACGAGGTTGAAGCCGGCCGCACGGGTATAGCCCGTCTTGATGCCATCGACCCCACGCACCGCGCCGAGCAGGCGGTTGTGATTGCCGATAACCTGTTTGCCGAACCTGAAACTGCGGGTGGAAAAATAGCCGTAGTATTGAGGGAAATGCTGGCGAAGGGCGATCCCGAGCCGTGCCTGATCGCGGGCGGTCGTCATCTGCGCGGTATTGGGCAGACCGTTGGCGTTGCGATAGGTCGTCTTGGTCATGCCGAGGCCGCGTGCCTTAGCGGTCATCATCTGGGCGAAGCGCTGTTCCGATCCGCCGAGAAACTCGCCGAGCGCGGTCGCGATGTCGTTGGCCGAACGGGTAACGAGCGCGAGAATGGCCTGCTCCACGGTCACGGAGCCCCCGGCGCGCACGCCGAGTTTGGATGGCGGCTCCGCGGCGGCATTCACGGAGACAGGAACACGGCTGCTCAGGCTAATTTTACCCGCTTCCAGCGCCTCGAAGACGAGGTACAGTGTCATCATTTTTGTGAGCGACGCCGGATATCGCAGGCTGTCGGCATTTTCGCTGTAGAGCACCTTGCCCGTCTTCGCATCGACTACGATACCCGCATATTTCGGCGCGGCTTGCGCTGCCATGGGAGCGGCACTCAAGGCTGTCAGGGCGATCATGGCAAAGATTGCCAGATTGCGCATGCGCGAAGCGAAGAAAGCCGACAAACTCCGGGATTCGTTGATATTTTTCACCGCAACACTCTTTACAAGCTGATCATTTCAGACAAGGGCGCTCCCATGAGAGCGTAGGTCGGAAGTCTACGGCGATAGCCTTACCAAGAAGTTTATGATGAATCATTTGTTGCCTCCGTTCGTCCAATTTTACGAAGCTGCGGGGCGACTTCGGCGCCGGGGCGAAGGGATGCCTCAATCTGGGTGCGGATGGCTTGGTCAATGCTGCTCCAGTCCCCGAGAAGCTTGCTCGAGAAGCGATAGAGAATGGTGAGGTCGCGACCGACGTGGATGTCTCGCTGGCAATCGCCACTGCTGGCCGGCGCGCTCTCGTCCGGTATGATGCAGCGCACTGCATAATCGGGCTGTCCGGGCCGGGGTGCCGTCAGCAGTACCTCCTTCCCGTAGCCGGTCTCGGATTTAAGGCGATGACGCACGAGACCGTGCGGCCCCTTGTCCGCGGGACCGTCATAGAGGTGCTGGTAGATCGGCTCCACCCTGCCGGACATGTCGCGCGACATCGTGCTTTGCGTCAGTTGCACGAAGATTAGGCCATCCAGCAGGTCGAGGTCGTCGAAGCGGGCCCGGAGGCCCGTGCTGTAGCCCGCCATTTCGGGCCACAGGAAATAGAGGTCGGCACGTTCGGCTGCGCCATTCTTGCGCTGCTCCTCGAAGCGCATAGTGTTCGCCGTGAGGCGCAGCCGATCCTGTCCGATGGTGATGGTGAATGTCTCGGAACTGTCGGTATGACCGGCAAGAGACATTTGTTCGCCCATCCATCGACCAGCGAGGCTGATTGCGCCCGAAAGGGTTGCCAGCACGGCGACGAGTGCAGTCAGGATGTAGAGGAAGCGATTGGAAATGAGTGGCAGATGATCCGCGACCTGCGCTTGAGGGGGTGGTCTGTCCATGGCTCGCCCTGTCCGCCCGGCAGTCTTTCATGCGGCCTTGCACGCGAGACAGGTCGCCATGCCCCTTGGGCCGGCAAAGCTGCACGAAGTCCTGCGAAATCGATATCCCTGAAATATGTCGGCTATGGTTAATGGCTGGTAAAGTTGCAGCCGTATTCTTGCGCGGGACTGGCGTGGGCGCGGGACGGACCGATCTGTCGAGCGGATGGACAGACGCGTGAGCCGGTCCCGCTTGAACGGGACCGGCTCGTGGCTCCGGTCGGGGGACGGGGTTTGCGGGGGACTGACCGGGCCAGGGCTTGGCGGTCGCCGCCGGCTGGCGGCGCCTAGTTCTTGTTCACGCTACCGACAGCAGTGGTGCGTCCATCCTGAAGCTTGACCCAGCGACCGGGATCGTCCGAAGACTGGCGCTTCAGGTAGGTATACTCCGTATCGGACCACAGCAGCACCTTGTTGCGCATGTTGTCGAGAATGAAGTCCCCGTGGTCGGTCCGCACGGTCAGGACGGCGTGACCCTCGCCATTCGGCTGCAGGACGACAGTCATCAGCAGGTCCGAAGGCGAAAAGCCGCGGTCGATCAGCATTTTTCGCTTCAGGAGCGCATAATCCTCGCAGTCGCCGACCGTTCGTGGATAGGCCCAACGCTCCTCGACTCCGTAGATATCCTGATCCGTAAGCGGCTGGATGGACGTATTGACCGTGTAATTGACGTCCAGGATTTCCTGCCATCCGTCTTGCGTCAGTGCAATCGGTCCAATATTCGCGTAGTGCCCGCTGCATTCTGCCGAATAGGTCTTGCAGAACTCGTAGTGGCCGATCGGCGGATTAGCCTTGCCGACAATGCTCATGTTCGAAGGCAGCGCCGATGCGGGCAGCGCCAGCGCGCCCGACACGATGGCGGTCAGTATTCCGATACCCAGATGTTTTCTTATTGTCATTGGTTATCTCCCCGTGTTGGGAAGACAATGGCACGGATATTTTTATCTCTCGCAAAACATCGAAGTAAAAAACGATGATTAGTATAGCTAAATCAGATGAAAATAAGAATAGAACAAATATAAAATACAAAACGTATTTTAGAAAAATTTGAGTAAAATTGTAGCTGTTCGCTTGTGGCAGGGTATTGGTGCGCTGCCATTCAGATGGCGCATATCGGTAAAGCATTGATAATACGCGATAAAATATCCGAGCTTTGCGGGGAGGGAGGACGGTACTTTCGTCCGTGCGGGGCCGGTCTAGTGCATCACGCAAAGAGTGTTGATCTGTCGAGGGGTAAGATGCTGGGGGAGGAGGCGTGTCTAGCTGCCAATTCAGCCAGCTGGCACCAGAAATTTTTTATGTTGCCGAATATTTTCGGTAGATGTGACTTTGCTTCGGAATGGCTCCGAGAGCGCCCCGATGCTCAAACCTGCGGTCGTTCTGGTCGCGTTTGAAGGGGGGCGGGTCAGGGCAGGATCGGGCGCCCGGTGCTTTACCGTCGGACGGTCAGAGAAACTCGGTCAGAGCTTCACGCGATTGCAGCGTCAGGAACTCGATCGCCACGCCTTCGAGGAAATGGCGCACGACGCGGCCGCGCATATTGCCAAGACGGACGGCGGTACCGATTGCGGGGCGTATGTCGATGTCGACAGCGGCGCCTGAAAGCGAAAGGTCCATGAGGCGGCAGGGGTAGCGCCGGCCGTCGTCAAGGACGAGTTCTGCGCGGGTGTTGCGTGGCGTCAGTCGGTCGTGGCGGCGGTCTTCCGGCAGGCCCAGTTCGTGCTTGTTCGCGATCCAGGTGAGCTGTGCGGCGAGCTTCTCGCGTTTGCGCCCCGTTGCGACAATGGACATCACGAAGCCGTCCTCTGTCATCTTGATGACATTGCCTTCGAGCCGTCCGAGGTGATCGATATAGGCGATCACCTTCTCGCCCGGCCGTGGGCGCCCGGCGCATGCGAAGCGTACGTCGCCCGGCGACATGTCCACGACCATGCAGACATACTCGTCGTAGTTGGCGAGCATCAACCGCCCCTGCAGGCTGACGGCGACGCGCTGAAACGCCCTCCGACCTGCGGGAGAGGCTGCAATGCCGGTCTGCGATGCCTGAGAGGAAAACATGGCAACATTTCTGGACGATTTCGCTATGGTTAAATCCTTACGCCCAAGCCGTTAACAGAAGGTTTTGCAGATCCTGGCGAAAAGCGGCATATGGGGACTCCCGCTTGCGGTTAAGGATGTTTTCCGGTCTCCGTTGCGCAGTGGGTAGGTTTGTGGCAAACGCAGGTCAATGCGAATTGAAGGCTCTCCTTCAGCACTGACTGTCGGGCGCGGGTGTAACCCGCGGGGCTCGAACGGCCGTCCGGCTTTCCCCGGACGGCTTTTTTTTGACCTCTCCCTGCTGTATGCCTCTGGAAATATTTCGCGAAAGGTATGCAGAGACATGGATGAGATGCCCACCCGCCCCCCGGGTGACGATCCGCGCGGAGAAGATCGATCCGGTCGTGAGGCCGAGCGCGTTCCGGTCTTCAACCTCCCGTCAGGCATCCTCTATGCGCTTGGCTTCCTGGCCTTGGTCTATTTTGTGCAGTCGGTGATATTGTCGCCGGCTTCGGCCGAGTGGCTCGCTGTCGAGTTCGGCTTCTCGCCGCTGCGCTACGTCTACGGCTTTTCCGATCAGGGTCTCGAATGGCTGTGGACGCCGGTTACCTATTCCTTCCTCCATGGCAGCCTGGAACATCTCGGCTTCAACGGCCTTTGGCTGGCCGCGTTCGGGACGCCAGTTCTGCGGCGGATAGGCGTCGCCCGCTTTGTTGCTCTATGGATCGTCTCTGCGGCGGGGGGCGCACTCCTCCATGCCCTCGTGAATTGGGGTCAGCCGACCCTGATGATTGGTGCTTCCGGGGTCATCTCGGCGCTGATGGGTGCCGCGTGCCGCTTCGCATTTGGCGGCAGGGGTCGTATCGTGGGGCGGCATGCCGGCGTTGCGGTACCGCGGCTGACAGTCCTCGAATCTCTGCAGCAGCGTACAGTGGTGGTGTTTATCGCCTTCTGGCTGTTCGGCAATCTTCTATTCGCCCTTGGCCTGCCGCTTCTGGGTGAATATTCCGGGGCAATCGCCTGGGATGCGCACATCGGTGGTTTTCTGGTCGGATTCCTCGGATTCACGCTGTTCGACCGGCCTCGGCGCGCCTCCTGACGGCGCACAAGCGCATTCTGCGCGCGGCAACGTCAATGGAATTTTGGCACATGGTTCTGGCGTCCGCCGCCCGGTCGCAGATGTTGCAATCTCCACCGAATAGGGGCACCATTTTACGCGTTCGGCTGCCGTAGCAGGGAGGCGCGGCGGGTACATGCATTGAATGCGGAGATATCCGCAGAGGAGGAGCATATGTCTGCGACTGCCAGGAGCATACTTGAGGAAAAGGGCCGCAACGTCGTCACCATTGGCCCCGATGCCACCCTTGCCGAAGCTGTGCGCGTATTGGAGGAGAACCGCATCGGCTCGGTCGTCGTCGTCGACAAGGAAAGGCGCGTCGTCGGTATCCTGACGGAGCGCGATGTGGTCCGGGCCATCGGGCGAACCGGCTCGACCAGTCTTGGCCAGGCGGTTGCGTCCTTGATGACGGTTGATGTCTATCGCTGTGATGAGAGCGCCACCGCCAACGAATTGATGGAAGTAATGACTGGTCGTCGTTTCCGTCACGTTCCGGTCGAGGAAGGTGGCAAGCTGTGCGGCATCATCTCGATCGGTGACGTTGTCAAATCACGCATCCGCGAGATCGAGATCGAAACCGAGCAGATCAAGGCCTATATCGCCGGCTGATCAGATCAGACGCGTGTAGGCGGGACGCGTCTGTTTCCTGCCCGTCTCAGCGCGCATAGGCGTCCTGCATCCGCTTAAGTTCACCAAGTCGTGCCTTGGCCTCATCGTAGCCACGATCGATAGCCTCCCCGGCGCGGTGAAACTCTGAAAGCCCGATGTCGTTGACACGTGGCTGTAGCGCCAGGTCCGGCGGATCGCCCGCGAGCCGGGCGCGTGAGATGCGGTCCTGGATGATGTTGAAGGCCTGGACCATGACGCCCGTCATGCCGATCCGATTGCCGCCTCTGGGCGCCTCGGATGCGTCGGGATCGAGGGCGGAGGCTTTGTGCTTGACGACTGCCGAGCGGCCGAAGAGGTCGTAGTGAAGGTTCACAGCCATCACCAGCGGCTGTTCATAGGCGCGGCAGACCGAAACCGGCACCGGATTGACGAGCGCGCCGTCGATCAGTGTACGGTTGTTGCATTGAACCGGCTCGAAAATGCCCGGAAGCGCGTAAGAAGCACGAAGCGCCGTGATCAGGTGCCCTCCGTCGATCCAGACTTCATGCCCGCTGTTCAGCTCGGAGGCCACGGCCACGAAGGGTTTCGGCAGGTCCTCGATCATCAGTCCCTGCAAGTGTTCCTGCATCCGCTTGGTCAGCCGCATCCCGCCAAGCAATCCGCCGCCGCCGATCGTCAGGTCGAGGAGCGAGGCGATCCGGCGCATCGTCAGCGAGCGCGCGAAAAGTTCGAGCTCGTCGAGTTTGCCGGCCAGATAGCAGCCGCCGACCAAGGCTCCGATCGATGTGCCGGCGATCATACCGACTTCGATGCCTGCTTCGTCCAGCGCTCTCAATACGCCGATATGCGCCCATCCGCGCGCCGCGCCGCCGCCCAGCGCGAGTGCGATTTTTGTCTTCTTCGGTGGTTCGGGCGCGGTCATTGGTCCGGCGACCACGGGGGGCTGGCCGCCCGGCTGGACCGGTCGCGCACTGACGGCATTGCCCTTCAGACTCCAGTTCAGCATCTACGCACACCCTTTTGGCTGAACACTCCCAGCACCTCATTAAGACACCGGATGCTTACCATTTCGTTTAGTGGCGGTTCACGGATGTTCTGTACGGGTTCTGTTCTTAGCCCTTGTCAGTGCTGCCGTAGACCGTTTTCGGATCGAAGTGTCGCTCATTATCGGTTATTTCAAGGCGCGCTTCGCCGTTCACGGCCGCAATAGTGCGATAGAAGCAGGACCGCCGGCCGGTATGGCAGGTGGCGTCATGTCCCGCGACCTCGACCTTCAGCCAGACGGCATCCTGGTCGCAATCGGTACGCATTTCCTTGACCGTTTGCAGGTTGCCGGATGTTTCACCCTTCTTCCAAATCATATCTCGTGACCGGCTGTAATAGTGGGCGATCCCGGTCTCGATGGTCAGCGCCAGCGCTTCGGCGTTCATATGCGCGACCATCAGCAACTCGCCGTCGCGGCTGTCGGTGACGACGGCGGTCAAAAGACCGTTGGCATCAAATTTCGGCGTGAAATCGCCATCAGCCTCGAGCGATTCCTTATCCGCTGGAGGCGATTTGAAGGCAGTGACCATTGTTTTGTTCCGAGAAGGAGAGGGTGCCGTTACCGGCCGCGCACCATCGACATGAAGCGGGCCTGTTCGGAAGCGTTGTCCTTGAAGACTCCGGTAAACGTCGTCGTCAAAGTCGTCGATCCGGATTTCTGCACGCCACGCATCGCCATGCACATATGCTCGGCCTCAACAAAGACGGCGACACCGTGAGGGTTGAGGCTACTGTTGATGGCGGTGGCGATCTGGGCGGTCATGGCTTCCTGGGTCTGAAGCCGGCGGGCGAAAACCTCAACGACACGGGCGATCTTGGACAGACCGAGCACGCGCCCTGCCGGTAGATAGGCGACATGCGCCTTGCCGATAACGGGGAGCATGTGATGTTCGCAATGGGAGAAAAAGGGGATGTCCCGGACGAGCACGATATCGTCGTATCCCGCAACCTCTTCGAAGGTCGTACCGAGAACCTCATCGATATCGGCATCATAGCCCGCAAAAAGTTCGCTATAGGCTTTGACGACGCGCTTCGGCGTGTCGAGAAGTCCTTCGCGATCGGGATTGTCGCCCGCCCAGCGCAGCAGCACGCGAACGGCTTCTTCCGCTTCCTCGCGGCTCGGCCGCACTGCACCCTGCGACAGCTTCTTGACGATTGCGTCCATGCCTTTGGCCTCCCGGTCCGTCGCCTGCGGGACGGTCTGCTGTGTCTTCTCCGCCTGTAAATGCGTAACTCGGCTCATAATGGCAAGCCCATTCCTTCATGATTGTTCATTCGCTTGACGCGAAGCGCTCTTGTTTTCTTTGGACCGCAATCGCACTTCTTATATAGTAAAGCATTGCGGCATGGGAAGGAACGAAGGCGCGACACACCGTTGCCGATATGCGGACAATCCTTCCGCAATGCCGTTCTTAACATTGCCTGTCGGGAGTTCGATCGCGCATGGACGACATCTATAACAGCAAGATTCTGGAGTTTGCTGGCAATATCGAGCGCACCGGAATTCTTCCTGACGCCGATGCGAGTTCGGAAAAACACTCCAAGCTCTGCGGCTCGAAGGTCAAGGTTTATCTGAAGATGGATGGCGGCGTGGTCACCGATTTCGCCCACGAGGTGAAGGCATGCGCCCTCGGCCAGGCATCCTCGTCGATCATGGCGCGCCATGTTGTCGGCGCGAGCGCCGAGGAGCTCCGCGGGGCTCGGGAGGACATGCTGGCCATGCTGAAGACCGGCGGCGAAGGACCGACCGGTCGTTTCGAGGATATGCGCTTCCTTAAACCCGTCAAGGACTACAAGGCGCGCCACGCTTCCACAATGCTGACATTTGATGCGGTGGTCGATGCCATCGACCAGATCGAGGCCCGGCAAGCGGCCGATGCCGTGGCGGGCTGACGCGGATGTGCGACGATCACGGCTGCGGCGGCGACCACGGCGAGCCGAAGCCGAAATCACGCTCCCGCAACTATAGCGGCCCGTTTCGCAAGACGCCCGACCGGCTCCTGGGCATGGGGCTCATCCGTGTCTACCAGTTGACGCTTTCAGGCTTCATCGGCAATTCATGCCGCCACATGCCGACCTGCTCAGAATATGGCTATGAAGCGATTGCGCGCCATGGCCTTTGGGCTGGCGGATTCCTCACACTCTTCCGTGTCGGGCGCTGCGGGCCGGGTGGCACCTGGGGATTCGATCCGGTGCCGGAAAAACTCGATGAGCGCTATGTCTGGTGGGCGCCCTGGCGCTACTGGAGGATTGGTCTGCACAAATCGGATATCAACAGGTGAATTGATGCCGATGCTGGTGTTCACGGCAGGCCTGCCTCGATCGCTGGAACCGTCCGTCGTCAAAGATCTTCAACGTCACCGGCGCGGTGAGCGCGTTGCCGTGGTCGACGGGGATTTGTGGGTGGACTTCGCTGGCAAGCCGGGCGAATCGAAATTGCTCTCCGCGCTGACGACAAAACGTCTCGGTATCGATACGCTCCGCAACTGGAATACGGTGCGCGGCCTCGCTGAGTTGCGTGGTGCTTCGAACGGGCTTGGCAAGATCACTACAGATGGGTGAGGAGATGACGATTCCGAGAGAGTACCGCGGGGCGTCGAGGGATTTCGACGCATTCATGCTTGAGGTCCGCGACCGCTCCGGGCTTGCCACAACCAACCAGACCTACACGGTGGTCGAGGGCGTTCTGCGTGTTTTTCGCCGGCGGCTGACTCCCGAGGAGGCGATTGCCTTCGCCCAAGTTCTGCCTCCCGTCTTACGCGCGCTGTTTGTCTCCGACTGGAACTTGGACGAGCCGATCAAGACCTTCGGAACGAGGCAGGAAATGACCAGTGAGGTAAAGGCTCTGCGTCGGGATCATAATTTCGCAACGGATTCCGCGATTGCGGATGTCGCGACGGTCCTTCGCCGCCATGTCGACGCTGCGGCGTTCGAGCGCGTACTCGCCGGCCTGACGTCCGGGGCCCGCGATTTCTGGACACCCTGACGTCCCAACAATAACTTTACTCACGGCCTGTTTGGCATTATCACCCGGCCCGTTGATAGCCGGCCAGGCCGGCTTTTTTACCACCCGCATTGGTTGGCGGGACTGGATAAGGAGAAAACCATGTCAGAATCCGTTTCCCTCACATTTCCCGATGGTTCCGTCCGCGCTTATCCCGCTGGTACGACCGGCCGCGACGTTGCCGAGCAGATCTCCAAATCGCTGGCCAAGAAGGCCGTCGCTGTCACTCTGAATGGCGTGCTGACCGATCTTGCCGATCCGGTCACTGATGATGCTGCCATCGAGATCGTCACCCGCAGCGATCCGCGCGCGCTTGAACTGATCCGTCACGATGCCGCTCACGTCATGGCCGAAGCCGTGCAGGAACTGTGGCCCGGAACCCAGGTAACCATCGGTCCGGTGATCGAGAACGGTTTCTACTACGATTTCGCCAAGAACGAGCCCTTCACGCCCGACGATCTGCCAAAGATCGAAAAGAGGATGAAGGAGATCATCCAGCGCAACAAGCCTTTCACCAAGGAAATCTGGTCGCGCAACAAGGCAAAGGAAGTTTTTGCCGCCAAGGGTGAGGCCTACAAGGTCGAACTCGTTGATGCCATTCCGGAAGATCAGGATCTGAAGATCTACTACCAGGGCGACTGGTTCGACCTTTGCCGCGGCCCGCATATGGCCTCGACCGGCCAGATCGGCTCGGCATTCAAGCTGATGAAGGTGGCCGGCGCCTATTGGCGTGGCGACAGCAATAACCCGATGCTGACCCGCATCTACGGCACGGCCTGGGCCGAGCAGGAACAGCTCGACAGCTATCTGCACATTCTGGCGGAAGCCGAAAAGCGCGACCACCGCAAGCTCGGTCGCGAAATGGATCTCTTCCATTTCCAGGAAGAGGGGCCCGGCGTCGTCTTCTGGCATGGCAAGGGCTGGCGTATGTTCCAGACGCTGGTTTCCTACATGCGTCGGCGTCTCGCCGGCACGTATCAGGAGGTCAACGCACCGCAGGTGCTCGACAAGTCGCTCTGGGAAACCTCAGGCCACTGGGGCTGGTACCGCGACAACATGTTCAAGGTGACGGTCGCCGGCGAGGAGCACGAGGATGAACGCGTCTTCGCGCTGAAGCCGATGAACTGCCCGGGCCACGTGCAGATCTTCAAGCATGGCTTGAAGTCCTATCGCGAACTTCCCGTGCGTCTTGCCGAATTCGGCAATGTCCACCGCTACGAGCCCTCTGGCGCACTGCACGGACTGATGCGTGTGCGTGGCTTTACCCAGGACGACGCACACGTCTTCTGCACCGACGAGCAGATGGCCGCCGAATGCCTCAGGATCAATGACCTGATCCTGTCGGTCTATGAGGATTTCGGCTTCCAGGAAATCGTGGTCAAGCTCTCCACGCGTCCAGACAAGCGTGTTGGTTCCGATGATTTGTGGGACCGCGCTGAATCCGTGATGATGGAAGTACTGAAAACCATCGAGGAGCAATCCGGCGGCCGCATCAAGACCGGCATTCTTCCGGGCGAGGGCGCTTTTTACGGCCCGAAGTTCGAATATACGCTGAAGGACGCCATTGGCCGCGAATGGCAGTGCGGAACGACGCAGGTCGATTTCAACCTGCCTGAACGGTTTGGCGCCTTCTACATCGACCAGAACTCGGAAAAGAAGCAGCCGGTCATGATCCATCGCGCCATCTGCGGTTCGATGGAGCGGTTCCTCGGCATCCTGATCGAGAACTTCGCCGGCCTAATGCCGCTCTGGATTGCCCCGATGCAGGTCGTCGTCGCAACGATCACATCGGAGGCGGACGGCTACGGCAATGAAGTTGCCGAGGCCTTGCGTGAGGCGGGCATGACGGTCGAGACCGACTTCCGTAACGAGAAGATCAACTACAAGGTCCGTGAACATTCGGTCACGAAAGTTCCGGTGATCATCGTCTGCGGCAAGCGCGAGGCGGAAGAGCGCACGGTCAATATCCGTCGCCTCGGTTCGCAGGAGCAGGTATCCATGTCTCTCGAAGATGCGGTCGCTTCCTTGTCCTGGGAGGCGACGCCCCCCGATCTGAAACGCAGGGCAGACGCGAAGAGAGCCCGCGGCTGAGCTCTTTAAACATCCGGCAGGCCACGCATGGACGAGACCTGCCGGATTTCGGTCATGATGGTGTTGTGGCGCGCGTCTGAACAGTCGCGGACTGTGGGCACGGCATGTGCCGCATCGGCTGCTGGATGTACTTCACAGTTTCCGGGAGTGCGGGGACCTGCTGCGCTCACTCCGTCAGCAAAAGCTCGACATCGGTGTTCTGGCCGGCCGAGACGGCGAATTCCTTCTGGTAGATCTTGTCCTTGTTGCGGGCGATCGCGGTATATTGGCCCTCTGCCAGCACCATCACGGGAAAGGCGCTGACGCTTTCGGCGACAACGTCGCCCGCAGCCGTCAGGATCGACCAGGCGGTGTCGGCGATCGCTTCTCCGCCTTCTTCCGATACCAGCTTGAAATTGATTTGCGAGGCGCGGTGCTGGATCGTCGCTTCGGTCAGTTTGCCGGCTTCCACCTTTATGTCGGCGCGGACCGCGGCATTCACCGAGCCATATTCGGAAACGATGTGATAGGTTCCGGCATTCAGTCGAACGATGGTGTTCGGCTTCACGTCCGCCAGCACGAGGCCGCGTTCGCCATCGGCTTGCACCTCGGCGGAATACACGTTGAACCTCAGGTCTTTCGCCGGGATGCTCGTGTCCGAGCCGGAAACGGCGTTAAGAAGGACACCGCCGGCGTCGAGCACCAGCACCTGCTTCTCGACGTCTCCATCGCGCGGTATCGTCAGCTTCTTCGTGACGGCTGCGCGACCGAACGAAACGTTCACGAAATAGTCTCCGGGTGAAAGCTCGAATTTGGCCGATCCACCGACGGAACTGGCCAGAAGCGGCAGCTTGCCGTCGTCCCCCGGTATCGGGCTGAACACACGCCAGGAAAGACCCTGCTTCACCGCTTCGCCGTCGCTTGTGAGCTTGGCCTCGCAGGTCACGTTCTTGGCGGTCTGGGAGACAATCGCATTGCCGAGGTCCGGCGAAAAGGCCTTCAGCTTCGGCATCTTTGCCGTGCTGTCGAGTTGCTTGAAGGACTCGAATGCGTCCTGCGCCCGCACCGTTGGCGTGGCCAGCAGGATCATCGCAATGGCGGTCGCCAGGCGGGCAGCGTAAGAATGGACTGTCATTGATTGCACAATCGGTTGACTTCCTCAGCAATGGAAGCAACTTCAATCCGAATGCGATGGCAATTTCAAGACGTGTCTGCCATCAGACCAGCTGTGAAAGTGTGTGAATATGAAAAATATCAATAGTCTTGCCGATTATCTCGCGACGCGCCGGTCGGTACCGGCGTTCCAGATGTGCGAGCCGGGTCCCTCGAAAGATGAGATCGAGGCCATGCTGACGCTCGCCGTCCGCGTACCCGATCACGGAAAGCTCGCCCCCTGGCGATTCATCGTCTACAGGGGCGCCGAACGGCAGCGGATCGGCGAGGCACTGCTTGCCATGGCTCTGGAGAAGAATCCCGAACTCGGCGACGAGATGATCGCGGTGGAACGCAGCCGGTTCACCCGCGCCCCAGTCGTCGTCGCGGTGGTGAGCCGCGCCGCGCCGCATGCGAAGATCCCCGAATGGGAGCAAGTGATGTCGGCGGGCGCCGTCTGTCTCAATCTCCTGATGGCGGCCAATGCCCACGGCTATGTCTCCAACTGGTTGACCGAGTGGTTCGCCTATGACGAGCGCGCCTATCCGCTTCTTGGCATCGCTCCCGGCGAAAAGGTTGCCGGCTTCATCCATATCGGTTCGACGACATTTCCCGTCACCGAGCGCCCGCGTCCGGCGCTTGCCGATGTCGTGACCTGGGTAGGCGGCGAGGAGGGCTGATGTTCTATGCGACCGACACCAACCGCCACGGCCTGTCGCACGATCCGTTCAAGGCTATTGTGACGCCGCGGCCGATCGGCTGGATCGGAACGAAGGGGAGGGATGGCTCGATCAATCTATCTCCCTATTCCTTCTTCAACGCGGTCAGCGATAGGCCCAAGATCGTGATGTTTTCCTCGAGCGGACGCAAGGATTCGCTAAAAAACGCCGAGGAGACAGGTGTGTTCACGACAAATTTCGTCAGTCGCGACCTCGTGGAGAAGATGAATGCGTCATCCGTTGCTGTCCCCTACGGTATTGACGAGTTCGCCATCGCGGGGCTGACGCCGGTCATGGGTGAGATCGTGGACGCACCCTTTGTAAAGGAGGCTGTTGCCGCGCTAGAGTGCCGGGTGACCGAGATCCATCGGTTGAAGACCCTGTCCGGCGCGCCGTCTGACAGCTACTCGGTCTTCGGGCAGGTGGTTGGCATCCATATCGACGAGCGCGTGCTGCGCGATGGCCGTTTCGACGTTTCACTTGCGCGGCCGATGGCACGCATGGGCTATATGGATTACAGCGAGGCTTCGACGGTCTTCGAAATGCTCCGCCCGGAACCTCCCGGAAAGAAGGGCTAGCCGGCCGCCTCCGCCCCCAGCACGGCAAAGGCGTGGTCGATAACCGCGACCTGTTCCGGTCGTGTGGTGATAATGGCGCGGAACCCATCCCGGAATGCGGCTTCGCACATCCGGGCGGCGGCATCGCCCGGCAATTGCGGCTCGAGCCAGTCCACTGCGGCAATGCCTGCCGCTGCCGCGCCGAGGCTTGTCAGACTACGTGCGATGCCGAGCGTTCCTGAAAATTGCTCGGCTTGCGGATTGGCCGGAAATGTCCCTAACGTCGCGCCCAGGGCGACGGGACTCCACCCGAAGCCTTTCAGCCGGGCTGATTTTGCGGCAAAACTTGCGGCGGCGAGGAGCCCCGCGGCATTGTCGCCGCCGAGGGCGATGATCGCGGTCGTTCCGACGTCGTGACCGGCAATTGCTTCCTCGACCGACAGCATGACATCGAGCTTTTGCACATCCGCCCCGGATGTTGCCCCGGGCAGGATTATCCCGTCCAGTTTGGCGGCGACGATTGCCGCGAGATCGGCGCTCAATGCATTGGCATGTTCAAACGGATGGACAAGCGCGAGCAGGGCAGGCGGCGACGGATCCTCTTGCCGCAGCCGTCCTATGATGTTCGTCACTTCATGCCGTTCATCCTCGATATCTGCCGGAGACAGCGGTCTGAGGTCGATAGCGAGCGCATCAGGCCGAACGTCGCGAGGCACCGGGCCATGGTGTGGCACGACGAGGATCGAGCCTATGAAGCGCTCCCCAATCGCAAGTCTCGTGCAAATTGCCAATGCCGCCTCGTCGTTAATAAACATGGTGAACCAATCTTAAACACTTTGCCGCTAGCGTGAAACCGTGGCCGCCAGGCCATGGGGGACTTATTCGCATCCGCTGGGGCTGGAATTGATCGTACAGACTTTTCTTCGTTGGGTTGAGACCGCTAAGTCGGGGGATCGGGCGCGGGCAGCGAATGCGCTCGCCAGAGCCTATCTGCGCTCCTCCATGGCCGAGAACGAGCGTCGCGCCGCCAAGGTGGCGATGACCTATCTGCTTGACGATCCGTCGCCGCATGTCCGCCTTGGTCTTGCCGAGGCTCTGGCTGATTCGGCGGACGCACCGCGCGCGATTATGGTGTCGCTTGCCGAGGACCAGCCGGAGATTGCCTCGCTGGCGATCCTGCGCTCACCGGTCCTGACGGATTCGGACCTTGTCGATCTTGCTGGGCGCGGATCGAACATAACGCGAATGCTCATCGCCGCGCGCCGGCAACTTAGACGCAGCGTGGCAGCCGCACTGGTGGAAATTGGCGACGTAGACGAAGTGCTGGTGCTGCTGGAAAACTCGTCAGCAGAGATATCCCGACTGACGCTGAAGCGCGTCGCCGAACGGCATGGCCGCGAAGACAGGATTCGTGCCCTGCTTCTGGATCGCGACGACCTTCCCGCCGATGCCCGCCAGCTTCTTGTGCAGTTCGTGACAGAGGTGCTGACTGGTTTTGATCTCGTTCAGGCGACGATCGGCGGTCGCCGGATCGAGCACGTCGTCCGCGAAGCCGGCGCGACCGCTACAATTATGATCGCCGGAAACGTCTCTCCGGAGGACTTGCCGGCGCTCGTTGACCATCTGCGCACGAGCGGAAGGTTGACGCCGGCCTTCCTGATGCATTCGCTCTGCTCCGGGCGCACAGATTTTTTTGCCGCGAGCGTAGTCGCCCTCTCGGGGCTCGATGAGAGGCGAGTGCGCTCGATCCTGGCGACCGGGCGCTTCCATTCTGTCAGGGCGCTTCTGGAAACGACCGGACTCAAGCGGGAAATCAGCCCGATTTTCGTCGAGGCGATCATGTTGTGGCGCAATGCCATGCAGTCGGCTGCCGGTAGCGAAATGGAAAACATTTCCACGCGCCTTCTGGATCGCTACCGCAAGACGCCTCCTGCCAGTGAGGCTGCGTGGAAACTGCTGGACATGGTGGAAAAGCTCTCGATCATGGAGAGCCGCCGCCAGGCACGCGACTACGCCAGTGGTCTGGCTCTTGCGGCCGCCTGAACGCAGTTTTCAGTCCGTCAGTTTCTTCGCTACCCAAGAATAGCTGTCTGCGACCACATGCAGCGGCTTTTCGAATACCATGCGGATATCCGCCGTCCCCGGCAGCACACCGCGGATCTTGGAAATTGCACGTGCGGCCAGCGATTGCTGCCTGGCCTCGGGCGGTGGCGTGCTGGTCACCGGCGGCAATTGCGCGTTCGCCGGCGGTGCCTGCAGTTCGGCACTGTTGCTTTCAGGCGGCTGGCAGACGGCGATCACCATCGGATAGTTTACGCCCGAATAGCCTTCCAGGACCTGTTCTGAAGAGGCGTGGCAAAGCTCGATCGAGACCCATTTCCGTTCCGCGGTGGCGATGTAGTGGCATTGGCTCACGCTGTCGTCGCAACCGAGAATGGTCATCATGATGAGGGCGGTTTGCATTTTCGGTCACCTGTCGTCCGGTGTGTACAAAGCGGCGAACCGCTTTGAAGCAGTTCAAGCAAAGGATTGCAGCAGAAGCAAGACTCGGTCTCAATCAATTGGACGCGCCCTTGACGCCCGGGGGTTTTTCTCGTTGTAGATCGGCACTGCCGAGACATTAGAGGATAAGTGCGCTTGCCCGTAACCATTGCCCGTGAACCGGTTCGCCAGCCGGAGGTCCTCCGCCTGCTGGAAATGTCGGATGCCTATATGGCGGACCTTTATCCTGCCGAGAGCAACCATTTGCTCGACGTCTCTTCGCTGGAGAAGCCCGGCGTCGAATTCTTCGTTGCGCGCAACGACGGCCGCATTGTCGGCTGTTGCGCCTTGGTCGATGCCGGCGATGGCACCGCGGAGATCAAGCGCATGTTCGTGGATCCTGAGTCCCGTGGTCTTTCTATCGGCCGCAGGCTGATGGAGATGCTTGATTCGGCAGGACGCGAGATGGGTCTTGTGGCGATCCGTCTCGAGACAGGTATCAGCCAACCAGAAGCACTGGGGCTCTACCGGCGTTTCGGCTATGTCGAGATAGGCCCGTTCGGCACCTACAAGGCGGACCCATTGAGCCTCTTCATGGAAAAACAGCTTCTACCAGAATGAGGTCCGGCGGCGCGTGAGCGCCGCCGGCTCTTGGTTGCCATGGAAGCCTGGTGGTCTCAGATGTCCAGGTTTTCCGCGAATGCAGCGCGATCCTGGATGAATCGGAAGCGCGCCTCCGGCTTCGTTCCCATCAGTGCGTCGACGGCATCACGGGTGCCTTCGAAATCGATCTCGTCGATCGCGACGCGCAGCAGCGTGCGCTTGGCCGGATCCATGGTGGTTTCCTTGAGCTGCGCTGGCATCATCTCGCCGAGCCCTTTGAAGCGCCCGATCTCGACCTTCTTGCCCTTGAACACGGTCTCCATCAGTTCGGCACGATGGGCATCGTCACGGGCATAGACGGTTTTCGCCCCCTGACGGATGACATAGAGCGGCGGCACCGCGAGATAGAGGTGATTGCCGCGGATGAGTTCCGGCATTTCCTGATAGAAGAAGGTGATCAGCAGCGAGGCGATGTGGGCCCCGTCGACGTCGGCATCGGTCATAACGATGATCCGCTCATAGCGCAGGTCCTCGTCGCGGTATTTCGAACGCGTGCCGCAGCCGAGCGCCTGAATGAGGTCGCCGATCTGCTGGTTCGCGGTCAGCTTGTCGCGTCCGGCGCTGGCGACATTCAGGATCTTGCCGCGAAGCGGCAGGATCGCCTGGTTGGCGCGGTTGCGTGCCTGTTTGGCCGAGCCTCCGGCCGAATCGCCCTCGACGATGAAGAGTTCGGCGCCTTCCGCCGTGTTCTGGGAGCAATCGGCGAGCTTGCCCGGCAGGCGCAGCTTGCGCACCGCGGTCTTGCGGTTGACTTCCTTTTCCTTGCGGCGCCTCAGTCGTTCCTCGGCGCGCTCGATCACCCAGTCGAGCAGTTTTGCCGCTTCGTTCGGATTGTCGGCGAGATAATGGTCGAACGGATCGCGCAGCGCATTTTCGACGATGCGCTGGGCCTCGACCGTCGCCAGCTTGTCCTTGGTCTGGCCGACGAATTCCGGTTCGCGGATGAAGACCGAGAGCATGCCGACTGCGGAGATCATGACGTCGTCAGTGCTGATTTGCTGGGCGCGCTTGTTCTGCGTCAGTTCGGCATAGTTCTTCAGGCCCTTGGTAAGTGCGATCCTGAGACCGGCCTCATGCGTGCCGCCTTCCGGGGTCGGAATGGTGTTGCAATAGGAATGCAACTGCGGATCGCCGCCATACCACGTGATCGCCCATTCCATCGCGCCGTGGCCGCCGGTCTTGTCCGTCCTGCCGGCGAAGATCTCGCGGGTAACGGTGAATTCCTTGCCGAGCGTGGCCGCAAGGTAATCCTTCAATCCGCCGGGAAAGTGGAAGACGGCCTTCTCCGGGATATCGCCGCCCTCGGGAACCATACCCGGATCGCAGCTCCAGCGGATCTCAACGCCACCGAAAAGATAAGCCTTGGATCTCGCCATGCGGAAAATGCGGGCCGGATCGAATTTCGCCTTGTCGCCGAAGATCTGCGGGTCTGGATGGAAGCGCGTCCGCGTGCCGCGCCGGTTATGCACCTCGCCGAGCTCCTCCAGGCCCCCCAGCGGCACGCCGCGCGAAAACCGTTGCCGGTAGAGCTTCCGATTGCGGGCGACTTCCACTTCGAGGCTGTCGGAGAGCGCGTTGACGACGGAGACGCCGACACCGTGGAGACCGCCCGAGGTCTCATAGGCCTTGCCGTCGAACTTGCCGCCGGCGTGCAGCTTCGTCATGATGACTTCGAGCGTCGATTTGCCAGGCACCTGCGGATGGAGTTCCACAGGAATGCCTCGGCCGTTGTCGGTAACCGTAAGATAGCCTTCTGCGTCTAAATGGACGTCGATGAAATCGGCGTGACCCGCCACAGCCTCGTCCATAGAGTTGTCGATGACTTCGGCGAACAGATGGTGCAGCGCCTTCTCGTCGGTTCCGCCGATATACATGCCTGGCCGCATACGCACGGGTTCCAGCCCTTCGAGCACGCGAATGGAGGAGGCGTCGTAGGTATCGGCGCCCGAGGCGGCGTTGGCCGGTGCGGCACGCGGCTTCGCGCTCGCTGCCGAAGGCGCGGAAGGTTCGGTCGGGGCAGGGGCCGTCTCCGGCTTGGGTGCAAGCGGCAGACCGGCAAAGAGATCGCTGTTATCGTCCATGGCGTCGTTCAATAATCCATTCCGTCTCGCGGGACCAGCGCGGCCGATGCCCTAAGCGCAATATCACCGCATTTCCGATTCATGCTTGCGAATCAGCTGGATTTTGCCAGAAAGACGGCACGGGCGCGACTTTGCCGGCAGGCGCCGCGTATTATCGTCAAAGCTTTGCTGTTCCCGCTGGGGGAAGGCAAGGCGGATGCCCGGTGGAGACGCCCCTGTCATGGAGATGTCCACAGCTCATTTCCGCATTGCGGCCGGCTTTGCCGCGCTCCTGGTCCTCGCCGGGGTTTCTGGTGCCCAGGCCGAGGCCCTGAAGCCCTACAAGGACGACCTGTTTTCCCGTCAGACCGTGCTCGAAAGCCGTGACGGCGGGGACTTCAAGGTTGTCGATTATCAGGAGCTCCGCGACATCAACGGCCGCGACCAGATCCCCGAGCGACGCGTGAAATCGAACTATGTCGTCCTCGGCGTCCGGCGCCAGCAGGTTGATGAGACGCTCGATCTCGGACCCCGCAAACTTGACGTGACGCGAGCTGGCCCAGCGGACGGCGGTCGATTTACAGTCATATTCATCCATGGGCGCGGCGGCGACCGACGGCTCGGGGCAAATGACTTTACCTTCGGCGGGAATTTCAATCGCCTGAAGAACCTGGCGGTGCAGAATGGCGGCACCTACTACGCCCCGAGCGTAACCTCTTTCGATAGCGACGGTGTGCGCGCGATCGCGGATCTGATTGCCTTCAGCGCCGCCCATGCGCCAGGAAAGCCGATTATTCTCTCCTGTGCCTCAATGGGCAGTTTCATCTGCTGGGGTATCTCGCGCGACGAAAGAGCCGCCAAGTCCTTGGCCGGCATGGCGATTATGGGCGGCGCGACCGATCCGGATTTTGCAAAGAGCGTAGCCTATGGGCGCAGACTGCCGATCTTCTTCACCCATGGCAGCAGCGACAGCGTTTATGCGGCCGAGGACCAGATCGCCCTCTACGACCGTCTGCACAAGTCCGGCTATCCCACCCGTTTCACCCTCTTTCAGACCGGCTCCCACGGAACGCCCGTGCGCATGAGCGACTGGCGGGAAATCCTCAACTGGATCATCGACTGACGGGAAAGCGTCATGGGCTTCCGGCCTGATGCCAAATTTGTGTCCGGATTTTCACCATAAGAGCCGCTTTTGACCGCAAAATCGGCACGCGCGCTTTCCTTTCCCGATCGCATTTGCTAGTGCCGCAGGAGCCAAAGCAGGGGTTGGATTTGTCATGACACCGAATGTTCGTCCGCTTGTCGCGGGAAACTGGAAAATGAACGGCACGCGCGCCTCGCTCGATCAGATCAAGGCGATGGCCGAAGGGGTGAAGTTACCGCTGTCGGAAAAGGTCGAGACGCTGATCTGCCCGCCCGCGACGCTGCTTTATGTGGCCACGGCCCTTTGCGACGACAGTCCGCTGATGATCGGCGCGCAGGATTGCCACCAGAATGCCTCTGGCGCCCACACCGGCGATGTCTCCGCCGAAATGATCGCTGATTGCTTCGGTACCCATGTCATTGTCGGTCATTCCGAACGCCGCACCGATCACGCCGAAACCGACCATCTGGTGCGGGCCAAGGCGGAGGCCGCCTATGGCGCCGAGCTCACCGCGATCATCTGCATCGGCGAGACGGCGGGCGAACGCAAGGCCGGGCAGACACTCGACATTCTGAAGCGCCAACTTGCGGGCTCGGTACCCGACGGCGCCACCGCGGAGAACACCGTGATTGCCTATGAACCCGTTTGGGCAATCGGCACCGGACTGACGCCGACGGTCGACGACGTGGCCGAAGCGCACGCTTTCATGCGCGCCGAACTCGTCAAACGTTTCGCCGGCGAGGGCGCCAAGATGCGCATCCTCTATGGCGGTTCGGTCAAGCCCTCCAACGCCCGGGAACTGATGGCGGTGGCCAATGTCGACGGCGCACTGATTGGCGGCGCGAGCTTGAAAGCTGCCGACTTCCTTGCCATATACGGCGTCTATCAGGATCTCGTCGCCTGAATTGGTGATGAGGGGCTTTCTTTGAGGCGGGCACTCATGTAAAGAGCCGCCAACCCTTATTGTGATTTTGCCCGAACCGGGCAGGATGGATATTCCATGCAGACCGTATTGATTGTCATTCATCTCATGATCGTGCTGGCGCTTGTCGGCGTCGTGCTCATCCAGCGCTCCGAAGGCGGCGGACTGGGCATCGGCGGCGGCTCGGGCTTCATGTCGGCACGGGGCACGGCCAACGCACTGACCCGCACGACGGCGATCCTCGCCACACTCTTTTTTATCACGTCGCTCGGGCTCGGCATTCTCGCCCGCTACGAATCGAAGCCGACCGATATTCTCGACCGTATCCCGGCGGGAACCTCGAACGGCACCAACGTTCTCGATCAGCTCGGCGGCGCCCCGGCCACGGCCCCGGCAGGGACGCCCGCTCCCGCGGCAAATGACGCAGCACCGGCCCCGCAGAAGCCGGCAGCCGATCCGAACGCGGTTCCCACGGGCAACTGATCGGCACTTCCACAATCGCTCCGGCGGGCTTTCGGGTCCGCCGGTTTTCTTTTGTCAATATTCCGCCCTGCTTAAGAAAAAAGTAGGGACAGCCTCTTTTTGTGCTGGCGGAATCAAACTCGAAACGGTATCCGGTGAAGCCCATGGCGCGATATGTATTCATCACTGGCGGCGTGGTTTCCTCTCTTGGAAAAGGAATTGCGGCCGCGGCACTCGGAGCATTGTTGCAGGCCCGCGGTTACCGCGTCCGTCTGCGCAAGCTGGACCCCTATCTCAACGTTGATCCCGGCACGATGAGCCCGACCCAGCACGGGGAAGTCTTCGTGACCGACGATGGAGCCGAAACGGACCTCGACCTCGGCCACTACGAACGCTTCACGGGGCGCTCGGCAACCAAAACCGACAACATCACCACTGGTCGGATCTACAAGAACATCATCGACAAGGAGCGGCGCGGCGACTATCTCGGCGCAACCGTCCAGGTGATCCCGCATGTCACCAACGAGATCAAGGACTTCGTCGTCGAAGGCAATGACGACTACGATTTCGTTATCTGCGAGATCGGCGGCACGGTCGGCGACATTGAGGCGATGCCCTTCATGGAGGCCATCCGCCAGCTCGGAAACGACCTGCCGCGCGGTACCGCCGTCTACGTCCATCTGACGTTGATGCCCTATATCCCGGCTGCCGGCGAGCTGAAGACGAAGCCGACACAGCATTCGGTCAAGGAACTTCAGGCGCTCGGCATTCATCCCGATATCCTGCTTGTCCGTGCTGACCGCGAAATCCCCGAAGCCGAGCGCCGCAAGCTCTCGCTCTTCTGCAATGTGCGCCCCTCGGCCGTCATCCAGGCGCTCGACGTTGCCAATATCTACGACGTTCCGATGGCCTACCACAAGGAAGGCCTCGACAACGAGGTCCTGGCCGCCTTCGGCATCGAGCCGGCGCCGAAGCCGCGCCTCGACGCCTGGGAAGAGGTCTGCAACCGCATCCGCAATCCGGAAGGTGAGGTGACCATCGCCATTGTCGGCAAATATACCGGCCTCAAGGATGCCTACAAGTCGCTGATCGAGGCGCTCCATCACGGCGGCATCGCCAATCGCGTCAAGGTCAAGCTCGAGTGGATCGAGTCGGAAGTCTTCGAAAAGGAAGACCCAGCTCCGTATCTTGAGAAGGTCAATGGCATCCTCGTACCCGGCGGTTTCGGCGAGCGTGGATCGGAAGGCAAGATCCACGCTGCGCAGTTCGCCCGCGAGCATAAGGTACCTTATTTCGGTATCTGCTTCGGCATGCAGATGGCGGTGGTCGAGGCCGCCCGGCATCTGGCTGGTATAGAGAGGGCCTCCTCGACGGAATTCGGCACGACCTCCGAACCTGTCGTCGGCCTGATGACCGAATGGATGAAGGGCAACCAGCTCGAAAAGCGCGCGGCGGCCGGCGATCTCGGCGGCACCATGCGGCTCGGCGCCTATAAGGCGGAGCTCAAGACGGGCACCAAGATCGCCGAAATCTACGGCTCGACCGAGATTTCCGAGCGCCATCGCCACCGCTACGAGGTCAATGTCGACTATAGGGACCGGCTTGAGGCCTGCGGCCTCGTCTTCTCCGGCATGTCGCCCGACGGCCTGCTTCCGGAAACGGTGGAATATCCTGACCACCCGTGGTTCATCGGCGTCCAGTACCACCCGGAATTGAAGTCCCGTCCGCTCGACCCGCATCCGCTGTTCGCAAGCTTCATCGAAGCGGCCGTGGAGCAGAGCCGGCTGGTTTGAGGCTCGGTTTCTCGATGTTTGTGGGAACGTGAAACCCGGTCGAAAGGCCGGGTCTTTTGCCCTTTGCAGCGCAACGCACGCAGTCCGGCAAAGTCAGACGCCAAGGCTCGCTCGGCCTATCACTCTGTGAACGCCCCGAACCGTCAGCCGATGGCAGACAGGACTGGCGCCAGCAGGAGGGCGCCGGCGGCGACCAATACGACGGACAGGATGTTCATGTAGAGGCCGGCCTTCATCATGTCGGCGACGCGCAGTTCGCCGGTGGAAAACACGATGGCATTGGGCGGGGTGGCGACCGGCAGCATGAAGGCGCAGCTTGCCGCGAGTGCCACGGCTGACGCCAGAACGACGAGGTCGATGCCAGTAGCAGCCGCCATGGTGGCGACGACGGGCAGGAGGGCGGCGACCGTTGCCGTATTGCTGGCAAGCTCGGTCAAGAGCACGACGGTCAGCGTCAGCATTAGCAGGAAGGCGAAGGGCGAAAGGTTGTCGAACGACGCGAGTGCCGTCCCGATCCATTGGGCAAGCCCGCTCTCGTCCATCGCGGAGGCGAGAGACAGGCCTCCGCCGAACAGCAGCAGTACACTCCAGGGGATCTGCTGCGCATCCTGCCACCGCAACAGAAACTGGCCCCGACCCGCGAGGCCATTCGGGATCAGGAAGAGGGCGAATGCGCAAGCGAGTGCGATGCCAGGATCGCTGAGGTTGTCCAGACCCTGCACACCGTTTAGCAGCGGCCGGGTGATCCACAAGGTGGCCGCCAGGAGAAACACGATGGCGACGCGCCATTCGGCCGGGCTTGCCGGCTCACCGCTCGATAGCTTCGAGACGACATCGTCGGCCTTCATCGAGGCGGAGAATTCGGCGCTCACCGGAAAGGCGACGCGCGTCAGCACCAGCCAGCCAAGCGGCAGGAAGACGACCACGAGCGGAATGCCGACGGCCGCCCAGGCGGCGAAGGACAGGTCAATCCCGTGGCTCTCGGCGAGATAACCGGCGAGCAGCGCATTGGGCGGTGTGCCGATCAGCGTGCCCATGCCGCCGATGCTCGCGCCATAGGCGAGACCGAGCAGCAAGGCCCGAGAAAAGCGATGGACATCGGCGCTCGCGTCGCCATGGGCCTCCGTGAGCACGGCGATTACCGAAGTGGCCACCGGCAGCATCAGCACGACTGCCGCCGTATTGCTGATCCACATCGAGATCGTGCCGGTGGCAACCATGAAGCCCAGCACCAGCCGGCGCGGCTCGGTGCCGATCGCTTGCACTACGGAATAGGCGAGGCGGCGGTGGAGGCCCCAGCGCTTCACACCGGCGGAGAGCAGAAAGCCGCCGAGGAAGAGGAAGACCAGGGGATTTGCATAGGGCGTGGCAGCGGTATTGATGTCCCCCTGTCCGATCAATGGGAACAGGATGAGCGGCAGAAGCGCCGTGACGCCGATCGGAATGGGCTCCGTCGACCACCAGACAGCCATCAGAAGCGCCAGCCCGAGCGTATGCCAGCCCTGCACCGACAATCCGGCGGGCGGCTCGATGAGCAGCGTGGCCAGCAGCACCGCAGCACCGGCGAGGAGCCCAATCAGGGCGGACGGAGCAAGCGGGCTGACGTCAGGACGATTGACTAGCGCGCTGGGTGGATCGCCCATCTGGCGCCTCAACGTTCGATCATGCGAAGCAGGAGCACGGGTGTTTCAGCTCCGACCGACAGTTCCGGCGCGTGCGGCGGGCGGATGATCAAGCAGTCGGAATTGGCGAAGATCTTCATCATCGATGAATCCTGCTTGCCGAAGCTTTCCGCGAAGAGATTGCCGTCCCCGTCGCGCATGAGCCGGGCGCGAAGGTAGTCCTGGCGCTTGTCGTTGGGGGCCAGAACAGTTGCCGTGCGCGCCATGATTTCGCGCGACAGCGGCGGCCGCCGGTTGAGTTTGCGCAGCAGCGGTTCCAGGAAGAGGAGCCCGCAGACCATGCTCGAGATCGGGTTGCCGGGCAGGCCGAGCACCCGCATGTCGCCAAGATCGCCCACCATCAGGGGCTTACCGGGGCGCATGGCGATCTTCCAGAAATCGAGCCGCATCCCGGCGGCAAGCAGCGTCGACTGCACGAGATCATGATCGCCGACAGAGGCGCCGCCAAGTGTCACGAGGATGTCGGCATGCGAATCCTGGGCTCTCCGGACAGCTGCTCCAATTGCATCCCGGTCGTCGCCAACGATGCCGAGGTCGAGTATTTCCGCGCCGTTCTCGCGCGCAAGTGCTGCGATGCCGAAGGTATTGGAGCCGATGATCTGGTCGGCTCCCGGCGTCTCTCCCGGGGACACAAGCTCGTCGCCGGTAGCCAGAATTGCCACCAGCGGGCGTCGATAGACAGTCACCTCGCGGTGGTTCATGGCAGCGACAAGAGTAAGGCGCGCAAAATCAAGCGTGGTGCCGGCTGTCAGAACGGTCTCGCCCTCGGCGAAATCCTGGCCGCGCGACCGGATATGCCGCCCGGCAACCACTGCAAATGTTGTCCGGATGCGGTTATTCTCGAGCTTTTCCGCGTCTTCCTGGATCAGAACCGCATCTGCTCCGTTGGGAACCGGCGCGCCGGTGAAGATGCGTACAGTTTGGCCTTCGCCGACGGTTCCATCAAATCCGTGGCCGGCAGCGGATTCTCCGATCACACGCAGAATCGCGCCGGGCTGCAGCGCATCGACGGCGCGGAGCGCATAGCCGTCCATGGCCGAGGCGTTGAAGGGCGGTTGTGTGAGTTTCGCCGCTAGGTCTTCTGCGAGCACGCGCCCATCGACGTGATGAAGACCGAGCGTTTCCGTCTGGCTGATCGGCGCGACCGTATCCAGAAGTCTGGCCTGTGCCTCTGCGACGGGGAGGAGGGACATCTAGCGCGCCTCCGGATGACGGAAGGCGCCGGACTTTCCTCCGGTCTTTTCCAGAAGCCGGATTCCGCCGATCTCCATGGTCTTGTCGACGGCCTTGGCCATGTCGTAGATCGTCAGGCACGTGACGGAAACGGCCGTCAACGCCTCCATTTCGACCCCGGTCTGACCGGTGAGCTTGACGGTCGCCGTCACCTTCAGGCCCGGCAAATCCCGTTCCTCTTCGATGTCGACGGTAACCTTGGACAGCATCAGCGGATGGCAGAGCGGTATCAGACTTGCGGTCTGCTTGGCCGCCATGATCCCGGCAATGCGCGCGGTCGCGATGACATCGCCTTTCTTGGCATTGCCTTCGCGGATGATCGTCAGCGTCTCCAGGTTCATCCGAATGTGGCCCTCGGCTACGGCGACCCGCACGGTCTCGGCCTTGTGACCGACATCGACCATATGGGCCTCACCGGAGGCGCCGATATGAGTGAGCGCGCCGTCGCCGCTCATTCTGCCGCCATGATGCCGGCGGTACCGGTCAGAAGCACATGTGTTGCAGCCGCAACATCGTCCTTGCGCATCAGGCTTTCGCCGACGAGGAAGGTGGTGATTCCGCAGGCCTTGAGGCGGAGGCAGTCGTCATGCGTGAAGATGCCGCTTTCGCCGACAAGCAGGCGATCGTCGGGGACCATCGGCGCCAGCCGTTCGCTGACGGCGAGGTCGACCTCGAAGGTTCTGAGATTGCGATTGTTGATGCCGATCATCGGCGAGGAGAGTCTGACCGCCCTTTCCAGCTCGGCCTCGTCATGCACCTCGATCAGCACGTCCATTTCGAGTGCCAGCGCTTCCTGTTCCAGCCGCGCAGCATCCTCGTCGGAAAGCGAGGCCATGATCAGAAGAATGCAATCCGCGCCCCAGGCGCGCGCCTCGTACACCTGGTAAGGATCGAACATAAAATCCTTGCGCAACGCCGGAAGCGAGCAGGCGCCTCTTGCGGCGGAGAGGAATTCCAGTCTGCCCTGAAAGCTCGGCGTATCCGTCAGTACGGAGAGGCACGCAGCCCCGCCCGCCTCGTAGGCGGCGGCCAGCGCTGGCGGGTCGAAATCCGGACGGATCAGGCCCTTCGACGGGCTCGCCTTCTTGATTTCCGCTATCAGGCCGAATTTGCCGGCATCGCGTTTTCCGGCCAGTGCCCGGTAGAACCCGCGTGGGCGCTCCTGCTCCGAGGCCATTGCCTTGAGTTCGGCAAGGGGCACCACGGACTTCGCGGCGGCGATCTCTTCCCTCTTGTAGATTTCTATGCGCTTCAGAATGTCGGCCATGATGAAAGTCTAGCCCTGATCGGCCGCGTTGGAAACAGCAATCAGTTTCGCAAGGCAGGCCGCCGCTGCACCGCCATCGAGCGATTTTGCGGCGAGCGTCATCCCGTCGCGCACATTGTCGGCCTTGCCGGCAACCACCAGCGATGCGGCCGCGTTACAGAGCGCCACGTCGCGATAGGCGTTCTTCGCGCCCTCGAGCACGTCTTTGAGCGCCGCTGCATTGAACACGCTGTCGCCACCCTTGATCGCCTCGAGAGGAACCGTTGGCACGCCGAAATCCGCCGGCGTCAGCTCGAAGCTGGTGATCTCGCCGTTCTTCAGCGCCGCCACCTGCGTCGGGCCTGTGGTCGTGACTTCATCCAGACCACTGCCATGGACCACCCAGGCGCCTTCGAGACCCAGATCACGCAGCGCTTCCGCGCCCGGCAGTAGCCATTCGGGCGAGTATACGCCGAACAATTGACGCTTCACATTCGCCGGGCTGGAGAGCGGGCCGACGATGTTAAAGATCGTGCGGGTGCCGAGTTCGACACGCGCCGGAGCGACGTGACGCATCGCGGGATGATGGATCTGGGCGAACATGAATCCGATACCGGCCTCGCGAATGCAGCGGGAAATGGTTTCCGGATCGATGTCGAGCCTGACGCCGAGTGCCGAGAGGCTGTCGGCCGCCCCCGATTTGGAACTCAGCGCGCGGTTGCCATGCTTGGCGACCGGTACGCCGGCGCCGGCGACAATGAGAGCCGCGAGCGTCGAGATATTGTAGGTGTTGGTCCCGTCGCCCCCGGTGCCGACAATGTCAATGGCATTCTTCGGGGCTTCTACGCAGACCATCTTGGCACGCATGATGGAGACCGCGCCAGCGATCTCGTCCACGGTCTCGCCACGCACCCGCAGCGCCATGAGGAACCCGCCGATCTGGGCCATGCTGGCCTCGCCGGACATGAGAACCTCGAAGGCCTCGCTCGCTTCCTGGCGCGTCAGCGGCTGCCGATTGGCGACCTTGGCGATATATGGCTTCAGCCCTGTCATTTGGCCAGTTCTCCTTGTGCCCCGTCAGCGAACCATGACCTGTTCGGCGAGCGTCCGGTTGATGGTAACGCCGTATTCTGCCTGCAGGCGGTTGACCATCTGATCGAGGATGTCGTCGCCCGAAGCCCTGGCAAGCGCCGTGATCTGGGCATCGTCATTGCCGAGAACATTGGTTGTCGGCTGGTCGTTGACCTCGGTGACCTTCAGGAGGATCTGGCTTTGCGGATCGGCGCCCGGCGCCGCACCGACGGTGCCCAGCGGTCCGCCGAATGCGGCTGCCACGGCCGCCGGCCCCAGAACGGGATCGTCGGTTGACCGTCGGATGCCGGACTTGTTCTCCACTGCAATGCCGAGTTCCGCGGCGATCGCGGCAAGCGTCTCGCCGTTTGTGACGCGTTCCTTCAGGCTTTCGGCCTTGACGCCAAGGGCGATCTTCTGCTGTTCGGCGGTCCAGTCCGCAACGGCCTTCTCGCGAACCTCGTCGAGTGTGCGGTCGCGCTCCGGCGTTATACCGTTGACCTCGAACCAGATATAACCGTCGCTGCCGATATTGATGGGAAGCGCTTCGACGCCGACGTCGGTCTGGAAGACTTCCGCAACTAGTTGGTCACGGCTGGGGACCGATACTTCCGTCTCGGACATGTCCTGTCCTCGCCGGTCGACGGACTTCACCGCGACCGCAGTGAGCTTCAATTCCTTCGCCACTTCCTCGAGGGACGAGCCGGAGGCGCGAAGATCCTCGAACTGGTCATGCACACTCGTGATGTCTTCCTGCGCGGCAGCCTCTGCAAGCGCTTTGCGGATCTCTTCCTTGACCTCATCGAAAGTCCGGGTGCGGCCTTCCTTGATATTCGTGATACGCAGGATGACGGGGCCGAAAGTCCCGTCGACCACCGGCGTCGTGCCGCCCTCTTTCGTGACGGCGAAGGCTGCATCGGCCAAAACCGGATCAGGCATCCGTTCACGAGTGAAGTCGCCGAGCAAAACGTCGGTCGCGGTCTTCCCCTGGTCGGCCACCAGCTGGTCAAAGGGGGTTCCCGAATCCAGTTCGGCGGCGGCTGCCTCGGCCATCTCCCGGGTCTCGAAAGTCAACTGCTCGATCGTGCGGGAGCTGGGAATCTCGTAGCTCTTCTTGCGGCTCTCATAGTCCGCGCGCATCGCCTCTTCGGAAATGGATGCCGCGTCGGCGATATCGGACGTTTCCAGTTTGACATAGGTGAAATCGCGGTACTCGGGCGCGCGGTACCGACTCTTGACCGTTTCAAACCAGGAACTGAGGGCCGCCTCTTCCGGCGCCTTGATCGGTTCGATGTTGGCATTGGTAAGCAACAGGTAGTCCACCGTGCGGCTCTGGTCGCCATAGGCCTTGAGGGCATCGACCAGCGTTTTCGGCGGCTCGAATCCGTCCGATGTCGCCTCGACGATCTGGCTGCGGACTGCCACTTTCGAGCGTTCGAGAATGTAGTCGTCCTCGCGAAGTCCGGCATTTCGCAAGCGCGCCGTGAACAGCTGGCGGTCGAATTGTCCCGTTTCGGTCTTGAAGGCCGGATCGTCGGCGATCAGGCTCGCCAGCCGATCTTTCGAAAGGCCGAGGTTCATGTCTTCGGAAAGCTGATCGAGTGCGGCGCCTGCGGCAAGCTGGGCGAAAACCTGGTTCTCCACACCGAGCGCGCGCGCCTGTTCCGTTGTCAGCTTCATGCCGAAGCTGCGGCTCAGATCCGCTATCTGGCGCTGATAGGCAAAACTGAACTCGTTGGCCGAAACCTTTTGATCGCCGACTGTCACCACTGTCTGGGATGTTCCCGACATCAGCGAGGAAGAAACGCCCCAGATGCCGAAAGAAACGGCCAGAATGAGCAGTAGGAATTTCGCGACCCAGGTATGGGCGGCTTTTCTCAGAATCACGAGCATCGGGACGCAAACCTCATGTCAGTTCTCCGCCATTCAGCGAAGCAGATGACGTTCCTTAGAACAAACTGCCAAGGAAATGAAGGGATGTTCGGCGAAAAGCAACCGGGATGGCGCCAGCGGACGGCAGGCGCGGCTGGTTGTTGAACTACGGGGGAAGGGGTCAATGCAGCAACACCGCTTCATGCATGACAAATATCAATGTCCATGCGGCTCCATGCTCAATATAGTGCGTCGCAACCATGCGGTGGCCAATTTGAGGACAGACTGTGACAAACAGCGATGACAAGGCAGCAATTCCCCTTATGGCGGGTCTGACCTCCACTGAAGCTAAGGCAGCGCTATCGACCTTTGGGCCGAACCGGCTGCCCGTTGCCAGGCCGCCATCCTTCGTACGTGTGCTCCTCGCGCAGTTCTTGAGCCCACTGATTTACATTCTCATGGCATCGGCCGTGCTTTCCGCGTTCCTGAGCGAGGTCACCGATGCACTGTTCATCGCCGTCGTACTGGTTATCAACGGACTGATAGGTGCAGTGCAGGAGTACTCGGCCGGAAAATCGGCGGATGCGCTGCGAGCGCTCGAGGAGCCGAGGGCGACGGTGATCCGGGATGGGAGCCGAGCCGTCATCGATGCGACCGGACTAGTGCCGGGTGATCTGGTGCTGCTGGAATCGGGTGAGCGTATTCCGGCTGATATCCGTCTCGGGCCAGTCGAGGGGCTGCAATGTGACGAGGCCTCCCATACCGGCGAGTCGCAGGCGGTTTCAAAAACGATAGGCGACATGGCGTTCGCGGGAACGATTGTCATCCGTGGCAGGGGACGCGGTGTCGTGGTGACGACGGGTGTCAACACCGAACTCGGCAAGATCGCCGACGCGATCCAGCAGCGCTCTACTTCCAAGCCGCCCTTGATGATTCGCATGGAGGAGTTCACCCAGCGGATTGCGATCGCAGTGGGAATTGCCATCGTCTTCCTCGTGACGGTTGGTTGGTTGCGCCAGATGCCGATTGGCAGCCTGTTCACCATGTCGATCGGCCTCGCGGTCAGCGCCATACCAGAAGCGCTTCCGATCGCTATTTCTGTTGCCCTTGCGATCGGCATGCGTCGCATGGCCCACGCCAACGTTATTGTCCGCAATCTGCCGGCGGTGGAATCACTCGGTTCTTGCACGATGATCGCCACCGACAAGACCGGCACGCTGACGCTCAATGAATTGACCGTTACGGATATTAGGCTTCCCGACAACACCCATTGGCTTCTTGACGCGCATTCCGACCCGATGGCCGGCGGGATCCGCAACCACGACGGCTCGGAAGATGGCCCCAGTCCGGCCGTGCGCCGCCTGCTGGGCGTTGCCAGTCTTCCCAATGAGGGCGAAATCGCGCTCGAGGCGGAAAAGTGGAAGCCCATGGGCGACACCGTCGACGTGGCACTGCTCGCAGCCGCTCACAAAGCTGGGATCAGCCGGGCGCGGCTCATGGAGAAGTACCCGCTCGAGCGCCGTATCCCCTATGAACCGGAGCAGAAATATGCGGCCTCGTTCCATCAGAGCGAGAAGAGCATGCATGCGTTCGTCAAGGGTGCGCCGGAGCTGCTGCTGTCGATGTGCGACACCATGCAGACCAGTGATGGCCCTGTTCCCATCGATCGCGACTTTCTGCTTGGCCAGATGGATGTCATGGCTGGCCAGGGATTGCGGGTGCTGGCCTTCGCCGAAGGCGAGATTGGGATTGCGGGCGACGGGGACTATGGCGATCACCTCCTGATCGACCTCAATTTCGTCGGCCTGGCCGGAATGCAGGATCCGATCCGGTCGGAGGCGCCGGCCGCACTCGCCGCCTGCCGGGCGGCGGGAATCGGCGTCACGGTCATCACCGGCGACGACCCCAGGACTGCGAGCGTGATCTCCCGGCAAGCCGGTCTCCAGTTCTCCGACGCGGATGTGGCAAGCGGCGAGCAGGTGACCGACGCCATCGCCAAGGGGGAGGCCGCGCTCGACGAACTGACGCGACATGTGCGGGTCTTTGCTCGCGTAAAGCCGGACCACAAGCTTGCAATCGTCCGTTCGCTTGCACGCAACGGCCACTATGTCGCCGTGACAGGCGATGGCGTCAACGACGCTCCCGCGCTGAAGCACGCCCATGTGGGCGTCGCAATGGGGCAGACCGGGACCGATGTAGCCAAGGAGAGCGCGGACATTATCCTGACTGACGACAATTTCGCCTCGATCGTCGCCGGTATCCGGGAGGGCCGGGTGGCCTATAACAACATCCGCAAGGTCATCTTCATGCAAGTCTCTACCGGTGCCGCGGAGGTGCTGATCTTCCTGCTGGCAATGGTAGTGGGTACGCCGATGCCGCTGACCGCCGTGCAACTGCTGTGGCTCAATCTGGTCACGAACGGCGTCCAAGATATCGCGCTTGTCACCGAACCGGCCGAAGGCGACGAGTTGAGTCAGCCGATGCGCCGTCCCGGTGAACCAATCTTCGACCGGCTGATGCTGCGTCGGATCCTGACCGCAACCGTGGTCATGGGCGGTGGAGGGTTCGCTCTCTTCTATTGGCTGCTGGCCAACGGAATGTCGGAAATTGCCGCCAGCAATCTGCTGCTCCTGCTCCTAGTGCTCTTCGAGAACTTCCAGTGCTTCAACAGCCGTTCGGAGCGTAGGTCTGTGTTCCGGCAGGCGCTGACCTCAAATCCCTACCTTCTTCTCGGCGTTATCGGTACCCAGGCTCTGCACATCGGAGCGATGTATGTCCCGGGACTGAACGGGCTCTTGGGGATTGCGCCGATACGTCTCGAGGAATGGCTGCTTCTGCTGCTTGCCGCCTCGTCGGTGCTCGTCGTGAGCGAGGTCGACAAGTGGCTGTATCGCCGTCGCCAAAAGGCAGATGCCGCAGCTGGAGAGCGCACATGAAAACACCCGGCAAATCATCAGATTTGCCGGGTGTCTTGCATTCAGACCGTTTCCGGATGCGCGGTAGCGATTACCGCTTGGAAACCGGGACGTAATCGCGCTGCGGAGCGCCGGTGTAGAGCTGGCGCGGGCGGCCGATGCGCTGCTGCGGATCCTCGATCATTTCGTTCCACTGGGCGATCCAGCCCACAGTGCGGGCCAGTGCGAAGAGAACGGTGAACATCGTGGTCGGGAATCCGAGGGCGCGCAGCGTGATGCCCGAATAGAAGTCGACGTTCGGATAGAGCTTCTTCTCGATGAAGTAGGAGTCGCTAAGCGCGATCTTCTCGAGCTCAAGCGCCACCTGCATCAGCGGATCGTCCGAGTGGCCGGTCGCTTCGAGCACTTCGTACATCGTCTTCTGCATGATCTTGGCGCGCGGGTCGTAGTTCTTGTAGACCCGGTGGCCGAAGCCCATCAGACGGAACGGATCGTTCTTGTCCTTGGCGCGAGCGATGTATTCCGGAATCCGGTCGACTGTGCCGATCTCCGTCAGCATGTTCAGTGCCGCTTCGTTGGCGCCGCCATGGGCAGGGCCCCAGAGGCAGGCGATGCCGGCCGCGATGCAGGCGAACGGATTAGCGCCGGACGAACCGGCAAGACGCACGGTCGAGGTCGAGGCGTTCTGTTCGTGATCGGCATGGAGGATGAAGATGCGGTCCATGGCGCGCGCCAGGACCGGATTGACCTTGTATTCCTCGCAAGGCACGGCAAAGCACATGTGCAGGAAGTTGGCCGCATAGTCGAGATCGTTCTTCGGATAAACGAACGGCTGCCCGACATGGTACTTGTAGGCCATGGCCGCAATCGTCGGCATCTTGGCGATCATTCGCAGGGAAGCCACCATGCGCTGGTGCGGATCGGTGATATCGGTCGAGTCGTGGTAGAAAGCCGACAGCGCGCCGACGGTTCCGACCATGACGGCCATCGGGTGAGCGTCGCGACGGAAGCCCGAGAAGAACTTGCTCATCTGTTCGTGCACCATGGTGTGGTGCGTGACGCGATAATCGAAGTCCTTCTTCTGCGCGGCGGTCGGCAGTTCGCCGTAAAGCAGAAGGTAGCAGACTTCGAGGAAGTCGCCCTTCTCGGCCAGTTGCTCGATCGGATAGCCACGGTGCAGCAGAACGCCGTCGTCGCCGTCGATATAGGTGATCTTGGATTCGCAGGAAGCCGTCGACGTAAAGCCAGGGTCGTAGGTGAAGGAGCCGGTGTTCTTGTAAAGGGCTCCGATGTCAATGACGCTCGGTCCGATGGTGCCTTCCTTGACAGGAAGGTCTGCCTTGTTGTCACCGAGTGTCAATGCAGCGCTTTTTTCCGTCATGCTAATCCTCCGAAATTGGCGGGTTGGCGCCAAAAAAGCGCCGTAGATTTAAGCGTCCCGAGTTTAGCTATATGATCCTGACGCTAATGCCAAGTTATCCAAAGGGCAAATTGTGCGCCGCGAAATCACTGCGACAAGATTTGATTGCCTCAATTGTATCGGGTGCGCGTGTGAGGCGGCAAAGCCTTTCGCTTGCACGCAAAACTTGTTACTTTGGGTGCCCGGATTGGCTCATGCGGGGTGATGGAGCCATGCCGGCTTAACCTGCGGCTTGGTGGGGGTCTCGTTGGGTGAAATAGCCGAAAGCCTTGCCGACGCGAGGAGCGCCAATGGCGCGCCCAGCCCCCCCTCTGCCGTCGCCGGGCGAGCGCCTGCGAACTCGCGCCACACCCGCCGACCGCCGACGATCCAAACCTGGTTGTACCACCGGTCCTATCATCTGACCGCGCGTCTTGCCGGGGAGACACGCAGAGCCTTCGCAAGCGAGGCCTCCCATGGTCACGTGTTCCTGTTCGTGCCTGTCTGTCTCGGCGCTGGGGCCGTGACATGGTTTTCATTCGAAGCAAACCCATCGACGGTCGCATTGGCCGTTGTCCTTTCGCTCCTTGCTATCTCTGCGTTTGCAGCGCGTCACGGCATCCCGCTGCTTCGCCACGGGCTGATGGCGGTGTCACTCTTCGTTTGTGGCATGCTGCTTGCCGATCTCGAAACATGGCGTCGACAGACGGTGATACTCGATACGCCCGTGACCACCGTGGTGAGCGGTGTCATTGAGCGGCGCGAGGCGGGCGCACGTGGGGAGTGGCGCTATATCATGCGAGTGACGGGCACGGCGGAACCGCGCCTCAAGCGCCCGCCGGAACGCGTCTCGCTGCTGGCAAGGCCACGAGACGAACCGCCAGGACTCGGAGAAGCGATAACGGGCCGCGCCCGTCTTTCGCCGCCCTCCGGTCCGGCTCTTCCGGGCCTCAATGATTTCGCTTTCTCGAGCTATTTCGACGGAATCGGTGCTGTTGGCTATTTTCTCGGATCGCCGCGCCGACTGGTGGGCGAGGTGACACCCGGTGCAGCCGGTTGGCTCGCGACCGCCGATCGGGCGCTTTTTTCGCTTCGCGACCGGATAACGTCCAGGATCCGCGCCGTGATACCGGGAGATGCCGGTGGCTTCGCCGCATCGATCATCACCGGCGATCGCCGGTCGATGTCGAAGGAAATGACGGAGGCCTTGCGACTTTCCGGACTTGCGCACATCACTGCCATTTCCGGCCTCAACATGGCGCTCGCCGCTGGCATCTTTTTCGTCGGCCTGCGCATGGTGCTCAGCCTTTTCCCGGCCTTGGTGCAGTCCTTTCCGATCAAGAAGATCGCCGCATCCGGGGCTTTGGTCGCGGCCTTCCTTTATCTACTGATATCGGGCTACCAGGTCTCCGCCGTCCGCGCCTTTCTGATGACGGCAATCATGCTGATCGCCGTCCTGTTCGACCGGCCGGCCATCAGCCTGCGCAACCTCGCGCTCGCGGCGATCACCATCATCGCTCTCACTCCATCAGAGGTCATGGGGCCGAGTTTCCAGATGTCCTTTGCCGCGACGGCAGCGCTCATTGCCGGATATGGCGCATGGCGCAGCAAGCCCGCCGTGCCGCCGCTACGGCTGCCGATCCCGGGCTCAGAGACGGTGCGGGTGGTTTGGCGCTTTTTCGCCGGCACCTTCATGACGTCGCTGATCGGCGGAATGTCGACTGCAATCTTCGCGATTGCGCATTTCAACCGCCTGGCGCCTTACAGCCTTCAGGCCAATCTGGCGGCGATGCCAGTGATTTCCTTGCTGGTCATGCCTGCCGGACTCGTCGCGATGCTGTTGATGCCCTTTGGTCTCGACGGTCCATTCCTGCGCGCGATGGGTATTGGTCTTGAAATCGTAATGGTGATTGCAAAGGCCATCGCCGGCTGGGGAGAGGGCTTCGTATTCCCGCGCCTCGAACCTTGGTTTCTTCCGATAGCGGCATCAGGATTGCTGTTCATGACCCTGTTGCATACCTGGCTGAGGCACACAGGAATACTGGTTCTGGCTGCCGCCGTCATCCTTTCTGCCGTTCTACCGCCGGAACGCTCGGCCGATGTCCTTGTATCGGAGGACGGGCAGCTGGTCGGCCTGCCGGCACCTGGGACGGGAACCATGGCGACGAACAAAAAGAAGGCGCCATCCTTTATTTTCTCGCAGTGGCAACGGGCTACGGGATTGAAAGAACCCATCGCTCCGCTGGAAGCGGAGACCGGGACGGAGAGGCTGGCCACGAAAACAGATATCGGCGTCCGTCTGTCCAACGATCAGATCGAGGAGGCCCGCAAGGCGATGCGCCAGCAGATCGGCATGGGGGAGGTCGGGCGTTTTTCCTGCACGAAGAAGGCGTGGTGTTTGGCCCGGCTTGCAAACGGATGGAAGGTCGCTGCGGTCGAGAATCCCACCTATGTCGGCGCCGCTTGTGATATTGCCGATATTGTGGTCGCGGCACGCAGGATGCCGTTTTCCGCCTGCAAGTCAGGCGCACGGCTTATCACCGCAGAAACCTTGCGTTCGACGGGATCCTTGGAACTCCACCTCGGCGATCGCGCGACGCGCGAAATCAGGCAGCAGGAGGCCTTCACAAATGTTGAAAGGCCATGGCAGGTCCACCGGCTCTATGATTGGCGGAGCGACACATTCCAAGGCCTATCGGCGGCTGGTTCCGCCAGCACGATCAGTGATAACGGCGGATGAGGCCGACGAGTTTGCCCTGTATCTTGATCCGGTCGGGTCCGAAGATGCGGGTCTCGTATGCCGGATTGGCTGCCTCAAGTGCTATCGAGGCGCCGCGACGCCGGAAACGCTTCAGCGTGGCTTCCTCGTCGTCGACGAGCGCCACGACGATGTCACCGGGGTTGGCGCTGTTGGCATTGCGAATGATCACCGTATCGCCATCGAGAATGCCTGCCTCGATCATCGAGTCGCCCTTGACCTCGAGCGCGTAGTGTTCTCCCGAGCCGAGCATTTCGCTCGGCACAGTAATATCATGGGTGTTGTTCTGGATCGCCGAGATCGGCACACCGGCGGCGATACGGCCCATCACCGGAACAGACATGGAGTTGCTCTGACCGTCGGCAGCAGGCTTCACCGCGGTAACCGGCTGCGTTTTGCCCAGACTGCCCTCGATGACGCTGGGCGAGAAGCCGCGGCGCGGCTGGAAGCTCGGCGTATAGGCCTCCGGCAGCTTGATCACCTCCAATGCACGGGCCCGATTGGGCAGGCGTCGGATGAACCCGCGCTCCTCAAGCGCCGTGATCAGGCGGTGGATACCGGACTTTGATGCGAGATCCAACGCATCCTTCATTTCGTCGAATGACGGCGGCACGCCCGATTCTTTCATTCGCTCGTGAATGAAGAGAAGCAGTTCCTGTTGCTTGCGCGTTAGCATGATGCGGGGCCCCGTTCATGTGAAACAAATACAGAACATACACTATCTGTTCCATTTGTGTTCCGCAAGTGCATAATTTTCCGTGAATTTCTCGGAGGCTTATCATCAGATTCTCCGATTGTTTGCTGCGAAGGTGGGGCGCCTCGGCGATCCCACCTCGTTCACGCGACTACGGTGGCCGCCGAAGCAATCTCTGATCCCGATCTGAGGGGCAGGCGAAGGCTGCGAATCTTCGATTTGCCGGGATTGGCTATTTGGATCGCGGGAGAGTTGGCGTGACCTGCCAGTGTTCGCGGTCGCCGCTGATTGCTTGCAAAGCCTCTCCAAATCGCGCAAACCAGCCGCATTCCTTTGGAAAGGTCCAGATATGTCCAGCCACCACGAATTGCCTCGTGCACTTGATCACCTCGTTTTGCCGGTCCATGCGCTGGACGAGGCGAGAGCGAGGCTGACCCGTCTTGGCTTTACGGTTGCCGCAGATGCCCGCCATCCCTTCGGGACCGAGAACGCCTGTGTCTTCTTCGCCGACAATACCTATCTCGAGCCGCTCGGTGTCGCGAGCCGGGAGGAGTGCGAGGCGGCGGCTATCGCGGGAAACGTTTTCGTCGGCCGCGATCAAGCCTTCCGCTTCCGTTCCGGCGGTGAGGGGTTGTCGGCGATTGTTGTCGCCTCCGGCGATGCGGCTGCCGACCACGCGCGGTTCTGCAAGCTCGGCATATCCGGTGGCGATATGGTGATTTTCGAGCGGCCGGTACGGCTTTTGGACGGTCGGGAGACAACTGCGGCGTTTCGGCTGGCCTTCGCCGCTGATCTCCGTTCCCCTGATTTCTTCCTGTTCGCCTGCGAGCGCGCCAATCCATTGCCCGCAGATCGCGGCGCGTTGGAGCGTCACGACAACGCCGTGACCGGTATAGCCGCCGTTGTGCTTTCGGAGGAAAATCCGTCTGATTTCCAGTATCTCCTTGAAGAAGTAGTCGATCAGCGCGAGATCGAGGCGCATTCCTTCGGGATCACCGTCCCCTCGGCCAATGCCAAAGTCGAGGTGCTGACGCCCGCCGGTCTCGCCGGTTATTTCGGCCTTGATGTGCGGAATGTCGGGCGGGGTCTCGTCGGCGCGGCGATCGTTTTGCGAACTGCCGATCTCGGGGTGACAGAGAAACTGCTAGCTGCTAATGGCGTCGGCTACACCCGCAGGGGTGACCGCCTGATCGTTCCGCACGAGCAGGGGCAGGGGGTGCACTTCGTCTTTCAGGAGAACTCATGAGCAATCCTACGAATTCGGTCGTCACCGTCGGCGAGGGCGCCGGCGCGGTCACTTTCTCCAATACCGCCCGTTTTTCGCTGATCGCCGGCCCCTGCCAGATGGAGAGCCGCGACCATGCCTTCATGGTGGCGGGCAGGTTGTCCGAACTATGCCGCGAGCTGGGCCTCGGCCTCGTCTACAAGTCGTCCTTCGACAAGGCCAACCGCACCTCGCTGTCGGCCGAGCGCGGCATGGGTCTGGAAAAGGCTTTGGAGGTCTTCGCCGACCTGAAGAAGGAGTTCGGCTTCCCTGTTATCACCGACATCCATACCGAGGAGCAATGCGCCCTCGTGGCTCCGGTGGTCGACGTTTTGCAGATTCCGGCCTTCCTGTGCCGCCAGACCGACCTTCTTGTCGCTGCCGCCAGGACCGGCCGTGCGATCAATGTCAAGAAGGGCCAGTTTCTTGCCCCATGGGACATGAAGAACGTGCTGAACAAGATCAATGCCAGCGGCAATCCGAATGTCCTGCTGTGCGAGCGCGGCGTTTCTTTCGGCTACAACACGCTCGTGTCCGACATGCGCGCGCTGCCGATCATGGCGGAAACCGGCGCGCCGGTCATCTTCGACGCCACCCATTCGGTGCAGCAGCCAGGTGGGCAGGGCGGCTCGTCCGGCGGCGAGCGCAAATTCGTCGAGACGTTGGCGCGCGCGGCGGCCGCCGTCGGTGTGGCGGGCCTGTTCATCGAAACCCATGAAGATCCCGACAATGCGCCCTCGGACGGACCGAACATGGTTTCGCTGAAGGATATGGCGCGGCTTCTGGAGACGCTCCTGGCATTCGACGCGGTCGCCAAAGGCAATTGATTTTCCGTCGTCCGTTTCGAGATGCGCCAGTCCTTGGGGCCGGCGCTTTTCTTTTGCATACGGAACGGTTGCGTTTTGGTAGAATGCATGTGCTTCAGACTATCGGACATGCCGCCTGTCACACGGTTGCCATTGTATTTTTCGAGCCTTCGATTATGAGAGGGCCATCCTTTTAGTCTCGTCCCAGCCAGCAGGAAGCGATCATGACTGCAATCACCGACATTATCGGCCGCGAAATTCTCGATAGCCGCGGTAATCCGACCGTAGAGGTCGACGTCTATCTTGAGGACGGCAGCATGGGCCGTGCCGCGGTCCCCTCGGGAGCCTCTACGGGCGCCCACGAGGCGGTCGAATTGCGCGATGGCGGCAGCCGCTACCTCGGCAAGGGTGTCGAAAAGGCCGTCGAAGCGGTCAACACCGAAATCTTCGACGCGATCGGAGGTCTCGATGCCGAAAACCAGATCCAGATCGACAACATCATGATCGAGATCGACGGCACGCCCAACAAGTCCCGTCTCGGCGCCAATGCCATTCTGGGTGTATCGTTGGCCGTCGCCAAGGCTGCGGCGGAAGCATCCGGCCTGCCGCTTTATCGCTATGTCGGCGGGCCGAACGCTCATGTTCTCCCGGTTCCGATGATGAACATCATCAACGGCGGCGCGCATGCCGACAACCCTATCGATTTCCAGGAATTCATGATCATGCCGGTCGGCGCCGAAACCATGCGCGACGCCGTCCGCATGGGCTCGGAGGTCTTCCACACGCTGAAGAAGGAACTGGCTGCCCAGGGCCACAACACCAATGTCGGCGACGAGGGCGGATTTGCTCCGGGGCTCGAGAGCGCGCCGGCGGCTCTCGACTTCATCATGAAGTCGATTGAAAAGGCCGGCTACCGTCCGGGCGAGGACATGTATCTCGCCCTCGACTGCGCCTCGACCGAATTCTTCAAGGACGGAAAGTACGTGCTCGAAGGCGAAGGCCGCACGCTCGAGCCCGGCGCCATGGCCGAATACCTCGCCGAACTCGCAACCAGGTATCCGATCATCTCGATCGAGGACGGCATGGCCGAGGATGATTGGGATGGCTGGAAGGCGTTGACCGACAAAATCGGCAGTTCGTGCCAGCTGGTCGGCGACGATCTGTTCGTGACCAATTCTGCTCGCCTGCGCGACGGCATCAAGATGGGTGTCGCCAACTCCATCCTCGTCAAGGTCAACCAGATCGGTTCGCTCTCGGAGACCCTCGACGCCGTCGAGACGGCGCACAAGGCCGGTTACACCGCAGTCATGTCGCACCGTTCGGGTGAGACGGAGGACTCGACGATCGCCGATCTCGCCGTTGCCACCAATTGCGGTCAGATCAAGACTGGCTCGCTCGCCCGCTCCGACCGGCTTGCAAAATACAACCAGCTCATCCGTATCGAGGAAATGTTGGGCCCGCAGGCCCGCTACGCTGGCAGCTCGATCCTGCGCGGCTGAACCTGCGCCCATATCGGTCCATTGGCCCGCGTCTCCTGTCGGAGGCGCGGGCTTTTTTATTGCCGGTCGGGATCGGTCAACGAACGGTTAAGCAATCGCCGCTAATTTGATGCGATCAGTTTTGCGTATCAAGGCATTACGCCCATGTGGACCAGGCATCACAAGAACAGAAAACTCGGTCGTTTCGTTCTTCCCGTCGTCACTGTCGCCTTTCTTTCCTATTTCGGATATCATTCGATCCATGGCGATTACGGTTTGATCGCTGCGCAGGATTTCGAGAAGCTCAGATTCAAGCGCAGCGCCGAGCTTGCCGAGTTGGTTTCCCATCGCGAGAAACTGGAGAGGCAGGTTGAACTGATGAGCGACGGCTCCCTTGAGCGGGACATGATCGATGAGAAGGCGCGCTACCAGCTGAATGTGTCGCGTCCGGACGAAATCGTCATATTCAATACGGGATTCTGATTAACTGAAATCCGGTTAATTGATAATACTGCAATAAAAACAATTAGGTAATTGGAATGTGAGCCATGCATTTATAGCATTGCCCGCAAGCCCTTTCTTGCTTATTCTGCCATCAACGATGAATTTTCATAACCCACGGGAGGGACGTATGGCGCCGCGAAAATCCGCGACTGCTTCCGGTCGCAAGCCGACGGCCAAGTCTGCCAAAAAAAATCTGAGTGAGGGCGTGGTTGCTGAATTCGACCGCGAGACGGAGCTTGAAGCCTATCGCGAAATGCTCCTCATCCGTCGCTTCGAGGAAAAGGCAGGTCAGCTCTACGGCATGGGCTTCATCGGTGGCTTCTGTCATCTCTATATCGGCCAGGAAGCTGTCGTTGTCGGCGTGCAGATGGCGCTGATCGAGGGCGACCAGGTCATCACCGGTTATCGCGACCATGGACACATGCTGGCGGCGGGCATGAGCGCGCGCGGCGTCATGGCGGAGCTCACCGGTCGTCGCGGGGGACTGTCCAAGGGTAAGGGCGGTTCCATGCACATGTTCTCCAAGGAGAAGAACTTCTACGGCGGCCACGGGATCGTCGGTGCGCAGGTGCCGCTCGGAACCGGGCTTGCTTTTGCCAATCGCTATCGTGACAACGGCCTGATTTCCGTTGCCTATTTTGGCGACGGCGCGGCCAATCAGGGCCAGGTCTACGAGAGCTTCAACATGGCTGAGCTGTGGAAGCTGCCGGTGATCTACGTGATCGAGAATAACCGCTACGCCATGGGCACGTCAGTCTCGCGCGCATCGGCGCAGACCAATTTCGCCCAGCGCGGCGTCTCCTTCAATATTCCGGGCCTTCAGGTCGACGGCATGGATGTGCGCGCGGTCAAGGCCGCGGCCGACCAGGCCGCCGAGTACTGCCGCTCTGGCAAGGGGCCGGTCATTCTCGAGATGATGACATACCGCTATCGCGGCCACTCGATGTCCGATCCGGCCAAGTATCGCTCCAAGGACGAAGTCCAGAAGATGCGCTCTGAACATGATCCGATTGAGCAGGTGCGTGCCCGTCTGCTCGAAAAGGGCTGGGCGAGCGAGGAAGAGCTGAAGGCGATCGACAAGGACGTTCGCGATATCGTCGCAGACAGCGCCGATTTCGCCCAGGCCGATCCGGAGCCGGATGCATCCGAGCTCTACACCGACATCCTGTTGTAAGTGGGGGAGGGTTAGCCCATGCCAGTTGATATTCTCATGCCCGCCCTTTCCCCGACGATGGAAGAGGGCACGCTTTCGAAATGGATGAAGAAGGAAGGCGACAAGGTCTCCTCCGGCGACGTCATTGCGGAAATCGAAACCGACAAGGCCACTATGGAAGTGGAAGCCGTGGATGAAGGCGTGATCGGCAAGCTGCTGGTTGCTGCCGGAACCGAAGGCGTCAAGGTCAATACGCCGATTGCCGTTCTTCTGCAGGAGGGCGAAAGCGCCTCGGATGTGTCCGCTCCCAAGGCGGCATCCGCCGAAGCTGCTCCGGCTCCGGCCTCAGCCGCACCTGTTGTTTCCTCCGCTTCGGTTCCGGCCGCACCCGTTGCCGCAATCGCCGCCGACCCGGATATTCCGGCGGGCACCGAAATGGTGACGATGACGGTACGCGAGGCGCTTCGCGAGGCCATGGCCGAGGAAATGCGCGCCAATCCAGACGTCTTCATCATGGGCGAGGAAGTCGCCGAATATCAGGGCGCCTACAAGATCACGCAAGGCCTGCTGCAGGAGTTCGGTGCGAAGCGCGTCGTCGACACTCCGATCACCGAGCACGGCTTTGCCGGCGTCGGCGTCGGTGCGGCCATGGCCGGCCTTCGCCCGATCGTCGAGTTCATGACCTTCAACTTCGCCATGCAGGCGATCGACCAGATCATCAACTCGGCCGCCAAGACGCTCTACATGTCGGGCGGCCAGATGGGCGCGCCGATCGTCTTCCGCGGCCCGAACGGGGCAGCCGCCCGCGTCGCCGCCCAGCACAGCCAGGACTATGCGGCCTGGTACAGCCATATCCCGGGCCTCAAGGTCATCCAGCCCTATACGGCGGCTGACGCCAAGGGGCTGCTGAAGGCGGCGATCCGCGATCCGAACCCGATCATCTTCCTTGAGAACGAAATCCTCTACGGTCATTCGTTCGAAGTGCCGAAACTGGATGATTTCGTTCTGCCGATCGGCAAGGCGCGTGTTCACAAGGTTGGCAGCGACGCCACCATCGTCTCCTTCGGTATCGGGATGACCTATGCGGTCAAGGCAGCGGAAGAGCTTGCCAAGGACGGCATCGACGTCGAAATCATCGACCTTCGCACCATCCGCCCGATGGACCTGCCGACCGTGATCGAATCGGTGAAGAAGACCGGCCGCCTGGTGACCGTCGAGGAAGGTTATCCGCAGTCGTCGGTCGGCACCGAAATCGCCACCCGCGTGATGCAGCAGGCCTTCGACTATCTCGATGCGCCGATCCTGACGATCGCCGGCAAGGACGTGCCCATGCCCTATGCCGCCAATCTCGAAAAGCTCGCTCTGCCGAATGTCGGCGAAGTGGTCGAGGCGGTCAAAACCGTCACTTATCGGAGTTAGGTGATGTCGTTCCGACGTGACTTTGTTGCCAATCTGCCGCCGAATCCCGACGACGCGCTAATTGAGCTGGCCGACAGAGCTTCAGCTTGGCTGGAAACGCCTGAAAGCCCAGAAGATAATCTGAATTTTGCTTACATTGTTCAGATATTGGAGAGATTTATCTCGAGATACCGGCCTGAAATAACGCAATTGATTACTTCGCCGAGTCCGGCGGTTAAGGACTATATTGAGGCAATTGTTCGTTTTGGTGGTGCCCGAGAGGTGGATAAGCTTCTCGATTCATACGAGAGGATGGTAGATGATGCGGAGTCATTTGGAGTTGCCTCACTAAATTCGGGCGAGAAGGAGGAGCTTCATCGACACCTGGAGAATGTACGCAAGTTGATCCAAGCGTCACCTTTGTCAGATCGAAAGAAGAATGCGCTATTCCATCGACTCGAGGCCTTGAGGGCAGAAGTCGATTCGATCGGAACCCGAACCGATAGGTTTTTTGCGTTCGCCGGGGACATTTCGTTTGTTCTGGGGGACATGGCTGAAAAAGCAAAGCCGTTCGTGGATGAGGTGAAGGACATTCTCAAGATTATCCGCGGTTCTCGGGCAAGAACAGAAAATGTACAGTTGCCCCACGAGGAGACGCTGACTCTTCCATCGCCAGAAGGCCCAAGCCAGGAGGAAAACCACTAATGCCGATCAACATTACGATGCCGGCACTCTCCCCGACCATGGAAGAGGGCAATCTCGCCAAGTGGCTCGTCAAAGAAGGCGACAAGGTCAAGTCCGGCGACGTGATCGCCGAGATCGAGACCGACAAGGCGACGATGGAAGTCGAAGCCGTCGATGAGGGCACTGTCGCCAAGCTCGTCGTGCCGGCCGGAACGGAAGCGGTCAAGGTCAATGCCCTGATCGCCATTCTCGCCGCCGAGGGGGAGGACGTCGCAGCCGCCGCGTCTGGTGGCGGTTCTGCCGTACCGGCAAAGGCCGAGGCTGCCCCGGCCAAGGCCGAAGCGGCGCCTGCCGTCTCGGCGCCGATCACCGACAAGGCACCGGCGCCATCTACGCCCGCACCGGTCGCCAAATCCGGCGAACGCGTGTTTGCCTCCCCGCTCGCCCGTCGACTTGCCAAGGAAGCCGGTGTCGATCTCTCGGCGGTCTCGGGTTCCGGTCCGCATGGCCGCGTCGTCAAGAGTGACATTGAAAAGGCCGTTTCGGGCGGCGTTGCCAAGGCAGCGCCCACTGCCGCAGCCGCCCCGGTCCTGGCCAGGGGTGCGTCGGAAGAGGCGGTCCTCAAGCTTTTCGAGGCGGGTTCCTACGAACTCGTTCCGCACGACAACATGCGCAAGACGATTGCCAAGCGCCTGGTCGAATCCAAGCAGACCATCCCGCATTTCTACGTCACCGTGGATTGTGAACTGGACGCTCTGCTGGCGCTCAGGGCCCAGTTGAACGCTGCCGCGCCGGTCAAGGACGGCGTGCCGGCCTATAAGCTTTCGGTCAACGACTTGGTCATCAAGGCGATGGCTCTGGCACTGCGCGACGTTCCGGACGCGAACGTCTCCTGGACCGAAAGCAACATGGTCAAGCACAAGCATTCCGACGTCGGTGTCGCCGTTTCCATTCCGGGCGGGTTGATTACGCCGATCATCCGCCATGCGGAGGAAAAGACCCTGTCGGCCATCTCCAACGAGATGAAGGATCTGGGCAAGCGGGCCAAGGAACGCAAGCTCAAGCCCGAGGAATACCAGGGCGGTACGACCTCGGTCTCCAACATGGGCATGATGGGCGTCAAATCCTTCTCGGCGGTCATCAACCCTCCGCACGCAACGATCCTTGCTGTAGGAGCAGGTGAAGAGCGGGTGGTGGTGAAGAACGGCGAGATGAAGATCGCCAATGTCATGAGCGTGACGCTCTCGACCGATCATCGCTGCGTCGACGGCGCGCTTGGGGCGGAACTGCTCGGCGCCTTCAAGCGCTACATCGAAAATCCGATGGGAATGCTGGTCTAACGCGGAGGGCGGCGCGTCATGAAATCCGTTCTCTGCTACGGCGACAGTCTGACCTGGGGTTACGATCCGGAATCGCTGGATCGTCATCCTCTGGAGGATCGGTGGCCGAGCGTTCTGCAAAGGGCGCTCGGGCCGGGGGTGAACGTGATCGCGGAAGGGCTCAATGGCCGCACCACGGCTTATGACGATTACCTCGCCGATTGCGAACGCAATGGCGTGAAGCTCTTGCCGAGCCTGCTCGAAAGCCATGCACCGCTCGATCTCGTGATCATCATGCTCGGTACCAACGACATGAAGCGGACGGTCGCGGGAACGGCGAACGATGCGACGATGGGCATGGAGCGGTTGGTGAAGCTCACGCGCCATCACGTGTGGCGCTACGGCTACGAGTCTCCGGATATCCTGATCGTTTCGCCGCCGGCGATCTGTGGGACTGCGAATGCGCCTTTCGCCGCCATGTTCAAAGGTGCGCTCGACGAATCGGCAATGCTTGCAAGCCTTTACCGCGATCTGGCGGACGATCTGGGTTGCGGGTTTTTCGATGCCGGGGCGGTCGCGAAAACGACTCCGCTTGATGGTATTCATCTCGATGCCGAGAACACACGCGCCATCGGCAGGGCATTGGAACCGGTCGTGCGGATGATGCTGGGGATGTGACCCGGTTTCGAAAGAGAATTGAGTAAGATCATGGAGAAGGGTTGACGAGTGTATATGGCTGGCTTTATCGACCGACCCACAACAGGAGATAAGCCATGTCGAACACCCCGCACGAAATCCACGACGAGTTTCCGGAATATGCGGAAAAGATCCACGCTCTCAAGATGAGCGACGAGCGTTTCGCCAAGTTGCTCGAGGACTACCGCGACGTGAACCGCGCCATCCACCGTTCGGAATCCGAAGTGGAGCCGGTCGGTGACGTCGAGGAAGAAACCATGCGCAAGAAGCGGATGGTTCTGAAAGATGAAATCTACGGGATGCTGACCAAGGCCTGATCTGGTCCGGCTTCATCCCCCCGGAAGGGCTCCGCCTTGAAGGTGGAGCCCTACCCGCCAAAGAGGAGATGAAGACCAGTGTCCAACGCTTATGACGTTCTCATTATCGGTTCCGGTCCCGGCGGTTACATTGCCGCCATCCGAGCGGCCCAGCTGGGCTTCAAGACCGCGATCGTCGAGCGCGAGCATCTTGCCGGCATCTGCTCAAACTGGGGCTGCATCCCCACCAAGGCGCTGCTGCGCTCGGCGGAAGTCCTGCATCTAGCCGAGCACGCCAATAATTATGGCCTGACCCTCGAAGGCAAGGTGACGCCGGACCTCAAGGCGATTATCGCCCGCTCGCGCGGCATTGCCGAGCGTATGAACGCCGGCGTCGGCTTCCTGATGAAGAAGAACAAGGTCGATGTGATCTGGGGTGAGGCGAAGCTGACCAAGCCGGGCGAAGTCGTCGTCTCGAAGACCGCCAAGAAGATCGCCCAACCGCAGGCGCCACTTCCGAAAAACACGCTGGGCGAGGGCACCTATACCGCCAAGCACGTCATCGTCGCCACCGGCGCGCGTCCGCGCGCGCTCCCAGGGCTTGAGCCGGACGGCAAGCTGATCTGGACCTATTTCGAGGCGATGAACCCGGACATCATGCCGAAGTCGCTTCTGGTGATGGGCTCCGGCGCGATCGGCATCGAATTCGCATCCTTCTATCGCACGCTCGGCGTCGAGGTCACCGTGGTCGAGGTGATGAGTCAGGTCATGCCGGTCGAGGATGCCGAAATCTCGGCCTTCGCCAAGAAGCAGTTCGACAAGCAGGGCATGAAGATCCTGCTGGACGCCAAGGTCGCCAAGGTCGAGAAGGGCGCAAATTCCATCACCGCCCATGTCGAGAAGAAGGACGGCTCTGTCGAGAAGATCACCGCCGACCGCATGATCTCGGCCGTCGGAGTGCAGGCCAATATCGAGAATATCGGGCTGGAGGCGCTTGGCGTAAAGACCGACCGTGGCTTCATCGCCATCGACGGCTACGGCAAGACGAATGTGCCCGGCATCTATGCGATCGGCGATGTGGCCGGCCCGCCGATGCTCGCCCACAAGGCCGAGCACGAGGCCGTCATCTGCATCGAGAAGATCGCCGGACTTCCGAACGTGCATCCGATGGACAAGAACAAGATTCCGGGCTGCACCTACTGCAACCCGCAGGTCGCGTCCGTCGGGCTGACCGAAGCCAAGGCGAAGGCGGAAGGCCGCGACATCCGCGTCGGACGCTTCCCCTTCGTCGCCAATGGCAAGGCGATCGCGCTCGGCGAAGACCAGGGCATGGTCAAGACCATCTTCGACAAGAAGACTGGTGAGCTGCTCGGTGCCCATCTGGTTGGCGCCGAAGTGACCGAGCTGATCCAGGGCTTCGTGGTGGCGATGAACCTCGAGACCACCGAGGAAGAACTGATGCACACGATTTTCCCGCATCCGACCATTTCCGAGACGCTGAAGGAAAGCGTTCTCGACGCCTATGGGCGTGCGCTCAATGCCTGAGTGTTGTCGTCGCGCTCGCGACGGCATATATGAATGTCGGAATTGATCAGTGAGAGGAAAATAGCGATGCAGGGCGTAGGTTGGTTGGCTGCAATCGTGATCGGTGGCATCGCGGGTTGGCTCGCGGGCAAGCTCATGGAAATGCGCTTCGGCATCTTCATGAACATCATCCTTGGAATCGTCGGCTCGGTCGTCGCCAACGCGATCCTTGCGCAATTCCACATTGCCGTAGCGGGCGGATGGCTCGGCTATCTGGTCACCGGCTTCATTGGAGCGAGTATTCTCTTGTTCCTCGTCAAGCTGGTCAGGCGCTGACGCGGCGAATCTCGCTCGACAAGGAAAGGGTAGGGCATGCTTGCAGGGATGGTCAGACGGATCGCATTGCTCGCTGCGGGCATGTTTGCACTTGCGCTTATGCCGGTCGTTGCGCTTGCAGACAGTTGCTGGGTCCACAACGGATCGCTGATGCGTCTCAAGGCCGCGGGCAACCAGCGCGCCTTCTACTATGAGTATCCGAAGCAGACGATGCGCGGCGCGGGTGTCACCCACGGCACGTTGCTGTTCAACGGTTCCAACGTCAACGGCCGCTATTCGGGCACGGCGCGGGTATTTTCTAGATATTGCCCAAGCACGCCGCTCGAATATTACGTTGAAGGCCCGGTCGATCGCAATCAGACCCGCGTGACGCTGCGCGGCAGCCGTGAGTTGATGGAGCGCTGCCGGCCGACAGGCCGCAGAGCGACCGATACGCTCGTTTTCACATACAGCCATCAATGCTAACAGCGCCCGGCAGACGCAGCGCGGAGTAACGACACGTGGTTACCATTCTCGACAAGATCAACGACCCCCAGGCCCGCGTCCGACATCCGGAGAAGGCCCACAGGCCGGACACGGAAGTTCTGCGCAAGCCGGAATGGATCCGCGTCAAGGCGCCGACGTCGAAGGGTTATGCCGAGACGCGCGAACTGGTGCGCAGCCACAAGCTGGTGACGGTCTGCGAAGAAGCTGGTTGTCCGAATATCGGCGAGTGCTGGGACAAGAAGCACGCGACCTTCATGATCATGGGCGAGATCTGCACGCGGGCCTGCGCCTTCTGCAATGTCGCGACCGGCAAGCCGAACGCGCTCGACCAGGACGAACCTGAAAACGTCGCCAAGGCCGTCAAGCAGATGGGGCTTTCCCATGTGGTCATCACCTCGGTCGACCGTGACGATCTGGAAGACGGCGGTGCCGAGCATTTCGAGAAGGTGATCTTCGCCATCCGCGCGGCTTCGCCGGATACGACGATCGAGATCCTGACGCCCGACTTTCTCAAGAAGCCGGGCGCCCTGGAGCGCGTGGTCGCCGCCAAGCCCGACGTTTTCAACCACAATCTTGAAACGGTGCCCGGCAACTATCTGACGGTACGTCCTGGCGCTCGCTACTTCCACTCGATCCGGTTGCTGCAACGGGTCAAGGAACTCGACCCGACCATGTTCACCAAGTCCGGCATCATGGTCGGCCTCGGCGAGGAACGGAACGAAGTGTTGCAGCTGATGGATGACCTGCGCGTCGCCGACGTCGACTTCCTGACGATCGGCCAGTACCTGCAGCCGACCCGCAAGCACCACAAGGTGATGAGCTTCGTCACGCCCGACGAATTCAAGTCCTACGAGACGGTCGCCTATGCCAAGGGCTTCCTGATGGTGTCGGCGAGCCCGCTGACCCGTTCCTCGCACCATGCCGGCGATGACTTCGCGCGGCTGAGGGCCAATCGCGAAAAGCTGCGGAACTCGGCGCCTAATCCGCAGCGGAACGACTAGCGCTCTGGCATGCCCCAGTTCGAAACCCGCCGTCTCGTCAAGCACTCTCCGGACCGGATGTATGATCTTGTCGCCGATGTGGAGCGCTATCCGGAATTTCTCCCGCTCTGCGAGGCGCTGGCGATCCGTTCGCGCCGTGAACGCGACGGCAAGGAGTTGCTGGTCGCCGACATGACCGTCGGTTACAAGGCGATCCGCGAGACGTTCACGACGCAAGTCCTCCTCAATCGTGCCGAACGGGCCATTGACGTGAAGTATATCGAGGGTCCATTCCGCTATCTCGACAATCGCTGGCGCTTCGAAGAGGCGGGTGATGGCGGTTGTTCGGTGCATTTCTTCATCGACTACGAATTCAAGAACCGCATTATCGGGGCCCTGATGGGCTCCATGTTCGAGCGTGCTTTTCGGATGTTCTCTGAGGCGTTCGAGAAGAGAGCCGATGAGATTTATTCGGCCTGAGCCGCTTCGAGCAGCATCTCCAGCGCAGTCCTGACAGTCGCCAGACGGATTCCGGAGCGTCCGAGGTCGCCATAGCGCATTTCCCGATGGATGACGCGGCCGTCGCGGCGTCTGGCCGCGATGTGGACGAGGCCGACGGGCTTTTCCGCCGTGCCGCCGGTCGGACCGGCGACGCCGGTTACCGCGACGGCGAGATCGGCACCGGAGCGGCGAAGAGCGCCTGCGGCCATCTGCAACGCCGTCTCGCGGGAGACCGCGCCGAACGTCTCGAGCACCTTTTCGTCGACGCCGAGCATTTCCACTTTCGCGTGGTTGGAATAGGTGACGAGACCGCGGTCGACGACGGCCGACGAGCCGGAAATCTCGGTGAGCGCCGCCGCTATCAGCCCGCCGGTGCAGGATTCGGCGGTCGCGATCGTAATATTCCGTAACGTGAAATCATTCACGATACGTGAGGCGAGGCCTTCGATCTGCGGCGGAAACAGGCTCACGGCGTTGCTCTTCCATAGACGACGGTCGCGGTGGCGATCGCGGCGATGCCTTCGCGGCGCCCGACGAAGCCGATGGTCTCGTTGGTAGTGGCCTTTACCGAACACCGGTCGAGAGAAATGTCGAGGATTTCGGCGAGCTTCTCCCGCATGGCCTGCCGATGCGGTCCGATCTTCGGTGCTTCGGCGATAAGCGAGATGTCGGCATTCATGATGGTGCCGCCGTGCTCGCGCACGATCTTTGCTGCATGCTCGAGAAAGATACGTGACGGCGCGCCTTTCCACTGCGGATCGGAGGGAGGGAAGTGATCGCCGATGTCGCCGGCGCCGCAGGTTGCGAGCAGCGCGTCGGTCAGCGCGTGGAGCGCGACATCGGCATCCGAATGTCCCTTCAGTCTCTGGTCGTGAGGAATGAATATCCCGCACAGTGTCACGCCATCGCCAGGCTCAAGCTGGTGCACGTCATAGCCGTTGCCGGTGCGCACATCGGGAAGGGCGGATGTGGAGAGTCTGGCGTCGGCCATGGCAATGTCCCGTTGAACGGTCAGCTTGATATTGTCTGGAGAGCCATCGACAAGCTGAACGGGTAGACCGGCCCATTCCGCGATCGAGGCGTCGTCGGTGAAATCGTCACGCCCCGCCGCCGCCTCCTGATGAGCGGCAAGGATGGCGGGGTAAGAGAAGCTCTGCGGGGTCTGTGCGGCAAACAGACCCGCGCGCGGCACCGTTTCGATGACGATGCCGTCCGGCGATCCGCGTTTCAGCGTGTCTGTGACCGGCGTAGCTGGCAGAACGCAGACCGCCCCGCTGTCGAGTGCCGCCTGCACACGGTCGAGGAGAGCATGGTCGAGGAAAGGCCGGACCGCGTCGTGGATCATGACATGTGCAATCCCGGAACCAGAAAGGGCTCGCAACCCGGCCTCGACCGATTGCTGCCGTGTTCTGCCGCCGAAGGCAATCGTGATCTCGGCGCTCTTCGGCACCAACCGGCGCGCATTTTCGAAGAGTTCCGTATCATCGGGATGGATTACCACAACGATGGGACCGCTCCTCGGCCAATCGAGGAATGTCTCCAGCGTACGGGTGATGACCGGCCGTCCGCCGATCGACCTGTATTGCTTCGGTCCTTCCGCTGCCGCTCCGGCCCGTTCTCCGCGCCCGGCGGCAACGATGATGATACCGGTCGACGTTGCCTCGCCATGTCGCATGAAAGATTGCCCGTGACACAAAAAATTCGTAAGTGTGGTCTATCGGCTCGACACGAACATTTCCAGCTTCAGCCCGATTTTTTATCGCTCTTGCAGGATTTCACTTGGCAAGCCCATAAAGCCTGTCTAAAAATAGTGCAACTACGAGACGTGCCCGAAAGATAATCATTTGCATTCCAAAGCGCTTCACATGCCGTTTCAGATCGGGCGGGTTGCAGTCCGCAATCGGGTAGCATTGGCGCCGATGTCGGGGGTCAGTGACCTGCCGTTTCGGCAGTTGGCCTGGCGGTTCGGCGCCGGACTGGTCGTGACCGAGATGGTCGCGAGCCGGGAGCTGGTCCTGAACGCGGCCGAATCGTGGACGCGCTTCAAGGATGGCGACGCAAGGCCGCATGTGGTGCAGCTTGCCGGGCGCGAGGCCCATTGGATGGCCGAGGCCGCGCGCATCGCAGAGGCGAACGGCGCGGATATTATCGACATCAACATGGGCTGTCCCGCCAAGAAGGTGATCGGCGGCTACTCCGGTTCGGCGCTGATGCGCGAGCCCGATCACGCGCTCTCCCTGATCGAGGCGACCGTGAATGCGGTCAAGGTGCCGGTCACGCTGAAGATGCGCCTTGGTTGGGATGAGAACAGCGTCAATGCACCCGAAATCGCCGCCCGCGCCGAGAACGCCGGCATCCAGCTTGTCACCGTTCACGGCCGCACGCGGATGCAGTTCTACGAAGGCCGTGCCGACTGGGATGCGATCGCCGCCGTCCGCGCCGCCGTATCCATTCCGCTGATTGCCAATGGCGATGTCGCGACGGTCGAGGATGCAAATGAAATCCTCCGCTGTTCGGGTGCCGATGCCGTGATGGTCGGGCGTGCCTGCCAGGGACGTCCGTGGCTGGCCGGCGTGCTTGCTGGCGCGTCCGGGCCACATTTATCGGAGATTGCTGCAATAGCCGTGGAGCATTACGAGATGATGCTCTCCCACTATGGCGTCGATGTCGGCGTCCGGCATGCCCGCAAACATCTCGGCTGGTATCTGGACCGTTACGCGCCAGACCTTGCGTCGGCCCGCAAGGCCGAGATCATGACCGCCCGGGATGCCGGTTTCGTCGCGAAAGCCCTGGCCCGCGCACTCGGTGACGCTGCCGATGCAGAGAACGAATGTCGGGAGGCGGCGTGATGTCGGAGAGCGTGAACAGCAAAGCCAGCGACCTCGCATTGACGGTGCTCAATGCGATCCAGAATCCCGTCATTCTCGTCGATGCCGAAGGCCATATCGCATTTGCCAATTGGGAGGCGGAGGCCTTCTTCGGTGCCAGCGCGAGCCATCTCGCGCGCTATCAGGTTTCCACATTCATTCCATTCGGCAGCCCGCTTCTGGCGCTGATCGACCAAGTGCGGGAGCGCCGCGCACCGGTCAATGAATACCGCGTCGACCTGAGTTCACCTCGGCTCGGTGAGGACAAGCTGGTGGATATCTATGTCGCCCCGGTGGTCAGCGAGCCGGGTTCGGTCGTGGTCGTGTTCCAGGAACGCTCGATGGCCGACAAGATAGACCGGCAACTCACGCACCGGGCCGCCGCGCGTTCGGTAACCGGCCTTGCCTCCATGCTGGCACACGAAATCAAGAATCCGCTTTCGGGCATCCGGGGTGCCGCGCAATTGCTGGAGACTTCGGTCAACGACGACGACCGCGCCCTGACACGGCTGATTTGCGATGAGACCGACCGGATCGTCTCGCTGGTCGACCGGATGGAAGTCTTCTCGGATGAGCGGCCGGTCGACCGCGCGCCGATCAACATTCACTCCGTGCTCGATCATGTGAAGGCGATCGCCAAGGCCGGGTTCGCACGCAATATCAGGATCACCGAGAGCTACGACCCCTCGTTGCCGTCCGTCTACGCCAATCGCGACCAGCTGGTGCAGGTATTTCTCAACCTGATAAAGAACGCCGCGGAAGCCGTGGGCGACAAGCCGGATGGTGAGATCCAGCTGACCACCGCTTACCGGCCGGGTATCCGTCTTTCGGTCGCCGGCTCCCGCGAAAAGATATCGCTGCCGCTGGAATTCTGCGTTCACGACAACGGTCCCGGCGTGCCTGCGGATCTGCTGCCGCATCTGTTTGATCCCTTCATTACCACCAAGACCAACGGCTCGGGCCTCGGCCTTGCACTGGTGGCAAAGATAATCGGCGGTCACGGTGGGATTGTCGAATGCGACAGCCAGGCCAACCGCACAACGTTCCGCGTGCTGATGCCCGTTTCAAAGGACATCGCGCTCGATGATATAGATCCGTCGAAATCCACAGGAAGCCTCTGATGACTGCCACTATTCTAGTCGCTGATGATGATGCAGCCATTCGTACCGTCTTGAACCAGGCGCTGACGCGGGCGGGATATGAAGTCCGTATCACGTCCAACGCTGCGACGCTCTGGCGTTGGATTTCGGCCGGAGAGGGGGATCTCGTCGTCACCGATGTCGTCATGCCGGACGAAAATGCCTTCGATCTGCTGCCGCGTATCAAGAAGGCGCGACCCGATCTTCCGGTTCTTGTGATGAGCGCCCAGAATACCTTCATGACGGCGATCAAGGCCTCGGAAAGGGGAGCCTACGACTATCTGCCCAAACCCTTCGACCTGACGGAGTTGATTGCGATCATCGGGCGCGCGCTTGCCGAACCCAAGAAGAAGCCGGCACGCCTCGACGACGATATGCAGGACGGCATGCCGCTCGTCGGCCGCTCGGCGGCCATGCAGGAAATCTACCGTGTCCTTGCGCGCCTGATGCAGACCGACCTGACCCTGATGATCACGGGCGAATCCGGGACGGGGAAGGAACTCGTCGCCCGCGCCCTGCATGACTACGGCAAGCGCCGCAACGGCCCCTTCGTGGCAATCAACATGGCGGCCATCCCGCGCGACCTGATCGAATCTGAGCTGTTCGGACATGAAAAGGGGGCCTTCACCGGGGCCCAGACCCGCTCGACCGGACGGTTTGAGCAGGCCGAGGGTGGCACCCTCTTTCTCGACGAGATCGGCGACATGCCGATGGATGCCCAGACGCGACTGCTGCGCGTGCTTCAGCAAGGGGAATACACGACTGTTGGTGGACGCACGCCGATCCGCACCGATGTCCGCATCGTCGCCGCCACCAACAAGGACCTGAAACACTCGATCAATCAGGGACTGTTCCGCGAGGATCTCTATTACCGGCTCAATGTCGTTCCGCTGCGGCTGCCGCCGCTGCGTGATCGTGCAGAGGATATTCCCGATCTCGTTCGTCATTTCATCCAGGAGGGCGAGAAGGAGGGCCTCGACTCCAAGCGTTTCGACAACGAAGCACTCGAGGTCATGAAATCCTATGCCTGGCCTGGCAATGTCCGCGAATTGGAGAACCTCGTTCGTCGGCTGATGGCGCTCTATCCCCAGGACGTCATCTCCCGTGAGATCATCGAATCGGAATTGCGCTCCGATATCAGCGACAGCCCGATTGCCAAGTCTGGAGCCATGGCTTCCGGAACCATGACCATCGCCCAGGCTGTCGAGGAGAATATGCGCAGCTATTTTGCAGGCTTCGGCGATGGCCTCCCGCCCTCCGGTCTTTATGAGCGGGTTCTCACCGAGATGGAATATCCACTTATTCTGGCGGCACTCACGGCGACCCGCGGCAACCAGATCAAGGCGGCCGATCTTCTCGGTCTCAACCGCAATACCCTGCGCAAAAAGATCCGGGAACTCGGTGTGTCGGTCTACCGGAGTTCCCGTTCGGCTTGACAAGGTGCGGATGGCCGTTGCAATTTCGCCACATTACGTTGCTCAAAAGCCACGACGTCCTCGCGTGAGTCCTTGTTTGACGTCCGTCTCTTCTGGTTCAGCCGGAGGACAGGATTCGTCGGCGCTCGCGTGACGTTCGATTTAGGTCCGCTGACGCGGACGGGAAGTGATACGGGATGGACAAGGGAAGGAATGAGCCCGCAGTGGAGGGCGATCTCGCCGCGGCTCATGATCGTCGTGCGTCCTTCGCGCTTCACGGGCTGCTGCTCGCGGGCGGCGCGCTTGCCTGTGCAATCTTTACGCTGCCCGTATTGCTCGGGCTCACACCGATCGAACCGACCTCCAATGTCCTCATCGCATCTGCCGCCCTGAATTCGCTGTTCGTCGTCGGCCTGATGTTTCTGATCGGGCGCGAGGTGAACCGTCTCGTGAAGGCGCGGACTCGTGGCCGTGCGGCCGCGCGATTGCATGTGCGGATTGTCGTCCTCTTTTCGATCGTCGCGATCACGCCGGCGATCCTGGTGGCGATATTCGCGAGCATTACCTTGAATGTCGGGCTCGACCGCTGGTTCTCGCTCAGGACCCAATCGATCGTCAGCTCATCGATGAATATTGCCCAGGCTTATATGCTGGAAAACGCCAGCTATCTGCAGGGCCAGACCATTTCCATGGCCAATGACCTGGAACGCAACCGGGCACTCTTCTATCTTGATAGAACCGGGTTCGTGCAGTTGATGACCCGTCAGGCGAAGGGGCGTGGGATGCTTGGCGCTTTCCTCGTTCGCCAGGACGGTTCAGCGATCACCCAGGCCGAGATCTCGACAGACAAACCGCTGCCGGCGATCCCGAAAGACGCACTTGAAAGTGCCGCCGCGGGCCAGCCGACCCTCATTCCGCCAGGTGTCACCAATCTCGTCGGGGCAATCATAAAGCTCGAGTCCATCACGGGTACGTTCCTCTACACGATAAGGGCGGTCGATCCAAAGGTCATGGCGGCGATGCGCCTGATGGAGGACAACACCGCCGAATACAAGGCGATGGAAGCGGGGCGCACAACGCTTCAGATCGCTTTTGCGATCCTATACCTGGGCTTTGCGCTGATCGTGCTTCTGGCCGCAATCTGGACGGCGATCGCCGTTGCGGACCGTATCGTCCGGCCAATACGCCTCTTGATCAATGCGGCGGACAACGTCGCTTCGGGCAATTTCAACGTCATCGTACCGGTGCGTGCCGCCGATGGCGACGTCGGGAGCCTGTCGCGGACCTTCAACAAGATGATCTCCCAGATTCGCAACCAGCGAGACGAAATCCTCGAGGCGAAGGACGAGGTGGATGATCGCCGGCGCTTCATCGAGGCGGTCTTGTCCGGCGTCACGGCGGCGGTGATCGGCGTCGAGGATGACGGCGTCATCACCATCGTCAATCCGTCTGCGGAATACTTCCTTGCCTCGCCGTCCGATGACCTGATCGGGCAGAAGCTGAGTACGGTTGCCCCCGAGATCGATCGTGTCCTGTCCGAGGCAACGGTCCGCCATCGCGGCGAGTACCGGCAGCAGATCAACCTGATCCGTGGCGGCAAGGAGCGCACGCTCAGCGTTCAGGTGACCCGTGAGGAAACGCGCAGCGCAGCCGACGCCTATGTGATCACGCTCGATGATATCACTGACCTCGTAATTGCCCAGCGTTCGACCGCCTGGGCGGATGTGGCCCGCCGCATCGCCCACGAGATCAAGAACCCGCTGACGCCTATCCAGCTGTCCGCCGAACGTTTGAAGCGTCGCTACGGCAAGCAGATCGACGAAGGCGACCGGGCCGTCTTCGACCAGTGCACGGATACGATTGTCCGGCAGGTCGAGGATATCGGCCGGATGGTCGATGAGTTCTCATCCTTTGCGCGAATGCCGAAGCCGGCAAAACAGCGCTCCGATCTGCGGGATATCCTGCGTGACGCGGTCTTCCTGCGGGAAATGGGCAATGCCGATGTGAAGTTCCTCCGCGAGTTTGGCGATCAGCCTCTGGAGGGCAGTTTCGATGCCCGCATGCTCGCCCAGGCGGTGGGCAACCTGATCAAGAACGCCGTGGAGGCGATCGAGGCCGTTCCCGCAGAGGAGCGGCGGGGCGAAGCCAAGGTTCTCGTTCGTTCCTCGTATGACCAGGCAAACGACAGCTTCATCGTCGACATTGTCGACAACGGCAAGGGTTTGCCGGTGGAAAACCGCCACCGCATCCTCGAACCCTACATGACCATGCGGGAAAAGGGCACAGGCCTCGGCCTTGCCATCGTAAAGAAGATTATCGAAGAACACGGCGGTCAGTTGGAATTGCACGACGCGCCGGCGGAGTTCGACGAGGGTAGAGGCGCAATGATCAGGATTATCCTGCCGCGCCTTGACGCGTCGGCGGCCGCCGAAGGTGAGAATGACAAGGAAATGGTCTATGGCCTCTGATATTCTGGTAGTTGACGACGAGGAAGACATCCGCGAGATCGTGTCCGGCATCCTGAGCGACGAGGGACACGAGACCCGCACCGCCCATGACGCCGATAGCGCGCTGGCGGCAATCTCTGATCGCGCCCCGCGTCTCGTGTTTCTCGATATCTGGATGCAGGGAAGCCGTCTCGACGGGCTCTCCCTCTTGGACGAGATCAAGGGCCGCCATCCGGACCTGCCGGTCGTGATGATCTCCGGCCACGGCAATATCGAAACCGCGGTCTCGGCGATAAAGCGCGGCGCCTTCGATTTCATCGAGAAACCGTTCAAGTCCGACCGCCTCATCCTCATTGCCGAACGCGCTCTGGAAAATTCGAAACTCAAGCGCGAAGTTTCGGAATTGAAGAAGCGAACCGGCGATTCCGTCGAGCTGATCGGTACATCGGTCGCTGTGTCGCAATTGCGTCAGACGATCGAGAAGGTCGCGCCGACCAATAGCCGCATCATGATCTTCGGCCCTTCCGGCTCGGGCAAGGAGCTGGTGGCGCGGATGATTCACAAGCGCTCAAGCCGCTCGGGCGGTCCCTTCGTAACCCTCAATGCGGCCACGATCACTCCGGACAGGATGGAAATGGCGCTTTTTGGAACAGAGGGAGGGCCAGGTCAGCCACGCCGTATCGGCGCGCTGGAGGAAGCCCATCGCGGAATCCTGTATCTCGACGAAATTGGCGAAATGCCGCGTGAGACCCAGAACAAGATCCTCCGTGTTCTGGTCGAGCAGCAATTCGAGCGTGTCGGCGGTTCGAAGCGCGTGAAGGTCGATGTCCGCATAATTTCGTCTTCCGCCTACAATCTGGAAAACCAGATCGCCGAAGGGAGCTTTCGCGAGGACCTGTTCCATCGCCTCGCGGTGGTGCCGATCAAGGTGCCGGCGCTCGCCGAGCGCAGGGAGGACATCCCGTTCCTGGTCGATATGTACATCCGCCAAATTTCCGAGCAGGCGGGAATTAGGCCGCGCAAGATCGGCGATGACGCCATGGCGGTTCTCCAGGCCAATGACTGGCCCGGCAATATCCGCCAGCTGCGCAACAATATCGAGCGATTGATGATCCTTGCTCAGGGCGACAGTGCGGATGCCGTGATTTCAGCCGAGATGCTGCCGCCGGACCTGAGCGAGATGCTGCCGAAAGTCTCGGCCCAGAACGACACCCATATCATGACGCTTCCCTTGCGCGAGGCGAGGGAGATGTTCGAGCGAGACTACCTGATTGCCCAGATCAACCGCTTTGGTGGCAACATCTCCCGTACAGCGGAGTTTGTTGGCATGGAGCGTTCCGCCCTTCATCGCAAACTGAAATCGCTTGGCGTGTAACCATCCGTCTCGGCGGCGCCTGTGCGCGCCGCCGGTCGCAATTCCGCGGAAAGAGCCATTATGAAAGTCATTATTTGCGGGGCGGGGCAGGTCGGCTACGGCATCGCGGAGCGGTTGTCCCAGGAAGACAATGACGTCTCGGTGATCGACACATCGGCGTCCCTTGTCAGCCATATCACCGAGACGCTCGACGTGCGCGGCTATGTCGGGCACGGGGCCCATCCGGATGTATTGGCAAAAGCCGGTGCTGACCAGGCCGATATGATCATCGCGGTGACGCTGTACGACGAGATCAACATGGTGGCCTGCCAGGTTGCCCATTCGCTCTTCAACGTGCCGACCAAGATCGCCCGCATCCGTGCGCAGAACTATTTGCTGCCGGAGTACTCCGATCTCTTCAGCCGGGAGAATATGCCGATAGACGTGACGATCTCCCCCGAGATCGAAGTGGGCAAGATGGTCCTGAGGCGCATCTCGTTCCCCGGCGCCACCGATGTCGCGCGCTTCGCCGACGATCATATTGCCATGGTCGCGATCGAATGCATGGAGGACTGCCCGGTCGTCAACACGCCGCTGCAGCAACTGAGCCAGCTTTTCCCGGATCTGATGGCGACCGTTACTGCCATTTATCGCGCCGGACGGCTCTATGTCGCGCATTCGACCGACCAGTTGCTGGTCGGCGATCTTGCCTATGTCATCTGCCAGCGTGACCATATTCGCCGCACGCTCGGCCTTTTCGGCCATGAGGAGCAGGAAGCAGGGCGCATAGTGATCGCCGGCGGCGGGAATATCGGTTACTACGTGGCCCACGCGATCGAGGAAATGCAACAGAAGATCAAGGTGAAGATCATCGAGAGCGACCGCGAAAAGGCGATAGCCGTCTCGGATCATCTGAGGCACTCGATCGTCCTGCACGGCTCGGCGCTGGATCAGCATATCCTTATGCAGGCCGATATCCAGGATGCCGACTTGATGGTGGCGCTGACCAATAGCGACCAGACCAACATCCTGAGCGCCGCCATTGCAAAGCGCCTGGGATGCAAATCGGGGATGGTGTTGATCAACAATCCCTCCTATCAGGAACTCGTCGCATCGATCGGCATCGACGCGAACATCAATCCGCGCGCCGTCACAATTTCGCGCGTGCTGCAGCATGTACGCAAGGGCCGCATCCGTTCGGTCTATGCCGTGCAGAAGGGGGCCGCCGAGATCATCGAGGCAGAGGCGCTCGAAACCTCGCCCCTCGTCGGTCGGCCGTTCCGCGATCTCGAACTTCCCGAGGGCATGCGCATCGGCGCGATATACCGTGACGGCGCAGTCATCCGTCCGGATGGCAACACCAAGATCAAGACCAGGGACCGGGTCGTGCTCTTCGTGACGGCGGCGGCTATCCGCGACGTCGAACAGATGTTCCGCGTTTCCATCCAGTATTTCTAAACCGGCCACCGGGAGCCTCGGATCGACCATGCCCAGAATTGCCTATGTCAACGGGCGTTACCTCCCTCACAGCGAGGCAGGCGTCCATATCGAGGACCGCGGCTATCAGTTTGCCGATGGCGTCTATGAGGTCTGCGAGGTACGGCACGGGCTGATTGTCGATCTGACCCGTCATCTGGACCGCCTTGATCGCTCGCTTGCTGGCATCCGCATCGAGGCGCCGATGTCGAGGGCGGCGCTGACCCAGATCATCCGCGAGGTACTTCGCCGCAATCATGTGCGAAACGGCCTGTTCTATCTTCAGGTGACGCGGGGCGTCGCGCGCCGGGACCACGTCTTTCCGATAGCGGGAAGCGCGCCTGGGCTGGTGGTGACCGCCAAGAGTACCGATCCCAGAATCATTGCGGCGAAAAATGCCAATGGCATCAAGGCGATCACGCTTCGCGACAATCGATGGGATCGCGTCGACATCAAGACGGTCGGCCTGTTGCCCAACGTTCTTGCGCGCCAGCAGGCCAAGGAAGCCGATGCCCAGGAAGCGATCTATGTCGATAGCAGCGGCATGGTAACCGAGGGGGCGGCAACCAATGTGTGGATCGTGGACGGCGAGGGCTATCTGGTGACCCGTCCGGCCGAACATGGAATCTTGCGGGGAATTACCCGCACCACACTTATGGACGTGGCGTCGAAGCTATCACTGCGTGTGCGCGAGCGCGAGTTTTCGCGCGAGGAGATGCTGCGCGCCCGCGAGGTCTTCATCACCGCCGCCACCAGCATCTGCTTTCCCGTCGTCATGATTGACGGCCAGACGATCGCGAATGGCCATCCCGGCGAGGTTTCGCGGATCATCCGCGATGCCTTTTTCGACGTTGCGGAAAAGACTGCGATTTGATACCAACTTGTCGGAGGAGGGTCCGAAGGGATCCTTCCTCTTCGGCTGACAAGCTCAAACAAGAATTACACCGGCCAAAGTGTCGGCAATAAAGAAAGAAGCGGCGCCATGGCGGAACGTTCTCAGAATTTGCAGGATCTATTTCTCAATACAGTTCGCAAGCAAAAGATTTCATTGACGATCTTTCTGATCAACGGCGTCAAGCTGACGGGTGTCGTTACTTCGTTCGATAATTTCTGCGTTCTATTGCGCCGCGACGGGCATTCGCAACTCGTCTATAAGCATGCGATCTCGACTATAATGCCAGGTCAGCCCATGCAGATGTTCGAAAGCGAAGAGAATTCTTCGTCACAGGATTAAAAGCAATCACCACACGCGACACAAAATCAGATTCGATCATCCCGGAGGATGCAAAACACCGGGATGACATGTGCGCTGTCGTCATCGTTCCGGTTGTCAAGCCGGGGCGCAACGTGTCTGCCAGCCAGGCGGACAGCGCAGCTCCATCCGCACCCGTACGGTCCAATGAGAGCCGCCTCGAAGAGGCCATAGGCCTTGCACGAGCAATTGATCTGAGGGTCGCGGCTGGCCTTGTCGTGCCGGTCAACCAGCCGCGCCCGGCAACGCTTCTCGGCTCCGGCAAGATCGAGGAGATCTCGGCCCTGCTCGATGAGCACAACGCCGGTCTCGTCATTGTCGACCATCCCCTGACGCCGGTGCAGCAGCGCAATCTGGAAAAGGAATGGAACGCCAAGGTCATCGACCGGACGGGCCTTATCCTGGAGATTTTCGGCCGCCGCGCCTCCACCAAGGAAGGCACGTTGCAGGTCGAGCTTGCACATCTCAACTATCAGAAGGGCCGCCTCGTCAGAAGCTGGACCCACCTTGAGCGCCAGCGCGGCGGCGCCGGTTTCATGGGCGGTCCTGGTGAAACCCAGATTGAAGCCGACCGCCGACTCCTGCAGGAGCGGATCGTCAGGCTGGAGCGCGAGCTGGAACAGGTCGTGCGGACTCGGCAGTTGCATCGCGCCAAGCGCCGCAAGGTGCCGCATCCGATCGTTGCCCTGGTCGGCTACACCAACGCCGGCAAGTCGACGCTTTTTAACCGCATCACCGGTGCCGGCGTGCTCGCCGAGGACATGCTCTTTGCGACGCTCGACCCGACGCTCCGCCGGATGAAGCTGCCGCAGGGCCGGACAGTGATCCTGTCCGATACCGTCGGGTTCATCTCGAACCTGCCCACCCATCTCGTTGCCGCCTTCCGTGCCACGCTCGAAGAGGTCTTGGAAGCGGATTTGATCCTCCATGTGCGCGATATGTCCGATCCCGACAACGGCGCACAGGCTGCAGATGTCCTGCGCATTCTCGCCGATCTTGGCATCGACGAGAAGGAAGGCGCCGAGCGCATCATCGAGGTGTGGAACAAGATCGACCGGCTCGAGCCGGAAAACCACGACGCGATCCTCCAGAAAGCCGCGACCCGCGCCAATGTCATCCCGGTTTCCGCTATCAGCGGAGAAGGTGTGGGCAACTTGATGAGCGTCATCTCCGAGCGTCTTTCGGGCGTTCTCACCGAAGCGACGGTGATTATTCCGTCCGACAGGCAGGCGCTGATCTCCTGGGCCTATGAGAATGCCGTTGTCGATAGCCGTGAGGACAACGAGGACGGTTCCGTCAGCCTCGATCTCCGGCTGACCGAGCGTCAGGCAATCGAGCTCGAACGGCGGCTCGGCAACGACCGCAAGCGTGACAAGGAAGATTGGGAACGGTGAGGAGCGCTTTGCTTCCGTAACGACGAGAGGAGTTGCAGATGCATGGCGATGGCGCAAAGATTGATGCCTTTTTCTCCGACGCCAAGATGTGGCCGGAGGAACTGCGGGCGCTGAGGGCGATCCTGCTCGACTGCGGGCTCAGCGAAGAATTCAAATGGCGCGGACCCTGTTACACATATGAAGGCGGCAATGTCGCCATCATCTGGGGCTTTAGGGAGAATGCCGCGCTCGGCTTCTTCAAGGGCGTCCTGCTCCGGGATCCGGAAGGCCTGCTCGTCGCGCCCGGCGACAATTCCCGCGCCGTTCGCATGTTCAAGTTCGCCGGCCTCGACCAGATCGAGGCGATCGAGACCACCATCCGGAGCTATATCGGCGAGGCGATCGAACTCGAAAAGGCGGGGGCGAAGGTCGACCTGCCGAAGGACGACATCGTCTATCCCGAAGAGCTGATTGCTGCGATGGAGGCGGATCCGCTTTTGCAGGAGGCGTTCGAGGCGCTGACGCCCGGACGCCGGCGCGGTTATGCGCTCTTCTTCTCCCAGCCGAAGCAATCCGCCACCCGTCGATCACGGATCGAAAAGAGCCGCGACAGAATACTGGCCGGCAAGGGTCTGCAGGAGAGGTGACCGGTCGGCTCTCGCGTGCCTTCCGTCGGAGCACCGTTCCGCAAACGAAAAGACCACCCGCGGGCGGGTGGTCTTGCAGGTCAAGCCTTGCAGGCCGGCGTGTCATGCACACGCGTGACGCTCAGAATTCCTCCCAGCTGTCGTCCTTCAGAGCTGCGTTGCCGTTGAAGGCACCGGCGACCTTTGCCGTCATTTGACGTGCCGGTGAGGGTACGGATTTCGAGGCGGCTGAGGCCGAGGCCGGCGCGGAGCGACGAACGCCGGCAGGGCCGCCGATGTTGAACTGCGAGAGCATCTGGAAGAGTTGCTCGGCCTCGTGGGCGAGGCTGTGGGCGGCAGCCGTCGTCTCTTCCACCATGGCGGCGTTCTGCTGTGTGCCTTGGTCCATTGTGTTGACGGCGGTGTTGATCTCCTTGAGGCCGGTCGCCTGCTCCTTGGATGCCTCAACGATCGCGCCGACATTGTCGTCCACGCGGAGAACTTGGCCGACGATCTCCTGCAGCGCCCGGCCGGTGTCGCCGACGAGCGTGACGCCGCTCTTCACGTGCTCGTTGGAGGCGCTGATCAGTTCCTTGATCTCCTTTGCCGCCTTGGCAGAGCGCTGGGCCAGCTCACGGACCTCCTGGGCGACGACGGCAAAGCCCTTGCCCGCATCACCGGCACGCGCCGCCTCGACACCAGCGTTCAGCGCCAGGAGATTGGTCTGGAAGGCGATCTCGTCGATCACGCCGATGATGCTGGCGATTTCGCCTGCCGACTGCTCGATCTTGCCCATGGCGTCCACCGCCTGGCTGACGACGCCCCCCGAGCGTTCGGCATTGTCCTTGGTCTTGCGCACCAGCTCGCCGGCCTCCTGGGCACGATGGCTGGAGTCGGCGACGGTCGTCGTGATCTCTTCCAGCGCGGCGGCCGTTTCTTCCACCGACGCGGCCTGCTGTTCGGTTCGCTTCGAAAGGTCGTTTGAGGCCGACTGGATCTGTTGCGAGGCTGCGGCGATCGCACCCGCGTTCTCCGAAATCGTATGCATGGTGCTGCGCAGCTTTGCAGAGGCGCCGTTGAAGTCGACGCGCAGCTTTTCAAGTGTCGGCAGGAAGGGTTCGGTGATCGATTGGGTGAGATCGCCTTCCGCAAGGGCGTTCAGCGCACGGGCGAGGTGGTCGACGTTCTCCACGCGCCGGGTGACGTCGGTCGCGAACTTGACGACCTTGAATACCTTGCCGTTCATGTCGAAGATCGGATTGTAGGATGCCTGGATATAGACCTTCCGGCCGCCCTTGCCGATCCGGAGGAATTCGTCGGCGACGAATTCGCCGGAAGCCAGTCTGCTCCAGAAGGTCCTGTAGGCCTCGCTGGCGGCATAGGCGCTGTCACAGAACATCGCGTGATGCTTGCCCCGGATTTCGTCGAGCGAGTAGCCCAATGTCCGCAGGAAGTTCTCGTTCGCCGACACGATTTCACCCTTCGGCGTGAATTCGATCACGGCCTGTGCGCGCGAAATCGCGTCCAGCTTGCCGGCATCTTCGGCCGCCTTCAGCTTCTGCTCCGTGATGTCGGTTGCGAACTTCACCACCTTGTAGGGTTTGCCGTTGCGAGACACCGGATTGTACGATGCCTCGATCCAGATTTCGCGACCGCCCTTGCCGATGCGCTTGTACTGGCGCCGGTCGAACTCACCCGTTGCGAGCTTTGCCCAGAACTCCCGGTAGGCTGGGCTGTTCACCTCTGCCGGATCAACGAACATCCGGTGGTGCTGGCCGACGATCTCGGAGAGTGCATAGCCGAGCGCCTTACAAAAATTCTCGTTGGCTGTGATGATGGTTCCATCCAGCTTGAACTCGATGATCGCCTGGGAGCGCCCCACTGCCTCCACGAGGGCTTTTGCTTCCGATCCACTAACAAATCCCAACATCTGCATCTCCGAAAGGGCGCTCCGAACGGTTGGATACGAAGGCAGGTGCGCCAATGCCCCCTAATTATTACGGGGCCAATTTCCGCCTAATGCAGTTTACGAACTGTGAAAGTATTGCGTGCCGGACGGAATAAGTGTGACCATTTTTGGGTATTTGTGAGTGTTCGCCGGATTTGCTGTGCCATGCCGGACGAGGCCGAGTTCCTCATGCAGTCCGTGATCCGAGCCGTTGGAGCAGGCGGTGGAAGGAAGGCTGCGGACGGCCGCAGCCTTCTCGGCGAAGTTCGGCGCGATTTATCCCCTTAGGGATTTCCCTTCGCCTCCTGCCACAGCTCTTCCATCCGCTCTAGGCTGGCATCCTCTAGTGTTTCATTGTTTGCTTTAATAGTCTCTTCTATATAATTGAAACGGCGCCTGAACTTCGTATTCGTTCCCCGCAGCGCCTGTTCTGGATCGGCCTTCACGTGGCGTCCGATATTGACGAGCGCGAAGATCAGGTCGCCAAGCTCCTCATTGATCTTGTCCTGCTGCCCGAGCGCCAGCGCCTCGCGCAGCTCACCGATCTCCTCTTCGATCTTGTCGAGGATGGGGGCGGCCTCCGACCAGTCGAAGCCGACCTTGGCTGCCCGTTCCTGCAGCTTCAATGCTTCGGTAAGGGCGGGAAAGCTCCGCTGCACGGTGCCGAGATGCCCGGCATGGACCTCTTCAGCCATGCCGCGCCTTGTCCGCCTTTCGGCTCGCTCGGCCTTTTCCTGTCGCTTTATGTCGTCCCATTGCGTCTTGACCGCCTCGGGCGTCGACGCTTCCGAAACGGCAAACACATGCGGGTGCCGGCGGATCATCTTCCTGGTGATCGCTTCGACCACGTCACCGAAAGAGAAAAGCCCCGCTTCTTCGGCCATGCGGGCATGGAAGACCACCTGCAGCAACAGATCGCCGAGTTCATCACAGAGATCGTCCGGATCGTTGCGCTCGATGGCGTCGGCGACCTCGTAGGCTTCCTCGATCGTATAGGGCTTGATCGTCTCGAAGGTCTGGACGATGTCCCAGGGGCAGCCGGTTTCGGGGTTCCTGAGGGCGGCCATGATCTCGATCAGCCGCGCGATGTCTTGGGAGGGTTGCATTTTTCGTCTTTCGGTTAGTCTGGTGCACGTTGGCATACCGCCTCGATGCGGCGTCCGTCCGGGTCTATGACGAAAGCCGCGTAGTAGTTGGGATGATATTGCGGCCGCAAGCCGGGAACACCGTCTTCCGTGCCACCATTTGCCCGTGCGGCCGCATGAATGGCGTCGACAGCCGCGCGCGACGGCGCGGACAGGGCGTAGTGTGTCCTTGGATGGTTCACGAGTGCGGTGGCGTCCACCAGGCCGACATAGAAATCGTCCGAGCCGTCGACGGCCCAACCGGCGGAAGTCTCAGTGACTGCACATTCCACCGCACCGAGGGGGGCGAATGCCGCAGTGTAGAAGCGTCGGGCGCGGTCGAGGTCAGTTGTCGGAAGCGAGATGTGATCGATCATAGCCATGGTGGTGGTCCTCCTTATGCTGTCCTGCGGGTCAGTTGAGCGGGATGGAATTGTCGTCCTTGGTCGACTGGTAGCGCTCGGAGAGCCTGGCATACATCGCCTTGATTCGGGACGACTGTTCGAAGAGGGCGGGGCGTTTGGCGTCCGGCGCCATTGCGATCAGCTCGGAGATCCAGTGCGAGTGCCAGAACGCATTCGTCTTGCGATAGCCGCCGGGCTCGAGCCCGAAGACCTCCTTCAGGATATTCAGGTCGTGCGGAATGGCGAAGGCGTCACGGCTGTCCTCGTGGCTGAAGAAATAATAGAAATTGTCGAAGCCTGCCCACGTGATCGCCGACATGCACATTGAACAGGGCTCATGGGTGGAGAGGAATATCAGATCTTTCGCATCCGGCTTTTCGCGCAGTTCGTAGAAGCGTTTGAGCGTATGAACCTCGCCGTGCCACAGCGGGTTTTCCGTCTCGTTATTGGTTTCTGCGATGACCAGCGATAAATCGGATTTGCGCAACAGGGCCGCGCCGAAGATCTTGTTGCCGGCCTCGACGCCTTTCGTTGTCAGCGGCAGGATATCGTTCTCGATGACGTCGAGCAGACGAGCGGCAAGGTCCGGATGGGTCAAGGCGGTATTCCTCACATTGATCGTCGCGACCTTATCCGCACTTCGCGCCAGTCCAAACCCCAAAGCGGGGGAGGCTGAGGGTTTTCCAGCCGTTTTCCGGGAGGCCGCGCGCACCTGCTTTCGGTGGGATTTGCTCGTTTTTCCCGGATGCCTAGCAAAGAAATGTCCTTCGTCTGATCGCGACGGATTTCTGTTTCTTCAATCCATTGCCGGAAATGGCGATAGTAGCCCAGTCTGCAACAGGGTTCAGAAATGGGCGCGAACGATCATCTCCTTTCGGTGTTTCCGGCCTTCATGAAGGTCGAAGGTGCCGTGACGGCCGTCTTCGGCGACGGCGCTGAAGCACTCGCCAAGGCGCGGCTGCTGGGAAACACCTCGGCCCGGATCGTTGCCTACGCCGAGAACCCCCGTTTTGACTATGGGGCCTTTCTGACCGATCACGATATCGAGTTCCACCGGTCTGCCTTTTCGCCGGAACAGCTGGAAGGTGCCGTGCTTGCATTCGCGGCCACCGGAAATGCCGAACTGGACCGGGAGATCGTGCGTGCCGCGCGGGAACGCAAGATCCCCGCCAATGCCGTCGACCAGCCAGAATACTGCGACTTCTATACGCCGGCGCTTGTCAACCGCGCTCCGATTGCCGTAGCGATCGGAACGGAAGGGGCAGGGCCGGTGCTCGCCCAGATTATTCGCGCCGAGGTCGATCGCCGCCTGCCGCGCGCGCTTGGCCGTGTGGCGAGGCTCGCGGAAGAATTCCGCGCGGCCGTTGAGCGCACCATTCCCCGTGGCACGCAGCGCCGCGCTTTTTGGCGCCGTTTCTTCCGGGGTGAAGTGGCCGCGGCTGTCGAGAATGGAAAACTCGCCGAGGCGCGCCGGGCTGTCACCGGGCTCATGTCCACCGGCAACACGCCTGAAATCGGCCGGATCTTCCTGGTCGGCGCCGGGCCGGGAGCCGAGGATCTGCTGACGCTGCGCGCCCATCGCCTGCTGATGGAAGCTGACGTCATCGTATATGATGCGCTGGTGCCGCAGGCGGTCGTCGATATGGGCCGGCGCGATGCTACCCGCATTCCCGTCGGCAAGCGCAAAGGTTGCCATTCGAAATCCCAGGACGAGATCAATGACCTGCTGGTGGAACTTGGCCGCGAAGGCAAGCGCGTCGTGCGGTTGAAATCCGGTGATCCGCTGGTCTTCGGTCGTGCCGGCGAGGAGATGGCTGCCCTTCGCGATGCGGGCATTGCCTATGAGGTGGTGCCGGGCATTACCGCCGCCTTCGCCGCCGCTGCCGATTTCGAATTGCCGCTGACCCTGCGCGGCGTCGCATCCTCGCTCGTCTTCACCACGGGCCATGACCTGAATGGCGAAACCCTGCCCGATTGGGCGCGGCTGGCGCTCTCCGGCGCCACGGTCGCCGTCTATATGGGTCGCACGGTGGCGGCTTCCGTTGCCGGTCGCCTGATGGCCGCCGGCCTTGCCGAGGATACCACCGTGGCCGTTGTCGAGAACGCCGGCCGTGGCGACAGACATCTGATGCACGGCACCTTGAAGGAACTCCCCGATCTTGAAAATCGCGTGGAACTGAAGGGTCCGGTGATGGTGATCATCGGTGACGCCGTCGCCGGTGCAAATTTCGACCGTTCCGAACCGCTGCGCGGCAAGATTGCCAGCCGTGCCACACTCGTGAGGATCTGACATGGCAGAGAAAGTACTGACAGCCAATCGCCTTGGCGACGGGATTGCCGTCTGGCTCGACGCGACCGGCCAGTGGACCGAGAACCTGCAGGACGCGTTCGTCGCCCGCCACGCCGAAGCGGAAGCCGCGCTCGAGAATGCGGGCCGGGAGGCCTTCGTCAGCAATATCGTAGTCGACGTCAATGTCATCGAGGTCGATGAACGCGACGGGATCTTGCGGCCGCAGAGGCTGCGGGAGCGCATCCGTGCGCTCGGACCGACGATTGCGTACGCGCACGGCCACGGTTTTGCCGATCCAGCCTTCATCGCTGCCTGAGGAACGCCATGTATCGCTACGATGAATTCGACCACGCATTCGTTTCGGCCCGCGTCGAGCAGTTTCGCGATCAGGTCACACGCCGGCTTGCCGGTGAGCTTGCGGAAGATGTTTTCAAGCCCTTGAGGCTGATGAACGGCGTCTATCTGCAATTGCACGCCTATATGCTGCGCGTGGCGATCCCGTATGGCACGCTCAATTCCCGCCAGATGCGGATGCTCGCCCATGTCGCGCGGCGCTATGACCGCGGCTACGGCCATTTCACCACGCGCCAGAACATCCAGTACAACTGGCCGAAGCTCTCCGAGACGCCGGACATTCTGACCGAACTCGCAAGCGTCGAGATGCACTCAATTCAGACGTCCGGCAACTGCATCCGCAATGTGACCGCCGACCATTTCGCCGGCGCTGCCGCCGACGAGGTTGCCGATCCGCGCCCTTACGCCGAAATCCTTCGCCAATGGTCCTCCGTCCATCCGGAGTTTTCCTATCTGCCGCGCAAGTTCAAGATCGCGGTCACCGGAGCGCCAAGCGATCGGGCTGCGATCCAGGTCCACGACATCGGCCTGCACCTGAAGAAGGATGATACCGGCGCTCTCGGCTTTGCCGTCTATGTCGGCGGAGGGCAGGGGCGCACACCCCTGATCGCCAAGAAGATCAGGGATTTCCTGCCTGAGGAGGATCTGCTTTCCTATGTGACCGCGATCGTTCGCGTCTACAATCTCCATGGTCGCCGCGACAACAAGTTCAAGGCGCGCATCAAGATCCTGGTGCATGAGACGGGCATCGGAGAACTGACGCGGCAGGTCGAGGCGGAATTCGACGCCATTCGCGACAGCGAGCTGAAGCTGCCGGAAGCCGATATCCGCGCCATCGAAACCTATTTCGCCCTGCCTTCGCTGTCGGAGCGCCCGGAAGGATGGGAAGCGCTCGCCCGCGCGAAAAAGGCCGATCCCGCCTTTGCTTCGTGGGCAAGCCGGAATGTCGCCCCCCACAAGCACCCTGACTACGGCATGGTGACGATTTCGCTGAAGCCGATCGGCGGCACGCCGGGTGACGCGAGCGCCGAACAGATGGACCGTGTTGCCGATATCGCCGAGCGCTACGCCTTCGATGAGATCCGAGTCAGCCATGAGCAGAACCTCATCCTGCCGCATGTGGCGCTTGCCGATCTTGAAGCCGTCCATGAGGCGCTTGCCGAGGCCGGCCTCGCCACCGCCAATGCCGGACTGATCACCGACATCATCGCCTGCCCGGGGCTCGACTATTGCGCGCTGGCCAATGCCCGCTCGATCCCGGTCGCGCAGGAAATCTCGACGCGTTTTGGATCGCCCGAGCGTCAGGCGGAGATCGGTGACCTGAAGATAAAGATTTCTGGCTGCATCAATGCCTGCGGGCATCACCATGTCGGCCATATCGGTCTTCTGGGCGTCGAGAAGAAGGGCGCCGAACTCTACCAGATCACGCTGGGCGGATCCGGCGACGAGAATGCGTCGATCGGCGAAATCATCGGTCGCGGCTTCGAGCCGGAGCGGGTGACGGATGCTGTGGAAACCATTGTCGATACCTATCTTGGGCTGCGGCTGGACCCCACGGAAACCTTCCTGGCCGCCTATCTCCGCGTCGGCCCCCAACCGTTCAAAATCGCGCTCTACGGCGAAGCAGCAGAAGCCGCCTGAGGAAAATTGCATGACGAGAATTTGGAAGGAAACCGGGTTCCTGGACAACGATCCCTGGGTCATCGAGACGGAAGAGCGCAAGGCGGGCGAGGGCGAGCGTGCTATTCTTGGCCTCGACGCTTTTCTCGGCGTCGTCAGCGACAGCAATGAGATCGGTTTTGGGGTGCTGATTGCGCCCGGCGAGGACGTCACGAAATTGCAGGCCTGTCTCGACAGGGTGGCGCTCGTGGCCCTTGCATTTCCCGCGTTCAACGACGGCCGCGCCTTTTCCCATGCCTCACTTCTGCGCGGGCGGCTGGGGTTTGTGGGAGAGCTTCGCGCCGTCGGCGACGTGCTGATCGACCAGATCCCCCTGATGCTCCGGACCGGCATCGACAGCTTCGCGGTGACCAACGAAGTGGCGCTGAAACGTCTTGAAGACCGCAGGCTGCCTGCCATCGACCTGCACTACCAGCCGGCGGCGCGTGCATCTGCGGATCCCGGCGGTTTCAGCTGGCGCCGGCGCGCAACTCCGGCCAGGTGAGATATCGGCACAATACGACATTCTTTGCGGTGATTTGACGGAGGTCAAGGAGCCGACCCATCGTGTCGGGCATTCCCATGGCAGGCGCCGAAGTGTACCGTGGCGTATTGCCCGGTTTTCCAAAGCCGCTTCATGAGGTATATGCCCGACGAACGCGACTATAGCGATAGGATACAGGAACCGACAACGCATGAACGCTCCAGCCAAGACCGAAGCCGTGGAAATGATCGTGCCCGAGGGCGTCTACGCCGAAACGGTACTCGGGGTGACCCATTACACCGATCGGCTCTTCCGCTTCCGGATGACCCGGCCGGCCGGATTCCGCTTCCGCTCCGGCGAATTCGCAATGATCGGGCTGGTGGTTGACGGCAAGCCGATCTACCGCGCCTATTCGATTGCCAGCCCCTCCTGGGACGAGGAACTCGAATTCTTCTCCATCAAGGTGCCGAACGGTCCGCTGACCCAGCATCTCCAGCGCATCCAGCCGGGCGACAAGGTGCTGATGCGCAAGAAGCCGACGGGGACGCTGGTTCTCGACGCGCTCACGCCCGGCAAGCGGCTCTACATGTTCTCGACCGGAACCGGGATCGCGCCGTTCGCGAGCCTGATCCGCGACCCGGAGACCTACGAGAAATTCGAGGAGGTGATCCTCACCCATACCTGCCGCGAAGTGGCGGAGCTGAAATACGGCTTCGACCTCATGGAGGAAATCAGGAACGACGAGATTCTGAGCGAGATCGTCGGCGACAAATTGAGGCACTATGCCACAGTGACGCGCCAGGACTATCCCCATAAGGGCCGCATCACCGATCTCATGGAAAGCGGCAAGCTTTTTGACGATCTTGGCGTCCCACCGCTCGATCCGGCGGTAGATCGCGGCATGATTTGTGGTTCGACCGCCATGATCAAGGATACAAAGGCCCTGCTCGAAAAGGCGGGTCTGACCGAAGGCGCCAATAGCATGCCGGCCGAATTCGTAATCGAACGGGCTTTCGTGGGCTGATTTGGTACAGAACAGATATTCGAAACGCCTGGCCAGTGGCCGGGCGTTTCAGTTTCGCGGCTCCCTCGAACAGAAATGAGTTTACGCCGCAGTCAGATGGCCGATCAGCGCTTCCATGGCCGATTGCGCCTCTTGTGCGTCGCCCTTCTGGATCGCCCGTATCACGCTGACATGGTGGGAAACGGAGCGGTCCATTTTTTCCGGCGTAGCCCGCGCAAACCATAGGCGGCGGGAGTGGGTCTGGAGCGGCGCCAGCGCCGCGATCAGGAAGCGGTTGGGGCAGGCGTCCTCGAGAATCTCGTCGAACTGCTTGTCGGACGACAGAAACCCTTCGAAATCGCCATCGACCGCAGCCGCCGTCATTGCCTTCGCACATCGCATGAGGGCACTGCGCTGTTCTTCGCTAGCGTGCTCGGCGGCGAGGGCGGCTGCCAGGGGTTCGAGTCGGTGCCTGACCGCCATGATCTCCTGATGATCTTCCGCGTGGATTTCAGAGATCAGCAAACCCACGCGCGGCCTCACCTCGATCAGGCCCTGCCATTCGAGCTTCTGGATCGCCTCGCGCACCGGCGTCCGCCCGTGGCCGGCAAGATCGATCAACTGCTTCTCCGTAACCCGCGCACCGGGTGCCAGTCTCAGCGTGACGATTTCCCGCTCGAGCGAGAGATAGGCGAGATGACTTAGCGATCCTGCTTGTTTCGTCATGCATGTCCCTTTCTGATATATCAGATATTGACATGTCGCGTCTGGGATGGCAAGGTCAACTGATATATCAGTGAAGGAGCTCCATATGTGGCAGGGTGTTTTTCCGGCAGTAACAACGAAATTCAAGGATGACGGCGCACTCGATCTCGCCGAGATGGAGCGCTGCTTTGCGCTTCAGTTCGAAGCGGGTGTCGACGGAATGATCGTCTGCGGCTCGCTCGGCGAGAACATGACGCTCGATGGGGACGAGAAGATCGAGATCCTGAAGGTGGCGAAGTCGGTTGCCGCCGGCAAGCCGGTACTGATGACCGTTTGCGAAAGCGCGACGCGCCGCGGTGCCGCGTCAGCGGTTGCGGCAACGAAGGCAGGCGCCGATGGCTTCATGATCCTGCCGGGCGTTCCCTACAAATCCGCCCCGGCCGAGACGCTGAACCATATCCAGGCGATCGCTGCGGCTGGCGAGCGTCCGGTCATGGTCTACAACAATCCCGTGGCCTACGGCGTCGACGTCACCATCCCAATGTTCGAGGAACTGGCCAAGAACGACCTTGTCGTCGCCATGAAGGAATCGACCGACGATGTCCGTCGCGTCACCGAAGTCTTCAATGCCTTCGGCAACCGTTTCGACGTCTTCACGGGTGTCGACAATCTGGCGCTTGAAAGCCTGGTGATGGGCGCGGACGGCTGGGTTGCTGGCCTCGTGGTGGCTTTCCCGAAGGAGACAGTGGCGATCTACAAGCTCGCGAAAGCCGGTCGGCTGGATGAAGCGCGTGCCATCTATCGCTGGTTCCGCCCGCTGCTCGATCTCGATGTCTCGACCTTTCTGGTCCAGCAGATCAAGCTCGCCGAGGTTCTGGCCATATCCTCCAACGACCGCGTCCGTGAACCGCGCCTGCCGCTCTCTGGCGAGCATCGCGCGCGCGTCGTCGCTGTCATCGAGAAGGCGCTTGCCGAACGTCCGGTGCTGCCCGCTCTTTAAGGCCGGAGCAGATGAAGAATAGGGCGGTCCGCCGCCCTATTCATGCCTCAGCGCTTCGATGGGGTTGAGCTGGGCCGCCCGACGGGCCGGGAAATAGCCGAAGACCATGCCGATCGCCGCCGAAAAGGCGAAGGCGAGGACGATGACCGAAGGGCTGGCGACGAAGGGCACGTTCATCAGCGTGACCCCGGCATAGGCGAGGCCGAGGCCGAGCACGATGCCGATCATGCCGCCGGCCACCGAAAGTGTGACGGCCTCCACCAGGAACTGCATCAGCACCTGCTGCTCCAGCGCTCCGATTGCGAGCCGGATGCCGATCTCGCGCGTCCGCTCGGTGACGGAGACCAGCATGATGTTCATGATGCCGATGCCGCCGACGAGCAGGCTGACCGCTGCGACCGCGCCGAGCAGGCCGGTCATCAGGGTCGTGGTTCCGGTCAGTGTCGATGCCATTTGCGTCATGTCGTTGACCGTGAAATCGTCCTCGCGCCCGGCGATGACTTTGCGCCGTTCGCGCAGCAACCGTTCCACATCGGCCTGGACCTTCGCGGTCGAGACACCGTCGCGCGCCGAAAGGGTGATGCTCGACACGTCGTTGGATCCGCCGATGCGGCGTTGGAAGACCTTGAGCGGCATGACGACGATATCGTCCTGGTCACTGCCCATGCTGCTTTGCCCCTTCTTCGCAAGTATCCCGATGACAGAGCAGGAGATGCCGCCGACGCGCACATTCTGATCGATGGCGGGCGTCGAGCCGAAGAGCTCCCTGCGGACGGTCTCCCCGAGTATGCAGACCGACTGCCCGCCGCGTTCTTCCGATGCGAGGAACGTGCGCCCGACCGCAATTTCCCAGTCCATGGCGGTGAAATAGCCGCTTGCAGTACCGACCACCGTGGCGGAGTGGTTCTCTCCGGCATAGATGATCGTTGCCATCGACTGGTTGACGCCGGCCACGGCGCGCAGTCCGTTGATCTGCGTCTCGATCGCTTCGACATCACGCAGGGTAAACTTCTTGGCGTCCGAACTCACGCGTCCCGGCCCGAACTGGCCGGGTCTCACGAACAACAGATTCGTGCCGAGCTTCGAGATTTCCGCCGTGACCTGTGCGGTCGTGCCGTTGCCAATGGTCACCATGGCGATCACCGCCGCAACCCCGATGACCACTCCGAGCACGGTCAGGAAGGAGCGCAGCATGTTGCGGCTGATTGCTCTGAGGGCAAGCTTGATGGTTTCATAAAACATTGGCGCGGACCCCACCGTTCTTGCTGTCGTGATCGAGGTGCCCATCGACGAAGCGCAGGTTGCGCGTCGCATAGGACGCGATGTCCTCTTCATGGGTGACCATGATGACCGTGATGCCGTGGTTTCGATTGAGCCCGGTGATCAGTTCCATGATCTCCTTGCTGGTCCGGGTGTCGAGGTTGCCGGTCGGTTCGTCGGCCAGGAGGACGGCCGGGCTGGTAACGATAGCACGTGCGATGGCCACGCGTTGCTGCTGGCCGCCGGAGAGCTCCTGCGTCGTGTGGTGCTCGCGTCCGGTCAGTCCTACCTGGGCAAGGGCGACCTCCGCGAGCTTGCGTCTCTCGCGGGCCTCCATGCCACGGTAAACGAGCGGCAGTTCGACGTTTTCAAGCGCAGACGTCCGCGCCAGCAGGTTGAAGCCTTGGAACACGAAGCCGAGCATATAGCGGCGCAGGAGCGTGTGCTGACCGCGATCGAGTTGCGACGTTCTGATGCCCTGGAACAGATATTCACCCGAGGTCGGAACATCGAGGCAGCCGAGGATGTTCATTGCCGTGGACTTTCCGGAGCCGGAAGGTCCCATGATGGCAACGAAGTCGTGCTTCTCGATCACGAGATCGACGCGGTCGAGCGCATGGATCGTCGCTTCGCCGCTGCCGTAGAGCTTGGAAACCTGCTGGAACTCGATGAGGGGAGGGCTCGCCATGACGTTTTCCCTCTCAGCCGCTCTTTTCCGTGGCGTCGGTGATCATCAGATCGCCTTCGGAGATCTCGCCCTTCGTGACGACCGTATTCTGCCCGTCACTGGCGCCGATCTCGATATTGACCGCGTTCGGGACGCCGTCGCGCATAACCCAGACAGTTCGTTCAGTGCCGGCGGGTTCCGGTGCCGTGATCGAGCCTGAGCGTGGCGGCCGGAACATGCTGAAGACGCCGCTTCCGCCGCCAGTTTTGACCGTTGTGCCCGGCGGCGAATACCTCAGGGCGGCATTCGAAATAAGCAATGCGCCCTTGATGGACTGCACCGTGATATCGGCAGTAGCGGTCATGCCCTGGCGCAGCAGCATCTCGTCGTTCTTGACAGCAAGGATCCCCATATAAGTGACAACGTCGTTGATCGTTTCCGATGCATAGCGGATCGAGGTGATCTCCGCGGGAAAGCGCATGTCGGGAAAGGCGTCGACCGTGAACGTCGCTTGCTGGCCGACGTCGACCTGGCCGACATCGGCTTCATCGATATCGACCTGCAATTCCATCTGCTTGAGGTCGCCCGCGATGGTAAAGAGGGTCGGTGCCTCTAGCGAAGCGGCGACGGTTGCGCCTGGATCGACATTGCGGGACAGGACGATCCCGTCGATTGGCGAGACAATTGTTGCCTTGGCAAGATTGACTTTCGCCAGATCAAGGTCGGCCTCGGCCGCAAGTACGTTTGCCTCGGCGCTTTCCTTGGTCGCGACCGACGCTTCGTAGGTATATTCGGCAGCAACCAGATCCTGCTCGGTGGACACCCGGTTCTTGACGAGAGCCGCCAACCGGTCAAAGGACGCCTTTGCCGAATTCATATCGGCGGTCGCCTTGGAAACGGCTGCCTTTGCCGAGAGCAGCTTGGCTTCCGAACTCTTGACATCGGCCTCGAGCTTGGCGGTGTCGAGCCGGGCAACGACCTCGCCCTTCTTCACCGTGCTGTTGTAATCGGCCAAAACCTCGCGAATGGTTCCCGATTGCTCGCTGGATACATCGACGCTGACTGTAGGCTCGACCGAGCCGGTGGCTGTGACGACCACCGTGAGATCGCCCTTCTTGGCGGCTGAAGTCGTATAGCTATAGGTCGTTGCCTTGCCGCTATAGACCCAGTAGCCGACGCCTGCTGCGACAAGAATGCCGATGCCGAGCAGTCGCCAGAGCCAGCGCGAACCGCCGCCGCGCTTGCGCGAGGACGCCAGCAGCGCCGCGAGTTCGCCAGATTCGGCGTTGGCGTCAGGTGTTTCAGGTTTTTCGCCGGCGCTACTCATATCAAATCCATTGTGTGTTCAATCTTGCTGACAAACTTATCGACCGAATCCGGCCCCGCGTTATTGACCAGGATCAAGTTTTGAAACTTGGTATGACCGAAATACGCATGGTCGGTAAAGGTGAGGGGTGTGCACGTTCCCACACATCGCTTTGAATCCGAAGTGAATTATTGGCAACTCGCGTCGACGGCAAAACTGACGGTCGCGCAGGGATCGGTCGTTGAGAACGCCGGGGCGCAATTTCTCGATCGCGGATATGATTCCCTGCGCATTTTGGAGAATTAGTGAAGCCAAATATAAATAAAAATATCCGAGGCAATCATAAGCATTGTCCGTGAGGCTAAGCTGTCACAAGGCTCTTGATCTAGTGTTCATCAGCGCGAGAGAATTTAGAAAATGGTTCTGGTGACCTGACGGTGCTGTGACGCAATGCTCGGTTATAGAAATAAATCATTAGACCCAAAAATGGTTCTTTCGTCCTCAAAAAAATCGCGTAGCTAAGCCCTCATCTGAGGATGTCTCTATTTGAGTATGGGGCGGGGCGTTGGGAAAATCACTGTTCACCGACAACAATTCTGCGTGGGCAAACTGAATGTGCGTAGAAGCGCTCATCATTCATCTGGCCCGGGCCGAGAAAAGACGGGCGCATGTCGACCACCTGCTGGCATCGCTTCCAATCGACGCAAGTATCGTCGATGCCGTCGACGGCAGCGCACTTTGTGATACCGATGTGGCGTCAGTCTACAGCCCGCGGCTGCACAGGCCGACCTATCCTTTTGCGCTCAGCCGGAACGAAGTCGCGTGCTTCCTCTCGCATCGCAAGGCATGGCAGACGATTCTGGACAGGAATCTGGAGGCCGCATTGATAATGGAAGACGACGCCGCGCCGACGGCGTCCTTCGCTTCCAGCTTGGCTTTGGGACTGAGCCACATCGGAACAGCCGGTTTCATTCGCTTTCCGTTCCGCGAGGGACGAGAGCGCGGCCGTGTCGTGGCGGAGGCTAACGGTGTATCGCTGATCGAGCCCGTCTGCGTCGGGCTGGGCATGGTGGCTCAACTTGTCGGTCGCACAACCGCGATCCAGCTTCTGAGGGCAACTGAGCGGATTGATCGTCCGGTCGATACCCTCCTGCAAATGCCGTGGGTGACAGGGGTCGTTCCACGATCCCTCGTGCCGGGCGCCATTTCCGAGATTTCTCCCACATTGGGGGGCACAACGCTGTCAAGGAACCCTGGTGCGCTTGCGAAACTGAAGCGTGAAGGGCTGCGCCCCGTCTACCGGATGCAAATCTCGATCAGGTCAAGACTGGCGAAAGCCGCGGAAGCGCGCGGGGCTCGTGCCGAGGAGCAGTCAGCGCACCCGATCGCCGGGGGCGAGCTGTCTGACGTGCCATGAAAAAGGCATCTATTCCGATCCTGATGTACCATCAAATCGGGGTTCCGTCGCCGCGCGGCAGTCCGTCCCGCAGTCTCACGGTCGAGCCGGCTGCCTTCGAGCGGCACATGCTGTGGCTGAAACGGCTCGGATACCAGGGCCTGTCCATGCGGAACCTGCTGCCCTATCTGCGCGGCGAGAGGAGTGGAAAGGTCATCGGCATCACTTTCGATGACGGCTACCGCAACGTCCACGAGAATGCCCTGCCGGTGCTCCAGGCATTGGGGTTCACCGCGACCAACTATTTCGTTTCCCGGCAGGTCGGCGGCTCGAATATCTGGGATGCAGCCAACGGAATTCCGCGTTCGCCCTGTATGTCCAAGGCAGAGCTCCGGGAGTGGGATGCGCTCGGCCATGAAGTAGGCTCCCACACGCTCGATCATCCCCGGCTACCGGCTTTGGCTCTCGACGAAGCGCGCCGTCAGATCGGCGATGCGCGTCGCGAACTCGAGGACATGACCGGTCGTGCGGTAGAGGCTTTCTGTTATCCTCATGGCGGCTGCAATGTCGCTGTTCGGCAAATGGTGGAAGACGCGGGATATTCGAGCGCCACAACGATCGTGCGCGGGCGCGCTCGCGCGGGCGGCGACATGCTGCTGCTTCCCCGCTTCACTGTGCGGCGCGGCGACGGGTGGATGAAAGTCCTCGCCAAGAGTCTCATCGGCTAGTTCAAGAACCGACAACACCATTGTCGGGCTGGGTCTCGGTGAGTGCCGCGCAGGCCGCCGGAACGAGGTTGTCACCCATGTCTAGGGACAAACTGTTGCTTATGTTTCCGGGTTGGACAATGGAGCAAGTGGTGAGCGCGCAGGGATTCGAACCCTGGACCTACTGATTAAAAGTCAGTTGCTCTACCGGCTGAGCTACGCGCTCCCGTCGAAGAGCAAATCGGCTCCCCTGGAAGTGCGCGGAACATATGCAGGTGCCCTCTTCCGGTCAACCCGAAAAATCGCGCCGAAAGAGCGGAAATGGCCCAATTGCCGCAGCGCGCGGAAAGGTGATTGGCAAGTGAGGCGCTCCGGCGCTAGGAAGAGCCGCACTGGACAAGACCGGAGACCATTTGTGTCGATTGCCGATATTTCCTTCCTCACAGCGCTTTTGGCGGGCGCGCTTTCGTTTCTGTCGCCCTGCGTATTGCCGCTCGTGCCGCCCTATCTCTGCTACATGGCCGGGATATCCGTCGAGCAGTTCCGCGGCGAGGGAGAAAAGAATGACGGCGTCGGCGCCCGGCGCGCGGTCATGTTCGCGGCAGTCGCTTTCACGCTTGGCTTCGCGACCGTCTTCGTGGCGCTCGGGGCGGGGGCCTCCACCATCGGCGGGCTGTTGCGCCAGCACATCGACCTGTTGGCAAAGATTGGCGGCCTGATCATCATCGTCATGGGGCTGAACTTCCTCGGGGTTTTCCGCATCGGCCTGCTGTCGAGCGAAATGCGCTTCCAGGGGAGCGGCAAGCCTGCGACGCTTACCGGTGCCTATGTCATGGGCCTTGCCTTCGCCTTCGGTTGGACGCCTTGCATCGGGCCGGTGCTGGGCGCGATCCTGGGCGTTGCCGCGGCCCGCGAAACGGTGGGCGACGGGGCTCTGTTGCTCGCCATATACTCGCTCGGCCTCGCCGTCCCCTTTTGGATCGCGGCTGCCTTTTCCGGCGCCTTCATGCGCTTCCTCGGGAAATTCCGCCGTCATCTCGGCCTGGTGGAGAAGGCCATGGGTATCCTGCTGATCCTGACCGGCCTTGCATTCATCTTCGGATATGTCAGTAATCTCGCGATCTGGTTCCAACAGACCTTTCCAATCCTGTCCCAAATCGGCTAAGGCCTGAAGCTGCCGGGCGTCGGTGCCCTGCTGTCGAAGGGGTTTGAGCCGAACGCATGGCAGATATAGTCGCACTGGTACTTCCGTTCTTCGGCCTGATCCTCATCGGCTACATCTCGGGCCGCTTGAGCAAGCAGCCTGCCAGCGCGCTCGGCTGGCTGAACTTCTTCGTCATCTATGTCTCGCTGCCGGCGCTGTTCTTCAAGCTCGTATCGCGCACCCCGCTTTCCGAATTGACCCGGATCGATTTCATTGCCGCCGCTCTGGCTGCGACCTATGCGATCTTTTTGCTGGTGTTCCTGGTCGGCCGGTTCATCCGTCGCAATTCGATTGCCGACTGCACGATCCAGGCGCTGGCCGGCGCCTATGGCAATATCGGCTATATGGGTCCGGGCCTGGCGCTGCTCGCCTTCGGCGAGGCCGCCGCCGTGCCGGTGGCGCTGATCTTCTGCTTCGAGAACGCGGCCCATTTCATGGCTGCCCCGGCGCTGATGGCCTTTGCCGGCGGCGATGAGCGGCCCCGTGCGGCGGTCGCGCTCGATGTCGTCCGCAAGATTGTCTATCACCCTTTCATCATTGCAACCGCGATTGGCTTCGTTGCGGCCGCCTTTTCCTTCGAGGCGCCGCTGGCGCTGCAGAGGCTGATTGACTATCTCGCCCAGGCGGCCGCCCCTTGCGCGCTCTTTGCCATGGGTGTGACATTGGCGCTCCGGCCCCTGAAGCGCATTCCGGCCGAGATCGGCTATATCGTCCCTATCAAGCTGCTGCTCCACCCGCTGCTGGTCTATGTTGTGCTGGGGCTTGCCGGCAATTTCGATCCGCTCTGGATCTATACGGCGGTGCTGCTCGCCTCGCTGCCGACGGCGACCAACGTCTTCGTCATTGGTCAGCAATATGGCGTGTGGCAGGAACGCGCCTCGGCGACGATCCTGATCACCACCGTCCTCTCGGTTCTCACCGTCTCGGGGCTGCTCTATGCGATCACGACCGGCCTGCTGCCGCCCGATCTTTTCCCTTAGGCTTCAGTTTTTCCTTGAGGAATGAGGGCAGGGCACCGAAGCCGCGTCCCGGCTCAACGCCTTCCCGCATGACCAGATTGCGAAGCGGCGCAAAGCCGGAGAGCAGGTGCAGGCCGGCGGCGCGCATCATCTGGACTGGCAGGAAACCGGACAGCAGCGAGCGGTTGAGAATGTCGACGCTTGCCGTGCGGCTGACCACGTCCACGCGGCGGCGGCGGTCGAACTCGTCACCGGCGTCCGGATGGATCGGCCGGTCCACCTGGGCGCATAGAATCTCGATCAGCGCCATCACGTCGCGCAGGCTGAGATTTAGGCCCTGGGCGCCGATCGGCGGAAAGGCGTGCGCCGCCTCGCCGATGAAGGCCGCGCGCCCCTTGCCGAATCGCGACGAGGTCATGCCGGACAGCGGCCAGGCCTGTACCCCGTCCTCGACTGTCACCTTGCCGAGCATGGACTGCATCCGGGTCTCCACTTCCCGGCTCAATTCTTCGGTGGAGAGCGCCATCAAGCGGTCGGCTTCCTTCGGTTCCACCACCCAGACGAGGCTCGAGCGCATTCCGGGCAGTGGCACCTGGGTAAAGGGGCCGGATTCTCCGTGAAATTCGCTAGAGACATTGCGGTGCGGCAGGGTGTGGGAGAAGTTCAGGACGACTGCCGTCTGCGGATAAGACCAGGTTCTCACCCCGACGCCCGCGCTCTCGCGCGTCTTCGACTTGCGCCCGTCGGCGCCGACGATGAAATCGGCGTTGATCAGTTCGCCATTGTCGAGGGTGATCGAAATGCTGTCCTTGCCGACGTCCATCATTTGTGCGGTTGCTGTAATGCAGGTGATATTGTCTTCGATGGCAACCGCTTTTTCGAGCACCGCAATCAGGGCCTCGTTCGGTATGTTGTATCCGAAGGCATCAAGCCCGATTTCCGCGCTCCTGAAGGCCACGACGGGCGCGCGCAGCAGCCTCTTCGTTCCGTCGATGATTTGCATGGTCGAGAGCGCTGCCGCTGACGGGTGGATCTCCCCCCAGAGTCCGAGGCTATCCATGAAACCGATCGACTGGTCCATCAGGGCCGTCGTGCGCTGGTCGGTGAATTGGCGCGCCGGCGCCACCAGCGCCACCGAACGGCCTTCGCGGGCAAGCGCGAGGGCCGCGATGGAGCCGGCCAGCCCTGCGCCGACCACTGCGATTTCGAAGTTCTTCATATCAGCATTCCGTTTCCGCTTTGCTTAATCTACGGCGTTCGCTCCCGCAAATCCATGGGCTGAATTGGCGCAGTCGGCAACGGGAATGGCCGCCGGATAGGGTGGCGAAAAATGGTCCCTGCGCTTTTGCGCCGTTGCAAATCACTCCGATTCGTCGGATACCCGAAGGTCAGGGCGATGAGGGGATTGTGTCTGAGCATGAAGATTTTCAACTATCGGCGTGTGCCTTATGCCGAAATACGCGCCTTCTCCGTACATATCCTGACTGCCTCCGGTTCGTTCCTCGCCTTTCTTGGGGTTGTCGCGGCCGCCGAACGCCGTTTCGTCGACATGTTCTGGTGGCTCGGCCTGGCACTTCTGGTCGACGGCATAGACGGTCCGATCGCCCGAAAGGTGCGGGTCAAGGAAGTGCTGCCCCATTGGTCGGGTGATACGCTCGACAATATCATCGACTACGTCACTTATGTCCTGCTGCCGGCTTTCGCTCTCTATCAGAGCGGCATGATCGGTGAGCCCTGGTCCTTCGTGGCCGCCGGAATGATCGTCGTCTCGAGCGCGATCTACTATGCCGACATGGGAATGAAGACGGAAGAATACTTCTTCTCGGGCTTTCCCGTGGTCTGGAACATGATCGTCTTCACGCTCTTCGTTATTGACGCGTCTGCGACGACCGCGCTCGCGGTGGTGGTTGTTTCAGTGGCGCTGACCTTCCTGCCGATCCATTTCCTCCACCCGGTACGCGTCCGCCGCTTGCGGACCTTGAACATCGTGGTCTTCCTGGCCTGGTGTGGCCTTGGGGGCTATGCGCTGCTCCTCCATTTCCACACGCCGCCGTGGCTCGTTGTTTCCTTTGTGGCCAGCGGGATATACCTCTATTGCATCGGTGCAGTGCTGCAGTTTTTTCCCGCTCTCGGGCGAACGAGATAGGAGGCCCTGTCATGGCAAAAACCCACGCAATTCTCATCCGCGAACACGGCGGGCCGGAGGTACTGAGCTACGAGGAGATCGAGCTCGCCGCACCCGGCGAAGGCGAGGTGCAGATCCGCCATGCCGCCATCGGCCTGAATTTCATCGATGTCTATTTCCGCACAGGGCAATACAAGGCGCCGAACGGATTGCCTTTCATTACGGGTAAGGAGGCCGCGGGAACCGTGATCTCGGTTGGCCCTGGCGTGACCGACTTCAGGGTCGGTGATCGGGTTGCCTATGCTGGCGCCGACGGTGCCTATAGTGTCGAGCGCAATGTCGAAACGCGCCACCTCGTCAAGGTGCCGGACGAGATCAGCCTCGAGACGGCCGCCGCGATGATGCTGAAGGGGATGACGGCGGAATATCTCCTGAACCGGACCTATAAGGTCGGCCCGGAAACGGTACTTCTGTTCCATGCCGCCGCAGGTGGAGTCGGCCTGATCGCCGGGCAATGGGCGAAGGCGCTCGGAGCGACGGTGATCGGTACGGCCGGCTCGGCCGAAAAGGTCAGGTTGGCCCTTGATCACGGCTATGATCACGTCATCAACTACAGCGAGGAAAACTTCGTCGAGAGGGTCAAGGAACTTACGGGCGGCAAGCGTGTGGATGTCGTCTACGATTCGATCGGCAAGGACACTTTCCCGCATTCGTTGGACTGCCTGAAACCGCGCGGTATGTGGGTACTTTTCGGCCAGTCTTCCGGTCCGGTCGATACGTTCGATATGGGGTTGCTGGCGCAGAAGGGTTCGCTCTATGCGACGAGGCCGTCGCTCTTTGCCTATATCGCGACGCGTGCCGAACTTGTCGCCTGTGCAAATTCCCTGTTTGATATTGTGCGGAGCAACAAAGTGCGTATCAATATCAACCAGACCTATCCGTTGGCGGAAGTGGCACGCGCCCATACGGATCTGGAAAACAGAAAAACAACCGGAACGACTTTGCTGATCCCCTGAACGAGACCTGAAAAAGGCCGGGGGCTCCGATGATGAAAAGAGGGGGCCGCGTGACGGAAATTGACGCATCGCGAACCGGCAGCCTTCTGGCAGCTCGCGGTTTGACGAAGCTGTTCGGAGGCTTTGCGGCCTGCGCCGGCATCGATTTCGATATCAGGCCGGGAGAGATCCACGCCCTTCTCGGAGAAAACGGCGCCGGCAAGTCGACGCTGGTGAAGATGCTGTTCGGCGTCCTGGCCCCGACATCGGGCGAGATCCTGTGGCAGGGCGCGCCGGTCACGATCGCGTCGCCGGCTGCCGCCCGCCGCCTCGGCATCGGCATGGTCTTCCAGCATTTCTCGCTATTCGAGGCGCTGACGGTCGCCGAAAACATTGCGCTGTCGCTCGATGCCGGTATTCCCATCGCGGCGATCGCCCAGAAGGCGGCCGAGCTTTCCATGGCTTACGGTCTTCCGCTCGACCCTGACGCCCATGTCGCAGACCTCTCCGTCGGTGAGCGGCAACGCATCGAGATCGTGCGCGCCCTCCTGCAGAATCCGAAGGTCATCATCCTTGCGCGCGATATTGCTGACCGAGGCGACGTCGCTCCCGACCATCATGCGCGCCAGCGATGCCGGGGTCTCCTGCCTGGGATCGCATTCACCGGT
>Ga0172380_10000208_pt1 | contig 125549 bp, 158 predicted proteins | sample Leawe162metaG_FD_119747 | JGI IMG/M metagenome (GOLD analysis project Ga0172380, IMG submission 119747) | Leachate microbial communities from a municipal landfill in Southern Ontario, Canada - Leachate well 162 metaG | ecosystem: Engineered > Solid waste > Landfill > Unclassified | place... | reverse complement strand
TCTTCGGCTCGAACCTCATACTCCTGAATCAAAAAGTGTCAGGAACGGCGCACCCTGTATACGCGGCGGTAGCCGCCGCGCGGGAAAAATTGGGGACTATGGAATCAAACCTGGTGTGGGCTCCGCGACCTGGACTCGAACCAGGAACCAACTCCTTACATCGCTCCTTTAGTTTCCAAAAGGGATGGACTATATCATCATCCACAAGGGATGCGAGGCGCTTCCCAAGATCTAACAAGATCTAAGTACTCCCCAAAGGGATAGTCTCTACACCTTCCGAACTATACTTTTGGTATTGTTCGGCTTGGCTCGGGATTGCCCGTCCGTCTTTCGACGGGAAAGGGTTCCCCCGAATTCACCTCGTTTTTCAACCGAAATTACTTTCGGAAGCTGCGTTATGCCAGCATGAATTTCTCGATGATAATTTGCGCAGATCAGAACACATTTTTCTATTTCTTTTCTAGTCTTTTCCCATGAACGAGTAAGACCTCTATCGGATAATCCAAATTCTTTTTCCTTCGGATTCCGATGATGGAAATCAAGTGCGTCTGAACAGCGGTCATAGTCACAAATCATGCATTTACCACCAAGATATGCGCGAGCCATTTCTCGGAGGCGTTTACGCCTCTTTGTTACAGCTGCAATCATATATTCTCGACGGTCAGCATAGGTTCGTTTTTCTGGCATACTCAGATGAGTATACCAATAACCTTGCCACAGGGAGCTGCTCTACCATTGAGCTATCGCGGAATGTGCTCATTCCGTGGCCACCTCTTAAGGCATCTCCACGGAATGTAGCGCTATTCTATCGAAAAATACCGTTTCAGCAATCTTCATACACACCCCATCCGTATCATGGCATGGTATCGTCTACACAATGAACATTCACTATAAATGGACGAAGTGTGAGCCCACCCCTGAGATAGTGGCACAGGCGCAAAAGCAGGTAGGAGGTTTGGCTCGCTTTGCAGGAGAAGGTGCACGTGCAGAACTAGAACTAGAGCAAGCAGTAGGGGGAAAACACAAAGGAGACATCTGGAGAGCAGAACTCTCAGTCATTACCCCAACTAATCGTTTTCGTGCAGAATCAACCAAAGCAAAACTTGCACACGCCCTCACCACCGTTACTCGTGACGTTTCCGATCAGCTTCGAAGAGAGAAACGCAAAGACTCCCAGATGTTTCGTAAAGGAGGAGCGTCCATAAAGAACTTCTTGCGCGGCTTTTCTTCCAAATGACCTACGTTCGGGTACAGGTGACTCCTTCGGCTAAGAAGGAGTCCATCATTCAAACTGATGAGAAGACCTACTCCATTTCCGTACAAGAACCCGCTAAACAAAACCTTGCCAACATGCGTGTGCGAGAACTCTTAGCACGAGAACTCGGTCTCCCCCTTATGAAAGTGCGCATGGTCTCTGGGCACCGCTCACCCCGCAAGATCTTTGATATTGGATAGCGTTGACAGGGAAGTCGAGAAAGACGATAGTGCAAGTCTCGCAACACAAGGAGAAGCGAGATGCACTTGAAGAAAGAGAACCGTGCCTCTGCGACACTTCTGGCACTTGGTATGGCCATCGTGCTTGTCGCGGCGAGTCCTCTGTTTGGAGGGCTATCGTTTGAAGAGATGATCCGCTACCCCCGTGGTTTTATACTCGTCGTGGGTGCCGGCATGTTTTTAGCCGGTCTCTTTTCGTGGCGCGACTAGTACCTACACACCCATGCTAAAAGTATGGGTGTGTCTATTTCCCCAAAAACTCCTCGTACGCCATCTCCCGTTTTCCTTCAGGTACCACCCGTAGGGGAACAAATACTCCATCCTTGTATGTTGCGGTCTTTATCTTCACCCGCACACCATCCCTAAAAAAATACGTTCCAGGATTCTCTGCATATGCACGGTACTTATTCCAATTCTCTTTGGCGTCACCTGCAAGATCCAATGCCCCTTCTTCTTTTTTGATCTTCCCAGAGCGTGTAGCTTGTAGATGATCTTGCGGAGTAAACACGGCAGACCCGTCTTCAAAGGAAGGAAGGGAATCGATAAGGAGTGCTGCACCCTCTTCAATAAGGCGGGGGCGCAGTTCACGCGTAGTCTCTTCAGGGAGTATAGAAACTTCTCTTGATGCAAGAATATCTCCCGCATCAAGTTCCTTCACGAGTTTTTGTATCGTTACTCCCGTTACCTTCTCATCATGTAAGAGTGCTGTTTCTACCGGAGAAGCACCACGGTACTTGGGTAAGAGGGAATAGTGCACATTCAGTAGACCTAGCGGAAAGGCATCAATTAGTGCTTGAGGAAGAATCTTTCCATACGCAACCACCAGTCCATACACGGCTCCTACCTTCTCAATCTCTGCCACTACGTCAGGAGTAAGTTTCTCTGGGGTAATAACCGGCAGATTCTGTTCTTGGGCAAATACTTTGGTATCAGAAGGAGTAAGCTTCATCCCGCGCCCCTTGGGTGCGTCGGGAGAAGTAACCACTAAAGAAGGTAGGTATCCTGCTGCTATAAGTGCCGCAAGAGTGTCGCGCGCAACGTAGGGAGTACCAAAATAGACAAAAGGCTTATGCGTCATGGTGTGTCAGCTCGTAGAAATCCGTTGCGTGGTCTATGAAAAGAATCCCATCCAAGTGATCTATCTCGTGTTGGAATGCTTGTGCGAGCACGCCCCCTCCACCTCGTTCAAACACCTTTCCTTCCTCATCTTGTGCACGCACCGTCGCTCGCTCGTAGCGCATGGTTTTCCCGTAGGTACCTCGTACTGACAGACACCCCTCATCAACAGACGCCCGCTTTTTAGAAGACTTAATGATTTGTGGGTTGATGAATACTCCTGTCTGGGGTGCTTGAGGGGCGCTCTCAGGAGGAAGCATCCGGTCATAGCGCACCACAAAAATACGCTTACCAACCCCTATCTGGGGTGCTGCAAGCGCCACCCCGTCTGGTTCTCCATCAAGTACCGAAAGCATACCCGCCACAAGCGCTGTAAGTTCTGGAGAACCAAATTCAGATGCCTCTACAGGGGCAGCTTTCCCCCGAAGCACTGCTGCTCCTTCTTGAACGATGTCCATAGGGGGACTATACCAACCAATGGGGGTAAAGAAAACGCGAAGGCACGAGTGCCTTCGCGAAAAGGAAAAGGACGCGAGGGGATGAGGGCAAGCCGGGCAGGCAAAGCTTTCATCCACACTCGCGTCCTTGTCGCGTATCAGCACTCCATTGAGGCGACACTGCGACTTCGGGAGTATAGCGGAAAAGAAGGGAGCGTCAAGAACCTCAAAAAGGATTCTCCTTAATATGCTTCTTCGGGTCTATCTCCCACCAGAACTTCTTTGAGAAATGCTTCGCCTTATCACACACACTTTTAAGATAGTAGAGGTCTTTGGTGGGTATACCTTGGAGGATGTAGCCCATACGCGACATGGTGATAAGGGGAAGACCGTCTTTAGCACGTCCTGCATTTAAATGAGTGCGGAAGTACCGCATCAATTCTCCACGTTCTGTTTTACGCTCGGTTGTTTTCTCCAGCTTTGGAGCAAGATCACTGAAATGCTTCATTACCCCTTATTGTACAAGGAAGAGTTGGTATACCTGTGCAGTATCTGAGATGACGACTGAAGAGTCGTTCCAAGGAGCAGAGCGTACACGAGGACCCTTCATAATGGGAGCAAAGAACTGAGGGGCACGCGGATCAAGCTCTACCACATACGCTTGGCTTCCTGCAGCGACAATCAAAGCATCATCACGTCCTGGAAACGGAGAGACCGATTCAATGTTTTCGTTTGGAGGGAAGATGACGGTCGCAGAAGGACATACCTCAGTGCGTGCACCCCCTTCTTCTATAGGACAGAGAAGATATTCAGGAACCGTACACGTCTCCGTACTTATCCCTTCAGCAAGAATCCGGTTGTTTGAGACATACACGAGTGCACATCCTGAAGACAAGGGCAGAGGAGCGGCTTTGGTAGGAAGCGGGTAATTCAAAATAGCTTCAGCGCCAAGCGCACGTTCTTCTCCCGTCAATCGGTTTGCAACCGGAGTCTTAGGAACAAGAAGAGGAGCAAGAACCGTACTCTTTCCTGCTTCAACCATAAACAATTCATTCCATGGCTGCATATTAGGAGCATCCACAATGACGGTGTGTCCTCCAGGAAGAAGATCCACTTCAGCACGCCCCCCACGAGCAGCAGTCATACGAGACTGATCGGTATATACGGCAGTACCATCAGGAAGACCAACAATAGAAAGAGTACCCGCTTGTACAAAGCCAGAACCGGTCAATCGAAGGCCAAAGACATACATAAACACCCCAAGCAACACGATCACGAGGAAGGCAAGAACCAGCCAATAGCGCTTAAGAAGGGTCAGGGGTTTCTCGGTCAGAAGTGCGTTTAGCATGATTGGGATAGGGTAGCAGAAAAAGCCGAAGTCGAGAAATTTTTCTATCCGCCCCCCACGCGGTAGTATAGGCATACTCATGGCTTTCTTTTCCCCTTGTCTTGGTATTGACCTTGGCACCACGAATGTACTGGTGTTTGTCCCTAAAAAGGGAGTGGTGTTAAACGAGCCTTCGGTCGTTGCTGTCTCAACCGAAACAGGGAAGGTGCTTGCGGTAGGGATGGAAGCAAAGAAGATGATTGGCCGCACTCCTGACTCTATTCGTGCCTACCGCCCCATGAAAGACGGAGTGATTGCTGACTATCGTGTTACCGAAGCCATGCTTCGCTATTTCATGCGTCGTGCACTTGGTCCTATGAACATTTGGAAACCAACCGTACTTATTTCAGTTCCTGCAGGAGTCACTTCTACCGAAAAGCGTGCGGTCATTGAAGCTGCGGCAAAAGCAGGAGCTGCGGATGCGTTTGTCGTTAAGGAACCTATTCTTGCTGCCATTGGGGCAGGCATCCCTATCCATGAACCCTCAGGAAGAATGGTGGCAGACATTGGAGGAGGCACGATTGATGTCGCCGTGATTTCTTTGGGAGGCATTGTGGCGTCTACCTCAGTAAAGGTTGCAGGGAACGCGCTTGATCGAGCGATCATCGATCACGTGAAGCGTTCGCACAACCTTTCAATAGGGGATAAGACGGCAGAAGAAGTGAAGATAACGGTAGGGTCTGCCGTACCTGTAAACGAAGAACTCTCTATGCAGGTAAAAGGCCGTGATCTTGTGTCGGGTCTCCCGCGCACGATTGAGCTACGTACTAATGAAGTGGTGCAAGCAGTCAATCGAGAGCTTCGCGAGATGATGAATGCCGTACGTAAAGTACTCCAAGAGACTCCACCTGAGCTTGCAAGCGACATCATCGATAACGGCATCATTTTGACGGGAGGCTCAAGTCAGTTGCGCAATATGGGAGAGTTGGTGTTTCGTCGCACCGGCGTCAAAGGAACGCTTGCGGATAACGCATACTACTGTGTGGCGCGAGGTACGGGAGTAGCACTCAAGCATTTGGATACCTACAAGAAGTCTATTATTTCAAAGAAATAAACGTAGCGCATGCTACCGTGTATGCATGCTTCCGTACCAAGGAATATACGCGTTTCCTGACGTACTACTCCCGAATCTCTACAAAAGAAGCAAAACTCTGTATGTTGCATGGAGAACCTACTGCCACATCCTTGGCTCGGTAGTTTTAGTGTATGGTTCGCACCTACTCGCATTAATAACTGGCTACACTGTACCTTTCTATATCTTCCTCCTCCTTGTTGTGTGGATGACCTACCAAGAATTCTATCTACACCCCAAACGGTATAAGCAAAAGCTTTGGAAAGGGATACTTGATTGGTTCTCGTGGATTTTGCCGTTCACGTTCTATTTTTATCTCCTCCTGTAACAAGTATAATTCCTATATGCAACACACCACCCTTGAGTCCTCAGTAGTTCGTAACCGCGTGTATGAACACTATCGCGGTAACCGCTACGTAGTTGTTGATATCGCAAAGAATGCTGACAAAGACGGAGATGAGTTTTGTGTCGTATACCGTGCGCTTTACGACCACGGCCAACTCTATGTAACTACTCTTGAACGATTTACGGGCACCACTTCAGAGGGTACTCCACGATTTCGTATTGTAGATATTGAGGAAGGGAACCGTAACCCCAATCACGTATATCCCACCGTTACGATGTAGCTCCAAGGTATTTTGAAAACAGGGTAGAATCGATACATGCGCCACCACGCCTATTTCTATGCAGGCGATATCGAAGAGGGAATAGCCGCCGCTCTTCACTACGCCAAACACACCCTTACCCTAGAAGGAGTGAACAACCCTGACCTTCTCACCCTTCAATACGCTCTTTTCTCTGTCGACGACGCACGCTTTGTCTGTGACCTTGCAAACCGTATGCCTGTACAAGGAGAGAACCGCCTCATCATCATTGCAGCAGGTCGTATCTTTCATGAAGCACAAAACGCACTCCTTAAGACCTTTGAAGAACCACCGGTAGGCACACACCTCATCCTCATTGTGCCAAGCGAAGGTAACATCCTTCCCACCCTTCGCTCCCGCATGCTCATGCTTCCTGAAGATGAGCGCTCAACTCGTTCTTCTTCTCTTGCGGATGAATACGTACAAGGAACCAGTGCCAAGAGGGAGAAGATAGTGGAAAAGATTCTTGAGCGTGCAAAGTCAGATGATGGAGAAGAGAAACAAGCAGCACGCCTTGAAGCTATACAGTTTGCAGAAGGCCTTATGCGCATATACGACACCAAACCCCGCTCCAAAGAAACACTGGCACTCCTGTCTGATCTTTCTCGTCTCATTCCCATATTGCATGAGCGGTCTGCGCCTTTAAAACCCATTCTTGAGCACCTCACACTCGTAACAGCGAAGAGTTGACAAAAATATATAGTGTGCTAGTCTCTTAAGTACATGAGGGTGCGTCGGACCTCGTGTGATTTCTACACCGACGCTACGCTGAAAGGGTCCATGCAAATGGCCAAATATCAGTTCACGTTCTCTGACAACACGTCTGTTCAGTTTGTTGCCGAAGTCTCGGCCTTCTACGGCTCGGCTCGTGCGCAGATTTCGCAGGTCGTCGGCCTTCTTCGGCCGGAAGACGCGAAAGACGCTCCGAGCGAAGAAGCCACCAAGGTGCTTGGCGCGTTGAAAAGCGCCGCCATCAGCAGCCAGCAGTGGAGTCTTCACCAGCTTCTCAATCGTTTTGAGAAGCTCGACGATGCGGGCAAGCAAGCGGCGACCGACTTTTTGAAGTCGATTCGCAGCGTGCTGTCCGAGAAACTCGTCGACCGATGCTATGAGGTCAAGGCTTTCGGCCGGACAAACGGACGTGCAGACGAGAATACGGCGGCGGATGATTCGTCATCCACTGCTTCAGCGTAAAGACCTCGCAAGAGGCGCCCCCGAAGCGAAAGCTTCGGGGGTTCGTCTTTATACACCCCGCCATTTATTTGCTACACTTCTCCCTAATGACATACGACTTTTCTAAACTCAAGACCGGCATCAAAGAAACTGAAGAATGGCTCTCGCGTGAGTTCTCTTCTATTCGAACCGGACGCGCATCCGCAGCCCTCTTGGACGGGGTGAAGCCCGAAGCATATGGCGTGCGTACCCCGCTTGAACAACTGGCATCTGTTTCGGTAGAAGATGCTCGCACCATTCGTATCGTGCCGTGGGACAAGGGGAATGCAAAAGCCATAGAGAAAGCAATGACTGAAGCTGACCTTGGGGTTTCTGTTTCGGTTGACGATCAAGGACTACGTATCTCATTCCCTGAGTTAACTGCAGAGCGCCGCACCATGCTCCAGAAGCTTGCTGCAGGGAAGTGCGAAGAAGCACGCGTCACGCTTCGAGGTCACCGCACTGATGCCATCAAAGGAGTTGAAGCAGCAGAAAAGGAAGGAGGCATGGGAGAAGATGAACTGAAGCGTCTCAAAGATGAAGTACAGAAGATGATCGATGGAGGGCAAGCAACACTTGATACGATGCTCGAAAAGAAGAAGAACGATATAGCGTCATAGCATGAGTATTATTATCTTCATTCTCGTACTCGTGGCCCTCATTGTGGTCCACGAGCTTGGACACTTCTTTGCTGCTAAGTGGTTCGGGATGAAGGTAGAAGAGTTTGGTATTGGGTATCCCCCAAGAGCACTAACTTTTGCACGTCGTAACGGTACTGCCTACACCCTCAACTGGCTTCCTTTTGGAGGATTCGTAAAGATTAAAGGGGAAGACTCTGAAGTAGGAGGAGATGATTCTTTTATTTCAAAGCCCCACTACCAACAAGCGTTAGTTATTCTCGCAGGTATTTTGATGAATCTCGTGTTTGCGTGGCTTCTACTTTCCATCACACTCACCGTTGGTATGCCACGAGCTTTGTCTGACGCAGAAGCACTCATCACCCCAAACGCTTCTCTTGCAGTCTCTCACGTACTTGAAGGCTCTCCTGCAGACACTGCAGGAATTATGGCAGGCGACATCATCCTTTCTATGACACGAGGCGAGGAAGTATTCTCCGGACCTTCTGCAGAAGCCTTCACTACATTTATTGCTGCCACAGAAAACGAGACGGTAACCATTGTGATTGAGCGGGGTACGGAAGTACTAACGCTTGAAGCAGTTCCTACTCTCGGTGTCCTTGAAAACAATCCCGAGCGTGCGGCGCTTGGTGTGGGTGTTGCGGCGGTAGGTACGCTTCCCGTTGCATGGTGGAAAGCTCCGTACGAAGGACTTCTCTTAACATTCTCCGTAACCGAACAAGTTGCCGTAGGACTTACGCACTTCTTCCTTGGAATATTCACCCTCTCCGCCGACCTCTCACAAGTATCAGGTCCCTTGGGTATTGCAGGCGCCGTGGGAGATGCGTCCAACACAGGATTGATTGCACTTATGACCCTAACCGCAATCATTTCCATAAACCTCGCCCTTATTAATGTGCTTCCCATTCCTGCTCTTGATGGAGGACGACTCGTCTTTGTGCTTATCGAGTGGGTAACGCGTAAACGAATTCCAGACGGGGTGGCAGAAAGCGTGAACGGGATAGGGTTTCTCCTCCTTATACTCCTTATGGTTGTGGTGACCGCATCCGACCTTTGGAAAGCCTTTACCTAAGCCTCGTTTTACGAGGCGTCTAATGCGGTCTATACTGTCCGCATCATGCGACAATCCAAACTCTTTACCAAGACCCGAAGGGAGGCCCCTTCTGACGAGGTTGCAAAGAATGCGCAGCTTTTAATCCGTGCAGGCTATGTGCATAAAGAGCTTGCAGGGGTGTACTCATACCTTCCGTTAGGACTTCGTACCCTCAACAAAATCGTGCAGGTTATTCGTGAAGAGATGGATGCCATAGGCGGGCAAGAACTGGTGATGACTGCACTTCAAGATAAAGAACTCTGGAGTCGCACCGATCGCTGGGATGATGCGAAAGTAGATAATTGGTTTAAGACCTCCTTTGCTTCAGGAGGTGAGACGGGACTGGGTATCACCCACGAAGAACCACTCACGCGCATCATGACAGACCACGTATCCTCATATCGTGATCTTCCTATTCTTGCGTATCAGTTTCAAAACAAATTCCGTAATGAGCTTCGTGCAAAGTCAGGCATCATGCGTGGCAAAGAGTTTTTGATGAAAGATCTCTATACGTTTTCAAAAGACGAAGCAGAACACGAGGCAGAGTATGCAAAAGTACGTGAGGCATATGTACGCATCTTTGATCGCCTAGGACTTGGAGAGCGCACCTATGTCACCTATGCCTCAGGAGGCATCTTTGCGCCTTTCTCAGAAGAGTTCCAAACCGTCTCAGATGCAGGAGAAGACATCATCTATGTCGATGAAGCAAAGCGTATTGCGGTAAACAAAGAAGTGTACGATGACGCGACCCTTGCAGCCTTGGGACTCACCAAGGACACGCTGGTCGAAAAGAAAGCGATAGAAGTGGGGAACATCTTCACGCTCGGTACGCGCTTTTCAGAACCTCTTGGCCTTATGTACACGAACGAGGCGGGGGAGCGTACTCCCGTTCGTATGGGTTCCTATGGCATCGGGCCTTCACGCGTGATGGGTACTATCGTTGAAACCCTTGCGGATGATAAGGGGATCGTATGGCCAGAAGCCATTGCCCCCTATCGCTTCCATCTTTTGAATCTCCTTCCAAACGACGAAGCTACGACTGCCTTTGCCGACACTCTCTATCAAGAAATGACTGACGTCTTGTATGACGACAGAGAGGTGCGTGCCGGAGAGAAGTTCGCAGACAGCGACCTTATGGGCCTCCCATGGCGCGTGAACGTAGGCAAAGAAACAGCAGCAACAGGCATGGTCGAGCTGGTTTCAAGAGTAACGGGAGAAATGAAGAAGATCTCTCGCGAAGAGCTTCTTGCGCTCTAACAATGGCAAAGGAAAAGAAAATCAAGAAGAATTCCTTGTTCTCAACCGATATCGGGATAGACCTTGGAACTGCCAACACGCTCGTGTATGTACGAGGTCGTGGTGTGGTACTGAACGAACCGTCGGTCGTAGCGGTGAATGATAAGACGGGACAGTTGGTTGCCGTTGGTAAAGAAGCAAAAGCAATGCTCGGGAAAACCCCACCCCACATTCGTGCCGTGCGCCCTTTATTCCATGGAGTCATTTCAGACTTTGAAGTAACCGAAGAGCTTCTTGCATACCTAATACGCAAAGCTCAAGGAGATCGTACGAGACTCTTTGGTCCTCGTGTCGTTATTGGGGTGCCTACCGGAGTGACGAACGTTGAGAGTAGAGCGGTAAAGGACGCGGCACTTTCTGCAGGTGCGCGCGAAGTGTATATCGTCGAAGAACCTATGGCAGGCGCTATCGGAAGTCATCTCCCCGTGAATGAACCGGTAGGTACCATGGTGCTTGATATTGGTGGAGGTACTATCGACATCGCCGTGCTTTCCTTAGGAGGTCCGGTTGCGTCCAAAAGCTCACACATTGCAGGAGACCACTTCAATGAAGCAATCTCTGACTACGTACGAAACGAATTCCAGCTCGCTATTGGAGAAAAGACTGCAGAAGACATTAAGACCGAGATAGGAGCCGTCATGCCTCTTGCTGAACCCCTTTCAAAACCCGTGCGTGGACGCGATCTTGCAACGGGACTCCCGCGTGAGATAACCCTTAACGACACGCAAGTCAGAGAAGCACTCGAGCCTTCCTTGGATAAGATTCTTGAAGCGATGAAAGAGGTGATAGAAGCAACCCCGCCAGAACTTCTCTCTGATGTCTTGGAGCGAGGCGTTACCGTCTTTGGAGGAGGGGCACTGCTTCGAGGACTCCCTGAACTTCTTTCAAAGATGCTTGGGGTACCTGTGTATGTTGCCCCTGATCCTTTAACGGCAGTGGTGCGTGGTACCGGCATTATTACCGAAGATCCGTCCAAGTGGCGTGGAATCTTCCTTGACGAAGATGCGATACAGCCAGAATAACAGGCGACTTTCCGTACGTACCGGTGTTACGACACTCGTCCTTGTCTGTATCGGACTCTTCCTTCTCGCTTTTCGCTTCATTGCACCCAACACTTTCTTTACACTCGTCACTCCTCTTTGGGAACTTCCAAACACTCTCAATACTGACACGCGTCTTGCAGCAGAAAACAGAGAGCTTCGAAACGAAAATGAAGCATTGAAAGCACGTCTTCAGGATGTGGGTGCAGCAGAGAATATCCCAACCGAAGCAGGGATCTTGGTAGGGGTACGCGCACGTCCTCCCATCTCTCCGTATGACACCTTGGTACTTTCAAACGGTACGGATATAGGAGTACAGGAAGGTGCCCTCGTCTTTGGCGAAGGAATCCCCATCGGACGCGTGAGTGAAGCGGGAGAGCGATACGCTCAGGTGCGTCTCTTTTCTTCTTCAGGATCAACGATCGAAGGATGGGTAGGGGAAGAACGCGAACCACTCACGCTTCAAGGAGGAGGTGCAGGAGCATTTAGTGCAGAAGTACCACGTGAGGTTCCTGTACAAGAAGGAGACGCCGTATATCTTCCTGCAGGAGGCGCGTTTCCTATTGCCTATGTGCGACACATCACCCAAGATGCCGCTTCTCCTTCAGTTGAACTTTCTTTGGAGCCTCTCGTGAATATCTTTACACTCACGTACGTGCGTATACTGCCATGATGCGTGCAGTATTCGTTGTTGCATCGCTTGCATCCTTGTTTCTCTTTCCATACCCCATGACCCTAGCGCTCTCGTTTGCCGCAACCTTATTTGTTCCTTTCTTTGCACTTGTCATTGGGATATACGCTGATCTTCTCTATGGTGCCGCTATTCCCCTCATGACGCTCTGGGGTCTTGTCCTTTCCCTTGCGGCTCTTGTCGTGCATCGATTCGTAAAAACACGTATATTTTCATAATGCGACGACGAGGTAACAAAGAGATAGATCCTGAAGATATCTTCCTTGATGCATCAAACTTACCTGAGTTTGCAAGCGGGCGCCTTGAGGGACGACTTGAGAAACCACTCTCACACGGCAACCACGTTGCGCTTTCTCTTTCTGCGGGACTTCTCTTTCTTGTCCTTATTATAAAAGCAGTATCCTTAGGAATCATTGATGGGGAAGCGTATGCCGCACAAAGCGAAAAGAACCGTCTGCGTCCTGAAGTGTTGTTTGCAAAACGAGGTGCCATTGTAGATCGTAACGGGGAAGCACTTGCCCAAAACATCCCGAGCGATAGGGGATTTCCTGCACGAGCATACGAGGCTCCTGGGTTTGCACATCTTTTGGGCTACGTCTCCTATCCTCAAAAGGATAGTTCAGGAAACTATTTCGCAACACAAACAGAAGGTCTTGCAGGGGTGGAGCATGCCTTTAATGAGAGGCTTGCAGGAGTAAACGGTACGTTACTCATTGAAGAGAATGCGCTTGGAGAACTGCAATCTTCCGGCACGGTTGCGCCTCCCCTTGAAGGGGAGACACTCGACCTTTCGGTTGATGCTCGTGTACAAAGAGCCTTTCATAGCGCAATTCAAGAGTTGGCGGATAAGATTCCGTATAAGGGAGGTGCAGGAATACTGATGGATGTAACAACCGGAGAAGTTATCGCGCTTGCGTCGTACCCTGAATATGACCCCAACATTCTTTCGTTAGGTGAACAAAGAGACACGATCGCAGGCTATGCTACGGACGCTCGAGAGCCCTACCTCGACCGCCCTGTGACAGGCTTATACACCCCAGGCTCTATCGTAAAGCCCTTGATTGCTGCAGGAGCATTATCTGACGGCATCATCTCTGAGTTTAAGGAAATCGTCTCAACCGGAAGACTCGTGGTCCCTAACCCCTATAACCCTGATCTTCCGTCTATCTTTAATGACTGGAAAGCACACGGAGCAACGGATATGCGACGTGCGATTGCAGTCTCCTCTGACGTGTATTTCTACACCCTTGGAGGAGGGTTTGGGGATCAGAAAGGCCTTGGCATCGAGCGTCTTGATTATTGGTACAAAGCATTTGGTCTTGATACCCCTACCGGCATCGAGCTTGCAGGAGAAGAGTACGGGTTTCTTCCTACTCCCGCATGGAAAGAAGCAACGTATGACGATCCATGGCGTGTTGGAGACACCTATAACACCGCTATTGGTCAGTACGCCGTTCAGATCACGCCTCTTGAGGCTGTGCGTATGACGGCAGCCATTGCTAACGGAGGGAAACTCCTCCGTCCTACGCTCTTGAAAGATGAGCCGGTACAAGGCACCACGATCGCTATTAACCAAGAGGCACTCAAAGTTGCACGAGAAGGGATGCGCATGGCCGTTGATGGGGGAGGTACTGCAGCGGGACTTGCCTCATATCCGTATGCAAAGGCTGCGGGTAAAACTGGTACCGCACAGCTTGGTGTTAACAACGAGTGGTACAACTCATGGGTCATTGGTTTCTTTCCGTATGACAACCCTAAGTATGCCTTTGCAGTTGTGATGGAGCGTGCACCTGCAGGAACGGCAACCGGAGGAGTGTATGTCATGGCACGGGTGTTCGAGGCGATGCGCAATACGGCACCTGAGTACTTTGGACTTGAATAACAGACAATGAATAAGCCATAATTTTGGTACTAGAATTGGCGATCTTCAAAGGCACTTGACAAAATAACTTACTCGTGTAAACTGGTGCCAGTAGTTCGCAGTTGAGATGCATTAGGAGGCGGGTTAGGAAATCCTATCCCGTAAACCAAACTTCTATTTCACACCAATCTCTCAGACGAAGCTTAGACACTATGGAGGCAATTTTGCCACTATACGGGGGTCGAAGCGGGCCGTACTCATGAGGAGTACATCTGGAGACAAGCGACTATCACAAGCTAGTAAGGGCGCATACCCCTGAACTGCACGCGAAACCTGTTCCCGCGGAATACAATCTACAGGTCGTTCTTAAGAGGGGTTGGTGAACGGAGTTTTCTCCCACTAACCGACAGGCGCAAGCTGAAACGTTAAAATAACTACCCCTCCCAGAGTCGGAAAAGCCGCGAAGAGAGTCACTCTCGACGCAATGGTAACTGAACCGACAGTAACGGAAGCGACTCAACAGCTTCACCCCGAAAGGGCCGACGCGCAAGCGGCGGCCCTCTTTCTATACCCCCCATGCTTTGACACCAAAGCCTAGGGCCGTACAATAGGGGAACTTCATAATCTTTATTCATGACCGACCACGACACGGTGCTTTCCCAAGAGAAATTCGACGAGCTCGCAAAAGAGCTCGAACACTTAAAGACGGTGCGTCGCTCCGAGATTGCAAAGAATCTCGAATACGCCCGTTCTCTTGGTGACCTTTCTGAAAACGCTGAATATCAAGAAGCACGCGAACTCCAAGCCGCTACCGAAGAGCGTATTCGTAAGCTTGAAGAATTGGTGAAGCGCGCCACCATTGTTACTGACGGAAAGAAAAAGGATATCGTTGGCTTTGGTTCCTCGGTCTCTATTAAAAAGGAGGGAAGTGACGAAGTGCATGAGTATAAGATAGTGGGAAGCGAAGAAGCAGATATGCGTGAACGAAAACTCTCCCATGTCTCTCCTTTAGGTGCCGCCCTTATGGGCAAGAAAAAGGGGGACGAGTTCACCTTTGAAACTCCTAACGGTAAGCAAAGCTATACGGTACAAAAGGTGGCATAAGGAATCGACAACGGCCCCGCAACAAAGCGGGGCCGTTTTTGATGTTCTTCCTTATTCGTGTTTGCCAGACGCCATGCCCCAAACGAGGGACACGACGAACAAGAGAAGGAAGAGGAAGAACAAGCCTTGTGCGATGGGGACCCATGCTGCAGTGATTCCAGAGAAGCCGAAGACCGCAGCGATGATCGTCATCACGAAGAAAATAAGCGCCCAAGAGAGCATCGTTACCTCCATACTATGGATTTCACCACAGTGTTGGTACTGTATGATAAATACAAATAAAGTCAAGCTTTACCCAGCACAGAAGGGTTATCCCCACCGACTACACAAGTTTGCAGGGCATAGTGGGGGAAAGTGGCATATACTGAGCAACTAGTGGGATGAAGTGGGATTTGCGAATCTTCACCCCTCTCGCCCTCTTTTTTCTCGCCTTCTTCCTTCTTCTTAGGCGATACCCTCGGCGAGATGGATGAAGGTTCGAAAGTCTCCTCACCCTTCTACTCATCCCATGCTTATCGGAGAACATCGTCACACTTTTGATGCAAAGAATCGCATCTCACTTCCGGCAAAGTTCCGGAAGGAATTTGGTACTTCAGTAGTAGTGACGCGTGGCCTTGATAAGTGTTTGTGGGTCTTTTCAAAGACCGCATGGCGTAAACAAGCAGAAGCGGTGGCAAAACATTCAGCAGGAGGTGCTGCAGGTCGAGGACTTGCACGTCTCATGCTTTCAGGCGCAAGCGAAGCGGATGTTGATGCTTCAGGACGTATTTTGGTACCCGACTATTTGAAATCATTTGCAGGCTTGTCTGAAAAGACCGTAATTGCAGGCGTGTCTGATCGCGTGGAGATATGGGACGAAGAAGCGTGGAGTGCGTACACGAACGCAGTAGAGCGTGATGCAGATGCCTTTGCTGAGACCCTCGCGTCTCAATCCTAGTACCATGACTACCACCCACCAAAGCGTCTTGTTGTCTGAAGCCCTCGACCTTCTTCAGGTGGAAACCAGTGATGTAGTCGTGGACGCAACCGTAGGGGGAGCAGGGCACTTCAAAGCCCTTGCATCCCGCCTTACCGAGGACGGGGTCCTTATCGGTATTGATGCTGATGAAGAGGCGCTTATACGAGGGAGAGCTGCTGCTACGGACGTGGCACCCACCGTTCATTTAGTAGAAGACAATTTCCGTAACCTTTCTCGCATACTGGATGCACTTTCTATTGATTCCATCGACGGTGCGCTCTTTGATCTGGGATGGAGTAGCTACCACCTCACGTCAGGTCGTGGCTTCTCGTTCAAAGTGGATGAGCCGCTCTACATGACATACGGAAGCCCTGATCGTGCAGAGGTAACCGCTGCAGATATTGTTAATAACTACTCAGAAGAAGCCCTTGCTGATGTGCTCTTTACGTTAGGCGAAGAGCGCTTCGCCCGCCAGATTGCACGAGGCATAGTCGAAGCACGGAGTCGTGCACGCATCCTCAGTACCCGAGTACTTGCAGAGGTTGTGGAAGCGTCCGTGCCCGCATGGTATCGCACGCGTCGTATTCATCCTGCTACTAAGACGTTTCAAGCACTTCGTATTGCGGTGAACGATGAACTGGGAGCGCTTCGTGAAGGACTGGAGGCAGCGATTGATCGCTTGTCTTCGGGAGGACGCATCGCCGTTATTACCTTCCACTCTATTGAAGATCGAATCGTAAAGACCATGCTTCGTGATGCAGCACACGAAGGAACGGGATGTCTTGTGGTGAAAAAGCCAATCATTCCTTCGGTAACGGAGACCAAAGAGAATCCTCGTGCAAGAAGCGCAAAGCTTCGTGTCTTTGAGAAAGGTCCTTGTGAGAAGGTCCGTCCTTCTGCGTCTCCCCTCTATGCCTATGCCTAATAACACGCTTCGCTATCTTTCCTTTGGCTGCGTTGCACTTATTGCGACCTACCTCGTCCTTATCGTCGCAACACTCTTTTTTGCAGGAGTACAAAGTGGACTCACTGAAGAAATCCAAGAGCGTGAATCAGCGGTTGCAGCCCTTGAGACCGAATACTATGACACCCTTGCCGCGCTCACGGGTAACGAGTACCTCTCGGTTGGACTTGTCTCGCCTTTGGCAGTGCAGTACGTCCAAGAGGGCGGAGATACCGCGGTCACGCGCCTAGACCGCTAACGTATGCGTGGGGCGCTCCGGACCAAACTCCGACTCTTCTCACTCGCCATCGCTTTGTTCGCACTGGTACTGTGTCTTCGCCTCTATTACATTCAAGTCATTGACGGGCAGGAGTACGCCTTTGCCGCTGAACGTCAGTACGAGAAAGCCAATCAGGCACTCTTTGACCGAGGCAGCATCTACTTTACGAGAAAAGATGACACGCTTCTTTCTGCAGCAGGTTTGACTACGGGATTTCGTATTGCCATAAACCCAAAGACCCTTTCGAACCCTAAGGCGGTGTATGAAGCTCTTGCGGCAGTCGCAGAGGTTGATCGTGCACGTTTTGGTACGCTTGTCGCAAAGACGGATGATCCGTATGAAGTAGTGATTGAGCGAGTGTCAGAAGATGTGGGGGAACAGATAGCAGAACAAAAAATAACCGGCGTTATTGTTGAACGAAGCAGATGGCGTAGCTACCCCGCAAACGCTGCAGCACAGTCGGTAGGGCTTGTGGCGTACGATGAGGATAGTCTGGTGGGGCGCTATGGACTGGAGCGCTACTACGAGTACGCACTCTCGCGGGAGCGTGCAGGGCTCTTTGGGAACTTCTTTACGGAGATATTTGCTGAAGCAGGACGTGCAGCAGGAGATGCGAGAGACGCAAGTGAAGGAGATATTGTGACTTCTTTGGAGCCTGCGGTAGTCCAGATGCTTACCGACGTGCTTCTTGAAGTACACCAAGGATATGGGAGTACGGAAACCGGCGGGATAATCATGGACCCCAAGACAGGGGAGATTGTCGCGCTTGCAAGCTTACCGACCTTTAACCCCGAAGACTTTAAAGATGCAGATCCAAGAGCGTTTGGTAATCCTTTGGTTGAAAACCAGTACGAGTTTGGTTCCATCATGAAAGCACTCACCGTTGCATCAGGTGTTGATGCAGGCGTCATCAATCGTGCTTCCACCTATGAAGACAAAGGCTGCACAACGTTAAACACCAAAACCTTCTGTAACTATGACTTGAAGGCACGCGGTGTCGTTGCCATGCAGGAAGTCTTGTCGCAATCACTTAACCTCGGTGCCGCACACATAGCGGGCAAGCTTGGCCGAGAGCGCTTTCGTGACTATTTCACCCGTCTTGGGTTTGGGGAGGAAACCGGCATTGATCTTCCTTCTGAAGCGTCGGGGAATATAGAAAATATCCGCACCTCGCCTCGTGACATTGAATACGCAACCGCCTCCTACGGCCAAGGTATTGCAGAAACCCCCGTGCAAATGATTAAAGCGCTTGCCGCTCTTGCTAATGACGGTATGGTGGTCACCCCTCACTTAGTGACTGCGATTAAACTTGAATCGGGGATTGAGAAGAAGCTTGCGTGGAGTAGTCCTACTCGGGTCTTCTCAGAAGAAGCCGTAGAAGAGACGACTGCGATGCTCGTGAAGGTGGTGGATAGTAAGCTTGCGGATGGCACACTCTCCATACCCACAATGTCGGTAGCAGCAAAGACGGGTACCGCACAAGTTGCAGGAGCTGAAGGGAAGTACGCTGAGGGGAAGTACTTCCACTCCTTCTTTGGCTACTTTCCTGCATATGAACCCCGCTTCATCATCCTGCTTTACACCAAGGAGCCTCAAGGCGTACAGTACGCTTCTGAAACCCTCGTACACCCTTTTATGGACCTCACCCACTTCCTGATTAACTACTACGCGCTCCCGCCTGATAGGGTGGCGCAAACCGATATATGAAGCTCTTCCTTCGCACCCTCGCTGCTGCACTCCTTGCCCTCTTCGCACGAGCGATTCTCGCCAAATACAAGCCGAAGGTCGTCATGATTACAGGGAGTGTGGGGAAGACCTCAACCAAGGACGCGGTTGCAGCAGCCTTGAAGGAATCCTTCTATCTTCGTGCGAGTGAGAAAAGCTATAACAGTGAGTTTGGGGTACCGCTCACCATTATTGGAGCCAAAAACCCATGGGATGATGCTGCGGCGTGGCTACGCACTTTTGGAGAAGCACTCGCCCTTATCCTCTTCCCGAATCACTATCCAAAACTTTTAGTACTTGAAGTGGGAGCGGATAGGCCAAACGATCTCTGGCGTATTCTCAAGATTGTTACCCCAGACGCAGTCGTGGTGACGCGTCTTCCTGATATTCCGGTACATGTTGAGCTGTATCCTTCAGCAGAAGCGGTGCGTGAAGAAGAGTTTGCCCCCGCCTATCTTCTTCCTGAAGGAGCCCCCCTAATCGTCTCTGCTGATGATCACAATGCACTGCAGTTGGCGCTCGCGCTTTCCGTAGAACTTCATACCTTTGGGGCTGCAGAGGATGCACAGGTGCGTGTAGAGAACATAGGGCCGTGTATTGAGGAACGACTTCCATGCGGCGTACGCGCAGACATTATTGAAGCAGGGAAGAAGCACACATTGTTGGTGCGAGGGGCATTGGGGCGCTCGCAAGTGTTCGCTCCGCTAGCGGCGCTCGCACTTGCGCGTGCGCTTGGAGTTTCAGCCGAAGATGCACTCAAAGGCCTCGCCTCCTATGTCCCCCCTCCAGGGCGTGCCCGTATTTTGAAAGGGAAGAACGGGGCACTCATAATAGATGATTCGTATAACGCATCACCTGCAGCAGTGGAAGAGATTGTTGCGTCGTTGCCTCAACCAGTGCACGGAGGACGACGTATTGTGGTCTTAGGAGACATGCTTGAGCTTGGAAGGTATTCATCTGATGAGCACGCGCGTATTGGAAAGCTTGCCGCTACCCACGCTGATGTTGCAGTTTCAGTTGGAGTTCGTGCACGCCCCTTTGCGGATGCCGCAGAAGCCTCTGGCATTCCCGTGATGCGCTTTCAAACTTCAGACGAAGCAGCACCCGCCCTTGCAGACTTTATCCACGAACACGACGTGGTCCTCATTAAAGGCTCTCAATCGATACGCACGGAGCGTATTGTGAAGGCGCTTCTTCAAAATCCTGAGGATGTCCACCACCTCGTTCGTCAAGAAGCACAGTGGTTGAAACGATAGGGGGGTAGGGTATATAGTGCTCCGTATCCACGGCCTGTTGCCGTGGTTGCATATAGGGGTTCACTCATGAAGGTAATGATCCGAGGCCAAGAAGTCTCTACGGTCATGATCAACAAAAAGCGGCACAAACTGCTTGATGTTGATAAAAAGAATGAGGAAGTGCAGGTGTTGATTGGTGCCACCAAGCAATGGGTGCCGTTCGAGAAAGTCTTTCTCGAAAAGGTATCCCTTGTCGCTGTTGGCAAGAATCACATTCGTGTGACGAGAAAGGGCGGGCCTAAGAAACCCAAACAATCTACCGAGCTCGATCAACCCCACGCTCCCTAGTACTTCACCTTGAGCCCTAGTACCAAAACCCTAAGGGCGCGCATGCAGAACACTGCGGCGCGCCCTTTCATTTTAGAGACCGTATTGTTACTATCTCCAAGTTAGCAGAAGGCTCCATCGTCTAACGGTTAGGACAGATCCCTCTCACGGATCAAATCGGGGTTCGATTCCCCGTGGAGTCACAAAATAGAACTTCCTTACGCACTCTTCCCGTCATATTTCGTAATAGGGAGGTCCTGAGGTAACTCCTCATCGAGGGTACGCATATTGACCGCAACCGTCTCACTACCATCAGGCGCTACCGCTTGTCCATGCGTTTGCACTCCACAGTTCTTACAAAACTTGTGTGCAATATGTTTTTTGTTAAACCGATACTCAGTCATGTCTTCCTCTGTACCCTTTACGAGTTTAAACAAAGCAGCAGGCACAAACTTCAACAAGAAGCCTTTCTTGCCACAGTGTGAGCAGTTACACTCCAGTGCTCCATCAAGCTCGCACTCAGTCTCGTAGCGCACGTTGCCGCAATGGCATCCTCCCATGTGTGTGGTCATATATACAAAATAGCATAACAGGGAAGGGCGGCCCCTTGTGGCCGCCCTTATATCATTTACTCATTCGGTCTTCGGTTTCTGTCGGCACGCGCAATGGATCCAAGCGCATCACCTACTTTCTCACCCAAGACCTTTCGTTCTGCTTGGATTTCTTTCGCCTTCGCTTCGCGTGCGATCTCTTTTGGATCTCGCAGTCGCGGATACGGAGGCATGGGATGGTACGCCATGAGCACTTCTCCTCAAGTGCGACTATCGCACCCCCTTATTCTACACCTTACGCAAGAGAGTCAATCACCTCTTTTACGGCTGCTCCGTCTGCTTGTCCTTTTAGTTCTTTCATAACGGCACCAGTCAACATGCCTACATTTGCGTCAGGCATTGCTGCCTTCTTTGCTTTCACTACCGCTTCAATGGCTTCACGAGAGAGTTGTGCGGGAAGAAAGGCTTCAATTATCACAAGCTCTTCTTTCTCGGGAACCGTAAGTTCGGGGCGTCCGCCCTTTTCGAACTGTTCAATAGAATCTTTGCGCTGGTTTGCCGCACGCTTTAACACAACCAATGCTTCTTCGTCAGTGAGAAACTCATCCGGTTTACGTTTCTTTGCAACCACTTCGTTAGTCATTGCGGTCGTGAGTGAGCGAAGGGTACGAAGTCTTGCTTCATCTTTCGCTTTCATGGCAAGGGGGATACCCGCCTTAATGGTTTCGTGGATAGTCATAGTGCGTAAAGTATACCTGATACGGTACGATAGAGGGAGCTATGTCGCATCAGCACTGGTACGCGCTTCCGGTAGAAGGAGCGCTTAAAGCCTTCAACACCAACACCGATCACGGCCTCTCCGAAGAGGAGGTGCGTCGCCGCCTTAAAGACGGCAGAAATGCGCTTCCAGAAGCTAGACGCGACACCCTTATTGATCGATTCTTCCGTCAGCTTGCAAGCCCGATTGCATGGGTACTTTTGGGAGCCGTAGCACTCACCCTTTTCATTGCACACTACGCTGATGCGATTGTGATTGCGCTTGCCTTGCTGGTAAACGTCATCATTGGAGTCTTTCAAGAGGGGAAAGCAGGAAATGCCTTTGCAGCACTAAAGAAGGAAGAGGCGCCGCACGCAGTTGTGGTTCGTGAAGGCGCGCGTCGAGAAGTACGCGCAGAAACACTCGTACTAGGAGACATCATCATTCTCTCTGCAGGGAGTAAGGTGCCGGCAGACGCCCGCCTCATCGAAGCACACAGCCTCCAAGCACAAGAGGCAGCCTTGACCGGTGAGTGGCTTTCGGTTGAGAAGGGTACCGAAGCGAATAAACAGGAGGCACCCCTAGCTGAGCGTAAGTCCATGGTGTATGCAGGCACCCTTATTGCGTCTGGCGCAGGCGTGGGTGTGGTGGTCGCTACAGGGCCCGATACCGAGCTTGGGGCGATTGCGAGAGAACTTGCAGGAGTCACACATTCAGAAACCCCCCTCCAGCGAGACATCAAGGGAGTAGCACGTCTCATTCTCATATTGATTGGCCTAGTGATTGTAGGAATCTCGTTCCTTGCTCTTTCAAGAGGGATGACGATAGGAGATACGCTTCTCATCGCTATTTCTATTGCTGTTGCCTCGGTTCCTGAAGGACTTCCTGCGGCAGTAACGGTGGTGCTTGCGCTTGGTATGGAGCGCATCTTGAAAAAGGGAGGATTAGTACGCAATCTCTTAGCTGCAGAAACACTAGGCGCAACCTCAGTCATTTTGACGGATAAAACAGGGACCTTGACCGAAGGAAGAATGAAAGCGGTAGGGTTTGTCACACTCTCAGGTACTACCGAAACCGTAGAGGGAGAGAATGCAAAGCATATGCTTCGTGCGGCAGTGCTTGCTTCAGACGGATACCTTGAAGAGATTGATAACCCAGGCACAGAGTCTGACAGAATCGTTGCGCGTGGTCGCCCCATGGAACAAGCCATACTCCTTGCAGGTCTTGAAGCAGGATTTCCTGAAGGAGCACTACGCACTACGTTCCCCAGAAAAGATGAGCTCCACTTCACGTCAGCCAGACGCTATGGCGGAATGCTCGTCGAAGAAGAAGGGAAGCATGTTGCCTACCTTACCGGCGTACCCGAACTCTTCCTTTCGCACGCAACGCGATCAATGGGTACTCGTGGTGGCGAGCGCCGCTTCACCAAAGAGCATGCCACCTATTACGAAGAAGCCTTGCTTCGTGCTGCAAGAGAAGGGAAGCGCGTGCTTGCGGTGGGAAAACTCATAACAGAGCGTGAGGAGTTTCCTCCCGAAGCTGAACTCGATACCTTTGCAGAAGGGCTTGAGCTTCTCGGGTTCATCATCTTCTCAGACGTCGTGCGCCTTGATGCGCGCAAATCAGTGCAAGCAATGCAAGACGCGGGTGCCCGCGTCATTATGTTGACCGGAGACAATCCTGAGACTGCGCTTTGGTTTGCACGCGAAGTGGGGATTGCAAACAAAGATTCGAAAGCAATAAAAGGAACCGATATTGCAGAAGTGTCAGACGAAGCGTTACTCACCCTTCTTCGAGACCACACCGTCTTTGCTCGTGTAGCTCCCACCGATAAGCTCCGTATTGCTCGCGTTCTCACTTCTGCAGGAGAAGTGGTTGCGATGACCGGAGACGGGGTGAATGATGCACCTGCCCTTGAATCAGCAGCTATTGGGGTAGCACTGGGGTCAGGAACCGATGTTGCAAAAGAAGCATCAGACCTTGTGCTACTTGATGACAGCTTCTCCGTGATTACCTATGCCATTAAAGAGGGACGAAGACTTCGAGACAATGTAAAGAAGATCCTTGCGTACATGCTCTCCACTAACTTTAGTGAGATCTTTCTCATTACCTCATCCCTAGTAGTGGGGCTTCCTATACCGCTTTTGCCTACCCAAATCCTCTGGGCCAACCTTATCGAAGGCGGACCTATGAATGTCGCCCTTGCCTTTGAACCCTTGTATCCCTCTGCAATGAAGCGTTCCCCTAAGCACCCTGATATCGCACGTGTGCTCTCCAACGATCTCTTGAAACTCATTGTGACCGTAGGGACGTTGACCGGACTTATGCTTGTGGCACTTCACTTCTACCTCGTTTCAACCGATATTCCTGAACAAGAACTACGCACCATAATGTTTGGGGCACTTTCAACCTCTTCGGTTGCAGGCGCAGTGGCTCTTAAGTCATTTGGTACGCGTCTGTGGAAGATCGGCCTCTTTACCAACCCATGGCTCTTTCTTTCACTGCTTGGTTCAACCGCGATGCTACTTGCTGCGTTGTTTGTTCCTCCCATTCAGGCCATCGTGCACACCGTACCTCCTTCAGGGTATGACCTCATGCTCATCTTTGGGGTGGGTGTTGCAAACCTTTTCTTGATTGAGATCGCTAAGGAGTTGTACTTCATTGGTCCTGAAAGAAGGGCAAAGCGTCGTGCGCAATCGCTTTCGTTAAAAACTACCTAGGAGCCAGTCACGGTATATACTCTAGGGAATGGACCTCTTCACCGTCTCCCTCATTGTCCTCGGACTCCTTTTCATACAGGGCATAGGGTTGTATTTCGTATTGAAACGAAAAGAAACCCCCCCTTCTGATGGCCTCGTGCTTCTTCAAAAGCAAATGGAGAACCTTGAGCGTGCTCTAGACTCCCGCATGTCTGAGTCCTCTAAACAGATGCACGAGACGATGCGTAGCCAGCTTGGAGAGTCCTCTCGTCTCATTAAAGAAATCACCACGGAGATCACTTCCGTCAAAGAGATTGGACGAGAGACAGGGAAGTTTGCAGAACAACTAAAAGGGCTCCAAGACATACTCAAAAACCCTAAGCAGCGTGGCATCTTGGGTGAGTACTATCTTGAAACCGTGTTAAAGAACGTATTTCCCCCAGGCTCTTATCAAATGCAGTATGCGTTTAAGAATGGGGAAGTAGTGGATGCGGTAGTGTTTGTGAACGATAAGATTGTGCCGATAGACTCCAAGTTCTCACTGGATAACTACAACCGCTACATACATGCAGAAGGTGCAGAACGTATCGCACTTGAGAAGACCTTCGTGAATGACTTGAAGCTTCGTATCACGGAAACCGCTAAGTACATTCGTCCCGAAGAAGACACCATGGACTTTGCGTTCATGTTCATTCCTTCAGAGGGTATCTACTATGATCTCCTCACCAACCAAGTGGGAGCAGGAGAGGAAGAGAATCTGCTTCAGCGTGCCATTTCAAAGTCGAAAGTGTTTATCGTCTCTCCAACCTCCTTTCTTGCGTATCTGCAGACCGTCATGCAAGGCTTGAAGGCGCTCCAAATTGAACAAAAGGCAGTGGAGATACAAAAGCGGGTGGGAGAGCTTGGAAAACACATTGCAGGATATGAGACGTACTATCAAAAACTGGGTACTGCTCTTGGTACCGCAGTCAGTCACTACAACTCTGGGTACAAAGAATTGGGGAAGATTGACAAGGATGTGTATCGCATTGCGGGAGAGAAGGCAGGCATTGATGCTGCACTTCTTGAGAAACCAAAGACCGAAGAGGATTGACGTATAGAAGCAAGGTGGGGTATAAAGTAGGAAGAGGAGATAGTTATGGGTACGAGTACCTCAGACATCGTCGCACAAGCGATGATTCGCTATAAAGGACAGCACTATGATGAACATATTGCTGCCGCCCACAACCAAGGCATGGCCAAGGGCATTGTGCTAGGCATAGTACTTGCCATAGCCTCTATCGGAAGCCTTATTGCACTTGCAAACCTTCCGGCAGGCTAAGAGAGGCGGGACGCACCCAAGCGTCCCGCCTTTGTCTTGCCCAAAACAGGCTTTTCAGGTAGGATGGCGGGATTATGGAATTGGCAATTATTAAGACCGGAGGCAAGCAATACGTCGTTGAAAAGGGGACGCTTATCACTATTGAGAAGCTCGGCTCCCGTTCAAAGACCGTAGACTTGAAACGAGGTGACGCTATCGTCTTTGACGAGGTCCTTATGACCGACGACGGCTCAACGGTGAACCTTGGTACCCCTCTTGTTAAGGGAGCAAAGGTCTCAGGGGTTGTTCACTCGGTTGGTCGCCATACCAAGATTGATGTGATGAAGTACAAGGCGAAAAGCAACTATATGAAGCGCCGTGGACACCGCCAACCATTTGTAAAAGTGAAGATAGATAAGATTGGATAAGCAGTACAACCCGCAAGAAAGCGGGTTTTTGCTACGCCTCCTTCCTATTCTGGAGGGCTCCTGAAAGTGTCTCCGCGTCTGCATACTCAAGTTCACTTCCTGTTGCAAGCCCGCGTCCCAGTATGGAAATCGTAATACCGTCTCGATACGGAAGCAGAAGTTCACGCACGCGGTCCGTCGTGTGTTCACCCTCAGAGGTTGCAGAAAGTGCTAATACAATCTCCTTTGCTCCTTTTTTGATTCTTTCCTGCACCACCCGAACCAACTCCTTCTCTCGTATGACTCCCTTGCCGGAAAGGGTAAGCACACCCCCGAGCACAAAGTAGCGACCTTTATAGGTACCAGCACGCTCGACTGCAAGGAGGTCTTGGTCTTTTTCAACAATCATAAGGATTCCGTCATCACGCTTTGGATCAGCACAATACGAACACACCAGCGCTCCTCCATTTGCATAGCGCATACACTCGGGGCACTGACGTACGTTCTCTGCAAGGCGCGAAACAAGCTCTGCAACACGTGTACGCTCGCCTTGAGGGAGATTGAGAAGGTGATACACAAACCGGCGTGCCTGACGCGGCCCTATGCCAGGGAATCGTTCAAACGCACGTGCCAAGTCTTCAATCCTATCCATATATTAAAACTCGCTCCCTAGCTCTCCATACCCCTTGCTATCAAGGGACATAAAGGAAGTACGCTTGTCATCAAAGAAGAGTTCAACGCGTCCGGTAGGGCCATTACGATGTTTTTCGATTAATATCTCTGCAATATTGGTGCGGTCACTATCAGGATTACGTTTGTCTTCACGATGGATGAACATCACCACATCCGCATCTTGCTCAATACTATTGTGCACCACGATATCGCCTGCAACAAAGTTATGCGTCCCTGGAACGGTCATATCAAACACCTCTTCTGTACCAAGAGGAGTAATCGAAGCGACCTCGTCCCAATACACATCAGATTCTGCAAGATGCGTGAGACGCTCACTGCCAAGGAGCGTTGTGACTTTCGCAAGACGGGTACGAGAAACTCCTGTGGTCATAAGCGCAGACCCGTTGTACGCAGTTTCCATAGCTGATGCAACCGCTCTCCAACCCATGCCCGCCTTTTCGCTTCCTACGATATCCCACACTTCTTTTGGAATCGTGTCTGTGTTTGGTATGGGAGCAATCTGCTTCAATGCGTTCATGAGGTCTTGTACGATCTCTCCTCGTTTGCCGTAGGAACCCACAAGTTCAAGGAATCGTAACTGCACGGGAGCGCTTTGGATAAGGACGTGGTAGCTCGGGCGATATCCTGCTTTCTCAACCTTGCGAATCTTGCTCCAAATACCAAGGCGTAGCAGCAAGTGCTGCACATCTTCTGCAAGTCCTCGACTGCTAGAGGCGTAGTAGATAGCGGCAGACGGCTTACGACCCCGAAGGTGCTTCCATGAGATGTTGCCATCCGTTGCCCAGAGGTGGTGCAAGAAAAGCTGAATGGACATACTGTCGGAAGCGAACACGGCTTGTGGTATCCGCTTATCGTAGGAGCGTACTCTTTCAATGCCAAGCTGTGCATACCAGTTGGTAATCGGGTGATGCTTTCCGTGCGTGAGTCGATAGGGAGAAGGGAGGTAGGTGTGCCACCAATTCTTTTGTCGTATCCGTCGTGCCGTTATGCCAAAGAGTGCGCTTGCTGCGTCCTCAACCGCCTTGATATTGGCTTCGTCTGCGCTGGTGTAGTGGATAGGCTGGCGCGGCAACACGCATCCATCCCCAAGTAGGTGTGCAAGGAGTACTAATTCATCTTTAGATAGAGAAGAGGGAGGTGCTTCAGGACGTAGAAGACGTGGTGCTGCAAGACGGTCACCCTCTTGAAGCGCATCAAGACACTGCCATCCTTCAAAGGTTAGGAACTTATGATTCCCTGAGGCTTTAATAATCTTTCCACTTCGAAGCTCAAGCGCGAACACTTGCTTTATGCCACTTGAGAACACCTTTGATGCAAGCACCGGACGCAGTTCATAGGACGCATCAAGGGAGACAATAGGAACATTGGTGTGCCCCACAAGGTCTTTAATAGGGACGCGCTCTCCGGTATCAGCTCTTTCAATTAATGTGTCTCCGGTCAAACATCCTGAGTCACGAAGGTCAGACAAGCGTGGTTTACCTCCTCGCTGCTCCACAGCACGTGAAAGTTGGGAGAGCGCTAAGACTGGAACATTCAACTCACGTGCAAGTCCCTTTAGAGAGCGAGAGATTTCTGTCACTTGTTGTACCAAAGAATCTGAGTTCTTTGCCCCAACCGGAGTCATGAGCTGCAAGTAGTCAACAATGATAAGACCAATACCACGTTCACGCTTCAAGCGACGTGCCACGGCACGCATCGAGAGGATGTTATTTCCTGGCTTATCATCAATGAAAATAGGTGCTTTCGACAAACTCTCAAGAGCGTCACGTATGCGTGCAAAGTCATCCTCATCACGCACCGCACCCGTGCGTATCTTCCATGAGTCAACGGTAGATTCTGCAGAGAGCATACGATCAATCAATTGCTCTGAACTCATTTCAAGCGAGAAGATACCGACCGGTACGTTGTGCTTCACCGCAGCATTACGAGCGATATCAAGCGCCAGAGAGGTTTTACCCACCGATGGACGTGCCGCAAGAATCACTAGGTCAGACGGGTGGAGGCCTGAAAGGAAGTTATCAAGATCTTTGTATCCGGTAGGGACGCCACGAATACCATCTTCTCGTTTTGAGAGAGCATCAATACGCTCAAAGGTCTCATCTACTTTGTCAGCAATGGCGGTGAACTTGTGTGCCGCAACCCCGCTTCCAATTGCCATCACTGCTTTCTCTGCCTCGTCAAGCACTACATGCGTATCTTGGGATTCGTCATAGGCTTGCTCGGTGATTTCATGCGCTGCATCAATCAGACTTCGCATCAAATGCTTACGCGCCACTAGATCTGCATAGTGCGCATAGTTACTCGGAGAGGGAGCTGCGGCAGCAAGTTCAGCAAGATACGCACGTCCACCAATCCGCTCCAATGCTCCCGTGCCTTGAAGCTTCTCTGAAAGAGAAAGAAGATCGACTGGTTCTCCGCGATCCACCAATTCACGCATCGCCTCGTATATAAGCTTGTGCTTCTCTGCATAGAAGGAATCTCCACGCACAATGTCTGCAACGTCGTGTATGGCGTCAGGCTTTAAGAGAAGTGCACCAAGAAGTCCACGCTCACTTTCAAGAGATTGAGGAGGAACACGAAGGGTGGGATCTGATGCCATCAAGAGGAAGTATACGATTTAAGCCAGAGGCCTGCATCCCTAGCGGGAAGGGGATTGGAAGGGGATTACTTGGGGATACCGAAGACCTATTGACAAACTGTCATAATTATAGTAGTCTCTCTTAGAGGGTCTGATGCGTGATAAATCGGTACTGTATGGGGCGTGGCGGCATCTGTGAGAAATATCGCAGCTGCTTTTTGCTCCCCCACTTTAGAAACCCATTACGGGTTGATGAAGTTCCTCCCTCGCAAGAGGTTTGAGGTTGCAGCTACCTGATTTGTTCGTATCACTTTCTACGGGTCTTGGCGCAAGCTAGGACCCGTTTTATTTATATACGTTCTATGACCGGACCCTTGGGTCCATCTTGTATTCGGTATCCTTTCCCTTCGAGCGTTTCTCGAAGCAGGTCACTTCGTGCAAAGTCTTTTTCCGTACGAGCATTCTCTCGTTCTTCTATGAGTGCACGTATCTCCTCAGGTATTTCAAGAGGAGTGTCTTCTGGAGGATTGGTTAAGGAAAGTCCCAGAATTTTTTCTACGTGCACTATGAGGTACCACTTCTTTCTTGCTGATTCGGTACTCTGAAGCATGCCCCAGAGCTGACCTATGACCTGAGGGGTCTTAAGATCATCACAGGCAAGTTTCAAAATGTACTCCGCTTCTTGCGACACTTGTTCACGTCTATCGGAAGCACGAGCAACTTCTCGAGAAAGCTTCCACAAGATCTTCAGCCCATTTTCAGCTGCTTGGAGTGATTCCCATGAAAAGGAGATAGGGGTGCGATAGTGGGCTTGTAGGAAAAGGTAGCGTAGTGTTAAGGGGTGTATGCCTCGAGCTCTCACATCATCTAAGGTATACGTGTTACCTAAGGACTTAGAAATCTTCTCGCCTCCAATCGTCAAGAATGCGTTATGCAACCAATACCGAACATAGGGCTTAATACCCGTTGCTCCTTCTGATTGAGCAATCTCATTGTTGTGGTGCACTTGTATGTGATCTTGACCACCCGTGTGTATATCAAGTGTTGGTCCGAGGATACTCGTTGCCATAGCCGAGCACTCTATTGACCACCCTGGGTTTCCTCTACCCCACGGAGAATCCCACTGCTGCAAATCGTGTTCTTTAGCAGTGCGCCAGAGTACAAAATCATGCTCGTTCTTCTTTTGCCCCAGCGCTACACGCGTACCTGCTTCAAGCTTAATGTTTTTCACATTCCCCAGTTCTCCATACGTATCAAACTTTTGCGTATCAAAATACACACCGTCTGAAGTCGTGTATGCAAGACCCTTCTTTTGAAGAGTCTGTATCATCGCTATCTGTTCTTTGATGTACTCGGTTGCTCTGGGAAAGGTAATATCCTTGGTATCAATATTCAATGCAGCGATATCATCTAAATATTGTTTGGTGTAGCGCTTCGCTATTGCTTCAGGAGTAGTCTTTTCTCGGAGAGCCCCCACACTCATCTTGTCTTCGCCTTCATCCCCGTCTCCCACCAAGTGACCTACGTCCGTAATATTAATGACCCGCTTCAGGGTGTATCCTGCTGCCTTTACGGTGCGGGCAACCGTATCAGAAAAGACTGCAGCGCGAAGGTTTCCAATGTGCTGGGGGCCATAGACGGTAGGACCACACGAATACATACGAACCGGCCCTCGGTCTTTCTTTCTAAACGCTTCCTTAGCGCCAGAAAGAGTGTTGGTGAGAAAGAGAGGTTTTGGTGGTTGTTTGGTAAAGGGCCACATGGCTAGATCCACTTTTTAAGCTTCATATAGAGGATAAGCAGAAGTTCAACGACGAGCATGATGATGATAATGAGCCAGAAGTCATACGGGTGTCCCGTTAAAGGTTCATACTCGGTGTGCATACCAAAGAGTCCTGCAATAAAGGTAAGAGGGAGGAATGCGACCGTGATCATGGTGAAGATCTTCAAGGCTTCTGTTTGAGATGAAGAAAGCAGTGAGTCGTTCGTGGTACGAAGCTCTCGTGCGACTGCGCGATAGGAGGTAACGAGTGCCGCCACATGAATACGCTCTGTTTTTATGCGTGCCGCTTGGGTCATAAACTTCTTACCAAAGAAAGCAGGAGTTGAAAGTTCGTTCAGGAACTCATCTAACGGCTCAATGTGTCGTACGAGTGTTGTCTCAAAACGAAGCAAGACACGACCAGCTTCTGAAATAGCACGTACCGTTTTACGCTCTTTGCCTGAGAAGATATCTGCTTCAATGCGGTCAAGCTTTTTCGCAGCACGATCAACCTCTTCCATCATTGCGCTATACAAGCGACGCAAGAGACGCTCCACTAATGCAGGTCCCGCATCGGTTTTAGGAATACCAAGCAACTCTTCTGCTTCAAACGCTTTGTGCAGCGACAAGATAGAGCCCACCACTTCGTAACGGACGGTGATAAGAAACTCCTTTCCGACAATGATATCGATCTCTTGGTTACGTGCTCCTCCTGAGGCTTCTGCGGTAGGGAAGTGGAGAATCAAGTACGCATACTCGGGGAAAGTTACGGAAAGGGGATAGGGGGTAGGAATAATGATTTCCTCTTCAATCGTGGGATCAACTGAAAACTCGGTCATCACCGCACGAAGTTCCTCGCGTGATGGCGATTCAAGGTCGACCCACTGCATATCGCCGCGTACATGGCGCGTAATCATAGCTACAGTTTACCGTGCGAAGTACGAAGAGACCTAGCATATACGGGGATAGTAGTGTGATAAAATCTTTTAGAAAATGGATGATCTCGAACACGAAACTACAGACGCCAAAAAAAGCAGGACCCTAGTCCAGCTTGCTGTTTCTTTTGCTCTTGTTGCCGCACTTTCGTTTATAGGAGGACTGGTGGTCGGAGGAAAGACCAATACCTTCCTTTCAAATATTCCGTTGTTTTCTGATGGTCTTCTTGCAACCCCTGATGCTACCGCTGATCTTGGAGACTTCTGGAAGGTATGGAACGTACTTGAAGATCGTTTTGTAGAGACGCATGGATCAACGACCCCAAACACCGTTGAGCGACTCTGGGGTGCGATGGAAGGTCTTACCGCAAGCTATGGAGATCCGTACACGGTATTCATGCGTCCTGAAGACGCAAAGATATTTGCAGAAGATATTGCAGGAAACTTTAGTGGGGTAGGGATGGAGATAGGCATCAAAGACAATATCCTTACGGTCATTGCTCCTTTAAAGGGAACCCCCGCAGAGCGTGCAGGCATACGCACTGGCGACCAAGTGCTTCTCATTGACGACACGTCAACGGAAGGCATGTCGACTGACGAGGCAGTGAAGATCATTCGAGGTGAGAAGGGGACCACCGTTACCTTTAAGATTCTTCGAGGAGGCTCAGAGCGTCTTGAGATAGCGGTGGTGCGTGACACCATACACATCCCTACCATAGAAACCGCAACCGAGGACGGTGTTTTTGTTATCTCCTTCTATAGCTTCTCTGCTAACTCAGGCTCACTCTTTAGCCGTGCCCTAGCAGAGTTCCGCCAGACAGGTTCTCGTTTACTCTTGGTTGATCTTCGAGGCAATCCAGGAGGATATCTTGAGTCTGCTGTCTCTATTGCAGGTAACTTCCTTCCAGACGGCACGGTCGTAGTAACGGAAGACTATAACGGGAACCAAGACAACATCGAGCATCGTTCTCGTGGTACCGGTGCGCTTCCCGCAGGCACCAAGGTTGCAATCCTCATTGATGGCGGATCAGCTTCTGCTTCAGAAATCCTCGCAGGTGCACTCCAAGACGAAGGCGTTGCTACGATCATTGGAAGCCAATCGTTTGGTAAGGGGTCAGTACAAGAGTTAGTGAAGGTAGGAAGCGCATCCTTAAAGGTTACGGTCGCACGCTGGTTGACCCCTTCAGGCCGCTCCATTTCAGACGGAGGTCTCACGCCTGACATTGAAGTTGCGTTTACTCCTGAAGCGGCAGCAGCAGGAGAGGACCCCCAGAAAGTAAGAGCGATACAGTTCTTGAAGACAGGGGAGTAATAGGTCGTAGCGTGCTAGAATCGGCCCAGACGTGTGGTACGTAAGGAGTTATGACAGATGGAACTCATTGTAGTACTTCTTCTCATTCTTGCGGGGGTGGTGGTCGTCATCAAAGCCTTGTTCACCCCACCCATCCCCCTGCGCTGGACCAATAGAGACAGCGAATGAGAATCGTCAAAAACCATCTAGCGAAAGCTAGGTGGTTTTTCTTGCTCAAAATGCTTGAAAAGGGTAGGATAGTCCCACTATGAAAGTCGTACTACTGAAAGACATTAAAGGCACCGGCCGCGCTCATACTGCGGTTGACGTAAAAGATGGGCACGCTCTCAACCTCCTTATCCCAAGAGGTCTTGCCGTTCCTGCCACCGCTTCAGTCTTGAAGCAGGCAGAAACTAAGGCAGCCAAGGCTGATGAGCAACGTACTCTTTCGGCAAAGTTGATCGAAGAGCGTTTGACGGTACTTGCAGAAGAGAAGATCACCTTCACCAAGAAGGCAAACGAGAAAGGTCACCTGTATGACGCACTTGATGCAAAGGAGATTGCAGAAGGAGCCAAGCTTCCTGTTGATGCAATCCATATCGAGCGCCCGTTTAAAGAAATAGGAACGCACGAAGTACCGGTTGCCTATGGAGACAACTTCGGGAAGTTTTCTATTGAAATAGTTGCAGAGTAACGAAAGAAAGAAAAACGCCCCGAGAAGGGGCGTTTTTCTGTATGCGCCTTTTGAATTAAGAAACCGAAACCACTTTCTTTTTGGTAACCGAGCCGTCAAAGCGCTTCTTACGCTTCTCGGAGAAGGAGACGGTGCCAGACACTACCGCGTAAAGGGTGTGATCACGACCGACACGGACATTGTTACCCGCCTCAATCTTGGTACCACGCTGGCGTACGATGATTTCGCCATTTCGAACAGATTGTCCGTCCGCACGCTTAACACCCAAGTATTTCGGGTTTGAGTCGCGTACGTTCTTTGTTGAGCCACCGGCCTTTGTTGATGCCATACAGTAGTATTATTCAGGAATGCCGATTATAACCGATATACAGGAGATGAGCAACAGGGCTCTAGCGAAGCTTCCCGAGGGGGCCTTGTGGCTTGCCATTGTCCTTCTGGCCTCTTCAGGAAGCTTTGGTCTTGGGTACCTGTCAGGGAAAGAAGCAGAGGGAGGGGAGATAGTGATTCAAACAAGAGGGGTAGGAGAGGTAGCGACACCAACCCCTCCCAAAGGAAGCGCACTTGGTGCGGCGGTCGTGGGTGCGGTGTCTGTCAGCACTGTAGAAGAAGAGCTTCCACCACCACCTGCTGGGGGAGGGCAGTATGTAGCGTCTAAGACCGGTAAAAGCTATCACCTTCCGTGGTGCTCGGGTGCAAAACAGATAAAGGAAAGTAACAAAGTATATTTCAGCTCAAAGGAAGAGGCAGAAGCAGCGGGGTATACACCTGCGAAGAATTGTAAGGGGATTTGAAAGACCACCCCATACGGAGTGGTCTTTAACGGTTGGCTACAGAATCTTTCGGTCTTCTTCGATGGTTCGAGTGATGAGCTCACCAAACCACTGCCAGAACCAACCTAACGGATCGTATTTTGAGACGAACGCAAGGATTGTCGTCGCAGCAAGGACCACAATGATTGGTATGCAGCCACTGTAGTAATTCATCGCAGCGACCCCTACCGGATTCGGAGATTTCATGGCGAGTGCGATGAAGATGTACATGATGATGAATAAAATAACGAAGTAAGAAAACCAAGCAGAAATGAATGCCAAAACAGCTTCACCCATGGTTGACTCCTTTCTCTAGCTGATGGCAACAGTAAACTATATCTTAGGTTTGTCAACGCAATTCAAGTTTTGCTACACTGTACAGAAATGATCGTTCTCGACGTTGAAACAAGCGGCACTGATCCTCGCAAGCACTCCATCCTCTCAATAGGGGCGCTTGATTTGGACAACCCCACCAACCAGTTCTATGACGAGTGCCGCGCGTGGGAGGGAGCAAAGCTTGAGGATGAGGCATTTCGTATTAACGGGTTCACCAAAGAAGATGCAGAGAACTCTGATAAGAAGAGCGAGGCAGAGCTTGTTGCGGCATTTGTTGCATGGGCCACCGATAGGGTAGAGGAGCGTACCTTTGCAGCACAGAATGTTTCTTTTGACTTTGATTTCGTACGTGCCGCGTGTGAACGTGCGGGGATTGATTTTCCTTTTGCGAAACGAACACTCGATATCCATACCCTCGCATGGCTTCATATGACGAGAGCAGGGAAGGTGCCCCCTCATGAAAAGCATCATTCTGCGCTCAACTCAAAAGCAGTGCTTGCATATTGCGGACTACCCGAAGAACCTTCACCGCATAACGCGATGACGGGCGCTCTCTGGCATGCAGAAGTCGTCGCACGTATAGCGTATACTAAGAATATTATTCCTGATTTTAGTTCGTACCCGATACCATGGATGACGTCATAGTACCTTCCGAAGCAAAGAGCGCCTCTACTGAAGGTGCAAAACACCACATCATGGGCACACACCTTTCTCAAGTCATAGAGGAAGGGAAGCACGAGGTCCCTGAGAATCCTGATCCTTTGGTGTGTAAGCCACGAGAGCTTGAGCCATGGCGGGTGTTTAAAATAATGTCTGAATTAGTAGAAGGGTTTGACCTTCTTAAGAAATACGCACTTGCCGTATCGATATTTGGCTCAACCCGTCTCAATCTTAACCCTCGCTATTACGCGGATGCTGCAACACTCGCAGGGAAGCTTGCTACAAGGGGATTTGCCGTCATTACGGGCGGGTCTGCAGGCATCATGGAAGCTGCCAATAAAGGAGCGTATGAGGCGGGGGGAGTGTCGGTAGGTCTTAATATCCGTCTTGAAGAGCGTCAGGCAGCAAACAAGTTCCTTACCGAAGAACATACCTTTGATCACTTCTTTGTACGCAAAGTAATGCTTACGTTTGCTTCCGAAGCTTACATCTATTTCCCTGGAGGGTTCGGGACCCTTGATGAGTTCTTTGAAATTCTTACCTTGGTACAAACGAAAAAGATTCGCCCTATTCCCATAGTCCTCTACGGTAGGGAATACTGGGAGCCATTTCTAGAACGCTTTAAAACAGATCTTCTTGGTGAGTATGGTGCGATAGATGAGAAAGATCTTGCACTCATTCATGTAGTGGATGGAGTAGACGAAGCGTACGACTACATTACTTCGCACGTAACCTGCTAAAGGATCAAGAAGGAGTGCTTCTTCCGTAGATTTGTTTCTGAGCAGCTTCTTTTCGTTCGATAAGCGTGTTGCACTCCTTAGCAATTTCTGCAATACGAGCTTTAATCTCCGGAGAGGAAGCTGGTATATATCCTCCTTGCTCCAACGTCACCAGAAGTTCGGTAGCAGCACCCAAAGCCGCTATAACCTGTTCTTCAGTAGTAATGATAATACTTTCAAATTTTTGCATCTCTTGTAATCGCACCAGTTCACTTGCCTCAGTTATGGGATTGTTTTCAATGATTGATTCTAATCGAAAGAGTGCTGATGCGTATGACTTGAGTGTCAACTCACAGTTTTCAAGGTGTCCCTTAGCTTCTTCAAAAGCAATAGCTTGTTCTGCAGCTTGCGTGAGCTTTTCACCAGCTTCCACCGGAGATTTCTTGGGCCATTTATCGTGGGACATATATACCTTCAGTATATCGCGAAGCTAAGGGGGAGGGGAGTCACCTTTCATAAACACCTTACATCCGACTCCTCCCCACTGCCCGACCGAAAAATCGGGGAAGGGGTTACGGTGTGCAAAATATTTTGTATACACATATGTACAAAGATACAGAGACCCGTACAAAATTATTGTGCACGACCTACAAACAGGGGAGAGGGAAGCAATTTATTGGACCCTCAACAGACCTCCTTGGAGACCTCCTTCAGAATAGATATACTTCGCACAATATATCTTTTGCGAAGTATCGCTAAGGCAAAGGGCTGGGGGGACTCGCCCGCAGGACTTGAACACGATGCGTTATTAATTCCCCGCTGCTACTAGGTTTGTATACCAAACTACTCATCACACTACAGAGTTTCTTCCCTCTACCCCAATACTTCCTCTATAGATCAAAGCTGTATTTCTAGAATTCAAATAGGGCACTTCCCTACTCTTCAAATCAGGGAAGTCGGCTCGATTTGCCGAGAACAAGATAAAAAACCATTACAGTGGGCGGTTTTATATCTCGCGGGGGAGGAGTTGTCCCCACCTACAAACACGTCTCATTGACGCCTCAAGGTGCAGGTGTAGTATTGGCCGCACAGCCTCGGTTGACCAACAGAATGTCCCGAGTGCTTGCACGGCCGAAGTCTCTAGGTTTATGTCCCCGCCAGGACCCCGCGCCTAGAGACGTGATCCCCCTCAGGGCTGTGCACAAAAGGGCCGCATCCTTGCTCAGGATGCGGCCCTACTTATTTCTCCTTACACTTCGTCTGCAGGAAGATGGCGAGTGAAATGTTTTTTGATGGTAGCGTCGAGTGCGCGATTGAAATCAATAGCATGCTTTGGAGACAAGATAATCTCGGAAAGCAGCTGACCGCTTGTCATATTGGGTCGTACAAACGCAAACTGCATAACAACCGCATCATCTGATACGTTTACTTGCGCGACGTTTGAGAACGAAGGCTTGGCATCCGAAGGGATAGTGATCGTAATTGCTTTGCGCTCGATAGGTTCGCTCATACTATTTCGTCCAATCAGTTAGTGCGTGCCACACCTCAAGAATCCACGCCTCGATGTATGCCCATCCAATTTCTAGGGTTGAGGTAAGGAACTCCATATTGTCTTGATTAGTTGGGTTATCAACAAGCGCTCGCAGTGATATACCAAAGAAAGAAAGCGCCAGAAGGCCGATAAGCACCCAAATGATGAGGTGGACCATTACCTTCTAGTGTAGCAGGAATGAGGTACCAAGGAGGCAAGAAATACACAGGGAGGGTATGCTTAAGTGTATATGGACGAGGCTCTGAAGCATTTTAAGAAGGTAGACCCTGTGTTGTACACCGCTGCAAAGAAGCACCAGCATCTTCTTGCTACTTCCTCTAAGCGCATGACTTCAAGAACCCTTTTTACGACCCTCTGTGAGTCGGTCGTGAGTCAGCAGTTGTCAGTGCGAGCAGCCGACACCATCTGGGGCCGGCTAGAAGCCATATGTGGTGGGGAGGTCACTCCAGAATCAATACGCTCCACTTCCCTCCCAAAGCTACACAAAGCAGGACTCTCAGCTGCTAAAGTAAAAGCACTGAAGGCAATTGGAAAAGCGGTAGAGAAAGGACTCAACCTCCCTGCTTTAAAAAAGAAATCACCGGAGGAAGCTACCCAAGCACTTACGAGTATTTGGGGTGTTGGTCCATGGACCGCAGAGATGTTTTTAATGTTTGGACTCTCCCACCCCGACATCTTCTCTGCTCGTGACCTAGGACTCGTGCGGGCCATAGAAGAGCTATACGACCTCAAGAACCCCTCGCATAAGGAGCTTGAAGCCATTGCAGTACGTTGGTCACCCCACCGCACGCTTGCCTGCCGTATTCTCTGGAAGTCTCGTGATACTAAGAAAACTTGACTTTAGTGAATAGTATGATACTCTATTTCTCAGGTTAGATTCATGGCAAGGAGGCCAAGATGAAAACGCTTGCAGCTGTTGCTTTTGTTTTGCTCGTTGCGTGCTCGCCTGTCTCGCAAGAGACGGCGACTACTCCTCAAACGGAGTACACGCACACCGTCTACGAAGACGGCCCGTGGCAATACGACACCACATACACGTACTACGAGTACGAGTATGTGGGAAAGCCGAACAAAACCAACTACTAATTGCGGGCCGAGGCGAACCAAAGGGTTCGCCTCGCTTGTTTTATCCCTCGTCTATTTCTATATTCTCCGGCAAGTCCGCTTTAGACACTCGTATCTTTTGGAGCGGTACCACAGGCACTGTGGCTGTATATTCCGCAGACGAATCTCGTTGTGTGAACTTAGATCTTGGAAATACATATACCCAACCCTGTGCCGTATCGGTAAGATTGTTTGCAGTTTCTTTCGTCATTCCGAAACGAAGCACAACGCTCCCGTTGGGGGTAGTCGTACCGCCTGCACGTGAATAGGCGCTACCTTTACAGTTTTGTGCATTCACTATCGCCATGAAGATAGCGTAGTCTACGCGGTCTGAAGCAAACACTGCAGGAGGACCATCAGCTCCTGTCTTCTCGTCAATTGCTTGTCGTGGTTCAAGTAACGCTAATTCCTCACTTGTTCCATGGAATACATACTCCCCCAATTCCTGAAGACGGAAGAGCTCTTCTTTTTCAGGTGACATTAAAGTGTTAAGCACCAACTTCTACCGAGAACCCGCCATACGCCATACGACGATGATCAAACGGCATAGGCATATTCGCCCACTTAGGATCATTCATTATCGGATCTTTCATTACCTTGGCGTTCACTTGATCGCGATGCTTTCGGTTCTTAAACACAATATATGAAAACCATACGGTCTCTCCTTTCTTGATCTTTGTAAGAAGGGGGAATGATGACGGCTTCATGCCTCCTTGGGACTTTACTTTCAAATCCTCACCCATACATTCCTTGTAGTCCAAAGCACCATGCTTCATCCATACTTTCTGCCCCATTGCTGCCATTTTTTTATAGGCAGCTATATTCTTTTTCGCTACCACAAACACAAACCCATCTACGTATGTTCCTTTTTGTTTTTTCATATATCGAAAGTATACCAAGCGTCACGAACACATTGCAGAACTAAATTAGTGTGGTATGGTGATTACCGGCAACCAAAGGAGAATCCCATGAGAGTGTAACAATCATGGAGAGAGCCTCATGGCTGATGTGTTCCGGCAAATGCAGAAGATTGACTGCCACAATGGTAACCCCAAAGGCGGCCATCGCACCTACGGGTGTCCGTGTTGCAGGAAGTTCGCTAATTTGCGGTATCACAAAAAGTGGAGCAGGCGGCAAGCGCGTACGCGGTTGAAGCGGCTCCCTGACGAGTACATCGGCACGCGCCGGTAACTCAAATAAAGGGCGGGGACCACAAGTCCCCGCCCTTTTGTTAATTGTATGGACTGAAATTTGAATATATTGAACAAAATAAAAGCCGCTCGGTAGGAGTACCGAGCGGCTTCTCTGCTTGTGGGTCGACGAAGGTTCAGTCGAACATGCCGGCGCGCTGGAATTGTTTAAAGACCAACACGAAGATCGAGAGCACGGCGATCAAGATTGCCGCTTGGAATGCACTGAAAAGCGCGAGAGCAATGACCACAGCCACGCCCCATCCAGTCGGAATAGTGATGCCGAGAATCTGCGATCCGGCTTCGACAGCGAACCCGCCAAGAGCCACATAACAGAAGGCAATGACTGCCGTAGCGACAAGCCATGCCAACACATGTTTCCATCCGATTTTCACGATGGTTCTCCTTGTGTTGCCATCACAGGACGTAATGGTGTATATATACTAACTTAATATAATATACCTGTCAAGTCCTACAAATACGACATTGGATTCAAGTACGCTTCAGGAGGTGCAATCGGAATAGTCACCGTATATCCACTCTTACACGTATATTGTTTAAACGACACCGCGTCCGCAAGGTACGTCGTAAAGTGAAGGTGAGGACCGGTTGCGTAGCCGGTCATACCTGAGTTACCCACCAACTCCCCTGTTGTGACGGAATCCCCTTTTGAAACATTGATGGTAGAAAGGTGAGCATACAAAGTGGCAAGCCCATTGCCGTGTCGCACTAGTACCCATTTTCCATACTGACAGTTTTGTACTGCCCCATGATTCACTTCAAGCACCGTACCTGAAAGTGCGGCGAGGATAGGAGTACCTACCGGAGCACGAAAGTCGATACCGTCGTGGGTACCCGAGACATAGAGACGTCCTGAGTCTGCGGTGCGTCCAAACTGCTGCGTGATATACGGATCTTGGATAGGCCACGCAAGCACACCACTTCCAACAGAAGGAATGTTCGTAGGATCCACGACATACTGCAGCTCAGAGGCAAGACGGAAGAGTTCTGCTTCAAAGGCCGCCTGCTCTGCACGTTTTTGTGCAATCAACGCTTGATACTCTGCTTCTTTCGATTGCGTCTCGGAAAGAAGTGTCTGCTTTTCTGCACGATTCACATCAAGTGCTTTCTTCTGGTTTGAAAGCTCAACATTTGCCGAAGACAACTCATTCTTGGTAGAGACCACCTGTTGGTGCTGATCCTTTAATACGGTCTTCACTTCAGACAAGAGCGCCGTGTGTTCATGTAGTGCTTCAGAAAGACTGGCAAGCCCGTCCATGGTTATCCAAATACTCGAGAAATCATTAGCGCCAAGCAAGTGTTCGATGAGAGAGGCGTCATCAGCTGCGTCTATGGCACGAAGCGACTCGGCAACGGCAGCCTGATCAAGCGCCATCGCTTCCTCTTTATCCGTAATCTCAACGGAGAGCTGCGACAATTTCAACGTTGCAGACGACATCTTCGCTTGAATGTCTTTAATTTGTGTTGACGTCTTGTTACGAGAAACATCAAGGGTTTGTATGGCACCTTGAAGACTTTGCTTTTCACCAGACAACACATCGAGTTGTCGCTGGTACTCTGCAATCTCTTTATCAAGCGCTGCACGCTCTCGTGCAATTTGATCTATTTGTTCTTGTATGGCATCCAAAGATGCAGCACGGGTATGCGTACTCGGGTTCAATACGACGAGTACAAAAAAGAGAAATACGAGGGGAACAATAAAAGGACGCATTGTCTATAGTATAGCAAGAGCGGTGCGGACTCGCGAAGCCGCTTCCTCCTTGCCTACCAATGAGACGAGTGTGAAGGGGTCTGGTGACTTAGGAAGCCCAGAGAGCGCATAGCGTAAAGGCCACAAAACCGCCCCTCTTCCCCCCTTATACCGCCCCTCCTCCCCATCTGCTAAAGGCATAATCGCCTCTTTAGCCCCCTCAGGGGACACCTCCTCCGGAAGTCCTTCTATAACCCCCAAAACAGCCTCTAGAGAGGCTTTTGTAGAGCCTTGGCCCGCTACTTCTTTGGCCATAAGACCCTCTTTGTCGGGGCTTGGAGGGGTAAACAGGCAGCTAAGCTCTCCCTCCAGAAGCCCCCGTGCTTCTCCAAAGGTCTGTGCTCGATCCTTCAAAAGAGGTACTGCTTTCAAGAGAAGCTCCTTTTGTGCTATTTCCGGAAGATGCGAGAGATACACCGCATCACTCAGCTTACGCATCCAGTGGTGATTCACACTTTTAAACTTCACCAAATCAAACATTGCACCTCCTTTGTGCACACCTCCTAAATCAAACATCTCAACTAACTCTGCAAGAGAAAAGTCTTCTCGATCATCCCCTGGTCCCCAGCCTAGAAGCGCGAGATAGTTTATGACTCCTTCAGGAATGAATCCCTCCGCACGGTATTCAGACAGTGACACCGCACCATGACGCTTTGACATCTTGGAGCGATCAGAAGCAAGAATCAAAGGAAGGTGTGCATACACAGGACGTGTAAACCCCAGCGCTTCTTGAATGAGGATCTGTCGAGGCGTATTGGATATATGGTCTTCGCCACGAATGACATGCGTTACATTCATGTCTGCGTCATCAACGACAACCGCAAAGTGATACAACGGATCATCAATAGCGCGTCCAATGACAAAGTCCCCAAGCTCAGTGGTATCAAACGTAATTGTGCCTCGCACTTCATCATTAAACGTAATCGAACGTCCTTCATTTCGTAGCCGCACTACTTCCACCTCCTTCCCTTCTTCTTTTACTGAAGGTTCCTTGGATACATACGCCTTATCATCCGCAACCAGTTTCTTCAAAAGCTCCGTATGGCGATTAAGGCGTTCTGACTGACGCACCATCTCACCGTCATGGATAAGGCCAAGCCAACGGAGTCCCTCTACAATATCTTGTTCGTGTGCTGCATCACTACGCTCTCTATCCGTGTCTTCTATACGAAGTAAGAACGTACCTCCATGCTTTTTTGCATACAAATAATTAAAGAGTGCAGTACGCGCCGTTCCTATATGAAAACGACCGGTAGGAGATGGAGGGATTCTCGTGACTACCATAGCTATACCTGTGCTTGCGGCTCGTGCGCAAGCCCTACACGAATAAGTTCTTCTGCGATGATCTTTGCCGCGTCAGCGTTTGCAAACGCCTTGCTTCCTTCACGCATTTTCTGCTGTACGGCAGGATCCCCAAGCACCCGACGCACTTCAGAAACAAGAAGATTAGGAGTGAGGTTGGTCTCTTCAAGAACGGACGCGCCTCCGGTTCTCGCATACGCATATGCGTTCGTGCGCTGATCGTGACTTACCACTTCAGGAATAGGAATGAGAACGGCAGGCTTACCCCACAGCGCTATCTCAGCAACCGCCGTCATGCCTGCACGAGAAACAATCAGGTGTGCGGCGCCTGCAGACTGACGCATAGAGAGTGTGTTTAAGTACGGGAAGACATGATAGCGAGATGCGTTCGCGCTTCCTGCAAGCACCACCTTTGCGGTGCGCTCCACCTCTACAAAGTTCTCTTTACCCGTTTGGTGAATGATATTCACGCTCTCTACCAACGAAGGCAGTGCTCCAAGCACCACATCATTAATGGTGCGGGCACCAGAAGAGCCTCCGAGAATAAGGACGGTAGGGACGTTTGGATCAAGTCCTAGTTCTTGTGCAGCACCCTGATCCTCAAGGCGCATAATCTCACGGCGAATGGGAATACCGGTGCGCGCTACCTTCCCTCGCACTTTCTCTGGAAGCATTGCTGCAGTCTCATCAAACGCAACTGCAATACGGTATGCAAACGATGCTGCCATACGGTTTGCTCTTCCTGGACGGACATCCGACTCATGAATCATGACAGGAATGCCAAGTACTCGTGCGGCAAGCACTACGGGAACGGATGCGTATCCGCCTTTTGAAAACACAATGTCAGGGAATATACGAAAGAGTGCAGTCAAGGCACACACAAACCCTGCAGCCGTAACAAAGAGGTCGGTGAAGTTTTGCAGCGAGAAATATCTACGCCATTTCCCTGCAGGACACATCTCATACCGAATCTCGTTTGCAAACAATGCTTCTTGGTCAAATGCTTCAGGGGCAAGATAGTGGAGTTGGGGAGAAAGCAGGCGTCGCTCACGCGCCAAGGCACGCACCTCTTCTGCGACGGCGATGATGGGATAGAAATGTCCACCGGTCCCGCCTCCCGTAAAGACTATCTTCATATTCTTGTGATAATAACATGTAATAAAAGCGCCGACTCAAAAGAGTCGGCGTTAAGTTTACTTGATAATAAGAATACTTTTTCTGTAGTCGATGTATAATCGCCGCTCCTTAAGGAGCTGGGCTCCAAGCAAGACGGAACTTTGAAAGGAACGTTCAGAAGGATCATATCTGAATACAAACACTTCAACAATTCTCACTTTTCCAAACCATATGATCGGAAGTGAACCCACTTCTGCACGTCGACTTCCGGCCACTGTTTCGACTTTTTGTTCCACATTCTTGGGTATGACACCGAAGAGCTTTGCATCTAGGGAGTGCATAGCAAGATATCCGACGACCCGCAGTGATACGAGGGGACGATAAAGCCAATCGATGTAGCCTTTTTGTAAAGCGTCATCGTCTGCCATATCGTTTCCCTTCTACACGCTGAATCCATACCGACGCTTTGTCACCCCATTTTTCAAGCGCAACAAAACTTACAGGCGGATCAGAACCTAGTTGGGCGAAGTATTCTCCCGTCTTAGTATTAATTGCGACGAAGAATCTTTCATCGTAACGATCCTCGATTTCACGCGCTAGTTTTCTATACAGAGCTTCACCACGACGTTGTATGCGATTTGCTCTTTTTTCCCTGCGCGCTTCCTCTTCTTTGAATTTTTCTAGATCGACAAACATTCTCACCTCCTCTTCATTTAGTTTGAATGTCCGTTGATATTATACCATATTGAAGTACATCTGACCATGTCAACCTGTTTTCTTCTTTCGATGTGCCGCAACGTTCAGAATAATCCCCACTGACGCAAGCGCCATAAGCAGTGCGGTCCCTCCATGAGACACAAACGGAAGTGGGAGACCCGTTAACGGAAGTATGGAAAGCATCGCCCCGATATTCATAAATGCTGAAATAGCAATAATAAGAGTGAGTCCTGTAGCTGCTAAGGCTGCAAACAACGTAGAGGCGTCTGCGGCAATCGAGAACCCGCGAACCGCAAAGGCAGCAAACACTACAACCATAAGCACGGCTCCAATAAACCCAAACTCCTCTGCATACACCGCAAACACCGAATCCCCGTGTGCTTCTGGAAGGTAGCTAAACTTCTGTACACTTTGTCCGAACCCTCTTCCGGCAATCCCTCCCGAACCTATAGCAATCAAAGACTGCTGAATCTGATACCCACTCCCAAGTGCATCTCGTGAAGGATCCATATACGTCTTAATTCGCTCATACACATACGGACGCGCCATGACCACTATTCCAAGCCCCAACACCGCAACCAGTGCAAGGATGAATAAGTCACGCCATGGTGCTCCTGCAAGAACATAGAGCGCAACAGCCGTTAGTCCTAAAACGAGCACTGCTGAAGTGTTTGGTTGCGCAAGAAGAATAAGACACGGTATTCCTACGATAAGACAAAAAGGAATGAGTCCTTTACGCATATCCTCCACCTTCCCTTTCACACGAGAAAGCCACCACGCAAGCATCAAGATTACGGCCACTTTCAAAAACTCCGAAGGCTGGATCGTGGTAAACCCAAGATCAATCCACCGCTTTGCCCCGTTATACGTTGCCCCTACCCCAGGCACGAACACGAGAAGCGTAAACGCCACTGCGCCTATATACGCATAGATCGCTACACGCTCAAGCCATACTAGTGGAGTAAAGCGAAGGGCAAGAAGCGCAATCGTGCCTGGAACAAGCCCTAGCAAAAGCTGAGTGACTGCAAGGCGCCATGGCCCTGCGCCTCCTTCCCGTGCGAGTAATCCAAGCGAGGCAGAGGCAAACATAAGCACCCCGCCGACAACGAGTATCGCAACAATGATGAAGAACGGTCGATCTCCTAGAAAAGAAAAGGAACGGCGCATCCCGTTATTTTAACAGGGCAAGTGCGAGTCCAAAGATGCCTGCCAACAGGGTGATGATCCAGTAGCGCATCGTCACCTTATACGAAGGCCATCCAATCGCCTCAAAGTGGTGATGGATAGGAGCAATGCGAAACAGCTTTCGCTTGAACACTTTCTTCCAAAAAATCTGCAGTACATTTCCTAGAACCGTAACGACTAAGGGAAGCGCGATAATGGGAAGCACCCCTACCCCTACCCCATCTCCAAGCACGTCTGCGGAGAACGCGACCACCACTAATGCAAGGGTGAGTGCCATGGTTCCGGTTTCGGTCATCCAAAAGCGTGCCGGAGGGATATTGAACCACAGGAAGGCAAAGGTGGCGCCTGAGATGGCGGCAGACAACGCCGCAAGCGTGATTTGGTTTTGTGCAAACGCGATACCCGCGTATGCCATAAAGATGATGGCGAACACGCCCCCTGACAAGCCATCGATGCCATCAATCACTCCGGAAGCATAGACCGCAAGCGTTACGAGTACGAAAAACGGAATAAAGAAGATCCCAAGCTCCAAAGGACCAAACAACGGAAGGCCCACCGCTGACACATCGAGCTTGTCAAAGAACCACCACCCTGCAAACGCACCAAAGAGTGCAACCGCACCAAGACGAACGGAGACCGGAACTCCCCGTGCGTCAGAGGTGCTGATATCCTTCACGTCATTCACTAATCCAAGCACCGCACCAAATAAAAGTGCTGCCAAAGGAAGCCATGTCTGACTTCTATCAACAAAGTCTATGGACCAGAAGTACTCACGAGATCCCATAGCAAGAAGGGTGGTCAGGGCACCGACAAACAGCACCGAGCTCCAGATGAGAATACCCCCCATACGAGGCGTCTTCGTTTCCGTTCCCTCTCTCGTCTCCCCTGTGGTTCGTAGCTTCTCAAACTCAAGTGCAGGCGTGCCATCAAGCGCCGTCTTCCCCACCGTCTTCTTCCATACCTTGTACTTATACAAAAACCCCGTGAGTACTGGTGCAAGCGCAATACCCACACAAAAGGTGAGAACAAAAGGAACGAGAACGCGTGCAGCATCGAATAAGGTGGCGGTCATCATAGCGAGAGTCCGGCAAAATCTTGCATGGTGGCACGCACCAAGCGCCCCACATCTAGGAAGCGTTCATCTTTGGTAGAACCCATCACGACTATCGCAATGGGGTGCCCTATCCCCGCATCAAACACAATCGCCAAGTTACCCCCTGCAAGGTCCGTGAATCCCGTCTTTGAAAGCAAGAGTCCAGGGATACGGTCGACATCAGGATTGGTGTTCTTCAAGGTATATGAAAACCCTGCACCCGAGGTTGCCGTTACTGAAGGAGACAAAGAGGCGCGTGCAATGTCCGGCGCACGGCGCAAGAGTTCACCGGCAAGCTTTGCAATATCATGAGGAGAGCCGTAGGCACCCGAGACTCTTCCATTTTCATCAAGACCAGTGCCGTTAAGAGCATAGGTTTGAGAAAGACCAAGAGAAGCAGCAGCAGACGCCATAAGGGCAGTGCTGTTTGATGCACGCCGTGCGGTCGCTGCTGCTTCTGCAATAGCAGCAGCAGCATCATTTGAACTTGCTACCAACGCCATCTTTGCTGCATCCGTAAAACTAAAGGTGTCACCTTCCACAAACCCGTTATCTCCCTCAGCACTCAGTGCACGTGGACTTAGCGTAACCGCTGCTTCAGGAGCAAGTGCGTCTATGGCCGCATACAAAGTGAGGAGCTTTGTGAGGGAGGCAAGGGGGAGCTGTGCCTCGGCATTCTTCTCATAAAGTATTTCACCGGTAGTAAGGTCATAGACGATGGCTGCTTTTGCAGAAAGCACCACATCATCAAACGCACTTGCTTCGGGGACTGTCGCAACAGGCACTTCATGTACTTTTGGCATAAAGCTTGGTGCGGCAAAGGTCACAATCCCCAGAACCGCAACCGTACCAAGTACGGCAAGACCAAGCTGGTACCGCTCACGACTTTTTCGTTGTCGCTCTATTTCATCAATGACATTCTTTAAGTTCGACATGTCTTTCATACTGACTCTACATCTCGTTCTTTATCCCTAAGCGCTGTAGCAAGTTCCTCGTAGTCAGGGAGCTCTTCACGCTTCCCTACTCCCAAGTGTGCAAGTGCATCTACGGTTGCCTTGTAGCGGGGACGGCGTGCATCTTCAGGGTTATCTGTTTTCTCAATCAACCCACGCATCAAAAGAGAACGCACGGTCTGGGAAGAATTAACCCCTCGTACCCAGTCTATTTCTCCACGGGTTGCCCCACCTCTATACAAAATGAGTGCAAGCGTCTCAAGTCCTGCTTTTCCAAGATCACGAGAGAGTTCATTCTCCCGAAGCTTTTTAATAAGTTCAGTTGCTTGCCCATTGGTGCGAAGCTCTACACTCGTGTCCGTCTCTACAAGCGACAATCCTCTATTTGAAAGTTCCCCACGAAGGACATCGACAGCTTTTTGAAGGAGTGCAGGGGTGACACCAATAATAGAAGCAAGACGCTTCTTTTCCACCGCTTCACCGGCTACGAATAACAACGCCTCGAGCTGTGCGGGAGGGGTAAGCATTACCCTATAGAATACCGCCTTGAAGGACCTAGGCCAACCTTGGCGTTATCCGTATTTGGGGACTTCGGCAGAGGTGTTCGTAATCCGAATATCAGAAAAGGTCTCATGCTGCAGCACATCAACTGCTCCCTGCTTCACGAGTTCTAGTAACGCAAGAAACGAAACAATCACTTCCACCTTTTCTTTTGCCTCTCCTGAGAACTCCGCAAACGACATATTGAGCGCCTTCTGCACACGGTCCATAAGGCGATCCATCATCTCTTCAATCGTCACCAAAGGACGCACTCGCACCTCAGGAAGCTTCTCTTCTTTCTCAAGTTCTGAAAGTACTCCACGAAATGCCCCTACGAGGTTTTGAAGCGTGAGATCCTTTGAGGGAGAGAACATGGGGTCAGGGGTACGCTCCCCTGCTGAGATGAGCACCTCACGTCCAAAGAGTTTTGCGAGTGTTTTTGCTACCTCTCGGGTCTTTTCATACGCTTCTAGTCTTCGCTTCAGTTCATCGATATCCTGTTCTTCTTCTCCTGAAAGCTCAAGATCAGGAATGAGTGATTTTGATTTAATCAAAAGTAAGGTTGCGGCGACTTGGATAAAGTCAGCGGCATCGTCTATGGGGAATTCCGCTTGGTTTTTCACATGCTGGATGAAGTCGTCCGTCACCTGTGAGAGTGAGAGATCGTTTACCAAGAGTCGCTTCCTTTCAATCAAATCAACCAACAGTGCGAAGGGCCCTTCAAACGCCGGAGTGCGTACGTGGTAGGTGGAGCGACTGGGAAGGACGGTGTCCATTGCTATGACTCTGAGAGACGAGTATCGATACGGTTAATATCGCGTGGAAACAGCGCCGCTTCTTTGACGGTTGGAAGGTTCAGGAACTTCGCGGTCAATCGTTCAAGTCCCATACCCCACCCGCCGTGAGGAGGCATGCCGTATTTAAAGGCTTGAAGGTAGTACGAGAACTGATCGGGGTTAAGGCCCTTCATCTGTATGCCATCGATAAGGTTCTGATACTCATGACGACGCTGTCCTCCGGTGGTTATCTCTATCCCACGAAACAGTAGGTCAAAGCTTTTGGTGAAGCCCTTATCATCCTCATCTTCCATGGTGTACATAGGGCGCTTGGCAACAGGATAGTGGGTCACAAACACAAAGTCAGAGCCATGCTCCTTGGCTGCCCAGTCACAGAGCCACCGTTCATCTTCAGGATCAAGGTCCGGTTCCCCCGTCTTATCACTTCCCGTTTCTTTCTTAATCAATTCCTGTGCTTCACGAAGCTTCATGGTAGGGATACGGGAAGGTACCTCGGGAATAGAGGCACCCACGAGTGCAAACTCAGCTGAACACGTAGCCTTCAGGTGCGCTGTTATGTATTGCATGAGCTTAGTCTCAAGCTCCATGAGGTCATGATGGCTTTCAATAAAGCCCATTTCCATATCGAGAGAAGTGTATTCGTTCAAGTGACGGGTGGTTGCATGCTTTTCTGCACGAAAGACAATACCGGTTGCATACACACGCTCAAACACTCCCACCATGATTTGTTTGTAGAGCTGAGGGGAGGTCGCAAGGTGCGCGGTCTTGTCGTAGAAATATGGGACTTCAAATACTTCCCCACTTCCTTCCGCATCATCCCCAATCAGTTTTGGTGCTTGGAACTCGGTAAACCCTTCTCCGTTTAAGAAGGTGCGGTATGCCTTAAGGATTTCGCTTTGTACGATAAAGATGGCACGAGCACGCTGCGTACGGAGGTTTAAGGGAAGATGGTCGAGATACGTATCAAGATTAAGTTCCGCATCGCGATCATATGGAAGTGAGTCTGCAACTGCGAGTACGGTAATCTTTTTCACCTCAAGCTCTATATCCCCGTTTTGTTTACCGGAAACGATATTCTTCTCGGGTCGTGCATTCACGACCCCCTCCACCTCCACCACGTATTCCTGCTTACACTCCTTTGCGGTTTCCATGGCTTCGCTTGAAGGCAACACCACACCCTGCACCGAACCAGTGCGATCACGGAAATCAAAAAAAACCATCTTGCCTTGATCACGGCGTACATCCACCCACCCATTAATGGTGACCGTCTTGCCTGTATGCGCCCCAAGCTCCTTAATGAGGACCCGTTCCTTCATGATGTAGATAAAATACCACGCCCGCGTAGAGGAATCTACGCGGGCGTGAAAGATCAGTTTATGGCAAGAGGGTGAACTCAGCAGGTATTTCTTCATCCGGTTCATTGAAGACAAACCATCTGCCCTCTTCGGAAGACTTCATCTTGAATACGAGCGTCGCCTTATCACCAAGAGAGTTGAAAAGAAAAAAATTTCCATCCTTTCCTTCAAACGCTAGTCCCGTTATCATGCCTATTATTTGCACCGGTACAAAGGACTCGTCCTTCTCGTCTATGTATGGCGAACAGCTGAATTTGCGACCGATCAGATCTTCGGGATTCTTTACAGGAAGTCCCGCTCTGGCAATCGCATGAGCAGCCAAGGTCAGTTTTTCTGAGGACATTACCTACCCTTTCTACGGTTGGTAATGTATCTATACTATAAATTTAGATTTAAGCAACCCCCACTGCCTTTCGAACCGCCTCCATCTTAACCAAAGCAACTCTCCCTGCTTTCTCCGCCCCTTCCTTAAGGACGCGTGCAACATCCTCATCAGTAAGGGCGTCTCGCTTCTCTCGCATGGGTGCAAGATACGCATCCAAGTCTTCAATCAGTGCTTCCTTCAAATCTTTATACTTCCCTTTCTTCTCTTCATACAACGCATCCAACTCCTTCGCGTCTTTAATGAGGGCGTGGATGGCATATACGTTTTCAGGACGCTCTCCTCCAGAATCAGTCACAATACTCATTACTGCTTTGGCAAGCTCATCTTTGGTACCAAATAACGGAATGGTGTTGCCATAGCTCTTACTCATCTTCTTACCATCAGTCCCAGGAACAACCCCCAAGGTTGGCAAGATGAGTTCTTTAGGCTCTTTGAAGAGGGTTTCGTAGGTGTTATTGAACTTCGCTGCAGCTTCACGCGCATACTCGATATGCTGGCGCTGGTCTTCCCCTACCGGCACTACATCCGTGTCGTAGAGGAGGATGTCTGCAGCCATGAGCATGGGATAGGTAAACAGGCCTGCGTTCGCTTCAAGACCCTTTGCCACCTTATCTTTATATGCATGCCCAAGCTCAAGGAACTTCACCGTTACCAAGCAATCAAAAATCCACGCAAGCTCGGTGTGGGCAGGAACATCTGATTGCTTAAAGATAACTGCTTTCTTTGGATCAACTCCCACGGCGAGATAGTCTTTGACTGCATTTTGTATATTGCGACGAAGCGCAGCTCCATCTTTAAGTGAGGTGAGTGCGTGATAGTCAGCAACCATGAGATAGCTCTCATATTCTTCATACGTGTCTACAAACGGCTTCAGTGCCCCGAAGTAGTTACCAATATGCAGATCGCCGGAAGACTGGAGTCCGGTGAGGAGTTTCTGTTTTGTCATGTCCCCACTATACCAGCATTGTACAAACGAGAAAGGCGTGGTATGCTTCCAGACGGAACTAGGTAGGGAGAAAAAGATGTTTCGTTGGCTCACTGAACTTCTTGAAATCATGCGCCCCCGACCAACAACTGAACCAATCAAGGTCGATCGCTATCAACGACCACCACCGCGCACGGATCGCAATTTTGACGTTGCGGCCGCAAACAGCGGGGTTACCAATTTCGAGGCTTTCTAGCTAGAGTCTCGGATCCACAATGAAATCGCCGCACAAAAGTGCGGCGATTTTCCTATAGTGCTGAGTGTTATTAAACAAACACCTAAGCTTTGGCTCAGGTGTTTGTTTAATGTGCGCCGGGGAGGATTCGAACCTCCGAAGGCTAACGCCGCGTGGTTTACAGCCACGATGTTTTGACCACTTACCTACCGACGCGTCAAGTTCTTGAATCTCCGAAGATGCTTTGCGTTCGCGGGCCGTACCTCACTAAAGAAACGATCAATGTCTCCTTTGCGAGTGAGGTAGACCCGAGAGGCACTCACCTCGGATGGTCTGTAGTCTAATGCAATGAGCATCTTTCGTAAAGAATGCAAAAGTGGCAGAGAATGATTTGTAAACGAGATTTGTCGTCCGAATCGTAGAAGATAAAATGAGCCGTCAGTATCAAAAAACCCTCTTAAAAATCCACGCATAAACTCGGCTCTTCCAAATAGCCACGGTGGCACGTCTACCTGACACGCCACTTTATTTGATACCAAACCCTCTTGAGTAAGCCACGCGGTGAGACGTACCGATCCAATATATACATCTCGATATCCATCTGCGCGAACAGATATTGAAGCAGGGGTTTTAAAAAGGATTCCCATGAGACGGGCAACATACACAACATATGAAAGCTCTTTTGTGCCAAGAGTTACTCGTGTCTGAAAGTGCGACACGTGCCCATCTCCCAGCATAATGCCAAAGAACTCGGCCACCTTTTCATTGTAGTCAGGGATGCGTATCTCTTTAAGGGTATTTAAATACGTTGGTTTCAGTTCAGGATGCGATGCTATGCCAAGCCTGTTCATGCGCTTAAACACAGAGCCCTGATTCACACCAATAATCTTCGCTATTTCTCCAATAGTCATATTCTGCCGTACGTAGAGTTCCAGAAGCTCTTCTCGATACTGTTGTTCTTCTGCGTCGGTCCAGCGTCTAGCCATACCAACATTTTCTCACCACAGGCAAGAAGTGATATCCCCAATCACTACACAAGTTTAGATCTTTCGAATGACTATCTTCTCAGTCTTCCCTTTCTGGAGCACTGCAATACCCTCGGTAAAGTCGGTGTCGATAAAGACTCGATCACTTTCAACAACATCCCCGTTGATACGTACCCCTTTAGCTTCAATAAGGCGGCGCATCTCTGACTTTGAGATACCAAACCCTTCTGCACCCATTGCAACGATAGTCCCATCAGAAGATACCGGTACTGAAGGAAGAGATGAGAGGTCTGTAGAGGTACTGCCTTTACTAAAAAGTGCAATCGATGCGTTTACTGCACCCGTTGTCTCGTGGCGCCCGTGCACAATCTCGGTAACCTCAGCGGCAAGTTTCTTTTGTGCCAGACGAAGACTAGGATTCTTTTCATGCTCTTCCATAAGGACCTCTATATCGTGTAGCGAGAGGAAGGTGTACATCTTCAAGTACTTTTCTACGACCGCGTCAGGCTGATTGATCCAGAATTGGTAGAACTCAAACGGAGAGGTCTTCTTAGGATCAAGCCACACCGCGTTTCCTTCTGACTTTCCAAACTTCTTTCCTGAAGTATCAGTCACCAAAGGACACACCAGCGCATACGCCTCCTTACCTTCCTTACGACGAATCAACTCCACTCCAGAGAGAATGTTGGTCCACTGGTCAGACGCCCCTATCTGCACGTCTACCCCCTTAGTCTTATGCAAATGAAGGTAGTCATAGCCCTGCAGGAGTGAGTAGGCGAACTCGGTGTAGGAGATGCTCTCGTCAGGAGTTTCAAGACGGCGCTTAATGAGGTCCCGCTTTATGAGTTCGTTTACGGTGAAGTGCTTACCAATGTCTCGAAGAAACGGCACAAGCTTTACTTTCGTAAGCCACGCTGCGTTATTTACAACCGGAACACTTCTGCCGATGATACGCTCCATTTGTGCTTTCATCGCTCGTGCATTTCGTGCCACCGTCTTCTCATCCGCAAGGCTGCGCTCTCCTTTTTCTTTAGGGTCCCCAATCATGGCAGTCCCTCCTCCAACAAGGAGCATTACAGTATGCCCCGCGTCTGATAGGCGCTTCAAAAGAAGAACCACGACAAGGTTGCCTGCCTGCATAGAGTCTGCAGTAGGATCTACCCCAAGATAGATAGTGCGCTTCTTGTCGAGAATCTTCTCTAGAGGAGCTGAGGTGTGCTCCACTAATCCACGTGCCTGTAGTTCATCACCAAGAGTCATGGGAAAAGTATAGCAGGATTATTACTTATAGTGTTGAACGTTTTTCTACAATTTACAAATTTAATCTTTTGTATGAGGACGCATAAGTGGAAATATCTGAGCCTCACGAATACTCTTTCCAGCAAGGAAGCTGAATAGACGTTCAGAAACACCAAAACCAAAACATGGCGGCATCCCATATTCCATAGCTTCCACGTATTCATAGTCTGCCATTTGTGCCTCTTCGTCGCCTGCCTCGCGTAGTTTTTGTTGAGCATCAAAACGCTCTTTCTGGTCGACAGGATTATTGAGTTCGTTAAAAGCCTTCCCCACCTCGCTTCCTGCGATGAGTATCTGAAACCGCTCTACGATACGGGGGTCTTTGGAAGATTTCTTTGCTAACGGCTCGAGATACACTGGCATACCGGTAAGAATCGCAGGTCCTCCGATAGTTTTCCGTATTTTCTTCCATAGAAGATCAACACATCGTCCTAAGTCAGCAGATGGTTCGTAATAAATATGAAGCTCGTCCAAGTGATTTTTTACTTCATCGAGGGAAACTTCCTTTGGATCAAAGCCGTATTCTTTTTGCATAAGCTCATTAAAATCAAACCATTCCCAATCCTTACTAAAATCGACCGAGAAGCCGTTGATTTCAAACTGATGGGTACCAAATGCTTCGCGTGCGACTTTTCGATAAAGATCAACAAGCATGGGCACGCCCTCTCTGGCATCTGTGTATGCTTCGTAAAATTCAAAAGAGGTGTAGTCATTTGCATGCTCAGGGGACATTCCCTCATTTCGGAAGATTCGTCCTATTTCAAACGTTTTGGGAAGACCTGCGACCATGAGTTTCTTTTGCCATAATTCACCTACTGAAATACGCAGATACACTTCCATATCAAGTGCATTGTGGTGGGTGATGAAGGGTCGCGCCTCGGCACCCCCAGTCATAGTTTCCAGAACAGGTGTTTCTACCTCGATAAAACCACGAGAAAGCATGAAGTGCCGTATCGCATTCCAGAAGAGTGACCGTTGTTCGATGGTTCGGCGAACATCAGAGTTTAGAAGGATATCCAAGTATCGTTTACGATAACGCTCGTCCTCGTCCTTAAGTCCATACCATTGATCAGGAATCGGTCGAAGCGACTTAGCGAGCATACGCCACGATGATACAGACAAAGATTTCATTCCGCGATTAGTAGTAAAAGGGATTCCTGTTGCTTCAATAAAATCACCTTGATCAACAACCGCAAGAAAGAACTCAAACTGCTCGTTTAGATCATCTTTTTTGAATAAAGTCTGGACAGTATTTAATCCATCAAAAAGATCAACAAATACAATTCCACCTTGATCACGAAGAGACAAGATACGGCCCGCAAGTGTCACCGCACTAGTTGTTTCAAAAAGATCATCATAAAATGCAAGGAAATCATTGTTGCTATGGGTCCGATTAGTCTCTGCTGGATAAGGATCCATTCCACGCTCCTCCATGAGTGCGATCTTCTGAAGACGCTCTTGGCGTACCTCTTCGAGAAATGCCATATATGCGCTATCGTAGCATAATACTAGCCGCTTTCTCTATAATTAAAGATACCGCCCCGCTTTATGCGGGGCGGTTAGTTATACTTCAGTAAGCTTTACAGGATTATGGAGAAGTCCTACGTCCGTCTTCCCATACCATGCCAGATTCGTTGTGGTGTGGTTCATAACTAGACACCGTGTCTCGACCGCATAGCGGCCAAGCATCACATATTGTGCCGCAGTACGGATGGTCCGCTCGACACGTTGTTCGTGCGAGGCTGTCCCCATGGTGCGGTTATACAACTCGCTCCGGTGTATGGTGTCGTTTTGAATACGGATAGCGAACGATGGTACGTCGCGTATCCATTCCCGTGTCTTCCGTTCGCGTTCCGCGAGGTTAGGAATCATGCAGCTCATATCAGCCACACAGACGCCGCGTGCTTGCACGGTTTGTTCAAGAGCATGACGTGAAGCTGCTAGAAGACCTGCAAAGCAGGCTTGACTCGTCTTGGCGTTGCTTCGAAGTGAGGGGTCCTCAGACTCAAGATCCGGCATCAGGAAGATGGCAGTTGCTTCGCCTAACACCTCCCGACAGCGTTCATAGTGTTCAAGATGGCGCAGAGCCATAGGAGGCACTTGCCCGTTCAGATTCCCGTAGTCAAGACATACGGGCACTAAGATGCATGGAAAGGGTTTGGCAATAAGCGCCTTCCCTATGCGAAGAACAGCTTGACGGCTTTTTGATGCTTCCCCACAAACCTCGCGGAGCGAGAGTGCGGCTTCGGCGGCGTATTCCGTTCGTGTTCGTTCGTCGTCAGTCACTGCCGCTTGCAGCAGTGACTTCCTGAGACGATGGAATTCACTCGTAACAGTTCCTTTCAAAGAACAACTGATGCCTTATAGGCACCGTGCTAGCAGTCTCTAGATCCCGCCAGCACGCTACCCATGAATGCGAAACGGCCCCGCGTTCCTTTCCGGAAGAAGCGGGGCCGTTTTGCGATCCTTTCGCCTATATGCGCCAAAGACCGCCCGCTTCTTCTCGTGAAGCGAACCAAGTCTTTGTGTTAGTGGTGATCGCGAACATGCCTCTACGATAGCAAAGCATGGGGATATGTCAAATAAAAACAGTCTTAAAGTCGCCCGAAAGCATTTTTATGATATAGTTCGATATTATGAATATGCCTCCAGAGAAAGAAATCGATCATAGACAAATTGGAAAGGAGCTTGATTTGTTTACCTTCTCAGAACTTGTGGGTCCTGGTTTGCCCTTATGGACCCCAAAAGGGACAATATTTCGAGATGAACTAGATAAATTTGTTTGGGAACTTCGTTCCCGTCATGGATACCAACGTGTCACCATCCCACATATAACCAAGCGTGAATTGTACGAGCGATCGGGTCATTGGGAAAAATTTGCTGAAGATCTCTTCAAGATAATTTCACGTGAAGGGCGTGAGTATGCATTGAAACCGATGAATTGCCCGCATCATACGCAAATATTTGACCGTCGACCACATTCGTACCGCGAGATGCCTCAGCGATATGCGGAAACTACCATGGTGTACAGGGACGAGCAGTCGGGGGAACTCGGGGGTCTTACTCGTGTTCTTTCTATAACACAAGATGACGCACACGTATTCTGCCGGATTTCACAAGTACGAGAAGAGTTTCTTAAGATTTGGGACATTATCGATACTTTTTACGAAACTTTCGGCTTCACGCTCCGTGTTCGACTTTCTTTCCGAAACCTTGATACGCCTGAAAACTACATAGGAACTCCTGCCATTTGGGACAAGGCCGAGAGTGAGTTGCACACTATGGCGACAGAACGCGGAGCAGATTTTATCGAAGGCCCAGGCGAAGCAGCGCTTTATGGTCCCAAGCTTGATTTTATGGCGCAGAACTCTACAGGTCGAGAGTGGCAAGTGGCAACTATTCAACTTGATATGAACATTCCCGAACGTTTTGATCTTACCTGTACAAACGAGAAAGGAGAGAGGGAACGAATTGTCATGATTCATGCTGCCATTACAGGTTCTCTTGAACGTTGCACCGCAGTTCTTCTCGAGCATCTTGAAGGAAAACTTCCAGCTTGGCTCTCACCAGTGCAAGCAAAAATCCTTCCTGTTTCCAACGCACATATAGAATACGCGGGTAGAGTGCTAGAGACATTAAAAGTCGCAGGAATACGAGCCGAAATAGAGTCCTCTAATGAATCTCTTGGCAAGAAAATAAGAAACGCTAAGAATGAGAAAATCCCCTACCTTTTAGTAGTTGGAGATGCGGAAGTTGAAGCCTCGACGATATCAATAGAGAGTCGCGACAAAGGTCAAGAAGGAACTGAAATACTTACAGTATTTGTTGATCGTCTTTTAAAGGAAATTCAATCTCGTGTCTGAAATTAATTCAAAGAAATAACGTTTTTGATTCTCACGGATCAGCGCGTGATAGCAAATTTCCTGTGGTTTAAAAAATGACCCAACAATTACATGCGTAATGTTGGGTCATTGCTTATGATGAGCAATACTATGGTGTTAGCCTCGTGTTTCTACACATCAGACTAGAAAGTCGACGGTAGGTCGTTTTTCGTCCTTGTAGTCATTGTGGCATCCGTTGCCAATACAACTACGTGGCCGTAGAGAGGTCGTAGAGACACTCTCAACACACGGGTCATGTCCGAAGACTTCAACGTAGAGTTTACGTGTCTTCGCAAAAGACCTTTTTAGATCCTTTGCGTCATCTTCATCTCGGATGCCAAAATACGGGAAATGATCCAGAAAGGCTCCGAAGAGATAATTACAGTCTGCACGATATTTTGCAGAATCGGACATGTGCGTATGCCACACAATATCAACATCAGGTGTTGGCACGATCGCCTGTTCGGGATGTGTCCCATTCAGAACGAGATGCTTTCGATACATGCCGACAGCTTGGATGATGCGCTCGCGCGCCCAACCTTCGCCTTCATCGGGATGCATAAGTTTATATGCGATTGGTTTCAGGTCAAGTTGAGCGACCTTCTCCATGATTGATTCCTTGAGCTGCGGCCGAAAAGTCGATCGGGGATAGCTCGTAGGAGGAAGCTCTCTCGATTCGCACATAGTCATTCTAAACCTCACTTTTGGGTTAGTGCCTGTAAACCTAAAGAACAGGCCCAGCTACATTTTAAACCTGTGTTTGTGCCAAGTCAATCCCTACATAGTTAAGCAGGCAACTCAATCGTAAACACACTTCCCTTACCTTCCCCTTCTGACTCAGCTTTAATATGCCCCTGGTGCTTGTCAATAATAGATTTCGCAATATAGAGTCCGAAACCGGTTGATTCCACATTCACTTTCTTAGAGGCAACCCCATGACCACCTTCGGTGAATAATCGCTCCATGTCTTCCTTGGTAATGCCCACCCCCGTGTCAGTTTGGGTAAACACTGCCATACCATCTTTCTTTTCAAGGTGTATATCCACTTTCCCGCTTGGAGTGTATTTAATAGCGTTATCAATCACGTTCTTATACACGTTCGTGAGCTGGGTACGATCCCCCGTGACGATCATGGATTCCCCAAGGGATGCGTTTAGCGCAAGACCCTTCTGGTCGGCAGCAGACTTGAGAGATCCTATGATTTCCTCAAGGAGCGCCTTAAGATCAAACGGTTCCATCTTAAACTCCACGTTTCCACTCTTAATGTTAGACGCGTTCAAGATGTCTTGAATCATCGCAAGACCCTTAGTGTCAGATTCGAAACCTTGATCGATCATAGGGCGAGCAGCCTCAGGGAGTGCACCACAGTCCCCTTCTTTCATCATGGAGAAGATATTGCGTGACTTGGTTACAAACCCCTTAATCTGGTGCGTAATGAAGTGGATGAGCGAGACTTGGCGTTCATTTGCACGAGTCAAATCCTTTGCAAGTTGTTCAATATGTTCACGTTGTGCAATTTCACGCTTCACACTTCGTACAAGGATATATCCTAAGATACAGACCAGTATGAAAGTGAGACCAGCAACAATTCGAACATTTTCTATTTCTCTCAATGCGGTAAGAGAGATCACGGCGAATGCAAGAACAATCACAAGCATTTGTGTAGCGATAACTTTTGCATTGAAGGCTCCGAATCGAACGATGCTATACGCAATCAAGCCCGCGAAAAGAGGCATGGCAAAAAGACCATACTGACTCAAGGTCCAGTCATCCGTAAAGCTTCCAATAATATTTCCTGAGGAGAATGCAAGAAGGAAGGTTACGAGTCCGAGTCCAAAATACACTGCAGTCCAGCGCTCGGCCTGTGTCTTAAGTTTGGGGATACCTCGAATTCCAAGAATTGCTATCGAACATATCAGGACTCCATGTACGAAGTACGTGTAGTATTTTGCGAGAGGTCCCTCAATTGCTTCACATGCTGAAAGAGAGAGTGCCTCAAGATTAATCTGGGTCGGCAAGAACACGAGAAGTGGCAAAAGGAGTGCTACAACCACTAGATTTACCCAGAACTGAGGGAGACGCTTGTAAACGTGTAGGTAGAACAAATAGAATGCCACCATATAGGTAAGGGGCTCAAACAAGACCTGAAGTGACCATGCGAACATCACTACGTCCGGTCTATTGGTAGCCCACAATATGACGTCGAGCGCAGCCCATGCACTAAAGAGAGAGACAAACAATAGAAAGAGCCTTGGCACTACCCCTTTAGGATTATTGGCAAAGATGAACAACCCTATACCGAGCGCCGATACGACTGCAACAAGGTGGGAATAGTGTATGAGCGCAGGAACATTCGAAGAGAAGAACAAATAGGTTGATGGCTCCCACGGACACAGAAGTTCAGGCATATATATAGTTATAGCGTCTCCACACTCTCTTCGTCCACGTGTGGCTCTTCTTCGCTTTCTAGAAGAAACTCTGAGGGAGACTCCTCTTCCGTTTCTTCTTCAACATCATCAAGTACCGTGAAGTTTTCAACAATCATAGTGTCCCAATACGTAAAAGCTATGCACATAGCAACCCCAACTGCGAAAACTCCAAGAAGGATACGAGAGGGGATATTCGTCATATACGGTTGCTTGACATAGATTAGAATGATACTGTTACTACTATGATACATCTTTCCAAGCAGAGCCGCTAAGACTCTGTGGATTGCTTATGTCCATTTCCCCTCTTCAACAACCCTCCCGACATCCTCTCAATCTTGCAGATGTGAGTGAATCATCTGTCTGGTCATGCAATGAGTGGGATCCGCTTGAAGAAGTCATCGTCGGAGTGGTAGATGGCGCAACGGTTCCTGAGTGGAGTCCTGCAGTTGAGGCGACCACTCCTTCTCACGCAAGTTGGTTCTTTAAGAAGTACGGGGGGAAACGCTTCCCTTCGAAGATGATAGAAAAGGCTGCCGAAGAGCTCGATGGACTCGCAAAAGTATTTACCGATCTAGGTATTACTGTTCGAAGACCTACTCCTCTTGATTTCTCAAAGAAATACGAAACCCCATGGTGGAAAAGCCGTGGGTTGTACGCTGCCATGCCTCGCGATGTTTACATGGTCATTGGGAACACCCTTATTGAAGCGCCCATGGCATGGCGCAGTCGTTATTTTGAGAGTTTTGCCTATCGAGAGCTCATGAATGAGTACTTTGCGAGTGGGGCCAAGTGGCTTGCAGCTCCTAAACCTTCTATGGCAGGTGACTTCTATAACAAATGGTACGACTCAGACGCACCTATTATTCATGATGAGAAGCAGTTTGTGATACGCAATAACGAAATTGCATTTGATGCGGCAGACTTTGCTCGCTGCGGAAGAGATATTTTTGTACAGAAAAGTAATGTTACGAATACGATGGGGATAGAGTGGGTTCGCAGACACATCGGCCCTGAATACAAAGTACACGTAGTGGAGTTTGGCGATATGCATCCTATGCATATCGATACCACCATTATTCCTCTTGCCCCAGGGAAACTCCTTATTAACCCTACATGGGTAAAAAACATTCCCGCACCCCTTGATAAGTGGGACATACTGGTTGCGCCTGAACCAGTAAACGCTTTTGATTCCGGCCTCTATTTCTCAAGCGACTGGCTCACTATTAATATGCTTAGTATTGATGAAAAGCGCGTTATCGTAGAAGAACAAGAAATACCTCTTATAAACGCTCTCAAGGGCTGGGGGTTTGAGCCTATTCCAATTCCCTTCCGTAACTTCTATCCTTTTGGTGGCGCGGTACATTGTGCAACACTTGATGTGCGTCGGAGAGGCACTCTCGAGTCATACTTTTAAAGAACGAGGCCCGACTACGGTCGGGCCTCTACTTTTTTACTTCCTCTAAGAACGTACATAATCACGATCGCATGGGTAATAACTCCCACCGTCGGATATGCAATCTCGGCAGGTTGGTCACCAAAGCTCATAAAGGCAGTGAACAAGAAGCCAACGTAGGCTGTAGTCCAAAGCATCCACGGCCAGAAGGTCTCCACTTCCTTCCCACTATGCAGGGCTCGATACATGGGTATGAACGCCATGATGGTAGTGCCCTGAAACAGTAAGTTGGTGGTAACTGCAGCGCCACTAGATATCCAGTACACCGTGATGAGCGCATCGATGAAAATGATGAACCAATCATTGGCGTCTGGCCACGAGAAGCGTCTGCGAAGAAGTGCTAGGAGAAATGTTCCGATGGTGCCAAGTGCGAACGCAGCCGGCACCATACTCTTAATCCACTCCTCACCTACAGACACCTCGGAAAGACTGGTGCCAAGACGTAGAGCAGTGAAAAGTTCTAGAAAGTCTCCCCCGACCATGTCCCAGTAGGAACCGAAGTCGAGGAATTCGCCACTTGCGAGAATAAACCACGTACCAGCACTTATCCCGTGCGTGCTTCGGTTGTACAACCAAAATCCGAAAAGGATAATCACTGCTGCAGCAATATTCACTCCTAAGAGAATCGCCTCGAGTGGTATCGAGGCATCTTCAAAAAAGATCAAATCTGCCTCCTCAGTAACTAAAGATCATCGGGGTTCGATGACCCGAATATCTTGATTATAGCACACTCTATTAACCTTTCAATAGTCTCGTTTCTAGCTATTCAATATCAAGAAAATGCTGGAAGTCAGCATTAAAGTGATCGCCAATGCCTTTATGAGCAACCTTTTCTTAGTAATCTCTTCCTTCAACAAGCGAGGCGCGAAAAGAGTGAGTAACAATCCAATAATGAATACAAACGCGGGGTGGTAAGCAGTGATTAGAGAGACAAGCGCAATGGGGGCAAGCAGCAGGGCGTAGTTTGAGAGCATAATCCCTGTCGCATATATTCCTTCATTCGATATATTTATAGCAAAAACAGTACGTCCCCCGTTTCGTACTATCTCTATAAACCGCTCACGATAGCGTTTTCGAAACGCCAGCAAACCAACCGCAGTGAGGACGATACCGGTATGCTGCCACACGATTGCGGTCCAATAGTCTTCTCGTAGAGCACCAAACTTAAAGACTGCATCAAAGAGGGCGTAACAAAAAGATGCACTTAGCATCCAAATGATAAGGGGTAAGCGGAAGCGCCGTGACGCCCCTTTATTAAATTCATACGAAAGGAGAATGCCCCCCATGACGATACCCACGCCAGAGAGTATTTGCGGAATCGAAAGCATTTCTCCAAGAAGGAAAAAACCAAGTATAAAGCTGAATACCGGAACCGCTTGGAAAAATGGCACTACCGTAGAGGTGTCTTCGTGTTGCAGGGCACGCAGGTAGAAGATAATTGCGGTTATCTCAAGTCCGCCCGCAAACAAAAACAACACAATGTTTATAAGATCAGCATCAAGGGCGTGAGGGTTGAAGTAGAAAAGAAAGGGGAGAAAGATCAGGCTAAAGACTGCGGGGTAAATACCAAATACTAGTGCAGTGCTTCGTTCGGGCACAAACCGCTCAAGCAGAAGCTTGTCTATAAAATTAGTGATACTCCAAAGGAGTGTGGCAACGAGTGCAATAACTATCCACGTCATGTCCTTTAGTATCGCATGGGACGTAGAAAACGGCCTCGGGTTGCCCCAAGGCCGTTTACACTAGATTCGTCTTTCGATGATGTGGGTAGCTTCCATCCACAGATCGTATGGCAACCCGTGCCATTCTTGAGGGTTACACCTCTGGATCATCTCCAGCGGTTCTCGAGCTTGGACTTCCCTTTCTCGAGCAGAAAGAGCAGGCCGTGAGGTTGGTGCTCGTCGTAACCGGTGATAGGTGGTAATCAATCGAATGACCGTCTCTTGAACGCTTTGATCCATACCACTAGGGGTATGGGCAAAGCAGTAGTTAGGCCTTTTTGCCTCTGCCGGAGCAGTGCCGAGAGAAAAACCTGTAGCTAGCACAACGCCAGCAATCAGAATTGCACAGATTTTCATCAAACCATCCTCCTCTTTTGGACTAGTCTAAACAAACTACATCACGTCTTCTATTGAATTGCAAGTCCTTTTATTCGGAAGCATTTCCCGCAGATTTAACTTTCAAGAAATCTTCAGTAGTATAAGTCTGTTCATGGATATTATTTTTGTTTTGCTATTTGCCGCAATGCGATTACTTCACTCAAAGCTTTTCCAAAGCGTCTTTTTGAGACGCGTCGGTTAGGCTCAGGAGGAAGGCCCGGGTCGTGAAAAGTAATAAACAATTTTGTTATGCCCACAACAACAACGGAATGGTTCGTGTATCCTTTTCGTCTGTCGAGCATACGTGCATTTACTGAAGCGATAATATCGTAGCCGTGCATGTATGCTCTTTCTATATCTCGAATGGTTGCTTTTCTAAATGTATGAGAGATATAAGGTAACAGCGCTTTCACTGCTTCTTGTTCCTTATTGAAATTTGCATTCTTTGATTGCCACTCGTATACGTCAGGTCTCCAGAACCATTTGAGATATTTCTCTCCTTGTTTTGCAAATCGATGATAATCAAAATCTGATATGCGTTCGATTTCAAAACCCTGTTTAGTAAGCCAAAGCAGTCCTCGACTGTCCCATGTGGCGCTGTTCTTCTTGAACCCAGTTGCACGATTTATTTGTGAAAAAGAGAATTCCTTATTCGGGTAATGTTTTGAAAGCACGATCTTTATTGCCGCTTGGAAGCAGTGCAAATCGTCTTTTAGATTCTTGTAGAAACGCATATACAGATAATTATATTATACGACAAAAATATAGGGAGAGGTCTTTTGAACCTCTCCCTATTCGAGGGGGTTACTTCTTGCGGCTGCCGGAACCACCACCGGTTGATCCGCGACCGCCTCCGCGTTGGCCGCCTGAGCCACCGCGACCTGAGCCGCTGCCACCCTTGCTGCCTCCGCCAGAGCTGCCCTTGTTGCCAGACGAGCCACTCCCGCCCTTGCTGCCTCCGGAGGAACCTTTTCCTCCTCCAAACCACTTACCCATGAAAACCTCCTGTTTTTGGGTATCACCCGAACAGTTTCGGGAGAAACAATCTATAACATGTTCTTATGTAAATAACAAACTCAAGACACATCAAGAAATTTAAGCGTCACCCCCATAAACACCAAGGGTGCACCAAGCACAACGGCCCAGTCCCCAAGCGCAAAAGAAGCAATCAAGAGTCCCCCGCCAAGCATGATGAGCATGTTTCTAAAACCCATATACCCTCAGTATATACCGTTACTGTGTAAGAAAGCTGCCTGCTTGGATATCCCACAGTTTCTTATACAACCCACCCTCTTGATTCAAGAGGTCGGCATGCGTTCCGGTTGCTGCTATTTCTCCATCTTCTATCACCACAATTCGATCCATACGCATGATGGTAGAGAGGCGGTGCGCAATAACCACCACCGTCTTCCCTTCCATAAGTACCTTAAGCGCATCTTGGATAAGTGCTTCAGACTCAGAATCTAAGGAGGAGGTTGCCTCATCAAGTACGAGAATAGGCGCATCTTTTACAATCGCGCGTGCGATAGCGACTCGTTGGCGTTCTCCTCCTGAGAGCTTCACCCCACGCTCGCCTACATACGTTTCGTATCCTTCAGGTAGGGTTTCTATAAACTCATGACAGTGGGCTTTTTTCGCTGCTTCAATAATTTCCTCAAACGAAGCATCAGGACGTCCATAGGCAATGTTTTCTTTAAGGGTTCGGTGAAAGAGTGCAGGCTCTTGCGGTACAAACGATATGGCAGAGCGCAGGCTCTCTTGGGTCACCTCCCGAATAGACTGGTCACCTATACGAATCTCCCCTTCCTTGGTGTCGTAGAGTCGAAGAAGAAGCTTGGTAATTGTAGACTTCCCTGCGCCTGAAGGACCCACGAGCGCTACTTTCTCCCTTGCAGCAATTGAAAGCGAGAGATCTTTCAATATAGGACGGTTTTCATCAAACCAAAATGATACACCCGTAAAGGAAATGTTAGGACTGGTTGCCGAAAGCTTTGCGGTGCTTGGAAGGTCTTGGACTGCGTGCGGTGTCTCAAGAATTTCCACCATCTCATACGCATCTGCAAAAGAGTCATAGAGGCGACGAATAGTGCTCCCTATCCCCCAAATGCGCTCAATCAAACTCAGAATATAGACCTGTATCAGTACAAAGTCACCGATAGTAATATGACCCTCCTGCCACAAAAACACTGCTCCTACCAAAAGCCCCAACTCAACCACTATTGAAAGAAGGCCTTGAACTGCGTAGTTAAACATATCCGCATCCCACGAACGGCGTGTAGCGCTACGCCACACCTCTACAATGTTCCCGAAGATACCCTGCTCATGTTTTTCAGCAGCATAAAAAGTAACCGAAGACTGGTTACCAATAGAGTCCGAAAGAGCACCTGTGAGCTTACTGTCTGCCGCTGCACGCTCAAGTTTATAGCGATAACGCCAACGAGTCATCAGAATTTGAAGTCCCACAAAAAGAATGGTCCACACCAGTACCCCAAGTCCCAGCCAGTGGTTGCGAGTAAACAGGATGATCACCACCCCTCCTGCAAAAAGTGCAGTGGGAAAAATAGAAAGAAGGATGCCATCAATAACCTGCTCAAACGAGCGTCCGTAACGGTTCACTTTTCGCGTAAGAGAACCTGCAAAGTTATTTATAAAAAACTCATAGGCATGTCCTGTAAGGTATTTAAACGCCTGTCTCATAAGATCGGCAGGCACATTCGCCTCTATGCGAAGAATGCTATGCATTTGAAGGCGCCTAAACGCCCATCCGGTAAGCATGACTCCAAGGTACCCAACCAATATAAGAAGGAGTGCCTGCACCACCTCGTCTGAAGGCTGCCCTTCGGTAAGAGTGTCGATAAACTCCTTGAAAAAGAGAGGACCCACGAGAGCACTCAGTTCAATACCCATGACCCCCACAATCGTCCCTATAAGAAGCCAAGGATAACGAAAAACTGCGCGAGTGTAATTGCGCAGGACAGGAAGAATACGAGTGTCTTTATTCACCTTCTCTAGCATAGGCCCACACTATAACACACATCTACCGCGCAAGAAACCAAAGTCCAATCAAGGGTGCCACAAACCAGTAGAAGAAATACCCTTCAGGCGCAAACAACTGATTCAAAGGATCTGAGAATGTGTAGATGTTTGAAATATCAAACACATGGTACCCAAGCGCCATCAAGAACCCTGCCGCAAGAAGTGAGAGCGGGATGCTTTGAAAGATTGAGAGTCTTCCATATTGGGAAGGAGTAAGGCGAAGGGCAAGTAACAAGGGTGGCATCGTAGCGATGGCAAAGAGAATCACCGCAAGCGACGCTTCAACCAAAGGCGTAGCACCAATCCCTACAATCGAGTCTCTATACGGAAACACGATATACAAAGCGTACCCAATATAAAGCGCAAGGTTAAAAGCAATCAGCACTGCCCCACCTTTCCTCATCGTGAACATGTAAATGATCGCGGTCAGTATAAGGAGGACCACAAAGTTCCCCACCCATAACCACGCGGTCATTCCAAGGTCGGTTGCAACCGCTCCCACCTCAACAAACGACGCATCTAAGCCTTCCATTCCCTCTATTTTACCGCACCCACACTCCCTTTAGACCATTCCTGTGGTTTATAGCCCCTCTGCCTTAAGTTCCTCAATAACTTTCTTTGCCTTTCCCGTAAGCTTCTTCGGAAGCGCAACCGACACACGAATCAAGAGATCCCCTGCACCCCCTTCAGGATACGTAACCCCTTTGCCTCGAAGTCTGAGTGTCTCTTCTGCTTTTGCCATCGCAGGCACTTTCACTTCAAGCACCTTGTCTTCAATAGTAGTTACTGAAACGGTAGAGCCAAGGAGTGCATCGGTAAGCTTAATAGGAAGATGCATGACAAGGTTCATGCCGTCTTTACGAAACACGGGATGAGGGTGTACATGCACTTTGACATAGAGATCACCTGGGATACCTCCCTTAGCTGCTTCCCCTCGCCCTGGCATGCGAATCATCTCCCCTGCATCAATACCCTTTGGTATCTCTATCTTTATCTCCTCCTCTTTGCGAAGAAGGCCATGACCGCTACAGGTCTTACACTTCTCTTTGGGTACCTGACCCACACCATCACACGAAGGACAAGCACGCACACTCGTAAAAGCTCCTAAAGGTGAGTTACGCGTCTCATGAATCTTCCCTGCACCATTACATGATTTACAAGTCTCCATCCCCACTCCAGTCTTTGCTCCCGTACCGTCACACGTATCGCACTTACCCACTTTCGTGATGAGGACGGAGCGCTTCCCTCCAAGAATTGATTCCTTGAAAGAAACCTCAACATCTATGGAAATATCACGTCCCCTGCGTACCCGACGTCCTCCTCGTGCAGCTCCCCCAAATATGTCCCCAAACTCTCCAAACAAATCCCCAAGATCAAACTCAACTCCCCCTGCACCTTGGAACCCATTAAAGTCAAAGCCTCCGGTAGGGCCGCCTCCTGCAAAGGTTTGTCCATACGAGTCGTACTCACGACGCTTACGCTCATCCGCAAGTGTTGCGTACGCTTCCGTGATCTCCTTAAACTTTGCCTCGTCCCCCCCTTTGTCAGGGTGGTGCTTTTGTGCGAGCTTCCTGAAGGCCTTCTTAATATCCTCCTTGGTTGCCTTCTTTTCGACGCCGAGAATGTCGTAGTAGTTCTTTGCCATTACCCTCTAGTATGCAGAAAATCAAGGGTAAATGCAAAAGTGCCCTTTCGCGCGTGAACGCAAAAGGGCACTTGGGTTACTTGCCGTAGGATTTGTAGGGAATCCCCCAATACCATCGTTCTTCCCGCCACTTCGACTGAAGTTTGCCTTTGCTCTGGAGTGTACCCAGTGCATGAGCGACATCATCAGTGGTGAGTGAAGAGAATAGTGATAGCTGCAGCCGTTTCCAGAAATTATCTTCCGCGACGATACGGGTTGCCCGTACGCGCTTGGTAATTTCTATGTCGAGCAGCAATTGATTGGAGGACGCAACTACTTCATACACCTCGTCTTCGAGGGTTTTCATTACGCTACTCCTTTGCAAGAACAAGGTAGCATTATACTTAGAGTTTAAATAAAAGCAAGGGCAATGTGAAGATGAGATCTTCGCTAGATTATTCCTCTTTCGGTTTCTCCGTAAACTCTGCGTCGGTCGTTCCTGCCTCAGGTGCGGTACCTCCTTCTGCTTTTGGTACCTCCTGATTCTTTGCAAGTATTTCCCCAATCTTTTGCATGGAAGCAGACAGTGCTTCAGACGCAGCTTTAATCGCTTCCGCATCATCCCCTTCTCGCTTTTGACGAAGATCCCCTATCTTCTCTTCAATCTCCTTCTTAATCTCATCTGGCACCTTGTCCCCCGCATCCTTTAAGGCTTTCTCTGCGGTATAGATCATCTGCTCAGCAATGTTCTTGGTTTCAACAATTGCTTTTCGCTTCTCGTCTTCTGCGGCATGGGCCTCAGCATCCTTTTTCATGCGCTCAATATCTGCTTCAGAGAGTCCGGTCGAACCTTCGATACGAATAGACTGCTCTTTACCCGAAGTCTTTTCTTTTGCCTTCACGGTCAAGATTCCGTTACTATCAACATCAAACGACACTTCAACCTGTGGCAAACCGCGAGGGGCAGGAGGAATACCATCCAAGTTAAAGCGACCAAGGGACTTGTTATCAGCACTCATCGCACGCTCTCCTTGGGTCACATGGATCTCGACCGACGTCTGGTTATCAGATGCGGTTGAAAACACTTGGCTTCTTGAGGTTGGGACTGCGGTGTTGCGCTCCACAAGCTTGGTTGCAACCCCACCCATGGTTTCAATAGAAAGGGAGAGAGGGATCACATCCACAAGGAGAATATCCTTTACATCTCCTTGGAGAATACCGGCTTGGATCGCTGCCCCAATAGCAACCACTTCATCAGGGTTCACATCCCTATGCGGTTCTTTTCCAAACAGCTTCTTCACTTCTTCTTGGATTTTCGGCATGCGTGTCTGACCTCCCACCAAAATTACTTCGTTAATCTCACTTGCCGCAATACCAGCTGCCTCTAACGCGCGCTTCGTGATATCGATCGAGCGACGCACATAGTCTTCGGAAAGCGATTCAAGGGTTGCTCGAGAGATCTTCACGAGAAGGTGCTGCGGGGTGCCGTCAGACGAGACGGTAATAAAGGGGATGTTTACTTCCGTTTCGGTTGAGCTTGAGAGCTCAAGCTTTGCTTTCTCTGCGGCTTCATCAAGGCGCTGCAAGGCAAGCGGGTCTTTCGTAACATCAAGGCCTGATTGCTTCTTAAACTCATCAGCAAGGTAGCGCACAAGCTTTTGGTCAATGTCACGCCCTCCCATGTGGCTATCGCCGTCTGTACTCTTTACTTCAATCACGTCATCCCCTACCTCAAGCACGGAGACGTCGAAGGTTCCTCCTCCAAAGTCAAACACCACAATCTTCTCGTCTTTCTTTTTATTAAACCCATAGGCAAGCGCTGCCGCAGTCGGCTCATTAATGATGCGCTTCACATCAAGACCTGCCACTTGGCCTGCAGCTTTGGTTGCTGCGCGTTGTGCGTCATCAAAGTATGCAGGAACCGTAATCACGGCTTCCGTGATCTTCTCTCCAAGCTTTGCTTCTGCATCTGCCTTCATCTTCCCGAGAATCATCGCGGACACTTCTTCAGGGCGATAATCCTTATCACCCAAATACACCACGACCCCACCATCAGGACCTGATTTTACTTCGTACGGCACAATATCCTTGTCGCGCATCACGGCCTCATCCTCGGCACGATGCCCCATGAAGCGCTTGATTCCGTAGATAGTGTTCTTGGGGTTGGTGACCGCTTGGCGCTTGGCAAGGGTGCCTACAAGGCGCTCACCGTTTTTAGCAATGGCAACTACTGAAGGCGTGGTGCGTCCCCCTTCTGCGTTTTCCAAGACACGCGGTTCACCACCCTCCATGATAGCCATCGCGGAGTTCGTCGTCCCAAGATCAATTCCAAGAATCTTTGCCATAGAGAAAAGTATAGATAGGTTAGTAAAGCGCCCAGATACCTATAGTTTACGCTTCCTGACGAACGCTTTCAAGTCTACACAAACCGCCGGAACTATGGTTCCGGCGGAAGGTCGGTGTCTACTGCAACACGCTTAAATATTGGACACGCATAGCTCCGGTGTCTCTCTGTTGGGAGCGTAACCTCAGCGTACCTTTGATTGCAGTAGTAGTGTGCGATGTATTCGTTTCGAAACACAGCCATCTCATCAAAGTCATACTGATACTGGGTGCCGTCCGTGTGAGTGGGCTGCAGGCGTGTCTCTAAGTACACTAACGCTAAACCAAGCACTACACCCGCCGCCGCTATCCAAATACTTTGTGCAAAAGCGAGTACATAATATTTCCAATGCATGGTCCTAACTCCTTGCACAGAAACCCCATAGCTACTCTAACAGAACAGCCCGCATACAAATGCGGGCTGTGGACTGCTCATTCCACGCGTGTTCGAAGGGTGTAGGGACCACGTTCGTGCCCCGTACAATCCGTCTCGCTCCCATGGCGCTTGTAGCCCAGAAGATCGACGGTGTAGCGAATGGTGTTGCATTCGACAAGGACACGATCTCCTTGATAGACCGGATACCGGTTCCCACCAAACGTCACATACCCTATCGCTTCACGCGGGACTTCTTCGACATAGGCAACTGCGGCAGACTGAGTTGTTTGCGCAGATGCCGCAAGCATGGGGATGGCTACTGCAAAGAACAAGCATCGAGCAACCAAAAAGAAGCGAGACGACATAGCGGTTCCTCCTATGGGGTGGTCCTTCTGAACGTATGTGAACAAACCAAGAGGGTTTAGTCAAACGTACGGGCCGGACAAAAGTCCGGCCCGTTTTTTTAAGGGTCACCCCGTTGCACTTCGCACGCGTATCCGCCGTCCCCATGGGGCAAGACGAGTCGATCGCCAAGCACTTCGGGATTGCCGCAGTCGCCTGAGGAGAGCGCTTCCGCTTCGGTCGGATACGAAATCCGAACCGGAAGAGGTTCTGCTCTCACGGGAGGGTCGGGAAGTTCGATTGTTGCTTTCGGCTCGACCTCCGCTTCAAGCGCGTCACTCAAAGGCCCCAGAGAAGCAACAACCGCAACCCCAATGAGTGCAGCAATGAGACCGTATTCAATTGCAGTGGCCATAAGTGCCCCCTACAACACCTGAACATACAGGTATATTTATACTATACCTATAAAAACCAATTCGTCAAGAAACTATTCAAAATGCGCTACACGAACCTTTGCGGGGCGGATAATAGCGTCTTTTGACTTCCACCCTACCTCAAGCACCATAGATACCGTGTCATCTTTGGAAGCATCACTCGTACTTTCTTGCCCGAGCGCTTCATGGAGCGTGGGATCAAACTTCTCTCCCACTTCCCCAATCTTTGAAAGTGAAAGTGCGTGCGCAGCAGTATGGAGTTGCTTTGCAATACCTTGGAACGCTTCAGGTATTCCCCCCGCAGACTCAGCGCGTTCAAGAGAGTCCATCACGGGGAGAAATGCCCCTACCGTAATCACTTTCCCGAGTTCTAACGCTCCCTTCTTCTCTTCTTCAAAACGCTTTAAGGCGTTTACATAGTCCGCTTTAGCTCTTTGCCACCCATCAAGATATTCCTGCTTCTCAGCACGAGCTTTCTCAAGCTCCACTTTAAGTTTAGCGACCTTGCCCGAAGCTTCTCCTGCCTCGTCTTGATTAAGTTCCTCAGAACCATCAGTTTCTACGACCACGTCATCATCTCTATCCATTCCTTAGACTATGCCTGAAGTTATCAACACAGTCAAAACGCTGAACCACCCCAAGAAGTATCATGAAGGCATGTTTGGGAAGCGTAAACAAGATCCTTTCGAGGCACTTGCATCTAGTGGTGCGGTGGATACCGCGATCGAGACAGGAACCATTGGAGGGTTCTCCAAGTACGAAGTAACTCGAGCAGCACTTCAGGCAGCAACCTTCTCCCCGTCTGCAATGAGGAGTGAAATTCGTAAGCTTTCACCCGAACAACGAATTATCGAGCGGAATATGTTACAAGCTTATTTGGAAGAAACAAAAAACAAACCCCACCCAAAAGAAGAGTTAAAAGCAAAAATAGCAGATATTATTTCTTGGGCTGATTGGGGGTAATAACAACACCCCACTTTTTGGTGGGGTGTTGTTGTTTAGCGCTTCGACCAACTTGGTCGCTTTCTTGCTTTCAAAAGTCCTGGCTTCTTGCGCTCCACTGCACGAGGATCACGCTTCAGGTATCCTGCAGCCTTCAAGGGCTTTCTGAGGTTTGCCTGCTGCTTCTCAAGGGCACGCGCAACCGCCATACGAATGGCTTCTGCTTGTGCAGTCATCCCTCCTCCTTCAACACGAGCAACTACTTCATAGGTGCCTTCTACGCCATCGACATGAAAAGCATCACGCGTCTTTGCTTGGCGCTGTCCAGTCTTAAAGTACTCATCTGCAGGCTTACCATTGACGGTAACCGACATCTTTGATGCAGGAGTGAGTTTGACGCGTGCGGTAGCAGTTTTGCGGCGACCGACGGCTGTGCTGTAGGCAAGTGAGGACATATGAATTAGTCAGTGATAATAAGGCGCTTCATGCGTTCCTTGCGAAGCTTGTTGCGAGGAATCATGCCGTCTACCGTCTTGTGAATAACCGCACCAATACCTTTTTTAGCCTTAAGCTCGCTCATCGTGAATTGCTTCAAACCTCCTGGGTAGCCGGTGTAACGAGTGTATCCCTTTTGAGAGACACGCTTCTCGGTAAGGACAAGCTTAGAAGCATTCGTGATGGTTACTTTGACGGGAAGCACCTTGTTTTTCACAAAGTGAACCGACTTCTTTCCAAGAAGCGCAGATGCAGCTTCGGAAGCCACACGCCCAAGCGAACGCCCTTTAGCGTCAATAGTGTATTCAACCGGAGCGACCTTGTGGTCGATGCGGTTACGAGTATCTTTATGCATGCGGATTGAGGTTGCCATAGCTATTTAACGAACGCAATATATGCGTTTTTACGCCCATCCGCCTTAACCACCCGCTTTACGATACGCGTGTAGCCTCCTTGGCGGTTCTTGTAGCGAGGGGCAATTGCGGTGAATAGTTTCTTCACGGCATCAGCGTCCCCAATACGAGAGGCAACCACACGACGGTTAGCTACCGTATCAGTGCGTGCGCGGGTCACTAGTTTCTCCACCAAAGGACGAATCTCCTTTGCCTTTGCTTCAGTCGTCGAGATACGCTCATGGATAACCAAGGAGCGGATAAGGGACTTCAAGAGCGCTTTGCGCTGGTTTGAAGGACGACTAAACGTACGATTTTTTGAGCGCTGAGACATAAATAGTTATTCGCCCTTCAAGTTTAGGCCAAGTGAGGTCAAGGCAGTGGTGATTTCTTCAATCGCCTTGTCGCCTATCCCATCAAGCTCCTTCAAAGAGCTCGCTGACTTACGAACCAGTCCTGCAACGGTCTTCACGCCCCCTTCGGTAAGGGCTGACGCAGTACGGGTCGAAAGCTCAAGCTCTTCAAGTTTCATTTTCGCAGGATCCTTGCCTGAGAACGTGATGGTAGGAGATTCTCCGTTTGAAGAAGCAACTACTTCCTCTTCTTGGAAGCCAACCACTGCTTTCAACTGGTGGATCATGATCTCAATAGACTTCTCAAGCGCTTCGCGAGGGCCAACCGTACCGTTGGTCTCGATAAGGATGCGAAGACGATTAAAGTCAGTACGATCTCCCACACGCATGTTCTCTACTTCGTAGTTCACACGGCGAATTGGGGTAAAGGTTGCATCAAGCGCGATAGTACCAATATCAACCTTGTCCTTCGTGAGCATCTCACGAGGAACATAGCCGAGCCCGCGCTCGATCGTTGCTTCAAGTTCAAGCGTGTTCTTGCCTGACAATTCACACAAATAAGCGTCAGGATTAGATACCGAAAGCTGTGACGGCATAGAAAGATCTGCTGCCGTTACTTTCTTTGGGCCTGACACTTTCAATTTAACGGTCTGAGGTTCATCCCCATGCAGCACAAAGTTCACACGGCGGAGGTTTAACAAAAGCTCCATAACCGATTCACGCATACCATCAATTGACGCAAACTCATGCTGCACATCCTCAATCTTTACTGAGGTAATAGCGGCACCCGAAAGTGACGAAAGGATAATACGGCGAAGTGAGTTGCCAAGGGTGTGGCCGTAGCCTGGGTACAACGAATCAATTTCGTATACGCCCTGCACGCCTTCTTCAGTGACAACACGAGGCTTTGACGGAAGTGTAATTTGGTAGTCCATAACTCAATCGTAGTTACCGGTGTATAAATTAACGGCTGTAGAACGAAATCACGGTGACAAGGTCGCCTGCCGGATCTGCCGACTCCTTTGTAGGGAGTGCGGTGATGCCACCCTTCATTGTCTTCGCATCAAACGAAAGCCATGAAGGAAGCGGACGTTCAGCAAACTTGTCAGCAAACGTAGCAAACAGCCCTGCTGCCTTGGAACCATCGCGTACCGTGATGACTTCGCCTAAGTATACCTTACGCGATGGAATCGTGGTTTTTACTCCATCGACCGTAATGTGTCCGTGCGAAACCATCTGGCGCGCTGCACGACGGGTAGGTGCAAGACCGATGCGATACACAATGTTGTCCAAACGAAGCTCAAGAGACTCATGCAGTGCCTCAACCGGACTCTTCGTCTTTGCGCCCATTGCTTCTTCTACATAGTTACCGAACTGGCGCTCGGAAAGGCCATAAGTTACACGCACCTTCTGTTTTTCAAGAAGCTGTTTACCGAATTCAGAGGCACCACGTCCACGACCCCCCTTCTTATTCTTCGCAGCACGCTCAGCAGCGAGTGCGAACTTTTGGGACTGAGTCTTCTCGAAGATCGAGGGACCAAGACGCTTTGCAAGCTTGTATTTAGAGACAGTTTTCATAGAAGGTTATACGCGGCGAGGCTTAGGTGGACGAGGACCATTGTGAGGAATCGGGGTTGCGTCCTTGATTGAGCGAATCGAGATTCCCTTAGAAGAAAACCCACGAAGTGCTGACTCACGACCAGCGCCAACTCCACGGATAATGACGGAGGCTTCTTTAAGACCGATCGTCATTGCCTTTTCCCCAAGCAATTCCCCTACCTTAGTAGCAGCGTAGGGTGTTGATTTGCGCGCACCAGAAAAACCAAGTGCACCCGAAGAAGACGACATAATCGCATTCCCTTTCTCGTCGGTAAGCACCACCTTGGTGTTGTTGAAGGTGGCTTCCACGTGCAAGACACCCTTCTCGATACGCTTCTTGGAGATCTTCGAAAGCGCACGCTCCTTGCGTCCTTGATCGAGGCCTTTGCCGCTTTTCTTGATGATTCGTTTCTTTCCCATAGGTAATTAAATAAGGATTAGGTTTTCTCGAGGGTACGACGGCCAGAACCCATGGTCTTACGCGTGTTGCCACGAACCGTGCGGGAATTGGTCTTGGTGCGCTGGTTTTTAACCGGCAAGCGGCGTGCATGACGAACACCACGAGCAGCTCCGATGTCCTTCAAACGCTTCACGTTCTGGGCAATCTCACGGCGAAGTTCGCCCTCGATAAGGAAGCTCTCGGCAAGGGTACGCACCGTCTGCTCTTCGTCTGCAGTCAAATCCTTACCCTTTTTGGTTCCTTCAATCTTAGCTTTCTTCAAGATTTCTTTTGCACGGGTAGGACCGATGCCAAAAATCTGTGGCAGCGCATATACGAGCTGTTTGTCGTCAGGAATGGTAACGCCGGCGATACGCATAGTATAGAAAAAGAAAGCTTAACCCTGACGCGCCTTACGGCGGGGCTTCAGCTTGTTAATGCGGTACAAACGTCCACGACGACGGACAATTTTGTCCCCCGTCTGTTGTTTTTTGATGCTTGCGCGTACCTTCATGGTGATAAGTAAAAATATGAGTTGGTGTATGTAACATTCTGACTCTTTGCTAGGCTGACACCTGCAACCTAGCTGAGTCGTCGCACAATGCGGGCACGGCCCCCATAGGGGTCAGTCACCAGTTCCACTGAATCGCCTACGAGTACGCGAATTCGGTGGAGACGCATCTTGCCTGCAAGATACGCCAAGAGGAGCTTTCCTTCACCCTCTTCTGCGGGTAAACGTACACGAAACAATGAATTCGGCAACACCTCTTCGACGGTGCCGGTAACCGTTCCTTGCGCTCGCTCTTCCTCCATGAATCCTGTAAGCGTTACTGTAGCAGGTGTATAAAAGGGCGTCAACTACTCGCTCTTTGGCTCTTGCAGCTTCACCTCGATCTCGGCAGGATCTTCCGGCAACGTACCCTTCCAAAACGGTTTCAAGACAAGACGAGCCTCCGCTATCTCTGAGAAGCCTGCAAGGATGGTGCGAGCAGCATCCCTACTCTTTCCGGCGATTGCACCGCGTACTTCCTCAGTATCTACGATCCAGACAATGTCGGTTGAGCCAGAAAGTGAGAAGGTAATCGTCTCTCCATTAACTGGGCGAAGACCTTCAGAAGGAGTGAACGAGAGCCCCTCTGAAGAACGAAGCGTCACCGGCTGACCTCCGTATACTCCAAGGGAAGAGAATGCGATAGCGCGAGCGAGAGATTCTTTGGGGAAGACAAACGCCGTTGCGCTCCCACGCTGTCGCAGTGCCACTGCATCACTTGCTGCTCCTGCATCAGGCTCTGCAACATAGTCGATAAACGTAGCACCACCTAGAAGGACATAGCCTTCAGGGATCTTTTCAGCAATTGCAGCATAGAGGTTCTTTTCAATCTCGGGCTTCATCTCTTCATAGCGTGCAAGGCGAGTAGTCTGTGCAACGGACGCTCTCGTGCCTGAAAAACCTCCCTTCATCCCTTCTTCGGAGGTTGCATACACCGCATCATACGCTGCGCCACCTTTAAGGCCTGGGAGCTTGAAAGAAGAAGGTCCTATGTTGTGGGTTTCTCCCCCTACGTCAGCGTATACGGTCACCTGAAGCTGTCCTGGGGCACCTTCGGTACCTGCAGGGACTCGTACTGACTCTCGAATACGGAAGATAAGGCCTTCGGAAGTCTCAAAGCGGGTATTGTTGATGAGTTCCTGCGTCTTCTCCTGTTCGTTATAGATCGTGATCACCCCTTGCGCAGGAAGATCAACAGTCTCAGTACCCTCTGCTTTTACATTCAACTCAACGGTGCTTTCTGCGGTAATAGTTTGATACGGAAGATCACCCGCTGAAGGAGTAGCAGAGAAGGTGGTAGCAACCGTTGCAGACTTCATTGCAGGAGTTGCTTCTACTTTCGCTCCACCAAAGGCCATGAGTGCAACCACACAAAGCACCACTACGACAAGCGCAATCACTAAAAGACGTACCGGAAACCCGCCACGACTTTTACGAGGCTCGGGGTGCATAGGAGGAGGTGGGGGTGGGGTGCGCATGTCACCCATTGATGGAGAGACTGCTTCTGAAGACTCTTCCATTTGGCGTCTACGGGACGGAGGGATGATGTCAGTGATAGTTTTCGGCATAGCTAAAGTATACCCCATACCAGCTTCTTCCCATCAAGCACTTGTTGAAATAGAGCACCTAGGCCAAATGGCAGAGTAGATCAAGCACCGCATCACTTTCCGTTCGCGCATCAAGTCGGCGCATCGATGCACCCAAGCTTCCTTTATTCATAGGGATTACGGAAAGGGGTTCATCTGAAAGCCAGAGGGTGTGGAGCTCAGGTGCGTCCAAGAGATTCTTAAACAAAGGAAGCGCACCTTCATCTGCAAACAGAAAGAGGGTACGGGGAAGTGCGCCTTCTGCAGCAACCTTCAAAAATGCTTCACGCATTGCTGCAATCCATGCACTGCTTGCTTCTTCCATTCGTTTACTTAACGCGCCACTCTTTTCTTTATCAATGATTCCATCGACTGCAGCACCTTTTGAGAATCCTTTCGTCTTTGCTGCAGCATGAAAAGCACCCGTACCCTGTAGCGCGGTCTCTACTCCTGCGAGGTGTGCTTGCTTTATAAACGCAATATCAGTGGTGGCGTCTAAGACCCTGATAGCAAGAAAATCACGCTCATGAGGGAAGTATTTCTTTAAAACGTGTGGCGCTGCTTCGGCAAACGAAACAAAGGAGAGAGGCGCAGCTCCCACAAAGCTTCGTATTGCTCTTTTAGACAGGCGTTCAATCTCAGGATCTAGGGATGCAGACAACATTGCTATCTCTGCCCGCTTTACCTTCTTCCCTATGGGCTCTGTGGTCTCGTATCCATTCAATACCGTCCCTACGATAGCCACACGCCCTTCTTTGGGAGTTCCCTCCTCTAGGAGTGTCTTGGTGAAGATAAAAGGTTTGTCCTTCTCGATAGTCTTCGTGGAAAGGATGTCTTTTTGCCATGGGCTTCCGATAAGCACAAAGGTAGCCTCTACGGAGCCTGATCCCGTGACCTTTCGAAGCAGGGGTGCCCCTTTATTCATCATGTCTTTTGCCACCATATCAAGAGCACGAAGCGCTCCTGCGTTACCAGCCCCATATTCCCCACTCGGAATACGCACTGAGAACACTACTTCAGGAGGTGCAACTCCAGAAACCGTAGCGTATGCCGCTCCCACTGACGTTGAAGAGAAATCAACGACAGCAATATTCTTGACGTGATTCTTTCCTAAAAAAGAGAACATGTAAAAACAGTATACCAAGCACTCTCTATACGGGTGTGTTAGAACTTGAACTCGGGACGAATAACAAAGTTGCCACGAAATCCTGCAGACCCTTCAATCGGTTCTTCGAGTACTCCGGTCATAAGCTCTAATGAACCATCTTCTACCGCAAAGATCCCTATCTCATCCCCTCCTCCTGCAAACCAACACTGTACTGCGGAGAGTTCTCCTGCGAGAAGTCCTTCCCCATCTACCCCTCCTTCCTCCCCAATCTCGTTACAGCTTCCTTGAAAGTCACCGACTGAGTGCAAGATACCGTTTACCGTTACGAATACTTTGGTGTATGGGATGAAGTCTTTCTCTCCTCCGTCTTGAAAGGTCCAAACAATAGTGGGCTCAGTGTATTCAGAGGTTTGTTCGGTGTTCTCTTTAGAAGGAGCCGGTATATTCTCTGAATAGAAGTAATAGCCGAGAGCGATAAGTGCGAGAACGACGAGCACAGTGATGAGGGTTTTCATAGAGGGAGTATAGCAAAAGATATGCAGCTTCTTTTATTGACTGTTTCTGGACGATGTTGGAACCCAAAAACTTGACGTGTATATACTAGTGTGCTAGTATATAGAACAGGTAGCACCTTGTCAGCTACTAAACCGAAGGAGCGATCCTAATGAACAAGGAAATCAAACCTCACCTAGTTGCGGTACAACACCCCAACTCGGTGCGTTGGAGCCATCACGTCATTCGGGAAGTGTCCGAAATGTCGCACATGTACGGCTTTGGCCGTGAAAACATGTTCTCGAACCCTTTCAAAGAAATCCCTGGTGCGTTCGCCGAGGCGCTCGCAAAGCGTCTCGCGGAGATTCCAGGAGTCATCGACGGACATCTCAAGCAATATGAGATTTCTGTCGGCATCGGCGATGCGTTCGACTGGAGAGACGTTGGCCCACTCGTGGTCGGCGAGATCGTGAAAGCGGTCTATCCAGAAGTCGACGGCGGTACACTCGAAGTGAGCACGAAGGTCTGCTACAGAGATGTGGCAAATCGAGTGCCGGTTGCAGTCAACCTCGGCGACGTCCGGCCCACGCTGGATATCGAAGATTTGTACGGTGGTCCAAAAATTATGGCCGCTGCACAGGCTGCAGCCGAACGTGAGTATTCTGACATCGGCGAAGAATAGGCTTCCCCGACATGCCTTAACGGGAGCGCGCATCGAAAGGTGCGCGCTTTATTTTGTACCCTTGCTACTTTCCTAGGTTTCAAACCTCACTCCAATACCGCTTTAATACGACGCACCCCTGCAGAAGAAGCTTCCTCTTTCTGTATCTTGAATCGCTTCCCTCCTGTATGAATCTCAGAGGTATTAGTAACATGAGGTCCTCCACAAAACTCAAGAGAGAATGCCTCGGTAAGCAGAGGAGCTGCTTCGGTTGCTCCCAAAGGTCCCACTGAATATACCGCCACCATATCAGGGTATTTCACGCCAAACTCCATCTGTGCTCCTAACTTCTCCGCCTCATCTTTAGGCATGACGGTACGAGTCACCGGAAGATCTTGGTAAATAACATCATTCACAATCTCTTCTACCTGTACCTTCTCTTCGTCCGTCATCTTTCGATCAAACGAGAAATCAATACGAAGACGCTCTGCAGTGATGTTTGATCCTCGCTGCTTTACGGCTTCCCCCAACACCATCTGGAGTGCCTTCAAAAGAATGTGGTGGGTGGTGTGATAGCGAACCGTTTGCTCTCCATGATCAGCAAGTCCTCCTGCAAAGCGCTGCGCACCCCCTGCTCGAGAGGTATCCTGATGCTCTTTCATTTTTACTATCACCGCCTCACGATCAATTGTGAGGCCGCGCTCCTTAGCAAGCTCTTCAGTCAACTCAACAGGAAAGCCATAGGTGGTCGCAAGCGTAAACACTTCCTCGGGAGATATGCTGCCCGTGTCTGCAAACTTCTCAAACTCCTTAAGGCCTGTAGCGAGTGTCTTCCTAAAGCGCTCCTCTTCTTTACGCAACTCTTCCTGTATCTTCCCTGCCGCAGCTTCTACATGCGGATAGTGGTCTTTATAGGCAGTGGCATACCCTGCTGCAACCTCAGGAAGGATCGCTTCTTGTACCCCTAAACGATCCGCTTCACGAATAGAGCGACGAATGAGACGACGAAGCACATAGCCTGCTTCAGTGTTTGAGGGCAACACGCCTTCTGCGAGCATAAAGGATGCAGCACGCATGTGGTCCAAGATGATACGCATAGAGCGGGTGGTTGCCTCGTCTTCGCCATACCTCTTTCCCGTCTTTGCTTCAAGCGTGCTTCGAGAGGCATCAAATACATCAATCAAAAAGGCATCTGGAACACCAAGCGTTGCAAACGCTAGTCGCTCAAGCCCTCCTCCAAAGTCTACGTTCTTCTTAGGAAGCTCAGAGAATGAACCATCTTCGTTTTTAATGAACTGCATGAAGACTGAGTTCCCAATCTCCACAAAGCGTCCACAATCACAGTTAGGGTGGCACTCCTTGCCCCATACAGGGTTATGGGCAAGTCCAAAGTCATAGAAGACTTCTGAATCAGGACCCCCAGGCTCTCCTGCAGGCATATTGTTTGGCACCCCTGCACGACTCCACCAGTTCTTTTTAGCGTCATATGCAAAGATGCGGGCACCTTGCATGCCTTTGGTATACCCCTCTGCCTCACTTCCAATGAAGGCGTACCCTGCATCAATTCCTTTCTCTTTGAATAGTTTCTGCCAAAGAGTAACTGCTTCAGTATCTTCTTTCATCCCTGTTGCCGCATCTCCTGCAAACACCGTGACATAGAGTTTTTGGGGATCAAGTCCTAGTCCTTCGGTACTCGTGAGAAACTCAAATATCCAAGGAAGTTGTTCTTCCTTGAAATAGTCCCCAAAGGACCAGTTCCCCAACATCTCAAAGAAAGTAGTGTGACGATTGTCTCCCACTTCTTCGATATCTCCTGCACGAAAACTCATCTGCGAATTGACCACCCGCTTACCTTCCGGATGATCTTTACCAAGGAAGTAGGGCAACAGAGGCTGCATGCCTGAAGAGGTAAAGAGTGTTGTGGGGTCATTCCCTGGGACAATGGGAGCAGAGGGTATAACGATATGCCCTCTTTCTTTGAAGAAGTTCAAATATCGTGTACGTACCTCAGAGACAGTCATACGGGAGACGATACCACACCCTACTTCTCAAAGGTGCCTGCAGCGCTCAAGGAAAGCTCTTTGAGCGGAATAAGCGCACGTGTTTCTTTCAGTTCTTTGAGTGTAAGTTTTTCTAAGAGTTGCGGGTACTCACGAAGATACGAGATGTTTCTTCCTTCAATCGCATTATCGAATATAGTAAAAACCAACCCACTTGTAGTGGAGAGCCCGATGAGGTATTTACCAAGCATTTCCTCTTTCTTGGCGGCAAGTAACTTTGGCGTGAGTCCTGTTGCAAAGAATGCTGCTATTTCCTTTCGGGTTGTTGCAAGACCTTGTGCGAACACTTTCGGAGCAAAGGTGGCCCATACCGTGAAGTGGCCGTCTGCTCCTTCATCAAAGTCACAGGTATAGGAGCGTATGCCGTAAGTGAGTCCATCACGCTCGCGCACAGTACGCATAAGGTGGCCGGTTGAAACGCCACCTCCACCAAGCAAAGAAAGGAGTACTTTGAGCGAGAGAAACTTCGGATCATCAAAGCGAATAAGGGTGCGCACCGCAAGCAACATATCGATGTTTGCTTTATCCGGAATAGAAACCAGCACTTCTTTAGATGGTTGACGTCGTGGTGAAGGAAGAGGAACAGGACCCAGCGTTCCCTTTCTAAGCTTTGCAAAATGACGCTGTGCGCTTTGGAGTGTCTTTGACTCATCAATGTCTCCTCCAATAGCAAAGACAAGTCCACTGCTTCCTATCTTCTTATACAGCGCAACAATATCGGCACGAGTAACACGAGTGATACTTTTAATCGCTTCCTCTGGCAGGAATCCATAGTTTGGATGGTTCTTCTCATAGAGTATTTGTTCCAACGTACGCTCTGCCATCCAATGGGTCTCCGTTTTGTTCTCATGCTGGTGCGCTATCGCACGCTTCTTTGAGAGTGCGACCTCAGCTACGGGGAATACACTCTCCCCAAGACACTCCACAATGAGTGCAAGTATCTGATCAACGTCTTCAGGAAGACATGAGGCATCGAAATAGAGCCGATCACCTCTACATGAAAACGAGAGAGTAGCGCCTAACGATGCGAGTGTTTCTCGAAGCTCGCCCTTGGTGCGTTTTTTAGTACCTGCATCAAGGAGGTCTTCCAAAAGCCATGCAACGGCACGCTTCTCGAAAGATACATGGTTCTTGCCGCCATACACACTTCCTTTGATGCACACTACATCTTTAGTTTTTGTGCGCGCTGCAAGAAATCGCATTCCATCGATTACGTCTTCTTTTACACGTGGTAGGGGGAGGGTGTGCATAGGTTAGGTGCCGATAAACCAGCCTACGGTTGACTGGGAGTCTACAAAGTAATTCTTTGCTACGCGCTGAATGTCTTTTGCCGTCACCGTAAGCGCTGCCTTAGGGAAGGTAACAAAGCGCGTCCAGTCCCCCGTTGCGATGTCTTCATTCAAAGAAGACAAGAATGCATATGCACCATCTCGCTTTTCTGCAGTGGCCGCACGAAGATAGCGTCGTGCCTGCGCAAGCTCAGCAGCACTCACTCCGCTCTTGGCAATAGCAGCATATTCTTCCTTAAGAGCTGCCTCTGCAGCCTCATGCTTGACCCCGTCTGCAAGGGTGAGATAGGTCATGAATAGTCCAGGATCACGCGTAGGAAAGGCAAAGAGAGTAACGTCCGTTGCTTGTGCGGTGTCTACAAACCGCTTATACAATCTGCTTCGTTTATGCTCCCCCAGTACGGTTGCAAGCATGGCAAGGGCGGGACTATCAGGGTGGTGTGCGTTTGGTACTTTGTGAGCAACACCGAGGATGTTGGGGCCTGCACGGCGCACCTGTACGCGCCGTTCCCCTTCTTGTAGGGGTTCGGTGGTGTACATGGGAGGAATGGGTTTAGGAGATTTAGGAATAGAGCCAAAGTACTTCTTCACAAGCTTCAAGGCTTCTTGTTCGCTAATGCCACCCGCTATAGAAACCGTTGCGTTATTGGGCCAATAGAAGTCGTCATAGAACTGACGAAGGCGCTCGATAGAAACGTTTTCAATGTCACTTCTCCATCCAATAGTGCTGTGGTGGTACGGGTGTGCTTGATATGCAGTGGCCCATATAAGTTTATCGAGTGCCTCGAGACAATAGTTCTCTCCACGCTCAAACTCATTCCACACCACCGGCATCTCAGAGACACGATCTTTTTCAGTAATCAGTGCTCCTCGCATACGACTTGCTTCAAACTCTGCTGCATAGGGGAGTAAGGACGCAGGCACTATCTCGTAGTAGTTGGTGCGATCCATCCATGTGGTTGCGTTTAGCATCGCCCCTTTGGCTTCAAGCAGGTCTGCTCCACCACGCGTACGGGAGAACTTCTCGGTTCCTTTAAACATGAGGTGTTCCAGAAGGTGGGTTGCACCGGTATAACCCACTGCTTCGTTTCGAGATCCCACGTGGTATGTAACCATAATGCCTGCAACAGGTGCGCTTGCATCTAGTGCAAGCAAAATACGCAACCCATTTTTTATGAGTTTGTATTCGCGTATTTCCCCTACTTTGCGTACGAACGATACTCCTGCAATGCCTTTCATCTACATGAAGATACTACGAACCATGCTGAAGACCTACTCTATTTGACAAAACAAGCATCGTGTGATAAATTAAACCCGTTATAGGGAGGCGTGAATGAAATTGAAATCACTCGCTTTCGTGTTTGCCCTCTGCTTTCTTCTTGCAGCAGTGGCAGAACACATTGTGGATTTGTTTCCACAATAAACCGCCCAAGGGATCGCCCGATCTACTCTGGGCGGTTTCTTTTTATACCCACTCAATACCTTTCTTCCCTTGTGATACAAGGTACTCGTTTGTTTTTGAAAAAGGTTTAGATCCAAAGAATCCTGAATACGCAGAAAAAGGAGAAGGATGAGGGGATTGAATGACACAGTGTTTGGTGCGATCAATATGAGCTCCCTTTTGTCTTGCATAGTTACCCCAAAGAATGAATACCAACCCCTCGCGCTTTTCTGATAAGGCACGTATCACGCTATCGGTAAACGCTTCCCATCCTTTGTTTTGGTGTGAGCCTGCAGAAGAAGCACGTACCGTAAGAGTAGCGTTCAGAAGTAATACTCCTTGCGTAGCCCACCTTGATAAATCCCCAGAACGATTCTGTAGCGGTACTCCCAGATCACTCTCGAGCTCTTTAAAGATATTCTGAAGTGAAGGCGGGAGCGCTACTCCTTCGTTTACCGCAAACGAGAGTCCGTTAGCTTGACCTTTCCCATGATATGGATCTTGTCCAAGTATCACCACTTGAACTGCATCAAAAGGGGTTAGTTCAAAAGCACGGAATATGTGGGCAGGAGGAGGATACACGCTCTGGCTCTGGTATTCATCTTTCACAAACGAAGCGAGAGTAGCAAAGTACGGCTTATCAAACTCTTCTTTGAGTGCTTCTTTCCACGAGTGCTCGAGTCGTACTTCCATGAAGCGGAGTATAGCAAAGCGCGCCGACCCAAGGTCGACGCGCTTCAATCATCGTTTTCCAATTGCTGCGTTTAATGCTGCGGAGGTCCAAAACATAGGAACCGTCCACATCACTCCATACACAGAGAAGAAAACGTTCGGGAGAACAAAAAGATGCATAGCTACCTCCTTCTAGGAGCACACTATCAGAGTGCGCCTTCTTTGCGAAGTAAGGCCTCTTTAGAAGGTCCGTTGATACGGTTATACCCTCCTATCTTCCCGTCTGAACGAATGACTCTATGGCAGGGCACCGTTTTGTCATCGTTATGCGCCATGATGGTTCCTACAGCACGAGCAGCCCCTACACGCCCTGCTACTTTTGCTACTTGCCCATAGGTCATCGTCTTTCCTCTAGGGATCGAACGGACGACCGCACGAACACGCTCCTTAAAGTTTGTTTTCATATGAACAGTATACGAAATGACTATCCCCAGTACCTACACAAGTTTTAAGGTTGGGACAATGTTGAGATCGTCTTAGAAATCGTTTGAACGTTTAGTGTCAGGTAATGAGGACATGTCAAAGTTTTTATACTTGGCGGGTAATTTCCCGACGCTTTCAAGGTAAGGTACATCTATAAGAAACTCATCTTTTGAGATTTGAGCAAATCCATTCTGTATAAGCTTTTTGTTGTTCATGAAGAAAATCTTTGCATCAAGGAACTCTTGAATGCGCTCTTCCGAAAGAAGTTCGTGTGCGGGTTTGCCAGGAACCCAAGAAATATCACTCTGCGGTGTACTACCAATCGCAAGATGATCCTCCATAGTCATTGAGAAGTGTCCTAGGGTCCTCTTCTTCTCAATTGCTTTTTTATAATCTTCGCGCTCATATCTTGGAACGTTCTCTATATCAGAAGGCGGCTTATTCATGTCGTTCAGTATATCGATATGCTCCCTAACCTTCAAACCTACTTCTTTTTCTTCTTGTTCTCTGCATGCACTTTCTGAAGAATCTTCCCCGCCCCTTCTCGATACGTACAATAATCACACGGCCCTCCTCCAAAGGCAGTACCTATAGGAGGGATCTCATCACTCATCAGCGTTGCTTTCAGCTCTTGTAACATAGGTTCTATCCATTCATCATTCCCCTCATACGGCACCAAATTAATATCAAACTCAAGCTTCCCATCAAACGCTAGACGATCTGTCATACCATTTGCATACACAAAATACCCTATAGGAGAGACGGTGAATCCATTCCTTCGAAAGAGCCACTGATACACCTCTATCTGTTTTTTGTACGAAGGATACAAATCATCAGCACTCTTAGGTGCTTCCTTTTTAGACGTTGCTTTATAATCTACGACGATAAGTTCGCCTGAAGGAGCAACCCATACATCATCAATACCTCCTCGAATGATGAGGTTGGTCTCTTCATGATGAGTCTTCACTCCTCGTCTTAGCGCATCGCGCCACTCTTCTAAGCGATCGTCTTTCAAGGGCACTGCCTCTATTCCGTATTCCTTGGTAAGAGGGTGTGCGGTTCCATTAGCACGATGTGCATCAAACTCTTTCTTAAAGAGTTCATCCACTGCGTTATTTAACGTAAACGAAGGTCCTGAAGGACGCTTTACCCCAAGACGAAGATCGAGATAGGAGCAGCGCTGACACTCCGTAAACATATCGATCTTTGATCGACTTATCGTAAACGGCTCGCCTGAAGTTGGATCAAAGGTTTTAGATTTCCACGCCATAGTAAGAACTAGTGTACCGGACGAACCCCCTAGAGCGAAATTGGATTCATGAGTGCCTCTATTTCTGCCGCTACCGCACCAATACGCCCTGGGTTAAGACGTAGTTCACGAAGCGCGTCACGCTTCCTTGAGAGCTGTTCAATCGTAACGATGCCTTGATCGATAAGGAGGCGTTTCTCGGCCTTACGAAGCTGGGTGAGGGCTGTCACAGGATAGATACCGGCAGCAATGATGCGATCATAGAGGTTGCCTTCACTAGGATAACTCCATCCAATCAACCCTATATTAGAACACTTCGCGAACTGTATCGCAGTCTCAGTGAACTTCGTGTTGGTAATCAAAAGTCCTGTATCAACCGGACAGGTAGCTGCTACCTTAGGATCGCACTGCCAAATATCATCAAAGCGAGCTTTCACATAGAGCGCTACCTTTACATCAGTCTTGTAGTTTGGATCGTTGTGGTACTTAAGCTCTGCCGCAAGATGCTGCCCATCCTTCTTGGCATACACATCCACCTCATGCGACACACACTTCCCTGGCACTGTTTTACGCCACTCTACGGCCCATCCTTCAATACGAAAGAGTTCAGCCACAAAGTCTTCAAACGGGTGTCCGGTGGGTCCAAACTCAAACAAGGCACGACGCAGACTATAACGCGCTGCCGTACTGCGCTCTTCGTTTCGAAGTAAGGTAAAGGCACGCTTATATATTTCTTGGGTGCCCACTCCCTGAACAATCGTGCGCTCAATGGTTGCACGAATGCGTGCAGCGCTCGTCACCCCTGCACCCGCCTTACGAAGCGAGCTTTCAAGCTTGGCACCATCAAAGATCTCAATGGTTCCATCTGCCTTAACAATGTTCTTCATTTATTCGATGATACCACCACCAAGGCACTCACTGCCTTCATAGAACACTATGGATTGACCAGAAGCAGCGGGTTCGGGAAGAGAGGTGTGGGGAGTGAAAACACCACCACCAATCGTTCCAGTAATAGTTGGACCATGGTAGCGGTACTGTGCAGTTACCTCCTTTCCTTCTTCAGGTTTAGTAAACCAGTTGGTATTGGTGAGGGTAATCTTGTTCGTACCATGAGCCACGACACGCTCCTTTGAAACAACAAGTTCATTCTTTTCGAGACTCTTTGACACCACATACCATGGACCCTGAGGAGCATTGGTAAGCGCCACACGCTCACCAAGTGTTGCAAGGAGTGCACCTGCGTGTACTCCAACCTCTCTCCCCTCCACGTCCCGTGCCACTCCTTTCTCGACCGCAAACTCTGCTCTTAAAAAGTCTTCCATAGAAACTGGTCCTAAAAAGCATATACCTTGGCTATCCTTCTTATCCGCAACAGGAAGGTGTAGTCGCTCTGCTTCTTTTCGCACTTCCCCTTTATCCGCATACTCTCCTAAAGGGAAAAGCGTATCTTGGAGTGCATCTTTAGGTACTGCCCACAGGAAGTAGCTTTGATCTTTGGCATCGTTTCGTGCTCGAAAGAGTTTCCCCAAAGACGTTCTTGCATAGTGGCCCGTAGCAATGGCGTGTGCACCATGTTCTTTGGCAAACGCATAGAACGCACCAAACTTCACGTCACGGTTACAAAAGATATCAGGATTAGGAGTGCGCCCTGCACCATACTCACGAACAAGATAATCAATGACACTCTTTTTGTATTCTTCTGACGCATCAAGCGTATGAAAAGGAATATCTAAATGCGCTGCAACACGCATTGCATCCCTTCTATCAGCCGCCCATGTGCACGGAAGTCCTTCGGGATACCAGCCTTTAATAAATACCCCGATAACTTCGTAACCTTGTTTTTGAAGCAGTGCTGCAGATACCGCAGAATCAACCCCTCCAGAGAGGCCAACAAATACGCGCTTTTTATGAGAGGTGTTGACAGTCATTTCAATTAAAGGAATATACTCTATTTGGGGACGTACGTGAAAGGAGGCAGTCATGAACTGCATGCACCTTAACGTAATGGAAGGCATCACTCTTTCCCGCCTTCGCCTCATGCGACGGGAGCTTAGGCACCCAAGCCCCAATGTCCGCAGCTACCGTCTCCTTTCCCCTCTTACCCCAAAGCTTGGAGTATGGGTGGAAACCAAAGGAACGGAAGATGGTTGGGAGGTGCTCGCTCAAGCGGGCCTCTCGAAGACCGAACTGCAGGCGTTGTGGGAAAATGAGGAGCTCGAACTTCAAGAGCTCACACAGGCGGGAGAGTGGGAAGATGCTTTTCAAATCAAGTATCCGGACAAAGAACCGGTTCAACTCGACTGACCCTTCAGAGTCGCGCGCACCAAAATGCCGCGACTCTTTTATTTCAATGCCAAGTTGGAACCTTTCATTACCTGTGTTAGGTTCTGTCTAGAGAAAGGAGTACCTGCTATGGCAATACAGCCACGTGCACGCATGACTCTCAAGCCGATTACTTTTACTCCGTTTGAGAAGGCACAATTCGAGATTATCTGCTTAGACCATGAACCCGCACTCCGGCAGGAGTCGGTGATTGGCGGCCCTATGCCTCCTGAAATGCAGGAGGAGAACAACCGTAAGCGCGAAGAATATCAAAAGCGTAAGCTGGCGATTATCGAAAAGCATGGGGTGGCTGCTGAATACCTTGAACCGCTTCTTCAAGAGGAACAACTCCTTCTGAATAAGCTTTTGTCTCTACAGCAAAAAATTGCTCAGCTCAGGGCACTTGTGAAATAACCGCTAGCGGAAAACCTCCGGATGGCGGTTTTCTGTTTTATGCTGGCAGTTTTGGACGAAGTTAAAACTTTTTCGCTATAAAGTTATTGGTACTTATCCCTTAAGAACAGGTATATTCAGATAGTAAGGTACACTTCCCGTATGAACGAACGCGCTTTAGGGGAACAGATATTCAAAAGCTTCATCCGAGAATTGCATACACTCGTCGTTGTAAACGGCGAGAAACCTGACCTTATTCTTGGTGCAGGCGACTCAGGAGCGGCAATGGTTAAGTATACAGAACTCGCCTTTGAAGAGTTCGGTGTCTCGATGCCTCCCTCGGTAGTACTTCCTACCTGGAGACACAAAGACGAAGCAGAAACGATACTGTTCGATAATAAAGTATTTCTCCCTCAGGTACGGGAGGTCGTAAAGAATATTAGTACATTGAAAAATGTTCTCTTCGTTGATGACGAGATCGGCAGCGGATCTATGGCGCAGGCTATGCTCGATCTTGTACTTGATGCTCGAGAGAGAGCAGAAAGTTTCTCTTATTTCATCCTTGCAGAAAGCCACGGATTTTCTGCGGACAAGATTCATGGTGCAAACGTAGTATTCTCGCCTTTCTCGCAAAAGCATGAGGGACTCTGGAGTCTTATCGTGCGACTTCCAAGCGAGGAAGCCATGCGGGCGCTTTCTACAGTCATTCCTGAGCGTGAAAATACTTACAAGTATGCGACCAATATTCTGCTGAATCTCCCAGTAAAGGAGCTTGTGTCCGACGAAGCTCGTTTTACTTCTGCCTACCTAGAAGCAGCTGAAAGAGAAGTTGCCAACCTCTCCAAGCTCAGGGAAGACCATACTGCCTATCTCAAAGCACTAATTCGCTCAGTTTTGTTCGAATAACGTCCTAGACTTCCATGAACAAGAAGGGTTTGAAGCTTGAGCAAGTGCTAGAAAAGGTTCTTCCAAGGCTTAAAAAGTTAGACAAGTTAAACGATCTTGAATACTATGCTGTTTTCATGGGCAAAATTCAGGTTGTTGAGTGGTTAATGAAACGACTACTTACAGACGAGCGGGGTTATGATTATGAAACGATTGAAAGGATGAATCTGGGTAAAACAATTGGTTTACTAAGGGAAGAAAAAATGCGGCGAGATTATTTATTCATTCTGGAAGATTTGAATAGGTATAGGAACTACTTTGCACACGACTTTCACGCCGACAACTTCATAACGAGTCAGATTTTAAATGGGAAAACTTTTACGAAACCATTTAGAGAGCTTAGTAAAGCCCATTTTGCAGTTGAACAGGTGCTTGTAGTTTATGAATGGATTACTGAAAATGGATCTTTTTGGATAGGACGGAGGAAAAGGCCTTCAAAAAAGAGAACTCGTGAAAAGGCTCTGGTTACGTCCCCAATAGTAAGTGATAGAATTCCTCCAATGACCCAAAAGGACGACTTTGAACGCCTCCTCTCCAAGGCTATATCCTCGCCAGTAGCTGGTCGAAAATCGAAGAAGAGCGATAGTTATACCGGAACGCGAACTCGTTCACGTAAGACTGCAGGTGCTGGGAAGAAACGAAAGAGTACGTCCCGCGGACAGAACGCTTGAACTGTCCCCAGAACCCCTCGATGGTGTTCGTATGGCTCTCGCCCCACGTATAGTGCTTCTTGCCGTGTTTGACCGAGGTATGAGCGTATCCATACGCTGAACCCGTAAGTCTGCCATACGCAGAATACTCGTCCGTCATGATGTGAGTACCGCGCTCCACGTTCTCTTTCACGAAGGGCAGGACTATTTCTGCTCTCCTGTTAGGAGCCTTCACCGCCCGTACTCGTCCCTTCCGCTCCACAGCTCCAATCAATGCCGCTTTGTTCTTGAACTTGCGGCTGTTATCTCCTTTCTTACCAAAGTACGTCTCGTCCACTTCCACCACCCCAGACAAAGGATCTGAACCTTGCTCCATGAGCTTTCGTATCTGGTGCGCCATGCGCCATGCAGTCTTGTATGTAACGCCGAGCTGTCTCTGAAGCTCTTTTGCAGAGACACCGTTCTTTGACGTGGAGAAGAGATATATCGCATGGAACCACAAAGTGAGAGGGGTGGATGTCTTCTCGAAGATAGTCCCTGCAAGCGGGTGTATCTGATGGCGCGTGGTCTTGTGGGAGTAGCACATGCGATTCTTTATGCGGTAGTACCCCTCGGCATTCGGGAACTTCTGCTTAAAAAGACGCTCAAGGCAGGCTTCGTCAGTCGGATAATCTTTGCGGAACTGGGTAATGGTGTACTTCATATACCCCTATTGTCTCTCCAAGGACTACCTGTTGTCAAGGGATAACTACCAAGTTATTGACATACACATATAAAGTGTTTATACTTCCATACAGAAAAGAAGGGCCGTACTATGCGTGAATCGCTCGACCTTATATTCGCTCGCAGGGGCAGACACCTCGGATTCCGAGGTGTCTGCCTGGGAATCATTGCCATTGCACTGGGTCCTGGTATTCCTTGGGCCGGCTGGACGATGTTTTTCGGATTCCATGAACCGCAAGGAATGTGGTTTGTGATATCCGCTATATTCTTCGGGCTGTCGGTGCTTGTCGGTCTTCTGTTTTCCAGTGTCGGAGGATTCGCCCTCTGGCTCGGAATAAGAGATATCCGAGAAGCAAACAAGGAAATTAACCTCTTGCTCGCAACGGACACCTAACCACTAAGAACGACGCAGCCTACGGGGTGCGTCGTTTTCTTATTGGCATTCTAGGCTTCAACCTAATCCAAATACCGGTCCCTATTCTCTTTATGCTCCTCAAACGTCTTCGCGTAATACATCTGCCCATCCCTACCTGTGAGGTAGTACAAATACTCGGTGTGTGTGGGAGATAGTGCAGCACGAATTGCGGTTAACCCTGGATTCCCAATGGGAGTAGGGGGAAGTCCCCGATGCATATACGTGTTGTAGGGGGAATCAATCTCAAGATCTTCTCCTGAAGGGTGGTACGTATCGACTCCTTTGATATACCCAAACACCGCATCCACCTGAAGCGCCATCCCTATCTCAATACGATCCCACAAAATACCTGACACGATACGCATGTCTTCTTCAGTCTTTGCTTCTTTCTCAAGAATCGATGCCATCGTTACAATCTGATCCAACGAACGACTTGAAAGTGGTAGCACATCATCAAGAGAAGTCATACGGGTATCAAAGGTTGCACGCATGCGCGATACTAACTCGGTAGCGGTTGCATCAAACGGCACGAGATACGTGTCGGGGAAGAGATAGCCTTCAAAGGAAAGCGCTTCTTCGTAAAATGTGTCGGTATCAAATTCTGGGAGCGCCTCTTCAAGCACTAATACCATCTCACGCACGGTATACCCTTCAGGAAACGTCACCCGCACCGAAGGAATACCCGTAATCCCCTGCACTAAGCGATACAGCACACTCGTCATACCTTCAGGATGTTCGAAGTAGTATCTGCCTGCCTGCACTGCCCTATCTGCCTGTCCAATCCTCGCTACTGCTTTAAATAAAAGTGCAGAGCGCACCACTCCTCGTGCTTCTAGCACTTCCGCAGTCTCATCAAACGTAGCGTCCTCTCGAACCTCAATCGTCTCTCCCTTAGGGAAATGTAGTGGAGGAAGCAAAAATAGATACACGATCAGCGCGAGCACCAATATCCCTCCAAGGACATACGCGCGTATTCGACGATGCACATGATGCACAACAAGATGCGTAAGGTGCGCCATAGCTACATCGGAAGATTTGAAGGCGCTGCAGTAGTGGTCGACTGTATACGAGGGATTGCAGTTGTCTTTATGTTCGCGCTTGGAACGTGGTACAAGGTCGCAACCTCCTCAGCACTCATCACCATCCAACTTGAACGATACGGAGGATAGAAGAAGGCTCTACGACGATACAGGTGCACTGCTTCATGCATTGCTGCAGCATTCTTCTTCCCTTTGGGATCAAACCACGGATAGTCTGGGGTATCAGAAAACCCTGGCATCGTCTTAATGCCATTCAAGCCTGCAGACCCAAACGGTTTCCATAGATTTGCAATGTAGCCCCCCATAGAACCAAAGTACTTTTCTTCAGTTGCGAAGTAGAGTGCGCGTACACCCACATCAAACCCAGGCTTACCAATATTGCGTTCAATTGCGGCAATGGTGTCTTTCTGGACTTCCGTAGGTGCAGGTAACTTCTGATCCTTACCCCCTGCAATAAGTTGCTTGCCACGAAGCTCTTCCACTTTCTCCTTCGCCTCATCCTTCCATGTATACGGCTTACCGCTTCCGTTATTTTTCCCGCGCCACTTCTCGCTTTTAGTAACCCGAATACAAATCTGTACCCAAATATGCTCACCTTGGCCTGCAGAACCAAGAAGCTCCAAGACCTGTGCAAGGGGGTTCACTTGGTCCTCGTCTTTTCCTGGCGCCCTATCAAGCCCGTAGTCCACATACGTCTTTATGGGAAAAGGATCTGGCTCCGTGTGCCCATACTCATACGCAGCCATCTTGTATGGCTTTTTTGAGGGATCAAGGAGTCTGCTGTAGTCACTTGCTTCGATGATTTCAATTTCAGGGTACTGGGCATACATATAGGTCTCAACCGCCCGTCTAAAGTCATCACGGGTCCAGACATAGAAATGAATCACGCCTTCAATCGATACCATTTCCAAAGACCACCATGGACGCGCTCCTCCTACAAAGTATTTCTTGTACCACGTGCTTTCATTGGGTCCCAAGTGAAGGTTTGCAAGCACGGTTTCCATTGCCTGCGGAGTCTTCAAGGTGTTACGGGGGATGCGTATCTCAAGCAACACGAACTTCTTTCCTGAAAGAAACTCCATACGCTTGTACTGGAGCCAGCGCAACAGTGCCATTCTCCCTGCAAGAAACGGGAGCCATGCAGGCGCGGTCAAGAAGAGAAAGGACCAGTTTAAATCACTTTGGGTGGGTACGTTTGCGGTGAACAAAAGGATGAGTACGAGAAAGGAAATAGTGATGCCGTTAGCAGGAATGGAGTACCCGCTTTTTGCCGCCATCGTTTCAATCGTCTCCTGTAATTCATGGAGAAACGGGAGCGTAAGATCCTTACTCTTAGACATAGGTATGAGTATAGCAAAACAAACCACCCCAGTACGGGGTGGTTTGTATGAGATCTCTGGTTACGCGAGCGTGTAGGTACCGTTCTTGTTTCGCTTGAAGTAGCGTGGATCTGAAAGATTTACCAAGATAGTATTGTCTTTCACGTAGCGTACCTTTTTCACTGCAGCAACAATCTGATCACGTGACATCGCCCCTCCTGCTTTAAGAACATCACGAATCACATCACGCACGACTCCAGGCTTGTATCCCCACTCTGAAAGAGCGTAGAGACCACGGCCAACAAGCACAAAGCGCTCGTCTTTCATAAGCTCGTTGTGAGTGGTTGCGGTGTGTGCCTTCTTTGCAAAGAGTTCCGTAATGGTGTTAGCAACATCGCGGAAGTGCATAGGAGCTCCAGCACGCTTAATCACAAGGTATGCGTAGTCGCGAATACCCTTGGTACGAATAGCAGGCGCATGTGCCTTACCCCATTCTGCAAGCGGGTTTGAAGAGATGTTCTTTGAAAGCGAAAGCCAACGCTTCAATACTTCCTCGTTGCGGTATGCAGTCTCCACATCCTTAAGCTCTACGATAAAGCGGTTGAAGAGATCGCCTTCCTTCATCACTTCAGTGTCAGAAAGAGAAGAATAGAGTGAAGAGAGTGCTTTGTGAACACGCTTTGCGGTTGCGTGATCAACGTGCCAACGAGCATAGAACTCGTCAGTCTCGCGCTCACGAAAGAATGCAGATCCAACCACAAGCAGGAAGCGGAAACGGTTCTTTCCCTTCTCATCCGAAGCAAGTTCATCAAGAAGGTGTTCCTCAGGAACAATGGCGCCAAGAGCTTCTACGAAATCAGAGAGTTCACCAAACTGCTTCTCAGCGTCTTTAAATGCCTTAGAACCACGTACTGCTTCAAGGGCAGAAGCCTCAATCTGGCGTACGCGTTCACGGGTAATGCTCCAACGCTCGCCAATAGACTCAAGGGTCTCACGAGAGGCTGAAGTGCCAAGTCCAAAACGAAGCGTAAGGACTTCACGTCCACGCTCTGAAATGTCGGCCAAAAGCTTTTTAATAAGGGCGGCGCTATCAAAGCTTGGTTTCCCGACCCGCTTTTTCGAGGAAACGGCTGATTTCTTGGCTTTATTAGTCATGTGTTGTAATTATACCAAACGCTTTTATTTCTGCAACCCCCCAATACCTAGGGGGTTTTGGGCACTATGTTGATAACCCTGCCCGCTATATATATCACCCGTTCAGGGGTGAGCTTACTAAGAGCTGGAAGCCCAAGTGCAACTTGCAAAACCTCTTCTTCTGTAGCTCCTTTTCGGATCGTTATTTCCCCTTTCTTTTTGCCATTCACCTGAACGCCTATAACATCTGCGTTTTCGGGGTTTGCCAACCCATTAGTTACTGGCCAATTTTGAAGATGAATACTTCCTTCATTTCCTAGAAGAGCCCACAAATGCTCTGTTAGATGAGGTGCGAATGGTGCAAGAAGTTTAAGAAATTCTATATACAGGAAAGGTGACAGAGATGAATGATTTTCAAATTCTTTAATAAGAACCATAAGAGATGAGAGAGCGGTATTGAATTTAAAACGTTCAATATCTGAATTACATTTTTCTATCGCCTTTCTGAGAGCGTTTTCTTGGTCAACATTGTTTTGAACATTTGGGTTAACCTTGTCATATAATCTATACACGCGATCAAGAAAGCGTCGCATACCCTCAACACCATCAAGATTCCATGGATAGTGTCCTGCTTCGTTGTAGGGGCCAATAAAGGCAAGGTAGCTTCGAACTGCATCAGCTCCATACTTCCCTACACACTCATCAGGATTAATCACATTCCCTTTAGATTTCGACATCTTAGCGCCATCAGGACCCAAGATAAGTCCACGATTAAAGCGCTCAGTGAAGGGTTCTTCAACGGGTACCAGTGCAAGGTCATAGAGTGCTTTGGTGAAGAAGCGTGCGTACAACAAGTGCATCGTAGTGTGCTCTGATCCTCCTGAGTAGCGATCCACCGGCATCCACTTCTTTATAAGTTCCGCATCCGAGAAGTAGTGATCGTCTTTAGGATCAAGGTACCGAAGGAAATACCATGAGGAATCCACAAAGGTATCAAGCGTGTCATATTCAGGAGTCCATCCTTCACCAAAGATACGAGTCACGCGTTCTTTCAATTCCTTTGAGGTTGCAAGAGGTGAGCCTTCATTTTGGGAGAAGTCTACGTCAGAAGGAAGTTCCCACGGAAGATGCTCCTCAGGAATGGGGTGTGCCCTGCCTTCAGGGTCGTAGACGATGGGGATGGGGCAGCCCCAGTAGCGTTGGCGCGAGATAAGCCAATCACGAATGCGATAGTTGATCGTCATCTCTCCCCCTACACTTTTGGTTATTGCTTCTATAACTTCAGTGTTATCCCGTCCATCAAACGTACCGGAGTTAATAAGGTAGCCATCGTCACCAAGAGCCATTTCTTGATTAAGCAAACGCCACACGAGCTTTTGGTGTGCTGGTATGAGTTTTGCATGAACTTCTTTTTCATCTACCCACACCAGCGTATGAGTATCTTTCTCGTATGCATCAGTCTCCTTCTGGCTATCAAGTCCGTCTACTTCCGCAAGAAATCCGTACGCATGTGCACAACGATTTTGTTTCTTGTGTGAGGCACAATATTTTGCAGCCGTTATCCATGCAGCCTGTTTTACGATACGTACCCCTTCAAGACCTGCTTCTTCACGTATTTCTGCAAGCGCCGCTTCTTCAGGAGTTTGTCCTTCTTCAATACCTCCCATGATGGCAGTAGTAATGCCTTCAAGCGTTCCGTGCCAATTCAAAAGTGCATATTTGCCCGTTTTTGTGTCACGCAGATGCACAATGACCGTATCGCGCTTTACCTCTTCAAAACCTTCTTGCGGGGGGTTACCCGCATCAACCGCACACGGTACGACCACTTGCCTCATTGGAAGATGGTGTTTTGTAGCAAATGCAAAGTCGCGCTCATCGTGCGCAGGTACTGCCATTACTGCGCCTGTCCCATAGCTTCCTAGTACATAGTCAGCAACATACACCGGAATCTCTTCTTTGGTTGCAGGGTTAATAGCAACTACCCCCTCTACCTTTACTCCAGTCTTCTCTTTGTTTTCGCTACGTTCTCGTTCGGTCTTCTTTTTGGCCCCCTCAACATACGCACGCACCTCTTCTTGGTTATGCACTACAACATCGTCGGTATCGAGTATTGCTTTCACCCACGAATGTTCAGGAGCAAGGACGATATAGGTGGCGCCATAGATGGTATCAGGACGGGTCGTAAAGACGGTAATGGGTGCAGGATCCTCTTTTGTATTCTTGGTAAACGAAAGAGGGAAATGAAGCTTTGCTCCTTCACTCTTTCCTATCCATGCCCGTTGTGCCTCCTTTATCTCTTCTGGCCATGAAAGCGTGTCTAAATCCTGTAAAAGACGCTCTGCATAGTCAGTGATCTTCATAAACCACTGGGTAAGTTTCTTTTCTTCAACCTCGCTCCCACAACGCTCACACCTACCGTCTACCACCTGCTCATTGGCAAGCACGGTTGCGTCTTTGGGGCACCACTTCACCGGTGCCTCTTTACGCTCTGCAAGTCCTTGCTCAAAGAACTTGGTAAACAACCACTGCGTCCATTTGTAGTAGCTCGGATCACAGGTAATGACTTCTTTAGACCAATCAACAGACGTACCCATACGCTCTACCTGTTTGCGCATCGTTTCCATATTCTCGTAGGTCCATACCTTAGGGTCCTTCCCATACTTCATTGCGGCATTTTCTGCAGGGAGTCCAAACGCATCAAAGCCCATAGGAAACAACACGTTATGCCCTTGCATACGCTTAAAGCGTGCGTAGATATCCGTTAACGCAAAGGCATACCAGTGCCCAATATGGAGATCTCCTGAAGGATACGGGAACTCAAAAAGAAGATAGTAAGGTGGCTTATCCGTTGCAGTGAGGTCAGTGACAAAAGTACCGGCGTTTGCCCACTTCTCCTGCGAAGTGGCATCTATTACTCCATGATCAAAACGCTCTTTTGCCATACCTATGCATTCTTGAGCTCATTCCACGAGTAGCTATGAGCCGGAAGGAGTCCAAACGTATCCATTTCCTCTGCATCAAGCCACATAAGATCGTGTATTTCTCTTTCTTCTTCAGAAAGTGCATCCTGCTCATCGTCTTGAAGTTCAAAGTAAAAGACGGAGAAGTGTGCAAGACGATTCACATCCTTTGGTCCATGAAAGAACTTCGAGTGCACCGTAGTGAGTTGTTTAATGAGTTTTAAATTCTTATACCCTGTCTCTTGTAAGATCTCCTCCCGTGCAGCTTCTTCAGGAGTCTGTCCTTCTTCCACTCCTCCGGTAATAAGGGTCTTCCAGTCTATCTTCTTCCATTTCAAACCAAGATACTTCCCTGTCGTAGGGTTTTTTACGATAGCCATGATGGCATTTCGCTCTATGGTCTCCTTCTCCTCTTTTACGGCACCTTCAAGGGTAGTGTCGATAAACAAGGGTTCGTTCCCGTTTAGGTATTCAAGACGAAACCCTTGATTAGTCTCTAAAGCGTTTGATTCCGACATAGATGAGTGCGGCAAGTGCAACAAGTGACATACCAAGCTTCACCAGACTCCCTGCATCTCCCCAGTATCCGCCTGCCGCGATAAGAAGGGCGAGGACGCCACCATAGGAGAGGCCTGAAGACACAATCGATGAGCCCATAGGAATGACTCCTACAATAAGAGAAAGCACGCCAAGCCCTACCATAATCACAAACGCATACATCGCGTACTCTTTCTGTGCTGCATCATACAGAGGCTGACACTTCTGATAGAAGTCACAGTAGCCTTCTTCAATACTTGGCTTTACTCCCGTTGTAGCAACCCACACCCCTCCCTGTACCTCGCATGCTTCAACCGTAGGCGTAGGCTGAATCATGGTTGGGCAATAGTCGTCGTACTTTGGTTCCGGAAGTGCAAGAGAACGTGCTGCTACAAAAAAGAGATTCAAAGCAATGACGATACCGATAAGGAGAGCCCATCGAACGAACTTTGGTGAGGTGGTAGCCATAGTGGCGCGATTATACCACGCTCGAGTACTCAAGGTAGAATAGCGGTATGCGACAGAGTCCCCGCCAAGGAGCACAAAACGAGCATGGACCTTCACGCCGTGATGTTTTAAGTGGTGGACTCTCAAACGCCGTACTCTTTGGACTAGGCGCGAAGGTAGTGTTTGAGTTTGTTGGTGAAGAACTTGCCTCTTCAGAGCGTATGAAGATACTCGATCTTTCGATCAACTTTAAAGATGAACTCAAACCATTTCATGAAAGAGCCAAAGGACAAGCATCCCAGATGCTTGATAGAGCACTCGAGCCTGCAGAAGATGACAGCCGAGCCCTTATGGATTTCTTTAGAGAAGAAATCATGCACCCCAGCAATGAAAAGGTGCGCAGTATTCCTGCCCGTATTCGCCAAGAGTTAGTGCATTTTGTAGCAGGACAAATCGCAACAGAATCAAGCTATGAAGACGCTGCTCCAAACAAAGCAGGAGCACGTTCTTTTGTGCAGATAACTGCCATTGCAGCTAAAGATGTCGGTATTAATCTTAACGACCTTATTGGTAACCCTAAGCTACAAGCACAAGCTATGGGAATGATATTTGCTCGGCACTACGAACTTCTATTGCATGAGACGGGTGAAGCAGCACTCACCTTGATACAGGCTCGCTATTTTGACAAGAAGCCAGAACAGTTTGCTGTAGCGTTTCTTGCTCCAGCCCTCATCACTGCATATATGGCAGGACCTACAAACGTCGCGCGCGTCATTCAAGGCTTTGCGGGTGATTCTTTTGGCGTATACCTTGGCTATGATGCATTCTCAAAGATGAGTGAAACATTTGATCCTGAGACCAAGAAATACTTCCCCAAGGTATTTGCATGGACGCTCGCACTTGAGGAAGAGCTTCTAAGGAGGCGGGAGTCTTAGATAAGGGCGATGTTGGAGCCCTTTCAGAATATATGCTAGGTTCTGTCTAGAGAAAGGAGGCGTGCCATGTCCGCACGTACGTATACCATTCATGTTGAAATGAGCGGGAGACCTGATTCCTCAGGAATCCGGATACGCTCAGTCGATCCAATTGGTTTGTATTGCGCAAGCAAGAATCGCGAAGAAGCGCTTCTCAAATTCGCAGTAGGCGCCATCAAGTTAACCGAGGCGCTTGGAGGACTCATACCAAGCGACGGAGAATGTCTTTTCTTTCTCACTCCGAATTGGGATGAGATATTCCGAAACGGCACAGGCGAACTGAAAATCCAAGCCATTCATGAATCCGAGCTTGGAACAGAAGATGAAACGATCGACACTGCAATCGTTGTTTTGCAAAAAGCGAGGTCGCCAAGCGGAATGCCAATCTTCATCGTGCGAGACCGGCTAGACATTGATCGATGGCTCGTTGAAGCTATCACTGAACTACAGGGTCAAGAAAAACCTACTATGCAATGACTATAAAGAAGGCTCTATCGAGCCTTCTTTTCTTGCTGGCTGTCTGGGACGATGTTGGAACCATTACGGTCATATTGACAATATAGCCAATTAGTGTAATATATTTATTACGTCCTAGTTCCTTTTAGGATTCAACAAGGGAGCATAAACAAATGCGATACACTCTCGGCGATAGCAGCCCAGTAGAGTTGGAAGCGAAAGCTCACAACACTCGCGTGCGTGTCCAGATTGCCATCACCATCGCGGCGGCGGCCGTCATCGGCATCTTCTTCCACGTCATGGGGTGGTACTTGCCACTCATCGTCTTCGTGATGCTTACGTTCTGGAGATGTCGGTACTTGTGGCACAAGATGAAGGTCAACTCACTCACGTGGAAAGCCCCCTAAAACGAACCGCCTACTTCGGCGAAACGGAAACCAAACCTCCGTTTCGACGGAGGGGCGGTTTTCTTATTGCTGGCATTCTAGGTTTCGAACCTCTACGAATGCAAAAACACCATCACATCCCCATCAGTTACCACGTATGTCTTACCCTCAGTGCGCACGTGCCCCTTTTCCCTTGCAACTGCATATGACCCGTCTTCAAGGAGCGTCTTCCATGAAATCACTTCTGCACGAATAAACTTATCCTTAAAGTCGTTATGAATAGCAGCTCCTGCTTCAGGCGCAGTTGCTCCTAGAGATACCGTCCACGCACGAGACTCTTTAGGACCTGTCGTAAAGAAGGTGATGAGACCAAGAGTAGCGTAGGCACCACGAATGAGATCTACAAGCCCATCTACCTGTACTCCAAGCTCCTGACGGAAACTCTGCTTATCATCCTCTGCTACATCATTTAGTTCATGCTCGGTTCGAGCATCCACATGCACATAGCGACTTCCTAGTCCCTCTACATACTCATACGCAGCTCGTGCTCTCCCATCATTCATCTCTGCAAGATTGTGCCCTCCAGACTTTCCATTAAAAGCATAGAGAATGGGTTTAGCAGTCAAAAGGTTCAAATGCTTCACCAGTTTTGCTTCGTCTTCGGTAAGAGGAGAAGAAATCACGAGCTTTCCCGCATCCAGTGTTTGAGCAACCTTTGCAAGCGCCGCATCCTCTTCAGCAGCTCCTTTTACATTTGCTTTCAAGTCCCGCTGCAGCTTCTCCCTTCGCTTCGTCACCTGCTCACGATCAGAAAGAATGAGCTCTAGGTTAATAACCTCAATATCACGCACAGGATCTACTTCTCCATGCACATGGGTGATGTCGGTATCTTCAAAGAAACGCACCATCTGGAGTATGGCGTCACACTCACGAATGTTCGCAAGAAACTGATTCCCTAACCCCTCTCCTTCAGACGCTCCTTTTACCAACCCTGCAATATCAACAAACTCTATAGCAGCAGGAATGGTTTTTTCGCTTCCTGAAAAACCTGCAAGCTTTTGAAGGCGTTCGTCCGGCACACCCACAACCCCAACCGAAGGATCGATCGTACAAAAGGGGTAGTTCTCTGCAGGCACCGCTGCTTTGGTGAGTGCATTAAAAAGCGTCGACTTACCGACGTTCGGGAGCCCCACGATTCCGACACTAATCTTTGCCATGAAGTTCCATGAATATACGGTGATTCGTTCATTTCGTAAAGTTCAAGGTTAGACAAGTTGTAGAAAGCATGTTAGATAGAGATTGGAATCCACCATCATAAGGAGATTGAGGTGCAGCTTTCACAGCTCTTAACACAAGACACGTTCGTCTCTACAATCTATGGAGAACGATACTTAAATGACACGAAAGGTAGTTTTGCAGATTACTCGGAAGTGAATCCAGTCTTTGATCCTCAAGGAAAACTGGCTCACATGGTCGCACCGTATGCACTCCTCTCAAACACAGAGTGTACGGTACATAGATCAAATCCATCGCTAGGACTTGAGGTCTGGGCAATGGAGGGAAGCAAGTATAAATTCTTCTGGCATCCGGATGTAGACCGCCATGGACTTACCGTGGAAGGGTCGGTGCTTGCGCAACCCGCAAGCTCAACGAGAACCTTGCTCACAGAAGGTCCATTCCGCGTCTACATCAAAACCGATCTCGATAAGAAACACTTCCGCTTCATTAGACGACTGCAACGTAGTTCTGTAGAGCACAGCATTGCAATCTGCTCGGATTTACGAGCATTCTGTGATGGGGGTTTGAATCCAAAACGATATGCATTTCTTCCAGAATCACTGGGTGTCGTTGTTCAAGGCGGTGACTATGAAGGCTCTGGTGTTATCTATCGAGAAGTCGTGCCATACCCGACAAAGAAGGGTCAGCGCATCTTGATGCCATACCACTCGCTCTATGCGCACGACCCAAACGCACATCAGGATAAGCCACTTCTCGTACAAATCGTGAATATGCATAGCTCACAGAACCCTGTTGAGTACTTTGTTGAGCACATCACAGGACCACTCCTTGAGTCATGGGTAGCACTCGTTTCAAAACGAGGACTTCTCCCAGAACTTCACGGACAAAATACCTTGATTGAAATCGATAAGGATCTTAAACCCCGTCGAGCAGTTCATCGAGACTTTCAAGGAACGTACAGCGATTCTAGGATACGAAAAAAGCTTCATCTACCACTCTTTACAAAGCACGTGGCAGGTGAAGAACCTGGCACAACAGTACAGTCTCAGTACAGTCACGTCTTCGATGGAATGATCGGGCGATACTTACTTCTTCGTCTTACGCGAACATTCTGTCTGTACTTTCCGTTCGAGTATGACTTCGTGGCAAACGCCATCAAAGAGTATCATCACGGATTGTCCGGATGGGAGGAAGCTGACTTCCCACCAACCACGTATCGGTTTGCGACAACGGCACAGGAGCAGGTCGGGAATGAAGTCTCGTTCGTCGATACTGAAATCCCTCCTGAGTTCCGGTAATCTTCTGTACCCTCATTGCTTCTCAAAGCGGTGAGGGTACTATTCTTGTATGAATACATGCACGCTTCCCTCTTCATTTGCTGACACAGAGACAACCATCTACCACTATCCAGCAGCTCAAGAATCTTTACAGGCGGCGTTTGTTTTAAAGGGTCTCTATGGCGGACATGATCCCGCTGGACATTCATGGGATAACGAGCTTATTCCACTACTTCAGCCTGACTACCATGTCATTCTTGTGCGCACCGGACGATTAGAGGTAGAGGATAAGAAAGCGCAGTTTGAAAGAAAAACGTTTCAGCAAGAGTGCCAGGATTTTGAACATGCATTTGAGTACTGCAGAGAAAACGTATTGGAAAAAGATACGTTGATACATGGAATTGCAATGTCATTTGGCGGCACGACGCTCCTTGGTTTATCCCCTGTACTTCACTCAATGAATACTGTGATGTTTATCGGAAGCGGGTGCGGACGAAATCCTGAAACCACAAAACCACTCTTGAGTACCTTGCCTGAAACAGAAATACTTCTTGAATCTATAAAGAAATTTACTGGCTCATTCGTATTCCTTCACGGCGGCAAAGATGCGGTGGTACCGCTTGAATCTCAACGGAAGATATTTGATGCAGCAGACAATGCGTCCGTCCGAGCATGGATTGAATACCTTGCACTTGGTCACGAACTTGATGACGAATCGGGGTCGTATCTTGCTCAACTAGCTAATACTCATTTCCGTCACTTCACTTAGAGTTTTATACTGAAAGAGAATGGGATGCGTTTTATTACTTTCGGTCCATATGAAATAAGTGGCGATGCATCCTCGCTATGCCTATCTTCAACATCAAATGACTGTACGCAAGGAGGGTATAAAAAGAAAGAGGGCTTACTGATTTAGAATCAGTAAGCCCTCAACACATTCCCGTGGCCGTAGCCTAGGTCCTCAGGGCGCAAGTGCGGCACCCTATTAATTCGGCTCCACTTAGTCGTCACGAAGATGAGGAGCACCCCTTCATGACTATCCCAGTCGGGGACGGATTCAACCATCCACACCCAGCCTCCGAGAAACAAGATTGCTAGGTAGATGTATTATACACACATCCACTTTTTTGTCAAACCCCCCTTCGTGCAAACCCCGCCATCTTCTTCATCCACGAATCCTTCTTCTTTTCTGATAACGCTTCTGCATTCCCTATCTCCGTAAGGCGCACCTTCATTCCCGAGAAGCGCAATACCGCATCCACAATCTCTGCAGAGTAGTCTCCGAACATAAAGCGCTCAAGAAACGGGAGATTCTTTAGAGTAACCACGACCCGTGCGGTCTTGCCTTTCAAAAGCTTGTGCCACCCAAGTGTAGACTTCCCGTCAGGCCCCTTAATGAATCGAAAGGCAAACGCTGGGAGCCACATACGATCAATCATGCCCTTAAGCAAGGAAGGTGCCGAGCTCCACCATAGGGGATACACGAGTATGAAATGATCACACCACTTGATATCTTCTTGTACCTGCTTCAAGTCAGGCTCGAGTTCTTGAATCGCACGATATCCTTTATGCAAAATAGGATCAAAGGAAAGATCTCCAATGTTTGCACGCTTCACTTCGTGCCCTGCTTCACGCGCACTCTTTTCATACGCATCCGCAAGCTCATTACCAAGCGTCCCCTCTTTGTTGGGGTTCCCTAAAAGGATATAGATCTTTTTCATCGTTGCATCGCTTCAGCCAGCTCAGTACGGTACTTCTTCATCACTTCCATCGAGGCTTTCATCTGAGACTCACCACCTTTTTTAGTGCGACGCTCAATCTCTTCCCCGATCTTCTTCATGAGTTCTGGATTCTTCTCAAGCATCAATAGAAGCTGCTCGCGCTGCGCTTCTGGCATATTCTTCATCTTCGACTTTGCTACCTGTCGCACCAAAAAGTTCTGTATTCCCATATAGCTCCCAGTATATCAGAAACAAAACCGCCGCGACGTAGAGTCGCGGCGGAATGGTGGTTCAAGGTTCTATGGGATCATAGAGAATCGCTTCTGGGTGCGCATCGATATAGCGCACCTTGGTTCTGCTCGTGAATTTTAAAAATGAAGCGTTAAATGCTGCTCTCCACGACCAAACATAGAGTTCAATCCTGTTTGGGTGTGCTTTCATCGCGTTTGCAAGGACACGAATAAAACCTCCATCTCCTGATACAAGCACAATGCGCAGCTTTGAAGTCGGATACTGTACCGCATTGCGGTTAATCCACGCTCTCATGTCGGTGCGAATCACCGCATCAACATCTTCTTCCGAGTCGTTATCAAATTCGTACCCGCTTATATGCCATTGAGTTCTTTCTTCGGCAATAATGCGAGCACGACGCTCAGAATTGATCTCCATGGAACTGTACGCCTTTGCAAACGTACGCTGTGTTCCCTCAGTATCTTTAGCAATGAGTTCGCGCAGGGTTTGCCATGCGACCCAAAACCTTTCTGGGGTTTTGGGATCAAGGCGTCGATTGACAATGTTTGCCACATCGATAAACACTGCACTCACCACCTTAGGCGGTTGTGGTCTCGGTGGGGATTTGCCCCATCGAAACAGATTTAACCATTTCATCTGTAGTCTCCGTGGTACAGGGTTTCCACCGCTACCCTAGCACATATATATACAAAAAGACAAAACTACAACAAAACCGTTGCTTGTCCTCCTGACACCTCTGCAACCCCCCCATGAGGAAGGGGAATGTGATGTTTGGTTCCATCTGCCGCTTCAATGCGTGCCTCTCCCACTTTCAACTCAGACACAAACGCTTCGTGCCCTGCCAAAATGGTGAAGTCCCCTTCAGCTCCTGAAAGATGTACTGAGAGCGCTTCTCCATCAAAGAGATTCTCTCCAACACGTGCAACCGTGAGATGAAAGGATTTGGCCATAGCTATCCCACCTGATCGATGGTGCCTTTCATATAGAAGGCTTGCTCCCCCTTATCATCATGCTTTCCTTCAACAATTTCCTTGAATCCACGTACCGTCTCCTCACGTGATACGTACTGGCCCTTGGTGCCCGTAAATGGCTCACCCACGAAGAATGGTTGCGAGAGAAAGCGTTGAATCTTTCGAGCACGCTCCACCACCAGACGATCCTCGTCAGACAACTCTTCAATACCCAAGATAGCAATGATATCTTGCAGGTCTTTGTAGCGCTGGAGGATACGCTTCACTTCGTTTGCAACACGATAGTGTTCTTCTCCCACGATTTCAGGGGTGAGTGCTGACGAACTTGAAGCAAGCGGATCAATCGCAGGATAGATACCAAGGGAAGCCAATTGGCGAGAAAGCACCACTGTACCATCAAGGTGAGCAAAGGTAGTTGCGGGAGCGGGGTCGGTAAGGTCGTCCGCAGGCACGTACACCGCTTGAATAGAGGTGATAGAGCCTTTGTTCGTAGACGTAATACGTTCCTGCAACTTACCCATCTCTTCAGCCAAGGTTGGCTGGTATCCCACCGCAGAAGGCACCCGACCAAGAAGTGAAGATACTTCAGACCCTGCCTGAATGAAGCGGAATACGTTGTCCATGAAGAACAACACATCCTTACCCCCTTCATCACGGAAGTATTCTGCCTGCGTGAGTCCGGTGAGTGCCACACGAGCACGGGCTCCTGGCACCTCGTTCATCTGTCCAAACACCAATGCGGTTTTTGGAAGCACTCCTGACTCTTCCATTTCATGATAGAGATCGTTACCTTCACGCACACGCTCTCCCACTCCGGCAAACACTGAGTAGCCTCCGTGTTCTTGCGCCACGTTACGAATGAGTTCTTGAATCGTCACCGTCTTTCCCACTCCCGCGCCTCCGAAAAGCCCAACCTTTCCTCCTTTGATGAAAGGAATGATGAGATCGATGGCTTTAATACCTGTTTCAAATATCTCTGCCTTAGTGGTCTGCTCAGCAAAGGAAGGCGGATCACGGTGGATAGGAAGACGAGGAGTCCCTTCCTTCATTGGTCCTTTACCATCCACCGGCTCTCCAAGCACATTAAACAAGCGACCAAGCGATGCTTCCCCCACAGGAACGGAGATAGGGGCACCGGTAGCAGAGGCTACTTCTCCTCGAGAAAGCCCTGCAGTCTCAATCATTGAGATGGTACGCACACGATCCAGTCCCAAGTGTGACGCCACTTCAAGGGTGATACGTCCGTGCGTATCATTTCCTTCAATGACGAGTGCCTCTCCAATCAAAGGACGATCTTTGGGGAAATACACGTCAACAACCGGCCCGATGATTTCTGTAATGGTTCCTGTGTTCATAAAGGGTGATATTACTGCATCTTTGTTAAATTCTCATCTATTTCCTTTTGATCAGACTCAGAAATAGAATCGAGATTAATGGAAATCCCAACCACTTCTGCCGTTTGGATCAAGCTTGCAAGCTGATAGAAATTACGCTTGGCAATATATACTGCTGCAGCTTCTTGTATGGCAGCGATGTCTTCTTCGGTTACAGATACTTCTTCAGATAAAAGTGTTGTTGCAATCATGAGCCAACGCGCACGTTCGTAGCCTGGCTCAAGACCCATCTGACTTACTCCACTTCGGGCAGTCTGAAGAGACTGTCGTATGCTTACAGCTGTTTCTGTCGATAGCGTTACGGTTTCTCCTTTCATCTTCTTCACTTGAAGTTCTCGAGCCGTATCATATATGTCCTGACCGGTATTGTTGGGGTAACGAGGTTCTTTATCCATACTTATGTCGCTAACGCCTCGCGGCCTCCCACAATCTCTGACACCTCACGTGTAATCGCTGCTTGTCGGATCTTGTTGTACACGCGGGTAAGGTCGCGCGCCACTTCTTTTGATTTGTCGGAGGCACTTTTCATCGCGACCATACGTGCAGAGTGTTCGGAAGCCTTCGATTCAAGAAGCATGTGATAGAGGGAGACGGCAACCAAACGAGGTACAAGGACTCCCATAATGTCACCTCCTGCTGATTCCACTTCATAGGAAGCAGGGGATTCAATAGAAACGGTGTCTGCCCACTTTCCTTTTTGTGGACGAATGTCAGCCACCAACTCTTGTATCCCCTCTACCGAAAGTGGGAGCAGGGTACGCACGATAGGTTCTTGTTCAAAGGTTGATTTGAAGTTGGTATAGCACGCAACCACTTCATCAAACTCTCCTGCCGTAAAGCCTAGGGTCAAGGTGCGTGAAAGCTCTTCCATCACTGAAAGCGGTACATCATCACGCTTGTTCTCATAGTAGGAAGCAACCGAGTAATTCCTTCGCAAGAAGAATTCGTATCCTTTCTTTCCATATGCATACACCACAAGGGAATCTTTCTCTTTGCTCTCTGCAAACTTGCCAGCTGCCTTCAACACTCCTGAATTTAATGCTCCTGCAAGTCCTTTATCACTGGTGATCACTACAAGTGCAGTCTTCTTCACCTCACGCTTGGTTGCAAGTGCGTGGCGTGCAATGTCTCCGGTGCCTGAAAGACGCGCAAGAATAGACAAGGCAGCACGAGCGTAGGGGCGCCCACTAAGCGCTGATGCTTGGGTCTTGCGCATCTTTACCGCAGACACCGCCTCCATGGCACGCGTCACGGTATTCATCCGCTTCGTGGCTGCTATTTTTGCTTTGATGTCCTTTAGAGCCATATGGTTAGCGTGCCCAATGCGGGGTTACGAGTGCAACGCAGAAAAACCATGCTACGAGAGAGACCCAAAACGCTTCTCTGTACTGTTTTGAACGATACAGACGGAACGCTCCTACCCATGCAACGGCCAACACGAGATTCGCAACAATAAACAAGCCGCGCGCTTGGTCGCTCAGTACTGCGCCTCCCACAGCAGCAAGAAGTGCTATGCCATTGATCCATAGCAATACTCTGCTCCAGCGTTCAGGATGAGTAGTGCCTGCTATGAAGCGCTTATCGAGTCGCAGTGCAAAGATGACTACAACCGCCAAAAGCGCGAGAGGCAACAGCGAGACAGCAAGAGTAATAAGATTCGGCATGGTTATTTAGTCCTCTCGAGGAATCGATCGAGCACGCTTCGAAGCAGAGTCTCTGTTTCTTCAACAATTTCCTTCTTGTCGCGAATCGAAGCTAGTACGTCACCCGCTTCGCGTTCGAGATAGTCCTGAAGTTTCTTTTCCATATCACTTGTCGAGTCTGGCGCAAAGGTATCGAAGTATCCGTTGATGGCAGCGAAGATAACGGCAGCCTGCATTTCAAAGGCAAGTGGCTTACCATTTCCCTGCTTCAACACTTCCGTCATACGGCGCCCTGAATCAATACGCTTCTTGGTGTCTTCATCCAAGTCTGAAGAGAACTGCATGAAGGCTTCAAGCTCACGAAACTGTGCAAGCTCAAGTTTGATCTTCCCTGACACCTTCTTCATGGCTTTCGTTTGCGCAGCACTACCCACACGAGACACCGAGATACCCACATCAATAGCAGGACGCATACCCTTATTGAACAAATCTGACTGCAAGAAGATCTGACCGTCAGTAATGGAAATCACGTTGGTGGGGATGTAGGCAGAAACGTCTCCTTCTTGGGTTTCGATAATAGGAAGCGCGGTCAAGCTTCCCCCTCCCTTTTCTTTAGAGAGTTTTGCCGCACGCTCAAGCAATCGAGAGTGAAGGTAGAAGATGTCTCCTGGGTACGCCTCACGTCCTGGGGGACGACGAAGCAACAAGGAGAGCTGACGGTACGCAACGGCTTGTTTTGAAAGATCGTCATAGATCACAAGCGCATCGCGACCTGCATCCATGAAGTGCTCTCCAATGGCGGCTCCGGCAAAAGGAGCAAGGAATTGGTATGCCGCAGGAGAAGATGCAGGAGCAGTGACCACAATGGTGTAGTCCATGGCACCTGCTTCAGCAAGCTGTGCCACAATCTTTGCCGTCTTTGATTCCTTTTGACCTATGGCGACATAGATACAGATGGGACGGGTAGCCTCAGGCTCATGCTTCTGGTTTAAGATAGTGTCAATCGCAATCGTGGTCTTTCCAACACCACGATCCCCAATGATAAGTTCACGCTGCCCGCGTCCAATCGGGATCATGGCATCAATCGCTTTAATGCCGGTGTGCAAGGGCACATTCACGGGAGCACGATCGATCACACCATAGGCTTCCCGTTCAATAGGAACCTGTTTAGAGGCATTAGTTGGTCCTTTACCATCAACCGCTTCTCCAAGCGGGTTCACGACACGTCCAACCAAAGAATCACCTACCGGGATGGAAAGGAGGCGATTCAAACGACGCACCAACATACCCTCATATACTTTTGCGGTGTCTCCAAGAATTGCTACGCGTACTCCTCCTTCTTCAAGGTTCAACACAAGACCATACACTGGTGCTGGGTCGTTAAGGGCTTCTTCGAGCGTTCGGTCATAGGTAGCATCAAACAACACCATTTCACTCATGAACGCTTTCTCAAGCCCATCAATTTCAGCGATACCATCGCCTGCAGCACGCACGATACCAATCTCCTCGGTACCTCCGTCGGGCTTCCATGCAGCGATCTCTCTTTCAATGCGTTCAATAATGGATGTCATGGTGAGTCAGGGTTACGTCGTACTCTTCACAATGCGTTGATAAATATCAAGAAGGGCCCGTTTACCGGTGCGGTCCGTAAGGATGCCGTTTTCAATAGAGCGCCAGCCAGAAATAAGATCAGGGCGGTCTTTGACTGTTTCTTTGCGAGACGTAAGTGCTCGTGTTTTTGCTTCACGTACCTGTAGCTCTTTTAAGATACGAGGAAGAAGCTTCATGCGGCCGGTACGCTTCAAGTGCGCAGTAAGGGTGTCGTAGTCGATCATACTTTTTCTTGGAGCACTTTTGCAGCAGCCAAGGTTGCAAGTCTTGCAATCTCTTTCTCGCTTTCCTTTCTCGCTTGAACTGCAGTTTCTTTGGCACGAAGCTCAGCATCGGTTTGAATACGTGCTGCACGCTCCTCCGCTTCTTTAACGAGACGTGCCTTTTCCGTAGCGGCACTCTCTCGAGCAGACGCTACCAGATCCGAAGCTTCTTTATCAGCCTTCTGCACCACTGCTGCTGCTTCTCTATCTGCTCCCTGAAGCTTCTCCGTTGCTCGTAACGCATCTGCTACTCCCTTACTCACCAAGGCACGGCGCTCATCCAAGGTCTTCATGACTGGCTTGTAGAGTAAAAGCCAGAGTGCCACGAAGAGAATACCGAAGTTCACTGCTTGAGCGACAAGCAGTTTCCAATCGATACCAAATGCCTCAAAGAGTGCGTCCATACGGGGCTTTGGAACTAGACGAAGCGGATGATGAAGGCAACCACGAGTGCGAGAATCGCCAACGCTTCCGTAAACACGATCGCAAGGATCATGTTTGAAACAATCTTGCCGGAAGCTTCAGGGTTTCTTCCAATTGCCTGCATAGCGCCTCCTCCAATGATGCCGATGCCAATACCAGGGCCGATAACACCAAGCCCTGCGGCAAGTGCCATCGCAATCAAACGTGCTGATTCTATATCCATATACGTAACTTAGGTTTTTAAAATGATTCCATCCCGGAATCTCGTGGAGAAACAGCGCTAATGTGCTTCTTCCCCATGAGGTTCCATGATCGCTATTTTGATAAAGAACAGGGTGAGCATGGCGAACACCACCGCCTGAATGAAGCCCACAAAGACCTCAAAGGCCATCAAGGGCACCGGAAGGAGGTACGCAGCGAAGAATATCGCTACCGCAATCATCACTTCCCCTGCAAAGATGTTCCCAAACAAACGAAACGAGAAGGAGATGAGCCGACCGACGTTCGAAAGAAGCTCAATAATGCCTACCACGAAATCTACCGGTGATTTGAACGTAACATATTTCCCCGCGTACTTAAAGAATCCAAGGGCTGCTACCCCCGTGATTTCAATCGTCAAGAAAGAAATGATGGCAAGAGCAAGCGTGAAGTTTAAGTCTGCCGCAGAGGCTCGAAGAAACGGTACGTGATCATACAGAAGCGATCCTACCCCAGGCACAAACGCAAGCTCATTTGCGACAAACACTAAAAGAAAGATGGTCATGATGAGGGGGAAGAAGCGGCGCGCAAGCTTCTCACTCTCAAGGGTCTCAGCCATATAGTTCAGGACTCCCTCAAAAAGCATCTCCACTCCTGCTTGAAGCTTGGATGGAACCATCGCTATCTGTCTCCTAAACAAAAGTGCAAACCCTATCAAAATGATCATGGTGAGCCATGTCATTAATAAAGAGTTGGTTATAGGAAATCCTGCAATGTTCCATATCTCCTCCGCTTTAAGGACAACGTGAATACCCGCGTGCCCTGCCGCGCCTCCTTCTACTGCTGCTTCTGGTATTGCCATATAAATAAAAATGACCCCCGCTCGGGCGTATGGTATACATGCTAACAGGACCTGCGAGTGTCCGCAAAGGAGACTACGAATGGGTACGGAGCCGACTGCACTTGAAGCGGTCATCAAGCTTGACCAACAAAAGAAGGCAATCCCTAGGGAGTTGTTCGAAAAGGCCGAACTTGAATGTTATTTAAATTTTCCATTAGAACTTTTTTCAGGTAAAGATGGTGATGAACGGAAATACCTCGCGAATAATCGCGTATGGGTTAGAATCCTAGAATCACGCTTTGAACCTGGAGGAAGATACTACCAAAAAGCCCGCCGATAACTCGGCGGGCTTTTCTATGGCATACTGACACGAGACAAGAAGGAGAACACCATGAGTGCTCATTTCAATGATGCGTACCTTCGTGCAAATAAAGATCGTATTAACCAATTGAAACGGGAAATACGCGAGCATGACGAGAAAGTGCGTGCGAAGAAACAAGCAAAAAAGATCAAAAAGAAAGCCCGCCGATAACTCGGCGGGCTTGTTAATAGGCTAGATCTTCTGAACACTATCTGCAGCAAACGATTCCACCTTGCTTCCAAGGCGGACACGGATATTACCAGTTCGAATATCAATATCCGTGATTTTCCCGTTACCAAACGGAGTTGCTACCGTTTCTCGTAGAGAGAACGCTTTTGAGGCGTCGACTCGTACTTTCAAAAGTTTTCGTGCTTCACGTACCGCTTCCGCTTTTGCCTCTTCTGTTCGAAGCGGGGTCATGTAGCGTGCGCCAAGACCTTGTCTTTGGACTTTATCTTTCTTCTTCATCTACCTGTCCTCCTTCCCTGACCCTACTATAACCCCTACGCTCTCGCAAAATTATTAACAGGCTACGGCTTGTGCTTCAAAGCCTCAAGATCTTGGAGAATACGCCGTACATCGTTGGTGAGCTGCTCAAGCGCTACTTTCTGTGCTGCTTTACGCGTATCATCAGCATCTTCATCTTCTTGGATTTCTTCAATATCCTCTTGGATCTCATCAAGGTCCTCAGACAACTCCTCCACATCCTCTTGGATTTCATCGATATCCTCTTCCACTTCCTTAAGGGACTCGGTGTTACGGTTTACCGTCATCTGAATAAAGATCGCAAGGTAGATAGCTTCAAGAGAGACGATGGTGGTAAGTACAAGGAGAATCAGTTCCCATGACTCAAACCCTAGAACCCCTGCAATAAAGGCACCTATAAAGATAAAGGTGTGAACGATAAGAGAGGGTATGGACCCTATCCATCCCGTCAATCGTTCAACGAATAATGGTTTCCCTGCTGTTTTCATACCAATGTGTATGCGTTATAGCATAGAAACGCGCTACTTTTGGTAGCGCGTTGCAGTTATTCGATTATGGATCCTTCAAGCTCAAAGAATCCAAGCTCCTGTTCCATCTGGTGTATGCGTGCTTTTTCTTGGGGACGCAGGATCTGGTACTTGTATCGAGTGAGCGCTCGAACCTCTTCAGTCCCCGCGACAATCCCAACGCGATACCGTTCACTTGGCCTTTCCATTCCAGATTTTGGTTTCTTCAAAACCTCGAAGCGTTCTGCCAAACGTTCTTTGATGGGTTCTTGTACTATTTTGTACTGAATACCATCAAAGGGATCATTACACACCGCGTAGGAAGTGACGGGGAGTGTACACGAGGGTGTCTCACCCTGCGTAAACTGCAGTTTGTCATCTCGGAGCACTGCTAGATGAAAACGAACTTCGTGGCGTGTTTCGTCGCGAGGACCATGCATGCGAACGTGCTCGAGAGAAAAGGCGGCCACAAGTTCTCCAGTTTTCCCGAAGAGGTGCCGATTGATCCTTCGATACTCACGTTCTTGAACAGGTTCCGGCTCACCCCACCTTGCATAGATATAGTCAGAAACAGGGTCTCCGGTTGTAACGCCACCTTTGATAAGGGCACTTAGTTCGCTACATTCCTTCGTCCGCAGGTCTTTAATGAGTCGTTTTTGCTTTTTGAGTTGTGCTTCTTGCCTACGATAGGCTCGAATACTTCGTAGTAGCGCATTCACGTCCTTAGAATCGGCCATGAAAGTCTCCTTTCTAGTCCAAACGGACTATACCAACCCCTACCCCAGATGCAATTCTCCCTATCAACACACCCCCTCTAGACACGGACAGGATATGTCGTTTGTGGTATAATCCCTCGGTCAAAGAGTTTTGACACTAATCTAATATCTATTCATGCCTAGAGCACTCAATCCGGCTCTTACCAAGCCAATGACCCTTTCCCCTGAGCTCGAAGCGGTCATCGGCAAAGGTCCGATGCCTCGCTCCGAAGTTGTTAAGCAGATCTGGGTCTACATTAAGAAGAACGATCTCCAGAATCCTGCGAATAAGCGCAACATCCTCGCGGATGACAAGCTTAAGGCAGTTTTCGGTGGCAAGGGCGAAGTGACCATGTTCGAGATGACCAAGCTCGTCTCAGCACACCTCTCCTAAGTTTCGTGCCCCATGCAAAAGGCCCGCCTCGTGCGGGTCTTTTGCTATACAAAAAGAGCCAGCATTGCTGCTGGCTCTTCGTATCTATCTCGCTTCAAAGGTTATCTGCCCAACTGAGATGTCTTCGGCACGATACGCTCCGGCACATGATAGGAGGTAGTACTCCCACATGCGGCAGAACGGCTCGCCAAACCTCTCTTTCAATTGACTACGCTTTGCTTGGAACCTTCGATTCCACGCAAGGAGTGTTTTGTCGTAGTGATGACCAAACATGTCAACCGAAAGGGTGTTAAACAACCCATGGGATGCCTGAAAGATGAGCGGAAGGGTCGGTAACTCTCCATTTCTGAAGATGTACTTCTCAATCCACGTATCTGCAGCAGGCTGGTTTTGTTTTTGTCCCACAATTGCTTGCAGAACAAACTTGCCTTTAGGAACAAGAACCTTGTGAACAGAGCGAAAATACGTTCTTAGGTACTTGCGTCCCACTGCCTCAATCATTTCAATAGATGCGACGTGGTCAAACTCACCCTCTAGAGAGCGATAGTCTTGAATGCGAAAGTCCATAGGCATGTCTTTGTAGCGCCTACGCGCCCATGCTGTCTGTCCTTCCGACATGCTAATGCCGGTAGGTACTGCTCCGTATTCCTTCTTTGCATGAGCCATAAGTCCAGCCCATCCAAAGCCGATATCAAGAAGGCGATCACCTTCCTTTAATCCTAAGTTCCGGCAGGCACGATCGTATTTAGCGATCTGTGCCTCTTCAAGGGTGGTGATTTCCTCGTCCCATAAGCCACACGTGTATCCGTGTGTCTCATCGAGCGTGGCGTCATATATTTCACTAGGAAGATCATAGTGTTCATGGGCAACCATAGCTGCCCGTGCCCTGCTTTGCAGGTTGAACAACTTTGACCGCAGAGCAAGCCATGAAGCTTGCGCCGACAGGCCAATATGATCAGGGAGGTTTGCACGAAGAACGCGGTTAAAGAACTCCGCAAGATCCTCGCAATCCCACCAGTGCTGCATGTAGCCTTCGCCAAGTCCTAGAGATCCCTCAGTGAGAGCTCTTGGATAGAAGCGAGGGTCGTATACATGGATATCGTAGGGGTTAGGACCCCCTACCTCTATTCCTGCCCTTTCGAGCAGTTTTCGAGCGAAGAGTTCATCACTCATCGAATGCTCCTTTTCTCTATGATACAGACGTGCACTACGCACTCTGGCGGGACCATACCATGCACAACACTATGAGGAAAGTACACTTACGCATTAACTGGAGCACTGGTTTCTATAGAAACAGGAATGCCGTTCAGGGCGTTTTGTCGAATATTCTGAACAAGTTCATCTTGAGAAGATGCATCTAAAATCTCTAGACCGATGGTATTACCTGCAGCATCTACATCCATCATGAGTCGTTCGTTCACTCTAATAGTCTTCGCAACGACTCCTTGCGTCATAGACACGTAGACTGCATCTGCAACGGTATCGTATTTGATAGTCATAAGTATGTTTTAACGAGGCCCAAACCCGTCATAGTATTCAATCTTTACATCATCCACCCAGTCATTGTTGGGAATGACGGAAAGCACCTTACCGAATATCTTTGAGTCTTCCTGCTTCACCACGATCGGCAGGTACTCTTTAGAAGCATTCTCTGGGTGTAGGAGGGCAAAGCCTTTCTGTTGTTCAAGGCGTTTAATGACTGCCATGTTTCCAATAATGGCGCATACCCTGTCTCCGTTCTCTACCTTGTCAGTGACTTCAACAATGACATAGTCTCCATTTCGTATGCCTGCGTCTTCCATAGAGTCTCCTACGGCCTTTATAGCGGCAATAGAGGTCGCACGACCAACGAGTGCCCTATCTACCGCGATAAACTCACCAAACTCATCTTGAGCGTAGACTTCCATCGCATCACAGCCAGCAGAAGCAATAACCGGCACTGCAATAAAGCCTGAGGGCACGTACTGCGTACTTATCGCTCCCACGACTTTGAGGCCACGACGCTGAAATCTATCTCGCGCGATGAAGCCTTTCCTTTCAAGGGCTTCGATTCTTTGGGTAACAGAACGGATAGAACGAAGGTTAAGAGCTTCTTGAAGCTCCGTAATGGTTGGGGAGTGTCCATAGGTTTCGATATAACGCTTGATAAGCGTGAGCGTCTCTTTCTGGGCAGAAGTGAGAATGTCGTTGTGGCTCATGTCCCTAAGCCTATCAGCTACTTGTGTATGACATACACAAGTTATCCCCAACACATACACAAGTTTGTACGTCATTGCCATATCCAAAAGATATGTTATTTTCCATACAGACAAGTGCGAGGTTCACATGATAGAAGAATTGCTTACCACGTTCCTTACAAAACAGATGCATATGGATGTAGGGGTCGCCGCGTTCCTTGCAGCATTCTTGCTGTGGGCACCCCTTGCCCTTGGTACTATTCTCGTTGTCGTTATCCTTTATCTCACGAAAAGCTTCAACGACCACGTCACGTACACGGGAAATCGCATCATCAAAACGGCCGAGGGTTGGGAAATCGAGTTGCGTACCTTCCTTGAGCTTCCGCTTGGGGATCTGCTTCCTGCAAACCCCGCCTTCCGCTTAAAGCTGTTTAAAGCATTCCTGCAAACGAAAAAGAATGATCCTTTTCTGCTTATGAAGGAGCAGGATATGGATGTCTTGCAGCCAAAGCTCATAAACGGATTCTCAATGCTGTTTCCCGAAGGGGTGGCGGCATGGCAGGACGGCAGAGCAGTTATACGCGACACGTACTTGCTTGCTGTAAGCTATGAAAAGCACGATGGCATGAAAAGCAGGAAGCTCCGCGTCATCGTTGCTACCGAAACAGAGCTTGAGCGCATTCTTGATCCAGAGGTGTTCTCGAATCTTTCGTTTGAACGTCAACATCAATGGAACAGAGGTTTGACGCTGCGCAAGATGGCCGAACACTGGAAAGAAGAACAAGAACTTCCCTTCGATTCGCTCCGTATCGTGCGCCCTGTGTACGTGTATCGGACCGTATAGACAAGACCCGCTGGAAACAGCGGGTCTTTTTTAAAGGGAAAACGAAAGAGGCGCGCCTATGGTGGGGCGCGCCTCGGCTCGTTAAGCGTGGGGACGGATTATGAATACCGTCGCGAATATGTCGTCGTCTCTGTACTGGACGAGCTGAACTTGGCCGAGAAGCCAGAGAACAGCACGCCGAGGATGAGGAGAACGCCACCGCCGACGAGCTTGGTCTGATCAAATTGAGCGAACGTCATGTCCGCCGTGCCGGAGTGCATGAGAAGCCATGTGCCGCCGAGCAACATCCCTCGTGTGAGGGCGAACGCCATCAACATGAAGAAGGACAAAAACCCGCCGACCGCAAAGCCCGCCAAGCCGCCGAACACGGAACGGGAAGCGATGCCGCCCGCCGCTGTCAGCCCACCGGTCATGCCGAGGAGCGTAAGCAGAACGAACACGGCCGTGATGCCCGTGAAGATCAGTTGCCAAATCCAAAGGAAGTTAACCCCCGCGAGGAAGGCACCTTCCAACGACAGGTGGCTGACGAAGAAATTCCACGCAGTCAGAGCGACTGCAATAAGGATCCCAAACATGTGAAGGAACCTTCCCTACAACGCGGACGTGTTGCCGCAAGATAGACAATATCGTATCTTTGTACCCTTGTAAAGTAGGTAGAAATGTGATTTAATAATCAACGTTAGTACTGGTAGTTATTAGTACACGATATCAGAACCTCTCTTATGCAATCGCGGCCAATACATTTCTTACGTCTGGTGGATTCGTGGAATGATCTGCAGGGTTGAAATTGCACTTCTGAGCCTATAGACCCTCGGAGATTAGAACCTCTATTTCTGTATGTAAAAAGAAACCGCCCGACCTAGTATAGAGTCGGGCGATCTTTTGAGCTTTTATCTGTAGAACCTCAGTCTACGATTAAGCTCGTCTTCGAGAAGACCAAATGTGTTCGTATGCGCAGGGGTCAGTTCTTCCTTGCGCATAATGGTCAGTTCGAGTACCGCAATCTTGTACGTTCCCACAAGGAGAACGACTGAATCCAATTGCCGAATTTCTTCTTCGGTATATTGGAACCATAGCTTAGTTTTTACGGCCATCTTTTTCTCCCAAAGATCAGGTAGATGATATATTACACAATATTGACGTATTGTCAAATTATATTAGAACCTCCCACGAGTAAGGAAATAAAACACGAAAAGTCCCTTTTGGGACTCTCGTGAAAACAGGTGGTTTTTAGTACATGGTATTAGAACTTCTCTCATTCAATCGCGGCCAATACGGTTTCTTAGAGTAGTGGACTCGTGGGGTGGTCCGAAGGGTTGAAGCTCCCCTTTCTGACCTAGAGAGGCTCGGAGATTAGAACCTATATATGCGGATCTTGAAACCAATGGAACCTGACTATAGGGATGAACAAATTTTCAAAAGTAGCTGAAGTCGAGCGCCAGGGTTTCGACAAGTACATGTAATTCTCTTTCTACAAAGCCTTGAAGGTATCCTCAAACATGTTCAGGCCTTCAAGACTCTTTTCGAGTTTTGCGTAAGAAGGAGTAGGAAGATTCATTGCTGGAGCTTGGTTATGGCGCCAAGGGCCTGCCTCATCCATACCGACTTCGATTGCTGTCTTCATCTCATCAGTTATGGAAATCTTTTTAAGACGTTTCGGCTGAACTTCTGACGACAGTCGTCGTACAACGCTTTGCACCACTCTCTCCTCAATTGCACGTTCCCATCCTTCATAGAGAAGACCGTACCAAGCCTTTACGGCCTTTCGATATTCGTCGGGGTCGCCAGTCTCAAGACCTTTTAACTTAACGAGGTCATTTCTTAAATACTTCACTCGGTCTTTTAGACCTTGCGCTATCTCAGGAAGTTCAGCTTTTATTAATCCAATTCTGTCTCCAATCTTCCGAATAGAGAGTGTTTGAGTATCTACCGAAACCTGGTGGCCATAGTACTGCAACATAGAGAGAAAAACGACATCATGAGTAAGGATGATGACTTGTCTTTCTTTTGCTTCTACAGCCAAACGATTGGCTATGATTTCTCGCCTGCGATGGTCGAGAGAGTTTACTGGGTCGTCAAAAACAATACCAGCATTCCCTTTATTGAGCTTGGCTTCTGTTAGAAAATCGGCCAATGCACTCACCGTTTGTTCTCCTTCGCTGAGAATGTCGCTCGGCGCGACGCCAGGAGCGAATTTAAGTTTGAGTGCCTTTACTGTCCCAGCGTCCTTACCACGAGAACCGACGGTAAGACCAAAGTTGCAATCAAGCGCTTCTGTTTCGTCGTTGAATAATTGAATATAACGACCAATGACTAACTCTCCCATGAGGTCATTCTTCTTCATGGTGAGCGTTCTCCGAACGCTTGGGAGATTTATCTTACTTGTAGCCTCCTTCCACTTTAGCCACGCAACGTAATCTTTTATCTTCGGTATCAGTCCAGACGCACGTTCTTTCTCAGCAAGACCGAAAATTTCATTCCCAAGCTTTGTGATTTCAGGAGCAGGGTCTACGAGTTTTGCTTCTGTTTGCCTCTTGCTCTGAACGAGCTGAGCAATAGCCTCAAGGTCTACTGAAGCTTCAATTACTTCGACTGTCTCTTCAGCTTGGATACTCTCTATCCATTCCTTCACTTTAGGTTTCAATGCCGAAAATTCTTCCTGAATCTTCTTCAACCCCTCTGGGTCATCTTCTGTAAGAATCTTTACAGCCGTAAGAGAGGGCGAGAACGTGGGTAGGTTGTTATAAACCATACTTATCTCTACAGCATGCTCCTTCAATTTAGTGAGGGCAGTATCTAGCTCTTGCTCCGCTGTGCTTTTCAGGAAGTTCCAATAGCTATGGAAAAGAGAAGTCTCTTTCTCGCCTATAGATTGCCGACACAGTAAACAATGGCTGGGTTCGGTACCTCCGTTTGTCGCAGTCTCCTTACTATGCAGCTTCTGAGCAGCAAGTATCAACGCTTTCCATTCAGCGCCACCCACATGCTTGAAGTCTTTAAATTCAAAAGTCTTTGCACTCAATTGGCTAACCAGCGCACGCTTCTCCTTTATGGTCTTAATGAGTTGGTTTAGTTCTGCAGCCTTCGACGAGGTTAACAGAGCAACCGAGCCCTGAAGCGTTTTTTTATAGGCTTCAAGAGCGACCTGATCCTCACTAAGCTCCTTCTTCTCCTTGGCTATATCTTGCTGCTCCTTTTCCTTCCGTTCCTTTTTGACCGCATCGAAACGAATCTTGTCATCTGGCGTGAACTCAAGATTGCTTTGTACATCTTCGTCTGATGTGGTGTGTGAAATACCTTCAAGAAAGGTCTTAGTTGCAGACGGGTGCACAAAGACTCCCTCAATAGGATTCAGAACTTCTTTCCAGCTTGTTTCGACTGCAAGCTTTTCTTCAAGGACCTGAACGCTCTTAAACACGTCATCAAAGACCTGAAGCTTAGCAGGTACGAACTCCACCTTGTTCTCACTGTTAAGGTGAATCGTCGCGCACTCGTGGTCGAATACACTGAACGCCTTAAGTGCTGGATGTGTTTCTCCAAATTTGTAGTCAATCACCTGAGCGCTACCGTTGCTTTCGACATGAAACTTAGCCTCAGCATCTTCCTCAAGTCCAGTCTCAGTTCGTGCGTCAGGTAGAAGTTGGCGTGGTTTTCTGGAATTACATGCATTACTCAGAAGCCTTCCGATACCAGACTTTCCACTGCCGTTGTCTCCGTAAATAATCGTCAGACCTTGCGCGAGTGGAATATCGCATTCAGGATCTATAGCATTTACCTGCTTCAGGTCAGAAATGCGAGTAAGGGATATCTTATCCGTTGACTCTCCGCTCTCGTCGAAATCGAACTCAGGAATAACGACTTTAAACTCTTCTTTCGGCGAAATCCCTGAATCTGCAAGCAACCGATTGAAACAATCGGTCAGCTCTTCTGGAGTAGGAGTCTTAGACTCACCATGGAGACTCCACAGGTACTGCTCCCAGCCTGGCCTGCCTTTGAGCCAGTCCTTGAAATTAACCTTTTTAGTCTCTTCGCCCTCTGGAACGGGTGTCATGCCGATATTTGACCCCTGCACATGAACTTTTGCAAGGGGTGACTTTAGAAAGATTTTATTTCTACCCTCGAAGTTGATTAGAACCTCCTAACATCTAAGCGCACCAATACGGAATGACGGAAACCTTGACTTTGTGAACAAATGTGGTGTCATTATATCATTTGCTCGAACTTTTTTTGAGCGAAACTCCTGACCGCACCCCGCCTCATTTTTCTGGGGGAATGGTGGCGGGGTGCGGAATTCGGACTCGCCCGCGCGGAGGAGGGGTCTGGGGAGGAATCCGCGCGGGCTTCGACTTTCTTTTTTGGCGAAATTCAGGCGGGCT